>Ga0163144_10021091_pt1 | contig 12970 bp, 11 predicted proteins | sample OliLak19BULKMAT1_FD_123175 | JGI IMG/M metagenome (GOLD analysis project Ga0163144, IMG submission 123175) | Freshwater microbial mat bacterial communities from Lake Vanda, McMurdo Dry Valleys, Antarctica - Oligotrophic Lake LV.19.BULKMAT1 | ecosystem: Environmental > Aquatic > Freshwater >...
AGTTCCCAAAGAATTGTTGCCGATTATCAACGCACCCGCAATTCAATACGTGGTGCAAGAAGCAATCGATTCGCAGGTACATGAAATTATCCTCATCACGAGCAAGGGCAAAGATGCATTGATCAATTATTTTGATAGTGCACCCGAACTCGAACAATCACTCGCCAAAAAGGGCCGCCTCGGGTTCATCAAAGAAGTGAATGCAATCATGCAACAAGCAAGTTTTGTTGCGGTGCGCCAACCGGAACCAAAGGGCCTTGGCCATGCAATTGCGATGGCACGCCACCTCATCTCACCAGACGAATACATTGGCATCATGTTGCCAGACGACGTCATCATGGGCACACAACCAGCGCTCGGCCAACTCATTGCACATGCACGTAAACACAATGCAAGCGTTATCGCGGTGCAACGTGTACCAAAATCAGAAATCTCGCAATATGGCTGCATTAGCTTCACCCGAGAAGTGGAACCGGGCCTATTTGAAATGGCGAACGTAGTTGAAAAACCAAAAACTGAAGACGCTCCATCGGATTTAGCCATCATCGGCCGATACGTGCTGCATCCAAGTTTATTCACTGCAATCGATGCCATTACACCACAGGCCAAAGACGAAATCCAACTCACCGACGCAATGAATCACATGATCGAAAATGGTCATCGTATTCTTGCATGTGAAATCAAAGGATCTCGGTACGATCTCGGGCGCCCGATTGGGTGGTTGACGGCGAACATCGAAGTGGCGATGGGCAATCCGGAATATGCGGAGCAAATCAAAAGGTTGGTAAAATAAGTAATTGGCAAAAAGATAGTGCGCCAAAATTGATTACTGATTAACTCTTCGTTTGAGCGCTTCTCTTTATTCTCGCTAGATCAAGAAACATGTTGTGTGCATGGATTTCTTCCGCTAGCATTACGCGCTTCAAATCAACCGGTGGATACTTGCTTTTAAAACGGGTTAAGAATTCCTCATCAGAAATCGTATCTAACTTCCATGTTTCCAATGAATGCTGTTCTTCGATTCGTAATCCCAGATTCTTTCGCGCAGCGAACGCAAAAAACAGTGATGAAACCTTGCCATACTCCCAGAATAAAAAGGCCTGTGCTCTCTTGCCAGAATGAAATAACATATGAGCTCTCTCATAAGCCTCTTTTTTTGGAGATTTAATCCCGCTATTGCCCTGCTCTAAATCTGCCAAGGCCTTCAAAAAATCTTGTTCTTGCGAAAGCTTCTCCATCATTTTCAATCGTCCCTCTATAAAATCAGCGAACAACGCTTTTGACTCAGGATTAGCATCAGTTTGGGATAGTATGCCTGCATACATTCCCCAATAGAACTCACGCGGCAGGCACGGATGCCCGAGATGAGTGAAAACGGCTTTGTGCATTGGAAAGAGTGAACTGGTTATGGTTATGGCCAAACAGGCTAATGCGATCTTTTTCATGGACGCTCCTGGGATTTAGTGTTAAATGAATTTCCAGTATGTTACTGTTAAGCCGAGAAAAATCAATCAGATAATAGATGTACAAAGAACATGAACCCTACTTCGCGTATTTTGATATCAACTTTATGCAGCACCCTGCAATCGTCTTTGGCACTGCATCAACTGCCTACAGATAGCTCATTCATCGCGCGGTGCTTACATACCCAAATTCATGAGCCGTTTTTTAAGGCATTCAGCAAATCTATCGGCCGAACCATCCTGATAGTTCAAGTAAAGCTCAGGCTCTATCAATTCTAATTCCATCAAATAAAGCCTTCCCGCTCGCTCAACCACATCTACGCGCGCACAAAGAAGCGGCTCATTCGCTCCCTGCAATCGCAAGGCGGTCTCGAGTATAACAGTTGCCTCGCTTATCATCCAACGATCTGGATCAATTTTTCTATCGGTACCGCCATGAAACGTTTGCACTCGAAAATCTCCTAACCCCGGCATCTTTTTAACCGTATGAGAAAATAATCCATCAAAAAAAATGAACGACAACTCGCCATCGGTGACTATCTCCGGTAGGAATAATTGAATAATAACCTCTTCATCCAAGGCATACGTTGATTGAAAAGTTTCTTGTGCCGATTGGAGAGATACTCGAACTGTTTTAGATGCACCAGCCGAGACTACGGGCTTGATCACAAATTCATTACCGCCTAGCTTCTCAAGAAGCGGCTGAATAAGAGCTGTTTTTTTTCGCGTCGTAATAATGGTAGCAGGTACGTTAATTACATTCGATTTAATCTGAACCAAATAATCTTTTTTGCTATTCCAAGAAACAACCGATAGTGGATTAAACAAAAGGATTCCGGATTGTGAAATAGTGGTAAGAAGTTGCAAGAATTTTTCTTGTTTACCCTCCTCAAAATAGTCCCAAGTTTCCCGAATCAGAACCGCGTCATAATTTTGCCAGTTAATCCCCGGCGTATCCCATACCACCTCTTCGTAGGTCAATCCTTGACCTTGAAAGGCTGGTGCCAGCAAAGCGTTGCTGGTTATATAGCCCCAGACTTGTAATAAGTTAGAACTGCAATGCGTTTATATTTACCAATTGATAAATTCATCTTTAATACCCCGCTTTAGATTGAGTTACTTACACACATATCATAATTCATGGTAGCAACTTGAAGTTTAAATACAACAACCACTACACTCAGATCGCACCTTTCCCCATTTTTTTATCAATATCGATTGCGTTATTGCTATTTGTAAATTCATAAGTGTATATTTGTTAATGAAAGAGTAGCTGATATTTTTCATTTAATGAAAAACAAGGCAATTAACGAATAACTATGGAGAAAAAGAATGGCAAAGATAAAACGATTACTGATGTTTATGCTTGCGGGGCTCATGTACATGCAGGCCGTCAATGCATGCCCAACCTGTATTGGGCGGCTCGAACTGCAATCACCCACCTTCTTTTCGGAAGAGCTGTATCAGCTGGATCCGGAGGATGACGTAACAGAACTGCGTTCTGATAAGCAAGCGGGGAAGGCTAAAGCAGAGATGGCGGGGAAAAGCGCAGCTGAAGACGATGAGGATGATTAATTTTAATAATCAAGGGGAAGCTATGAACAAGATTAATCCGACTACACTTATCCGGGCCATCAGGCTCGGCAAGCTACGCCGGACAAGGGAGAATGGATTATGAACAGAATTAAGGGAATTACGTTACTACTACTCACTTTAACGCTCTACATGGTGGTGGCGCTGAATGGTGCGGTAGGTTGCATGGATAATAGCCGGCATTTGCGCCAAAGTTTCGATACCAAGGCCTACCACTACGTCCAGTGTGATTGCCCATGCCGGAGCAAGAGCCCGGGGACCAATCGCTGTGCGAGGTGTGGGCACGTCATGGTGCCTCAGGAAGAAGAATATATCACAAATATTGACGGGGCGGGATTGAAGAAGAGTCACATTAACCCTCTTATGCAAAATCCTGATCAGAAGCTTAAAGAATTGATCCTGAAATACCGGAAAAAACAATAAAACCATTAAGATTCCGTTCATCATGCTTGTCCGCCGAAGCTTGCCAAGCCGGACGTGTCCGGCGAAGCCTTGGCGAAGAGGGAAGGCCTGGATAAGCAAAGGAGGAATTCAGGTTTATAAGAAAAACAGGGTTAGTGAATAGCCAACCCTAACCCTTATTCGCACCTTAATAATTTCCATTTGTCGCGAAAATGACGAATTATCGCCCATTTCAACCTACCCCAATTGACAAACCTTCATATTTTGTAACATTAAGAGTATACAATGAATGGTTGTATAGTGAATTTTAGTACAAAATGTCCAAATTGGAGGTTCTCCTATGAAACGTATATCTTTACGCATTTTCGCCCTAGCAGCACTCGTGTGTGCCGCGCCCATGCTCAGCATGGAACAACAGCCCAATCAGAATCAAAACTATCGTATTGTTACTGCAGCACAAGCAAAAGCAATCGCCAACAAGGCAATTGAAACGCTTATTTTGCCAGGACTGACAAACGATCAACGCCGAGCAGCAATGCTTGCCGTTACGACCCAGCTCAACCAGAGCACCGTGCAAAACACCGTAGCATTACCAAGACTCAGAGAAATCATGGTAGCCGTTGCAGCGACAAAGAACATCAACGCTGAAGCAATGGATACTGCGTACCGCTTGGCAATTGCCCGAGCTGAATCTGCACCAAAGGGTCCGAATACCCAAGCAAAGCCCTCCGTTAGCGCACAAACAAACGCCCAAATCAAGTTCCACAACACCTATGGTTCACTTATCCTTCTTGATCGAAGCTTAAGCCACCTTCCTGTTCTTCACTTAGTTTCAAACCAACAACCACGTAACGTACAAGATCGTACCTGTGGTGGACGTGCCGTTGCTAATGCACGTGCACTCGACGTTCTGTGTGATGCAAATCGCCCAGTATGTTCTGAGCACTTACGCCATGAAGCAGCTACTGTCTTGCTTGCCCTGCACGGCGCTGACCAAAATAATTTGGCTGCTGACCAACTACGTGACTTGGCAAACCAAGCAAACATTCACAACTTCTACATCCTTGATGCACAAGCGTATGGCCGAGATAAGAATTACCAGATTACCTTTGGTGACACGGCGAATGGCTTCAATGCTGATCCCGCGACAACTGCAGGTAACCTTGAACTCGATTTAATTAACATTGCTGGACTTGGCGTTGATCAAACAGGCGCGGTTCACTTCTTTTGCAACCTTGCGCGTAAAAATAGCGCAGGAGTGTATGCCTCAGGACACTGGATCTTAGTTTCAGTGGTCAAAGAAGCAAACAGACCTGCCGTGATCATGTATCAAGACTCGGGTAATGGCATGGTTCGCCCAAATACGCTCAACCACTTGTATCTTTATGAAGTTATTGCGCTTTGCAATAAGCACGCAAACTTGTTCACCAATCTAGGTGTGGAAGTGGATACAACGGTCATTGATCGTGCTCGTGGCAACGTCAACGAAGCTCCGGAACAAGAAGCCGTTTTCGGACCAAACGATAACAACGCCCCCGTCTACACTGATCCGGGTCTTCCGACTCGGCCAGCTACGCAGGGCACGCCCGCACAGCCGAACAACAGACGTGATCACAATAACCGTGGAAATAACAACAACCACCGCGGCAACAATCGACGCGGTAAATAATCCTCGCCTGCTTTTCAGGCAATGTTAAAGAAACAAACAATTAGGGCACACCGTAAAAAGTGTGCCCTTTTTACTGCACGAATTTTATTTATATCGCATCAAGAACGGTAACACGGAATCGGGATTCAGCGAAAGCGAATCGATTTTGTGCTCAATCAAGAACTGCGCAATTTCTGGGTAATCGGATGGCGCTTGGCCGCAGATACCGATTGGCCGCTTCGCTGCATGTGCCCCCGCAATTGCCATTGCCATCATGCGTTGCACCGCCTCATTTCGCTCATCAAAGAGTGGTGCGAGGATTGCAGAATCCCGATCAACGCCAAGCGTGAGCTGGGTCAAATCATTTGACCCAATAGAAAATCCATCGAACAGTTTGCTAAATTCATCGATCAAAATAACATTCGAAGGTATTTCGCACATCATGATGATTTTTAAATCACCTTCGCCACGCTCAAGCCCGTTTTCTTTCATGGCATCCAATGCTTTGCGCCCCTCACCCACGGTTCGCACAAAGGGAACCATAATTTTGACGTTCGTGAGTCCCATGGTTTCGCGTACCGCCTTCAACGCTGCACATTCGAGTGCAAATGCTTCTCGATATCGTTCGTGGTAGTAGCGCGAAGCGCCCCGGAACCCGAGCATCGGATTCTCTTCTTCACTTTCGAAATAGATCCCACCGATCAAATTCCGATATTCGTTCGATTTGAAATCTGATAGCCGGACGATGACCGGTCGGGGGTAAAACGCGGCCGCCAGCATGCCAATTCCTTGCGCTAAGCGATCGACGAAGAATTGGCTGCCGGATGCATACCCTGCGGTCAGATTTTTGATTGTATTAGAAATCTGTGTGTCTTTGATCAACTCCGGATGCAGAAGAGCCATAGGATGAATCTTGATATCATTCGCAATAATAAATTCCATCCGCGCAAGTCCTACACCTGCAACCGGCAAGAATGAAGCGGTGAATGCATTGGCCGGATCGGCCATGTTGACCATAATTGCCACCGGTATCTTGGGAACAGATTCAAGAGCAACTTCTTCAACGCGATGAGGAATCGCGCCCGCATAAACGTACCCATCTGCACCCTGCGAACAATCGATCGTGATCAACTGCCCATTCTGAATCACCTCCGGCGCGTTTCCAGTGCCCACAATTGCCGGAATGTTCAATTCACGACTCACGATAGCCGCGTGGCACGTGCGTCCACCACGGCTGGTGAGAATACCAGCGGCACGCTTCATGGCCGGTACCCAATCGGGATCGGTCATTTCGGTCACGATGATATCGCCCTTTTGCACCTCACCGATGTCCCGTGCATCACGAATGACGCGCGCTATACCAGAGACAATTTGCTGGCCAATGCTTTGCCCGCTGGCTAGAGGAACTCCTGGCTTTTCATCCAGATGATAGTGCTTAATAATCTGATTATTTTGCTGAACATGAACCGTTTCGGGGCGTGCTTGGATGATGTATAATTTTCCATCGGTGCCGTCTTTGGCCCATTCGATGTCCATGGGAGTCCATTTACTATTCTTCGTTGAGTAATGTTTCTCGATGGTGAGTACCTGGCGCGCAAGCGCGAGCACATCCGCATCGGTTATCGAAAATGATTGTTGCTCTTGAGGCGAAGTTGGAACATCAATAACTAGTTTACCTTTTTGCGCAGCATAAATTGTTTTAACAAGCTTCCCCCCCAATTCTTTTTTAATGATGGGAGCAAAACCTTTTTCGAGCGTTGGCTTATGAACCACAAATGCATCGGGCGTCACCTTACCTTGCACAATACTCTCCCCAAGCCCCCAGGATGAATCTATGATAACTACATCTCGAAAACCGGTTTCAGTGTCGAGCGAGAATGCAACCCCCGAGCTGCCCAAGTCTGATCGAATCATCTTTTGCACACCGACAGAAAGAGCAACTTGAAAATGATCAAACCCATTGCTTATGCGATAAATAATTGCTCGATCAGTGAATAAGGATGCCAAACAGTCCACATATACACGCAACAACTCTTGCGTGCCGCACACATTCAAAAATGATTCTTGTTGGCCGGCAAATGAGGCCGTGGGTAAATCTTCGGCCGTAGCTGATGAACGAACTGCGACACCTACACCAGGATCACCATATTCTTTTTCAAGCGCTTGATAACCTGTTTCAATCTCAGCCATCAAATCATTTGGAATTTTACCCGATTTAATTAATTCGCGAGCTTGTTTGCCCACTTTTTGAAGGGTCGCAAAATCTTCCGGGTTCGTTATTTGCGCAAGAGCTGCGCGCAATGACGCTTCAAGATTGTTCGCTTGCAAAAAATGCCAGTAGGCATCGGCGGTTACCGCAAAACCACCTGGTACGGTAATGCCCGCACTCGAAAGTTCTCGTATCATCTCGCCAAGAGAGGCGTTCTTCCCGCCAACGGATGGAATGTCGTCTATTGTTATGTGAGTAAAATTTTTAATAAATTTCATAAGCGGCTTTCCTACGATATAAATGTTTCATTACTATACCCCAACTTATATTCTGATGGAACGAGAAACAATAGTTTGCTATACTTTGCATATTAAAAAACGTGTCCGGCGTAACCTGTCAAGCCAGAAGGCCTGAATAGGTGTAGACGGAAATCAAAAAAGGATTGGTCGCATTATGAGGTATGTTTCTCGTTCCCATCTTATTTCTATTGGACTCGCTATATTTTCAATGCTTTTTGGCGCCGGTAATTTGATCTACCCCCTGATGGTGGGAGTAACATCTGGTGCGCAAACCCCATTCGGCCTCTTGGGATTCTTGCTAACCTCTGTATTTTTGCCGGTTGCTGGCCTCATTGCCATGATTCTATTTGAAGGAAATTATTCAGAATTTTTCAATCGATTGGGCCGTTGGCCCGGACAAGCATTTTTGTTTGTCTGTATGGCCGGCATCGGACCAATCATCGGCATTCCGCGCACGGTCACCCTTTCGCACACGATGATTGCACCGTTTATTCCGTTTACCAGCTTGCAAGCAATGGATTATTACTCCTGCTTTTTATTTGCACTCGTTTTCTTAACCATTACTTTTCTCGTTACCTTCAAAGAGAATCGCATTATCGACATTTTAGGCTACATCATTAGCCCTCTGCTCATCACCTCGCTCTTGATCATCATTGCCGAAGGAATATTTTCCGCCCATGAAGTGGTCACCAGTGACGTAACTGCCGCACAGGCATTCTGCACCAACCTATTGCGTGGATACGAAACACTCGATCTACTCGCCTGCATATTCTTCTCTTCAATTTTGATTCACATTCTCAAAAACACGATTGGCAGCAAGATTAGCTACAGCCACAATGCGCTTGCGCTCATCGGTTTCAAAGCAGGAACGATTGGCGTTTCGATCTTGGGCGTCATCTACATCGGCCTGAGTTTGCTCGGGATGTATCACGGACACGGGCTCGAAAATGCGAATGCGGGAGAGATTTTGCAGATTATTTCCTATAAAATTTTGGGTCGGCACGGTGCGTTGTTGATCGGCACGGCGGTTTTGATGGCATGCTTATCAACTGCTATTGCGCTCAGCGCGGTGTTTGCCGAATACATACAATACACCCTTTCGCGCAACAAAATTGGGTACGTACCTGCACTCGTTATCACCCTGCTTTTGTGTTTACCGCTTTCCACCTTCGGGCTCACCCAAGTGCTTTCGCTCACGGCGGGACCAATGCTCTACATCGGCTATCCGATGCTTATTACCCTCACGTTTTGCAACATAGCGAATAAATTGTTTGGATTTGTATGGGTCAGGCTTCCGGTGCTCCTGACCCTAATTATTGCGGTGATAAGTTACATGGAATTTATTTAAGTTTTCCGTAAATTATCGCATCAAGCGAGTAACGCCCACTTCCCAGCAGCATAAGCGCCAAGAATACAAACAACATTGCAAGCGGATATGATAAGACCGTCCATTGATCGCCATTCTTTGCATGGTAAATCACCGCAACCAGCATCACAATCGCCATAAACACAACAAACTTGCGCACGAACAAACCGAGCACAAGAGAAATACCACCCACAAATTCCGCAATCCCTGCGCAAAGGCCCCAGAAGGTTGGCCAAAAATGAATGCCAAGGTTGCCAATCATACCACCCAGCTGCGCCCATGATTCAGGTCCGCCTACCAATTTGCTATACCCAAAGCGCACAAAGATTAAGCCGATGCCAACACGCAGCAACAATAATCCCAAATTTGAACTCTTTGGTGACGCTGGTCCAACAACAGATTTTGCTATTTCGTTCATTGAAAACTCCTAAAAAGAATTAACGATTAATATAACTCAACACAAACAAGAGAATATTCACCACGTATATCGCACTACAAATCAAACACAACGCATGCACCTTGAAATAGAGAATATACGCCAAAACCAGCGATGCACCGATCGCACCACATGCGAGAATAAACAACACCTGGCTTAGGCCCAACAATGCGGCGATAAACACCACACTGTAAAACGCCATGCCCACCAATGCATTCGATACAAAAAACAGCTTTCCATACTGGCTGAGGATTGGTTTGGAACAAGAAATGCGATCGGATAGATCACAAGCCGGTTTGTATGCCGGGTTGGCCATTATTTTGCGTTCTACAAAATAATCGTAGAGCGAGAGCGCAAACCCAGCTGCTGCGACAAGGGCGATCGATAAGATCATATGTGGTCCTTTATAAAAAGTGGTTAATGATTACAGGTTTGTTTTACCACAGGGTAGCTTTGGATGGCAACAATTAAGCTGTAGATGAGAAATACAAACCCAATTTAACCCCATTCCCATTGACATTTATCTTATGGATTTTAATCTTAGAGGGTACAGAAATTACTCAAAAAGAGTTGCAAAAAAAAGAATTTCATTTAGAAATAGTTAAAAGTCGAAATACAAACAAAACCGTTTTATCAAAGGACCAATATGAACAAAAGAATGACAGTCTCAGTTTTATTTTTAAGCATCACGATGCTCGTAAGCAGTTGCAAAGTTAATGCAGCTGGTGAAGCTCCTGAATTACCACTTTCTCCTCGCGCCCAAATAGCACTCGCCGCTATGATCCCAGTTGTAGCATCATGGATTATGCTTTATGGCCGTAAATCAGAAAAAGAGTTCACCTCTCGCTTTAATTCTAAAAAAGTAAGCCAAGTATCTAAATTCTACACCAAAGATTACCTCGCTAATTTGTGGTACGGATTCTACGATGAAATCATCGGGCAACGCAAGCAAAGCTCTGCCTTGAAGATGAAAGAAGACAAAAAGATCTATCCATCAGAAGAAACTCCTGCATACGGTGTTCTTGGAAATGTTGATGCATACCTAGCTCCGTTCGGTGAAGCTGCAAGCAAATTCACTGCACCGGTACTCGCAGCAGTGCTTCTTTGGAACAACTTGAAAAAAGCAGCTCACACAGCAGCTAAGCAAAGCGAACGCATCGTTCCAGTTGCTGTATCTGAGGCGTTTAATCTCAACTCAAAGTAAATCAACCAAACGGGCTAGCCCTCAAAAAGCTAGCCCGTTTCAATTAGGGGTCCAGAAACTATGAATTATAGATCAACAATCGCCACATTTGCGCTTGCAGCAGCATGCCTGCTGAGCACCACCAGAATACATTCGAGTAACAACAAACCCTTGCTAACCCCACCTCAGATGGTTGTTTTGGGCGGATTAATCAGTTGCGGTTATCTCCTATTCCATCGCGAACCGGTCAAGGGATTTGTGCCACGCTACTCGTTCAAGAAAGTTACCGAAATCAAAAGCATAGTCAGCAAAGAGTACTTCAATAACTTGTGGTACATCTTTTACGACGGCTTCATTGGCCAAAAAGGTAAGGCTCGCAAAGATGCGCATGGCGTTCTTGGCATCACTGCATACTACCTTGCTCCGCTCAAAAAAGCGGGTGGGACAGTGGCGTTTGCGTACGGGCTCTATTGCATTGGCTTGAAACTTGATAAGCAGATTGCGAACTTGGCTAAACATAAAAACAAAAATGAAGAGCCGAAAGTGAAACCTGCTGTACAAGATTAATTCTTGGTTTCTCAGAAAAATAATATTCCCCGTTCGTCCCGAAGTCTTGAGGGACCTACCTTTGAAAAAAGTAAGGGGGAAATACATAATTTCTAAATTGGAATGTCCCTCCCCTCAATACTTCGGGGCAGGCAATCGGGCGTGTCCGGCGTAGTCTGCCGAGCATGAAGGCTCGGACAGATGTAGACGGGACGAACGGTTTAAAATAAACCTTGAACAGAATTTGAACATAAAAAAATGGGCTCGTTGAAAAACGGGCCCATTTTTATTGCTTTAGAAAAACGTTTACAAACTAATTTGATTACCCTTTGTCGCCGCGCTCATGATCGGCTCCACAGCCATCAGTTTCTCGGCAGCATATTCATTCGCTGCCGCAACAAAACCAAAGAACAGTGGATTAGGATTGCCAAGACGACTTTTGAATTCTGGATGGGCCTGGGTGGCTACAAAGAAGCGATGGCCAGGAAGTTCGAGGAACTCCATCAAGCGTGTCCCATCAATCCGTTCATGATACCCAGAGAATACCAAGCCTTTTGCTTCAACTTGTTTAACGTATGCCGGATTCACTTCGTAGCGATGGCGATGCCGCTCGTGAACCATCTCATCAATGATCGCACGCCTGTTTTGATACAATCGTTGTACCATCGAACCCTTTTTGATCAACGCGCTAAACGCACCCAATCGCATCGTGCCGCCAAAGCGCCCTTCATTCAGCAGCTGCTTTTGCATCGGCAAAATATCGATAACCGGGAACTTTGCGTTTTTATCCACTTCAGTGGTGTGAGCGCCCTGCATACCCGCAACATTACGTGCAAATTCTACCACCGCAAGCTGCATGCCGTAGCACAAGCCAAGGTAGGGAATGCTGTGCGTACGCGCATAGGTGATTGCATTAATTTTGCCTTCTACGCCATGATTACCAAATCCGCCCGGGATAATGATCCCATCGAATCCTGCGAGTTGATTGATGGCGTTTTGATCCACATCAAACGTCTTGGAATCGATCCAGGCAATATCGATCGCCACATCAAGCTCCGCGCCTGCATGTTGCAACGCATGGCAAATACTGATGTAACTATCGGTCAGGTGGAACGCGCCGATATCAAGATATTTTCCGATAATCGCCAGTTTAATTCGCTGAGAAGCCTTAATCACACGATCCGTGCGCAACTGCCACGCGTGCCAATCCGGCTCCTGTTTGACCGGTAATTTGAAATGCTCAAGCAACTTCTTGCCCAGCCCTTGCTCTTCGAGCTTGAGTGGCATCTGGTACACGCATGCAAGATCGGGTGCTGCAATAATGTAATCTGATTTGATATGTGCAAACTCTTCGATCTTTTTGCGGCGCACATCATCGAGTGCAAACTCGGAACGGCAAATAATGAAATCGGCAATAATACTTTGTTCGCCCAGCATACGAATTGCTTGTTGCGTTGGCTTGGTTTTCATTTCCGAAATATGGCTCGGAACGGGCAAGAAGGTAACCAAAATATAGGCTACTGAATCTGCGCCCAGGTCCCGCTCAATCGCTTTGATGGCAAAAAAGAAGGGAGTATTTTCATAATCCCCCACGGTACCGCCAATTTCGATAATCGCAAAATCATAGCCTTGGGCACAATCGCGAATACGATCACTAATTTCATTGGTGATATGGGGAATGAATTGAACCGTTTGGCCCAGGTATTCGCCGCGGCGTTCACGATCAATCACCGCTTTATAAATTTGCCCGGTGGTGATGTTGTTTTTCTTCGGGATATCTTCATCGATGAATCGTTCGTAGGTTCCCAAATCTTGGTCGATTTCG
>Ga0163144_10021093_pt1 | contig 12967 bp, 10 predicted proteins | sample OliLak19BULKMAT1_FD_123175 | JGI IMG/M metagenome (GOLD analysis project Ga0163144, IMG submission 123175) | Freshwater microbial mat bacterial communities from Lake Vanda, McMurdo Dry Valleys, Antarctica - Oligotrophic Lake LV.19.BULKMAT1 | ecosystem: Environmental > Aquatic > Freshwater >...
CAGACCGCCCTGTTCTCGGCGACCATGCCGGACGCCATCCGGACGGTTGCGCAGCGGCACCTGAAACAGCCGCGTGAAATCAGGATCAAGGCCAAGACCAGCACTGTCGAGGCCGTGCGCCAGCGTTATTGGCAGGTCGGCGGACTTCATAAACTCGACGCCCTGACGCGCATCCTCGAAGTCGAAGAGATAGACGCGGTGCTGATTTTCGTACGCACCAAGACCGCCACCGTCGAACTGGCCGACAAACTCGAAGCGCGCGGTTATGCCTGTGCGGCGTTGAACGGCGACATGAACCAGGCGCAGCGCGAGAAGACCGTCGAACAGCTGAAGAACCAGGAACTCGATATCGTGATCGCCACCGACGTCGCGGCGCGCGGCCTCGACGTGCCGCGCATCAGCCACGTCGTCAATTACGACATTCCGCATGACATCGAAGGCTATGTGCACCGTATCGGGCGCACTGGCCGCGCCGGCCGCACGGGCGAGGCGATTATGTTCGTGGCGCCGCGCGAAGTGCGTATGCTGCGCGCGATCGAACGCGCGACTCGCCAGCCGATCGAACCGATGCGGGCCCCGACTCTGCATGCCATTGCCGGACGCCGCGTCACGCAGTTCCGGCAGGCGGTGACCGAGAACCTGACCCACGACGACCTCGACTTCTTCGAGTCGCTGGTGCGGGAAATGGCTGAAGAGAACGATGCCGATCCGGCCCGGATCGGCGCCGCGCTGGCCTATATGGTCCAGCGCGAACGGCCGCTGCGGGTCGACGGCAGCAGTGCCCCACCGCCGGCCTTCGACGCGTCGGCTGAGCGGACCGAGCGGCCAGAGCGGCCGACCAGAGCCCCACGCGCGGAAGCACCGCCGCGCCCGCGCGCCGCGCCACCCACCGGCGGCCCGGCCTGGCCGACTGCCCCTGACGTGGAAGAGCCTCGATTGACGCCAGCGCCGGCTGCACCGCGACCGGCGCCGGACATCGATCCCCGTGCCACCCCGCTGAAGGAGCATCCGGACGTCGACATGGTGCGCTACCGGATTGATGTCGGCACGACCCACGGCGCCACGCACAAACATATCGTCGGCGCGATAGCGAATGAGGCCGGCATCGAGAGCCGCTTCATCGGCCGCATCGACATGTTCGACGAGTTCACGACGGTCGACCTGCCGGCCGGCATGCCGCGCGATCTGCTGCAGCATATGCAGCAAGTCCGCTTCGGCAAGTTCCGCTTCAACATGACACCCCTCGGCAACGAGGCTGGCGGCAAGCCTGGGGACGGCTCGCGCCCGCTGCGGCCGAAGCTGGCGCGCGAGCCGGGTCCGCGTCGCGATGCTGCGCAGCCAGGCCGGCCGCCGGCCGGGCCGGCGCCCCGGCGCACGCATAGCAAACCGCCCGGCAAACGCTCCTAGTCCCCACTTGTGACTAGCCAGCGGCCCGGCGCTCCCTGTGTGCCGCCGGTAGGCTGGCGAAGCGCCGTGAGTGGGATCAGTCCGCTCGGTGCTGGAATTTTGGCGCCGGCGCCGCGCTGGCCGTCAGAGAATTAACGCGTGCGGTCCGCCTGCCCCTTCAGAAACGCCCAAACCGCTCGCTAACTACCTGCTTAAGGTCCGCTAAAGCTTGGCATGTAACGTGCAATCACCCTGGTAACGAAACCGCGGCCAGAGCCCTGCCGTTCGACAGACTCACTTCACGAGCAGGAGGCGCCCCGCGACCTCCATCGAACCCTACCCCGCGCTTCGGAGACGTCGCCCAACGTTGACCGGACAAGAGACCATGCCCATGGAAGCAAGCGGAGAGCTGACGCTGCGCGCCGCGGACCCGCTCAATGCCTTCGCCTTGCGACCGGACTGGCGTCGCGATCCGGGCATCGTGCTGACCGGCGCCATTATCGTATGGGCGGCGCTGTACTGTTCCTGGCTTGCCTTCGGCTGGGGCGGGATGGGCGTTGAGACGGTCTTCAGCTTCTGCTACGACACCCCGATACTGCCGCTGATCGCCTGGCTGAGCTGGCGCGCCTCGCGGCTGCAGGCGCTGACGCCGCGCCAGCAGCGCGGCTGGCGTGCGATGAGCATTGCCTACCTGTTGTATTTTCTCGGCAGCTGCACCTGGAATGTCTATGAGGGCATTCTCGAGACCGATCCGTTTCCGTCGCTGGCGGACGCCTTTTTCCTGCCGTTCTATCCACTGGCGATCTACGCGATCGTCTGCCTGACCGAGCGCCTGCCCACTGCACGTGACCGCGCGAAATTCGCGCTCGACTGCGCGACGGCGATGGTCAGCATCGTCGGCGCGCTGTGGTACTTCGCGCTGCGCCATGTCGAGCTCGATACCGAACAGGGTCTGCTGGGCATGGCGGTGAGCGCGGCCTATCCGGTTGCCGACGTGTTGCTGCTGCTGGCCGCGATCTCGGCGATACTGAAGCGCCGCTCTTCGCAGTTTCCGCTGCCAATGTCGCTGATCGCCGCGAGTTGCGTAGCGATGATGGTCGGCGACCTGATCTTTCTGGTGCCCGCAGTCGAGGGCGAATACGCAAGCGGCGGACTTGCCGATCTCGCCTTCCTCGCGAGCTTCGTGTTGATGACGGTGGCCGCGGTGTTGCAGTACACAGCGGCGTTCGGCGACACACGATGCGGCGCTAACGTGCAGACGGGCGCCTATGCTTTCCAGGCCATGCCCTACATGACAGTGGCCTGCGTCTATGTGCTGCTGATCTGGGAGGTGCGGGGCAAACTCCACGACCCCGATGGCGTGCTCGCGAGTATCGCGATGCTGATCACCGGGCTGGTCATCGCCCGCCAGATCTTCGCCAACCGCGAGAACGCCGAGCTGTCCGCGCTACACGCGGCTACCGCAACAGAGGCGCGATACACCTCGCTCTTCAACAATTCCTCCGACCTGGTCCTGGTTGTCAACGAACAATCCCGCGTGACCTTCGTCACGCCGTCGATCGAACGCCTGCTCGGCATACCGGTCGACCTCCTGCCGGGCAAGTTGCTGATTGAGATCGTGCATCCCGCGGACGTCTACGATGTCCGGCATTTCTGTCGCGATCTCGGCGAAGACCCGAATCTGACCGGTCCGGTCGAATGGCGATTGCGCACGGGTGACGGCGAATGGACGTACGTGGAAGTCGTCGGTTCGAATCTGCTGCACGATTCAACGGTCCGCGGCCTCGTGCTGAATGCGCGCGACATCACCGAACGCAAACGGCTCGAAGACGAACTCAAGCACCTCGCTTTCACCGACACGCTGACCCTGCTCGCCAACCGCAACCTGTTCAACGAACAGCTCGGCATCGCCCTGACCAAGGCCACCGGTCGCGAGCCGTATCCGACGCTGATCTTCGCCGACCTCGACAATTTCAAGAAGATCAACGACAGCCTCGGGCACGAAGCCGGCGACAAGCTGCTGGCGATTGCGGCACGTCGGCTGATCCGCGCCACGCGCACGGGCGACACGGTGGCACGCCTCGGCGGTGACGAATTCGCGTTGCTGGTGACGGGTGACGCCAGTGATGGCTATATCCAGAGTCTCGCCGGCAGGCTGGTGGACACCCTGTCCGCTCCCTACGACATCGATGGCCGCCAGATGACGCTGTCGGCGAGCCTGGGCATCGCGCGCGCCGAACGCGGCATCACTGCGCAAGAACTGATGCGCAACGCGGACCTCGCAATGTATCGCGCGAAGGCGCGTGGCAAACGCCGTTTCGAGGTGTTCGAGCCGTCGATGTATGCGAGCGTGATGCAGACGGTCGATCTTGAAATGGAAATGGCCAGTGCGCTCGAGCGCAGGGAATTCGTGCCATTCTTCCAGCCGATTGTCGATCTGCGAACCTCCGAGATCGTCGGCTTCGAAGCCCTGGCCCGCTGGCAGCATCCGGTGCGCGGTCTCCTCGCGCCAGCAACTTTCATCCAGATAGCCGAGGACGGCGGGCTGATCGAACGACTCGGTCGCTCGATGCTCGAGCAGGCCTGCCGTTACGCCGTTGACTGGCTGCAGACGGTCAAGGCCGATCGCCTGCAGCACATCGCGATCAATATTTCCGGCCGCCAGATCGAACACACCGATCTCGTCGGCGACGTACGACACGTGATCGAAACTCTGCGTATTCCGCCGCAGATTCTTGTGCTCGAAATCACCGAGAGCGTGCTGATGCACAACGTACCGGCCGCAATTGATCAGCTGACACGTCTGAAGCAGCTCGGCGTGCGCATCGCGCTCGACGACTTCGGCACCGGGTATTCGTCGCTGAGCCATGTGCACCGCTTCCCGATCGACATCCTGAAGATCGACCGCTCGTTCATTGACAGCCTGAAAAAGAATGAAGGCTCGGAACTTGTGCGTGCGATTATCAGCCTGGCAACGGCGCTCGACCTGGACGTGGTGGCCGAAGGGATCGAGAAGGTCGAGCAGCTCGCCCACCTGCAGCGTCTTGGCTGCAGCTATGGCCAGGGCTATTACTTCGGGCGGCCGGAGTCGGCAGACAGTACACGGCAGCTGCTGAAGGGCGCGGCGCGCCTGCCGCGTCTGTCGCTGGTGCCTGACGAGATCCCCGCAGTTCCGGTGCGGGCTGGCGCTGTCTAGCGCGCTTTCCCATGATGAAGTTTCGCCATGCACGTGCCCTCGGGCGGCGCTGCACCGTTGCCCATCGTCAGCATGGTGAGCGATAGCTCCTCCTCGCAGCTGCCTACGCAGTCCGATTGCGGCGCGACTTAACGAGGTTCACCAGCCTGCCAGCGGGCCGCGTGTCAGCCGTCGTCGGCACCCACCGCGCGCGGCAGGGGCAGGCCGGGCATCCGGCCCGGTCCCGGCGCTTGCCGGGTGGGCCGCGACTCGCGATCGGCCGGCGTTTCCCAGTTGAGCCCGGTAGCCTGAGCCACCTGATCACGTGCCCGGTATGGCCCTAGATGCCGGCGCAGCGGCTCGGGATAGAGGTGCCAGAAGTCGTCGCCCTCCCAGTCCTCCCGTTCGGCCTGTACCACCAGCGGCTTCATGCCGGTCTTCTGGTAGAGCGCCTGAAAGACCGGCAGGAACACGTCGCGCGTGAAGGCGCATTCAGCGTCTTCCTGCAGCACGAAGGTCTCGAACAGGATGGCGTGGCGCAGGAACAGTGAGATGAAGGCAGGGTAGTAGAGCCGCGCCGCGCCGCCGTGTCCGGCGAACCAGGCCGAGCCGTCGAATAGTGCCTCGCTGCCGAGTTCGGGACATTCCGCCGCCAGCAGCCGGTGATGAAACTCGACGAGGGTCTCGCCGCGAAACGTCCTGATTGCGTTGAATGGCCGGCCGTTCATCGCGTCAACATCGAAAATGCGCACGTACTCGAGGCGCCGTCCACCGTTGCGGCCGAGGCCGCCATAGAAGCCGAGGCGACCCAGCGCGTACTTGTCGCGGTTTTCCATCACGAAGCGGTCGTCGTAGTACTCCCAGATCAACAGCCGGATGCCATGCTGCGCGCAGAGCCGAATCACGCGCCGCGTCTCGTAGTTGGGCGTGCCGACCTGTCGGCACAGCACGCCGACAGGGCCCTGTCCGCGCAGGAGCGAGGGTACCGCAGCGCCGGTGGCGGTTTCCTGCGGCAGCGCTGCGAACAAGCCGCTGTGCCGGCGGCGCCAAGCCTCAACGACCTGATCGAGCGGTGTGTAGACGTGGTTGCCGAAATGCTCGCGATTGGCGATCAGCGTAGCCGGTTCATCCTGGCGGTAAACGCTCATGGCTCAGCTCCAGAACAAGGTGACGAGCCGCCAGAGATCTGCGACGGCCTGCCCTATCAGCGACGCGACAAAGATCCAGTAGACGTTCGACACGATGACGGCGGCGACGAAAATGGCCCAATCGTGTCTGCTCAGACGCTCGAAGCTGCCCTGCTTGAAGTAGGCCGCCGTGATGAACGGGTCCTGGAAGACACACAGGAGCGTAAAGATGACGCCGGGATGCCGGTTGCTGGCCCAGACCAATGCGTTCTCGACGCGCGTGCGCGACCGGCGGGCCCGAATTTCAGCGAGCAGGCCGGTACCGACCCAGTCGATGCGCATGCGCTGGTAGACCACGAGAGTGATGGCGCACTGCACGAACGAGGCCGCCATCATCAAGGCCCCGCCGCGCAACATGCTGAGCGTGTAGACCACGTAGACGTAGAGGATGTTGTCGAAAATCCAGTTGAAGGTGGCGTACAGCGTGTGGCCGGTGCCGATCTGGGCGAGCCGCTGCCACAGGCGCGGCGGGACTGGGCCGACGGCCGGGACGTGCGGGTGGAGCCTCGCAAGCGCGTCGCCGAGCTCGATCGACGCGTGGCCGATGGCCGTGGGAGATGACGGTGCTGCACTCATGGGGTGGTTCGGGCGTGGGCCGCCGTGCCAGTTTCAGCGCTATCGGATATTTTATATCGGGCCGTCCATGTCCCGTTGGATTCAGTCTAAGGGCGCGTACTGCGCAGCCGGCATACCAAAACGGACTACTCCATTTCTGCAAAAACGGAACTGGTTCACATGTCAAAGGTGTGAAGGTTCCGCGTCAGACGCGCGGGTCCCGGAAAAGTCAGGCGATTTTGGTGCTTGCCCAGCCGCGCCGATGCCCCGGCAAACTGAGCGCTGCGGCATATTTCTGCGCGGCGCGCGCGGCGCCACCCGGGACGTGCTGGCTCGGGAAGCCGTCGACGCTCGCCGGGCTGGCCCGCAGCAGTTGCCTGGCGAGGGTGATCTTGTGTACTTCGGTCGGGCCGTCGGCCAGGCCGAGCGCATGTCCCCACAGCAGCCACTCGCCGAACAGCATCTCGTTCGAGACGCCGAGTGCACCGTGCAGGTGGATGGCCTTGCTGGCGGCCTCGATCATCACCCGCTCGCTGAGGATCTTGGCTGCGGCGATGTCGCCTCGGACCTTGTTGTAGTCCTGGTAGCGGTCGATTTTCCAGGCGGTCTGCAGCACCAGCAGACGGAACTGCTCAATCGACACCCACAGCTCCGCGATGGTGTCCTGCACCATCTGCTTTTGCGCGAGCAACGTGCCCTGGGTGTGGCGGCTCTGCGCGCGTTCGCACACGGCCTCAAAGGCGCGGCGCGCGAGACCGACAGTGCGCATCGCGTGATGCACGCGGCCGCCGCCGAGGCGGGTCTGGGCAATCTTGAAGGCCTCGCCGGGCTGGCCGAGCAGGTCCTCGTCGCTCAGGCGCACGTCATCGAAACTGAGATAGGCATGGGCACCGTGCTCGGGCTGTTCGAAGGCCATGCCGGCGTTGCGGATCGTGCGCACACCAGGGGTGTTGGCGGGGATCACGAACATCGACGCGCCGCGGTGGATCGGCACTGCCATGTCCGTCACGGCCATCACGATCAGGAATTCCGCCCAGCGTGCGTTCGACGCGAACCATTTCTCGCCGCGCAGCACCCAGCCCTTGCCGTCGCGTGCCGCGCGGCAGGTGAAGACATTCGGATCGGCCCCGCCCTGGGGTTCGGTCATCGAGAAGCAGGACACGATGTCGCCGTCGAGCAGTGGCTGCAGATAGCGCGCCTTCTGCGCCGCGTTGCCGAAGTGGGCGAGGATCTCCGCGTTGCCGGTGTCAGGCGCGGCGGTGCCGAAGATTGTCGGCGCGAAGAACGAGCGGCCGAGGATTTCGTTCATCAGGGCGAGTTCGAGCTGGCCCCAGCCGCCGCCGCCAAGCGCCGGTGGCAGATGGCAGGCCCACAGCCCCTGCGCCTGCACCTCGCGCTTCAGGGGCGCCATGATGTGCATCAGCGCCTCATTGCGGGTGTTGTAGGTTTCGTCCTTCGGAAAGAGGTAGTCGAGCGGTTCGATTTCCTCGCGCACGAAGGTGGAGATCCAGTCGAGTTTGCGCTGGAAGTCCGGATCGGTTTCAAAATTCCACATGGGGATCTGCTCGTCGCTGAGAGAGTTAGTATCTGCTTAAGGCCCTGGTCGACATCATCTTTACATTCGGCTGCTCCTGAGCGACGGCTGCGATGTTGCGCAGCTTGGCAATCGTCCCGCTATTGCCGGTGCAACGCGCCTTGCAGCAGCCACTCATGAACACTCTCGGTGTTGTCAAGACAATGCCGACCAGGGTCCTTACTGCCAGCCCACGACATCAAAGCCGCGGTCTTTGAGGCAACGCTCTACATAACCGCGGAAGGCGGGATTGGGCGCCGGTTCGTCGAACAGGGTGCGCAGCAGGTTCGCCGCCGCGCCGGTGGCCGCGCCGATCCCGGCCCCCGCCGGGGCGTTACCGGCGATGGCGCCGCCGATGGCACCGGTCGCCGCGCCCACCGCCGCGCCTTCGGCGGTGCGCCGCGTGGCGGTGCCGACGCCCGTACCGGCGTTCGCCCCCGCACTGGCGGCGAGCTGTTTGCATTCAGCGATAGCGGCTTCGATGCCGGTGGTGGCGCCGGCAGCCTGGTACACGACGGGCTGGTTGCTGGCGCAGGCGCCGAGCGCCAGCGTGGCCAGCGCAATGAAGGCAGATCTGATCATGCGACGCAATCCCTCGCCTCGTGGGTTCATTGGATGGGTCGGCACTTTAGCCTGCCGCTGCCCGGGCGGTCGATGCATTCAGGCCCGCACCCGCAGTTCGAGCGGCCCGCGGAACGACACATTGGGCTGATAGCGCAACTGCTGGCCCGGTACGAGGCTGAGCCCTGGCTTCAGCGCACACAGTTCCTCGAACACAATCTTTGCCTCCAGCCGCGCCAGCGGGGCGCCCAGACAGAAATGAGGGCCGTGCCCGAAGGACAGGTGATCGCGGGCGTTCACGCGCGTGATGTCGAAGCGCTCAGGATCTGCGAAGGCGGCCGGATCGCGGTTCGCAGATCCAATCAGCAGCAGCAGTTTCGCCCCGGCCGGCAGGCCGACGTCACCGATGCGTGAGGGCCGTGTGCTCTGCCGGCGCCAGGCAATCACCGAGGAGTCGAAGCGCAGCACCTCTTCGAGCGCCGGTGGGATCAGCGTCCGATTGTCCACCAGTCGCGCCCACACGCCGTCCGTCGCCAGCAGCCGGTGACAGGCATTACCGAGCAGGCTCGTCGTGGTTTCGTGACCGGCGAGCAGCAGCCCGTAAACGATCGTCGCCACCTCCTGCGCGCTCAGCGCCGGTTCATCGCCGTCGCGGGCGGCGATGAGGGCCGTGGTGAAGTCGTCGCCCGGCGCGCTGAAGCGCGCGGCGACGAGCGCTTCAGCGTAGCGCCAGAAGCGCGCCATGCCCTGCGCGAGCGTCAGTTGTTCCTTTTCGGTCGGCCGGCCCCACATGAACAGGAGCCGGCTTTCGGCGCCGGCCTTGATCGCAGGCACGTCCTCATCGGGGATGCCGAGGATCCGCAACACCACCAGCGCCGGCAGTTCCCAGGCCAGCGCCCGCACGAAATCGACTTCGCCGCTTGCCATGCGCTCGGTGATGAAGCGGCGCGCCAGCGCGCGGATGAACGGCTCCATCGCAGCGACCCGCCGGCGCGTGAGGGCCTTGTTCGCCAGCCGCCGCACGCGGGTGTGACCGGGCGGGTCGTTGTTCGTGAGCGTGGGCACCGGCCGGAAGCCGCCGTCCGCCAGCACCTGCGCGGCGGCCGGGCACACGGGCACCAGCGGCGCGAGCGCGTTGGCGGCGGAGTAGGTCGCGGGATCCCGGAACACCGCCAGCACATCGGCGTGCCGCGTGATCACCCAGTAATCTAGCGCCGGATCGTGGAACGCCGCCGTCGCCGCGCGGGCGGTGCTGAAAAACGGGTAAGGATCGATGAGATAGGGAGCGCGGAACGGATCGAATCCGGTGACGGGGCAACTGGCGGAAGTCGTCATGCGCATTATTATGCGGCGAATGACGCAGCGGGACACGCTGCCGGCAACGTGACACCGGCAGACCTGTCCGGTAGCCTCCGCTGCCTGTTCAAGAGGGCGTATCGATGGCATGGCCGGATGACAACGCATGGGCTGTGCGCGCGGGCCTGGCCTGCGGCGTCGCGGCGCCGGTGCTGTGGGTGCTGATGATAGCGCTCTGCGGCGCGTTAACGCCCGGCTACGATCATCTGCATGATTTCATCAGCGAACTCGCCGCCCGTGAAGCGCCCACCGAAGCCTTGATGCGTAACGCCGGTTTCATCCTCAGCGGCGCCGGCTATATGGCGTTTGCCGCCGCGCTCGGCTGGCGCTCGCGCTGCGACATGCTGGCGCTGGTGGGCGCCGGCTTCATTGCGCTCGGCGGGGTGGCGCGCGTGCTCGCCGGCGTCCATGCCTGCGATCTCGGCTGCTCGTCGCTGCGGCCGTCGGTGGATCAGGATCTCCACTATATCTCCGCGCGGATCGCCTACCTGGCGATGATCGTCGCCGCCCTCTACTGGGGAGTGGTCGGCAATCGGTATGCGGCGCTAAAGCGCCTGTCTGCGCTGGGCGTCGGCTGCGGCGTATGGGCGGTCGTGTTCCTGGTGATGATGATTGCGGTGGGCACCACTGAAGGCCTGTATCAGCGTCTTGCCAGCGGTGTGCTGTCGGTGTGGATGCTGGCGTTCGCGCTCGCCGTTTATCGTGCCGGCCCGGCTGACGCGCCGCTGGCGCCCGCACCAGACGAACCGCGCACGTCCGGGGCCGCCGCATGAACGCACTGAATCGCCGCTGTCCGGCCTGCGGCAAGCCGACGATCTCAGTCCTGAAACTGCTGTTCTGGCGCGTGCGCTGTGCGCACTGTGACGCCCAGGTGGGCACCGCGCCGGCCTGGCGGCTGCCGATCCTGTCGGTAGAGATGACGGTGTGGCTGCTCGCGATGAACTGGCTGTACACCGACTATGGGCGCGCGGGGCTCGTGGCCTCCCTGTTCGTGTGGCTGTTCGTTGATCTCGTCGCCGACTGGTACACGCCGCTCGTGGCGCGCAAACGCGGATGAGCGAACCCGCTGCGCCCGGTACCGACGGCGCGCCGTTCGCGACGCTGACGCCCGATCGGGTGCAGGATCTGGTTGACGCGCTGGGCCTCGTCAGCAGCGGCCGCCTGCTGGCGCTGAACAGTTACGAGAATCGCGTTTACCGCGTTGGCCTCGAAGACGGCAGTTCGGTGATTGCGAAGTTCTATCGCGCAGCGCGCTGGAGCGATGCCGCGATCCTCGAGGAACACGCCTTTGCGCAGGAACTCGCCGACGCGGAGATCCCGGTCGTGGCGCCGCTGGGCTGCAATGGCGCCACGCTGCATCACAACGGGGACGTGCGCTACACGCTGTTCCCGAATCGCCCGGGCCGAACGCCCGAGCTCGATCGCGACGCCACGCTGCGCTGGGTCGGGCGCTTTCTCGGCCGCATCCACGCCCGCGGCGCTACGGCGAAGTTTCGGCACCGGCAACGTCTGACGGTCGCGCATTTTGGCCAGGCGTCGGTGGAACTCCTGCTTGGCGGCGACTTCATTCCGGCCGACATGCGCCCGGCCTACGAAGCCGCCGCGCGCGCGGCGGTCCGGCAGGCGCAGGCGATCATCGACATGGTGGGGCCGGTGCGCGAAATCAGGCTGCACGGCGACTGCCACGTCGGCAATATCCTGTGGACCGAGGCCGGCCCGCATTTCGTTGATCTCGACGACTGCATGCAGGGCCCGGCCGTACAGGATCTGTGGATGCTGCTGGCGGGCGATGCTGACGAGCGCGCCCACCAACTCGGCGTGGTGCTCGATGGCTACGAGGATTTCTTCGATTTCGATCGCCGCGAGATTGCGCTGATCGAAGCCCTGCGCACGCTGCGCATCCTGCACTACGCAGCGTGGCTCGCACGACGCTGGACCGATCCCGCCTTCCCGATGCATTTCCCGTGGTTCAACAGCCAGCACTACTGGCAGGAACATGTGCTGACCCTGCGCGAACAACTGGCGGCGATGGATGAATATCCACTCGCGCCGCCGGACGACGACTGATCCAGCCTCACGCGAGGCATCCGCGACGCGCTGCCGCAGGTCCGAGACGGCCCAGCCACCGGCGCGTCACCATCGTCGACAGATGAGACTCCGTGCCGGGACATCCCCCCTTCACGTGCAGCGTCCAACGCGGCCAGGCCTACTGGAGGATGGGTCCGAGCGGTGACACACCCACTCATTGCCGCCGCGGACATCGGGACGTGAATTCGGTGGGTGCCCCCGACTACTTATCGACCAACGCACGTCGCGCCCATCCAGAGCGAGACCGCCGCACAGGACGCACCAAACTCGGCCTCCAGTATGTCTACGACGACGCTTAAGAACTAACCTATGAGCCGAGCCTATGCGGGGCGGTGGCTCTCAACCACATTCTTTCAATCTGGTCCGTCATGTTTTGCGGAATGAGTTTCACGGCAGGATGCTCTTCGGCATAAACTCTAAAGAGCTCATCGGCGAATGCTTGTCCGATTTCCTGGATACCGTCGAAGTCCAGGAAGACCGTTTTGAAGCGGTCAAATCTAGCGATGAGGCGCTTTGCTTGCGATCGGGAAATAAGTTGTTCGTCGCTGTAACATGCCATTTTCATTGGCACTATGGTTTTTGAAAAATCGTAGTCGTCAGGTGCATTGGTGAACTGATCGAATACGCTCGCTGGGGTACGAGTACTCGAAAGGGCTATTTGCATGAAGACTACCGTTCCACCATCTTGAGGAACGGGATCATCGATTTCTCTAAGCCAGTCATGCCGCATGGCGTCGTCATGCTTGAAAGCGAGGCCATTCGCTTCAATTTTAAACCAGTCAAACATTCGCGAAGTGAAAAAAATTCCTTCTCCACTGTGCTTGCTGGGATCGGTAGTAAGTTTTCCTTTTGCCAGCTCGAACATCGCTTGACGCGTGTCCGGGAGGCCGAGGGCCTCCGTAATCCTGGCAAAAATACCTACGCCATTATCCGAAATGATGATGACCAAATCATTCTCATCTTGGCTAAATAGCCGGTCACGTACCGGGATCAAAAAGAGGAACCAATTGATGTATAAGGTTTTGTGTCACCAAAGCCCACATCAGAGAGGTTCGTCTTGCGATGAGCATAGAAGTTTTTTTGCCC
>Ga0163144_10021097_pt1 | contig 12965 bp, 11 predicted proteins | sample OliLak19BULKMAT1_FD_123175 | JGI IMG/M metagenome (GOLD analysis project Ga0163144, IMG submission 123175) | Freshwater microbial mat bacterial communities from Lake Vanda, McMurdo Dry Valleys, Antarctica - Oligotrophic Lake LV.19.BULKMAT1 | ecosystem: Environmental > Aquatic > Freshwater >...
ATGTCGTAGAGTTGCGAAAAGCGGGCCATTGGGAGCACCAAGCCGCCCCGTTTTTTTGTCATGCGCTGACCGCTGAAGGCGCGAAACATGGCGGGCGTTTTGGGTAAATTGAGCATGCTGCCGGGTGAGCAACGCGAACCCTGGGTTCGCAGTTTCCAGCGACGCGCGCCCTGCAGGGGCGCACGAGGAGCTTGACTATTCGGATGCTCCGCCGCTTCGTGCGCCCCTTCAGGGCGCGCATGCGCGTTCTTGATAACCCAGGGTTCGCTGCGCTCACCCTGGGCCATATTCGCCGCGCGCCGCTGGTGCGCGAGGAACGTGCTTCACAATCTCCACGCGCGAGCCAAGGAACGTCGTTAAAAATCCCACACGGGCGCCACGGAGGTGCACTTCTTGGACCAAACAGTAAGTGCAAGAAGCCGGACGTACTGACCGCCCAAGCGCGCTGAAAGCGCGATTCCAATATAGCCCAGGGTGAGGGCGCCGGCCCAAACATGTAGCAATTTGGCCGGTTTGAAATTGCGGACAGGATTTGGCTCGTTTTGAGCTGGTGGAGTTGCATCGAAGGTGGGCTTGGCGCAGCTCAGGCTTCGATCTGATCTTTGGTGCGGAAGCTGCGGCCTTCGAGGGGGACGGTTTCGGCGTGGTGGAGCAGGCGATCGAGCAGCGCGGAGGTGAGCACGCTGTCGCCGTTGAAGATGCTCGCCCAATGTTTGTAGACGCGGTTGGTGGTGATCAATGGACGGCTCTAGACACACCCACGACCACACCTACCGACGACCAGACTTACTGACGACTGGAGCGCTAAATCGCTCCGACTCCCTGACGGGGTAGCGATGACTGGACGCCCAAGTTGCTCCGACTCACTGTGCACCGCCGAACAGACGCAGCGCTTGGCAGCAGCCTATACAGAGCGCCCAATCACACGGAAGCTAGGCACATGACACAGATCACCACCAAGGACGGCGTCAAGCTCTACGTGAAAGACTGGGGCCAGGGTCGGCCGGTGGTCATGGTGCATGGTTGGCCGCTATCGGCAGACAGCTTCGATGATTTGGCCTTGGCCATTGCGAATGCAGGCATGCGTGCGATCAGCTACGACCGCCGCGGCTTTGGCCGCTCGGAGCAGCCCTGGACGGGATATGACTACGACACACTGGCCGACGATTTAGAGGCGGTGTTGGAGCAAACCGGGGCGCGCGATGCCACCTTGCTGGGCTTTTCCATGGGTGGCGGCGAAGTTGCGCGCTTCCTGTCGCGGCACGGCAGCCGCAAGGTCAAGCAAGCTATTTTGATCGCTTCAATTTTGCCTTACCTGCTGAAAACCCAGAGCAATCCTGATGGCGTTGACGCGAGCCAATTTGACGAGAAAGCGCGACTGATCGCGGAGGACCGCGCCAGCTACTGGGGAGATTTTTTCAAGGATTTTTTTGGCGTCGGATGGCTCTCGCACCCGGTGAGCGCGCAAACCATCGAGTGGGCGCGCAGCACCGCCATGCAGGCCGGTTTATGGCCCACCCTGGCTTGCGCCAAAGCCTTGTCAACCACCGATTTTCGTACCGACCTGGCCGCCTTTCGAGTGCCCACGCTGATCATTCACGGCACGGCCGACAAGACGGTGCCGATTGCCATTTCCAGCCGCAAGACCGCTATCGGCATCAAGGATGCGCAGCTGATCGAGTACGACGGCGCGCCGCACGGGCTTTTTGCATCCCACAAAACCCGCTTGATCGCGGATGTCCTGCAATTTTTGCGTCTGGGTGAGTCGCAGCCAGGATCGCCGTGAGCACACACATTCCAAACGCACAAAAACACCCGGCGCACCAAGAACGTGAGCGCTTCCGGGGACTGACGCAAGCCTGGGCGGGACAGCCGCCCCGTGGTGTTGCGGCTGTTGGTGGTGAGCGCACGCCTGCGCAGTCGCTGATGAAGTTGCGAGGGTTCGCGCGCAATGCGCTGCTGTGTTGCCTTCTGGTCAACGCTATTGCCGGCTGCAGTGACGTGGCGAGGCTTCCGGTGTCTGCCGGCACGGGGACGCATCCGGAGCTGCCGGCCCCAAGGCCGGGCGTGCTGCCCACGGTGAATATCGCCAAAGCAGTGGGCTGGCCCGCAGGGGCTACGCCTTCGGCCGCCACAGGCACGCGGGTGCAGGCTTTCGCTGAAAATCTAAGCCACCCGCGCTGGCTGCTGGTGCTGCCCAACGGCGATGTGCTGGTGGCCGAAACCAACGCCCCGGCCAAACCTGATGACGCCACCGGTTTACGCGGCTGGATCATGGGGCTGGCGATGAAGCGTGCGGGCGCCGTCACGCCCAGCGCCAATCGCATCACGCTGCTGCGCGACAGCACCGGCAGCGGCACGGCTGACCAGCGCGAAGTGCTGCTGGAAGGCGCCAAAGACGGCATGAACTCGCCCTTTGGCATGGCTTGGATCGATGGTGCACTGTATGTTGCAAACACCGACGCGGTGCTCCGGTTTGCCTATGTCTTGGGCGACAAGCGCATCGCTGTCCCGGGGCTGAAAATCGCTGACCTGCCGGCGGGCCGTATCAACCACCACTGGACCAAGAACCTGCTGGCCAGCCCCGATGGCAAAGCGCTCTATGTCACTGTGGGATCCAACAGCAACGTCGGCGAGCGCGGTATGGCGGCTGAAGAAGGCCGCGCAGCGGTCTGGAGAATTGCGCTGGGTAATTCAAACGCGGAGTCGCCAGCAGCCATGCGGCTATTCGCCAGCGGCCTGCGCAACCCCAATGGTTTGGCTTGGGTGCCAAGCATGGAGCCACCAAGCATGGAGCCACGAAGCATGGAGCCACCAAGCATGGAGCCACCAAGCATGGAGCCACCAAGCATGGAGCCACCTAGAATTGAGCCAAGTGGCATCAACACCCCAGGTACCTCCACGCTGTGGACGGTGGTGAACGAGCGCGACGAACTTGGCAGCGATCTGGTGCCGGATTACATGACGGCGGTTGTGGACGGTGCGTTCTACGGCTGGCCCTACAGCTGGTTCGGCAGCCACGTGGACCAGCGCGTGCAACCGCCGCGGCCTGATCTGGTAGCTACGGCGCGCATCCCCGATTACGCCTTGGGACCGCACACCGCCTCATTGGGCCTGGCTTGGTCGGGTACCACCACGCTGCCTGCTGCCTTCTCGCAGGGCCTGTTTGTCGGGCAGCATGGTTCATGGAACCGGCGCCCGCGCAGCGGTTACAAAGTGATCTTTGTGCCTTTCCGCAACGGCCTGCCGATGGGTCAGCCGATTGACGTATTGAGCGGATTCTTGAGCGCCGACGGCGAGGCTTACGGCCGGCCCGTGGGCGTAGCGATCGACAAACAAGGCGGCTTGTTGGTGGCCGACGACGTGGGCAACAAGATTTGGCGCGTCAGCACTGCGCGCTGAGCGATCACCCGGCAGCTCGAAGCAAGGCCGCCCGCAGCGGCGATACCGACAGGCAGTTCCTTCAGCGACGCGCCGGAAGTTCGCGGGTGCAAAGCGCGGCGCCACACTGCCTGCGACACTTAAAACTATTTATCGGCGCTAGCTGCACTGTTCGCCCCCGCACAGACTAGCGCAGAAATAACGCTCAAATTACTGCATTACCAAGGTGTCGAATCCGCTGCCTGCTCAAAAACCGAGGATAACAAATGAAAATGCTAAAAACATCCATGATCGCCGCCGCGATAAGCCTGATGAGCGCGCATGCTTTTGCGCAAATCACCTTTTACGAACATGATGATTTCCGTGGCCGCACCTTTACCACGCAGGGCTCGATAACCAATTTTCAGCGGACGGGCTTCAATGACCGAGCGTCGTCAGTCATGGTGGGCAGAGGCCGCTGGGAAGTGTGTGATGACTCGTCATTCCGAGGTGAATGCGTCGTGCTGCGGCCGGGCAATTATCGTTCGTTAGCTGATATGGGAATCAATGATCGACTTTCTTCCGTTCGTCCAGCCAATAAGCGGCGCTCGCGTGATTTACATTCACCCGATCCCATGTCTGGATCTCCCTACGAGTACCGCTTGCGCGCCAATGAGCCGATCTATCAAGCGCGCGTAAACAGCGTGCGTGCCGTGATCGGAGCCAGCGATGAGCGCTGCTGGATTGAGCGTGAACAAGTCTCGCAGCGCGGCGGCAAGCCCAATGTTGAGCGTGGCATCGTTGGCGCACTGCTGGGTGGTGTGCTGGGTCACCAGATTGGCGGTGGCCGAGGGCGCGACGCGGCAACGGTAGGCGGCGTTGTTGCGGGCGCAGTGATCGGCGCCAACAGCGGCCGGGATCGCTACACCACCACGCGTGACGTGCGTCGCTGCGAAACGGCTGGCAATGGCGAGCCGGACTATTGGGATATCGGCTATATCTATGGCGGCGAGCAGCACTATGCGCAAATGCAATACGCGCCCGGCGCCACGATCTCCGTGAACCAGCGCGGCGAACCCAGGCAGTAGCCGTCCGAAGGAAACGCCCAGTTCCGTCAACGACGCGACTGGGCGGACCCTGGAGGTTAATGCGGCGAATGAGCTGCCCACCGCCTGTGTGATTTTGACAGCAGGGAAAAAACTCATTTTGTATTGCCTGAGATATCTCCTGATATCTCAGGCAGCCGAGAAAAAAAGCGCGCGTAAAATGTGGCGAGCGCAGCTAAGCGCATCGCTTGCAGTATTAAGGCAAAAGCCGTCGCGAGCATTCGGACCCAGGTACGACAGCGCAAGACAGCCCACGACAGCCCACGATAGCCCACGACAGCTCACGACAGCGCACGACAGTCATGGGTTCGCAGGCTCACCACATCCTACGCCTGATTCGTGTGCGGCCTTTGTGCGTGACGATGCAGTCGATCTGAAGCACATTTGGGAGTGACTGACTCTAACCGCGTAATTTTCCCAAGCTACTGCTAAGTAAAGCGCCGGACTCATCACATCCTACGCCTGATTCTTAAAAACACTTATGAATGACGCTGAATTAGATACCAAGCACATTTGGGGACTCCCTGACTCTAATCGCGTGTATTGCCAACGCTACTGCCAATCAAAGCGCCTGATTCGTTTAATGACCTTATGCCTGACGATGCAGTCGATAAGCACTTGGGCTAAACCGCAATGGAAAAATATGTTGCCCTGTGCGCCTTAGCGCACAGACCGGCCGTTGCGGGAAGGAAATGCTTGGCGCTCGGAGAACTTTTGAGGAACCAGCACCGTGAAGACTGACGCGCAGCTCCAGCAAGACGTGATCGCCGAACTCCGCTGGGAGCCCGCATTGCATGCCGCCGAGATTGGCGTGGAAGTGAAGGAGGGCGTGGTCACGCTGGTCGGCGAGGTGACCAGTTTTCACGAGAAGCTGAATGCGGAGCGCGCCGCCCAGCGCGTGACCGGCGTAAGGGCGCTGACGGTTGGGTTGAAAGTCAAGCTTGTCGCGCTTGGAAAGCGCACCGATTCCGACATCGCGCGGTCCGCCAAACACGTCATCGACTGGAATAGCTCGCTGCCTGCGGACGCCGTCAAGGTAATGGTTGAAGATGGCTGGCTGACGCTTTCGGGCGATGTCGAATGGCAATTCCAGCGCCAGGACGCCGCCCATAGCTTAAGTTTTTTGTCCGGAGTCACGGGGGTGAGCAACGAGATTGCGATTAAGCCCAGGCTCTCGGCCAGCGCGGTCAAATCGGACATTGAGGCCGCGCTCAAACGCCGCGCCTTGGCCGATGCGAGCAGCATTTCGGTGCAGGTCGACGGCGGTGACGTGACGCTGACCGGCACCGTACACAGCTGGACAGAGCGCGATCTGGCGACGCGCTCGGCCTGGGGCAGTGCGGGCGTCCGGCACGTTGTCGACAAAACTAAACTCGTTCACCAAGCTTAGGAGCGCGTCATGAGCAATCCAAACTCTGCGTACTTTGTGTTTGATAGCCACGCCGCGGCTGAAGATGCGATCCGCACCCTTGGGCAATCGGGCTTTGACATGAAGACGCTGTCGCTGGTGGGCAAGGGATTTCACAGTGAAGAACAGCCGCTGGGCTTCTACACGACGGGCGACCGCATCAAGGTATGGGGCGCCACTGGCGCGCTCTGGGGCAGCATCTGGGGCTTACTGCTGGCGCCAGCGGTGTTTTTGCTGCCCGGTTTTGGTCTGGTAGGCATGGCGGGTCCCTTGGTCGTCGCGCTGGTAGGTGCACTGGAAGGTGGCGTCGTCTTCGGTGGGCTGTCTGCGCTGGGTGCTGCGCTGAATCAGATCGGCGTACCCGAGGACCAGGTCATCAAATACGAGGCTGCATTGAAGGCGGATAAGTACCTGCTGGTGGTGCATGGCAATGCGTTAGACCAAGACAGAGCGCGCGCCGCGCTGGCTCCGGCGGAAGACGCAATCGCCGCTTAACGATTCAGCTGTCTGCTGCGCGCCGCGTCGCTCCAAACAAGTCGACCCAGCGCATTATGCCAACCTCATCGGGACCGATCATGGACATCAAAACGCACTGCGCACGTATCACCGGCCCGGTTTCCTACCAGGCCGAAACCGGGCTCATGCAGCACATTCCGATCGGGCCATGCTTGGTAGAGCGGCTTAACGGGAGCTCGATTGACGTGATCTGGGGCTGCGACGGTCAATGCTCGGCGGCGCTGCCGGTCGAACAGATTGAGGCCGCTCATCAGCAGGGGCACTTGGTGCTGTTGGCCTGAGTTCCGGTCTGGCATCCGGGTAGCCCGCGCCAATGAAACGCATCCTTGTTACTGGCGCTACTGGGCAAGTCGGCTCGGCGGTCATTGCGGCGCTGCGTAGCGCTGACGGGAGCGTCGTCCGTGCAGGCGTGCGCGACGTGGCCAAGGCGGCTGCGAGATGGCGTGGCGACTCAAGCGTGCAGCCCGTCGGCTTCGACTTTCTCGACGGTGCGAGCCAAGACGCCGCGCTCGCTGATTGCGACAGCCTCTTCCTGCTGCGCCCGCCGCAGCTTAACGGCGATTTCGGTGCGTTGATCGCGCGGGCGCGCCGGCACGGCGTTGCCCACATCGTGTTCTTGTCGGTGCAGGGGGCCGAGCGAAATTGGCTTATCCCGCACCATAGGATCGAACGGCGGCTGATCTCCAGCGGCGTGCCGTACACGCTGCTGCGGCCGGCCTACTTCATGCAGAATTTCACCAGCACGCTGCACGCTGAATTGACCGCCCGGCGGCGCATTTTCTTGCCTGCGGGGAACGCCCGCTTCACCCTTGTGGATATGGCTGACATTGCCCGCGTGGCGGCGCTGGTGCTGACGCAGCACGGCACACAGCACCATGGGCAGGCTTACACGCTGACGTCGGAGGTGCCGCTCAACTTTCAGCAAATGGCCGATCAGTTAACAACGGGTTTGGGAACGCCCATCGCTTACGAATCGCCAAACCCGTGGCGCTTTTACCGCACGCTTCGGCGCGATGGCCGCGCGCCCGGCTTGATTCTGGTGATGCTATTGCTTCACATGCTGCCGCGATTCACCGCAACGCCCCCGGTAACGCGCACTGTGGCCGATTTGACAGGGCAAGCGCCGATCGAGTTTGCGCAATTCGTCAGGGTTCATCGTGACGAGCTGCAGCCCGCTTTTGCGACATCGCACAGATCCGACGGCGTACAGGCAGGAACGTCGCTTTAGAGCGGCCAGCGGCGTCAGCATCGTCAAGGCGCATCAAATGAGCAAAAACCTCCTGAGCAAGAGCTGTTTGTACGGCTTGCACGCAAGCGAGCGAAACCTTCGGAAATCGAGCGGAACCTCCGGAAACCCACTGCACTCGAAACGCTTGGTACGGTTTCTAGAGCTAGCTAGAGATTCCCTTAGCCCTGCGCGAAACGGCGGCATGCGATTGGGCCTCATGCAAATGAATAGCGGCACTGCAGCAGGCGCAATCAGGGCGTAGCGCGGGTGCCACATGTGCCAGATTTCAAACAAAACTCTCCCACGGCCTTGAAAGGCGAACCGCGCCGTTGATCAGGCCCACCATGGAGTAGGTTTGCGGAAAATTTCCCCAGGCTTCGGTTGTTGCTGGCAGCGTGTCTTCCGACAAAAGCCCCACATGATTGCGACAGGCTAGCAGCTGCTCAAATATTGCTCTGGCCTCCTGTTCACGCCCCATCCGCGATAGCGCGTCAATGCGCCAAAAAGAGCACACATTGAACGCGGTTTCCGGCATTCCGAAATCGTCTGCCGCCTCATATCGGCGCATGAATGGACCGTCGCACAGGGCGTGTTCCATCACCTTCATGGTGCTAACAAAACGCGGGTCGCGCGCATTAATGAAGCCCACTTCCGCCATCAGCAGAACACTGGCGTCCATGCTGGAGCCGCCAAAACTTTCTACAAAGGCTTGGCGCTTTTCGCTCCATGCCTGCTGCAAGATCTTGTCGCGGATGTGCCTGGCGCGTTCTGCCCAGAGCGCAACACGCGCAGCCTGCCCCAGAACGCTGGCGATCTTCGCCAAACGGTCGCAGGCTGCCCAGCACATCAGCGATGACGATGTGTGCACCCGCGAGCGCGAGCGCAATTCCCACATGCCGGCATCGGGCTGGTCATGCAGGCGCCAGGCTTGTTCACCCGCCCGCTCCAGTTGGGCAAACGCAGGCTCCAAGGCCGGACGAAACAAGCGCTGGTCGTGAAAGGATTGCGCGGCACCAAGCACAATGTTGCCGTAGACGTCGTGCTGAAAATGCTCGTAGGCCTGGTTACCCACACGGATGGGGCCCATGCCGCGGTAGCCGCTGATGACACCGACCGTGCGCTCCGTCAGGGCGTGTTCCAGTCCAATGCCGTACAGGGGCTGAATATGCTCAGCGTCGCTGCTGCTTACGATGTTTTGCAGCCACTGCAGGTAGCTTTCCATGGTGCCCACTTCGGACAGGCTGTTGAGTGCCCGAACCACAAAAAAGGCGTCGCGCAACCAGCAATAGCGGTAGTCCCAGTTGCGTCCACTGTTCGCAGCCTCGGGAATGCTGGTGGTCATGGCGGCCACAATCGCACCGGTTTCCTCAAACTGGCAAAGTTTGAGGGTAATCGCCGAGCGGATGACGACGTCCTGCCACTCATAGGGCAGAGCCAAGCGTCGGGTCCAGCCACGCCAATACAGCGCCGTGTGCTCTTCAAACTCGCGCGCTGTGTCATCAATCGAGCCGGTCAGAGTTTCGTCTGGGCCCAGCAACACGCTCACCGGTGAAGTCAAAAGGAACCAGCGCTCTTCAACCACGTAGGTCAGCGGCACTGAGGTATTGAGCCGCAGCGTCTGCTCCGGAAGCACATAGCGCAGATGGTGGCTGCCGCGCGTAATCACAGGTTCAGTGGCGCCCCAATCTCCCTTGGGGCGCACCACGAAACGGACGCGCGGATGCCCCTTGAGCGTCCGAACTCGGCGCACCAACTGGGCCGGGCGAAACATGCGGTCGTGGCTGAGGAAACGTGGCGCAAAGTCTGTCACCTCGATCACATCGCCTTGGTCGTTGATCAGCTGCGTGCGCAAGATCGCTGTGCCGGCGTCATAGGCTTGCTCGGTGCGCACCAGCCCCTCCAACTCAACCGCCATGAAACCTTCACGTGCCGCGTCCGGCGCACCGCAAAGCAGCGACTGGAATACCGGCGTACTGTCAAATCGTGGGCTGCAATACCAAACAATGCGGGCCATGCGGTCAACCAAAGCACTGACGGCACAGTTCCCAACAACCGCCAGCTCCAGGCTCGCCCCGCCAGCGGAGGGATGAGTGACAGTGCTTTCAGCTTTCATAATAACCCTCGTATTACATCTTGTCGTGTATGTTGACCGTATTCGACACCCAGCAAGCTAATGGCGACTAAATACGGGTCGTTGGAATCGTGTGCAAGTTGCGACCGCGGTATTCGCCGACCAGGAGAAACAAATCAGATGCTGAAGACATTCAGACTACAACTTCGCTTTCTCCTCCCCTTGATCTTGACGCTGATTGCGACGGCCTATCTGGCGCTGCCCCTGGTCGATGGCTTGACCCTGCGCTGGTTTTCCCGCGATCTCAATCTGCGCGGAAATCTAGTCACCAACGCCTTGTCGGATTCGATCGAGGAAGCCCTGCAAAGCGGCAACCTCAAGCGTTTGCAATCCGTCTTCAACCGCTCTGTTCTAGATGAACGGCTGGTGGCCGTTGGCCTTTGCTCTGACAAAGGCATCTTACTTCTGAACAGCTCCGGCTTTCCTTCCACGCTGAGCTGCGCCCAGGCGCTGGAATATTCGCAAAGTGCCCACTCCGAGCTGCGCTTGGACAGCGGCACCGTACAGGTGGGCCTGCACGCCGTTAACGGATATGCCGGGCGCATGGCCGATCTCATCGTATTGCAAGACCTAAGCTTTATTGAGCGGCGCAGTCAGGACACCCGCGATTACCTGATTCTGCTGATTGCGGCGCTGGGCATCACTATCGCATTCATCACCATGGTGGTCGCCCAGTTGACTTGGCGCGGCTGGGTGTCGGGAGCGCGGGCGCTGTTACGCGGCGAAGGGTTGATCAAACCGATCGGGGCGCCAGCGCCAGAGCTGGAGTCGTTTGCTGCCGATTTGCGTGCCCGCTTGAGTGATTTGGACGATGAATGCCGGCGTGCGGCCGGACCGGACGCTGAATGGAACCCCGAGCGACTGCGTTCCCTGCTGCGCACCCAGCTGCGTGGCGACCAGCTCATCGTCGTGTCGAACCGGGAGCCGTATATCCACGAACGTATCGATGGCAAGGTAGTCGTCAAGCGTCCAGCCAGTGGACTCATCACAGCGGTAGAGCCCGTCATGCGCGCCTGTTCCGGCACCTGGATTGCGCATGGCAGCGGCAGCGCCGACCGTGACGTGGTTGACTCGGCTGACCGGGTGCGTGTTCCACCCGGCAAAGACGAGTACACGCTGCGCCGAATCTGGCTGAGCAAGGAAGAGGAAGACGGTTATTACTACGGCTTTGCCAACGAGGGGCTATGGCCACTTTGCCATGTGGCACATGTGCGCCCGGTGTTCCGGGAGTCGGATTGGCAGCACTACCGCGCAATCAACCAGCGCTTCGCCGATGCGGTCGTGGCAGAGGCCCTCACTGACGACCCGGTGATTCTGGTGCAGGACTACCACTTCGCCTTACTCCCGGCGCTGATCCGCGAAAAACTGCCCAGCGCGACTATCCTTACCTTCTGGCACATTCCATGGCCCAACCCAGAATCCTTCTCCATTTGCCCCTGGCGGCGCGAAATCCTCGAAGGGCTGCTTGGCAGCACCATTCTGGGTTTTCACACCAAATATCACTGCAAGCATTTTGTAGAAACGGTGGACCGCACCCTGGAAGCACGCATCGAACACGAGCACTCCACCATCACCTACCGTGGTGACGACACTTTTGTGGAAAGCTATCCCATCTCAATTGCTTGGCCCGAGCCCGCCGAAAGCCAGGCCTGGCGCGCGGTCGACGACTGCCGACGCGATGTTTTTGCAGCCCACGGGCTCGCGCCTGAGCACAGGCTAGCGGTTGGCGTAGATCGCTTTGACTACACCAAGGGCATCATTGAACGCCTGCACGCTGTCGAACGTATGCTGGAGAAATATCCGCACTGGGTGGGGCGGTTTACGTTCATTCAGGTGGCGGCGCCTTCGCGCAGTGCGCTGGATGAATACCGTTTCTTTCAAGAAAGAGTGCAGCACCTCACTGCGCGCATCAACACGCGGTTTGGGTCGTCACACTACCAGCCGGTGCACCTGCTGGCGCAGCACCACGAGTCCGAGGCCTTGACCGTGCTGTACCGGGCGGCTGATGTCTGTTTGATCACCAGCCTGCATGACGGCATGAATCTGGTGTGCAAGGAATTTGTCGCGGCGCGCGATGACATGCAAGGCGTGCTTATTTTGAGCCGGTTTGCCGGCGCGGCGCGCGAATTGCAGGAAGCGCTAATCGTCAATCCTTACCACGTGGAAGAAACGGCAGACGCCCTCTTCCGTGCCATCACCATGCCGGTGGCCGAACAGCGCGAACGCATGGCCAGCCTGCGCATGACGGTGCAGGAATTCAATGTGTTCCGTTGGGCCGGTCGCATGCTCACCGACGCCAGTCGCTGGCGGCTGCGCAAACGGATCGAAGCGCGGGTCATCAGCCACCAGTCCATCCGGTGAAGCACCTGTTTTCCAACGACGGCCAGCGCGCACTGGCCGCCGTCCTCGCCCTAGAACCCTTGCTGGCCTTTGATTTCGACGGCACGCTGGCTGCCATCGTGGCGCACCCGGACGACGCCCGGGTGTCTGGCGCGGTGTCCGACCGGATGGCCCTGTTGTCACGTTGGCGCCCGGTGGCCATCGTCACGGGGCGCAAGATAGCCGATGTAGCGCCACGCCTGGGTTTCGAACCCTCTTACATCGTCGGCAGCCATGGTGCCGAGGATCCCGAGCTTGGCGCCTCAGCCGCACACGAGCTAGCACTGACCTCTGCCCGCACCTACCTTGCCGCGCATGCGTCGGTGCTGGAGGATGCAGGCGTCATGATCGAGGATAAGGGCCACTCGATGGCGCTGCATTACCGCTTGGCGCGCGACCGCCAGAGAGCCGAACGGTGCATTGCAGCCACGATCGCTGATCTCGGCCCGGGCCTGCATACCTTCGGCGGCAAGTTCGTGATGAACCTCGTGGCGGAACATGCGCCCAACAAGGGCGATACCGTGGAACGCTTGGTCGCCCGAACACAATCGGGTGCGGCGCTCTTCGTTGGAGACGACGTCAATGATGAAGCCGTTTTTGAGATTGCCCCGGATTATTGGCTAACTGTCCGCATCGGACGAAATTTTGCCGGCTCGTGTGCACAGTTTTTTCTGGACTCCCACGCAGAAATCCCTCACCTACTGGAACTCCTGATTGGTTTGCGTCCCGAATAGACACTGGACTTTGGGTGCGTCAGGAAAAACTGGCGAAAAAATTTCGAATGGTGAAAATTTCCCGCTCGGCGCCCAGAGCGAAGGCGCCGAACAGTAGATCGGC
>Ga0163144_10021098_pt1 | contig 12965 bp, 8 predicted proteins | sample OliLak19BULKMAT1_FD_123175 | JGI IMG/M metagenome (GOLD analysis project Ga0163144, IMG submission 123175) | Freshwater microbial mat bacterial communities from Lake Vanda, McMurdo Dry Valleys, Antarctica - Oligotrophic Lake LV.19.BULKMAT1 | ecosystem: Environmental > Aquatic > Freshwater > Lake...
CGAGTCGCACCGGGCCATGTTGCATAGTACCGGGTGGGGCTCGGAGCACAAGGTCAGCGCGGCCGAGCGCGGCGCTTCAGTGTGGGAATGGAGACGTTATGCGCGTCGAGGAAATTCTGTCCCTCGGCGATATCGGTCAGCGACGTAGTGTCCCACGCCGCAACGAGGCGTGTCGCGAGAAGACGAAGGTCTTTATCCTCGGAGAGCAAGAGGGCGCGAATCAGCGAGCGCGGGGCGGTGCGGATCTGATCAGCGGTGGCAGAGTCCAACGCGGCGCGCAGGTGGTGTGTACCGCGGGTTGCGTGGAGGCTCTTCGTGTATTCAGCGAGCATGGCGGCTCCCCACATCTCGCTGGTCAGCGGCTGCAAGAGGGACGCGAATCCCTGCGGGGTGAGGGCACGAAACAGGGTCTCACTCAACTCGGGATCTGCGACCAGCTCTCGGACAGAAGACAGTGCACGGGCATGGGCTTGGGGTTTGGAGGAGGAAAGGTATTCCATTTTCAGATGCATCAGTTCGCCCAGCGAGAGGGAGTACCCGCGGGCATAAAATGCCGTGATAAACTTTCCGAAGGACCCGTATCCGCCGCGACTGAGGGTGAGGATCGAACGCATCACCAAAAAACGCACGCCATCATTGGTGAGAGCTGGGTGTGTGATCAAGTCCGTTGTGGACGCAATTTTCTGTGTGAGCGCATACGCCATATCTCCTTCAGAGAGGGGAGAAGACTGCATGAGGAGCGCGAGGTTCCACTCCGTGCAGGAAAACGACTGCAGAAGAGTGATGGGGCTGTCCGTTGGGGCCAGCCCCCCGATCGCTGAGGCAATTCGTGTATGCAAATCGACACGGTCAGGCCGTCGCATCGCGATGGGCGAGCGATAGGAATCTGGATGATCATTGGCCTCGATCCCGAGTGTGTCAAGCAGTGGGCTCCAAGCGGGCGCGCCGAGCGCGAGGAGGGGATCAAGGCGTGTGACGAGGACGTCAAAGAAGGATTCGATGCGGTCTTTGTCGCGGGAGGGTGTGAGCGCATCAAGCGCGTCGAGCAGCTGTCCGGTCCAGAAATAGTCAAGGACTGATTTCACGACACGCTCATCCGGGTGCGTCATGAGGCGCCGCATCTCCTGTCCGTACCCGTCGATGGCTTCAAGCAAGCGGACCGCGCGGCCCGAGAAGACGGCCCTGCCCCACTCTTCAAAAACGGTTTTCACACACTTGAGTTCGACCGACGTGGCACGCCACGCCGACGCGCCGGTATGGCCGGCTGCAGCATTGAGGGCTGGCAGCTGCGCGGCGGCCACATGCAACAAGTCAGTCCGAACGGGGGCGTAAAGGAAGTGGCTCATCGAAGACATCGGCGGTGAGTAATCAGCGAGGCGTGGTACATAGTACCCGGTCCCTGTGGGGAAGAACGAGCGGGCACGGGGCACCACTGCGCCGCGGGGACAGAGTGAGACGACGAGGTGACGCTGGAGAAGGACCGGCGCATCGACCGTGATGTGAGGATGTGGACTATGATGAAAGATACCCTCGCTGCCTGACTTGCTGATGTCGTCTCAGGACAAAGACCCACGAACGTGTCGATTGAACCCACCACGTCCGCTCGTACGCCTCATTGGGGTGCATGACGGGATGCAGACTGGGGCGTTGGCCTATGTGCGGAAAGTAAAGATTCTTGCGGGGCGGATGGTGGCCGAAGAAGGCGCGCCCAATAAAGCAGAAGGGCTTCGTCGCCTCGGTCTCCCGCTCGGCTATGCCCAGCTGCTGCTCAAAGCGGCTGAGGTACAGGACAAAGAGTTATTTGCCTACGGATGCAAGGGAGAGAGACTGGAGTACTTGCAGCTTCGCATGCTGCTCAAGTTTGCGCAGGCAGACCCTGCGGGTAAAGCGGAAGCTCTTGAGATGTTCGTGAGTGGGCGCTATACCTACTTTGGAGGAAACCCTTTTTATCAGCACGAAGAGGCGATTGTCAAGACCGCATCGAAGCTTCCAGTACAATCCAACGCAGCGGTGGCGCAGCAAACGTCAAGAGCTCGGAAGCCTGCCGTTGCGGCGGGGAAGCCGGCCGTTGCGGCGGGGAAGCCGGCCGTTGCGGCGGGGAAGCCGGCCGCTTTGGGGGCTCGTCGTGCGGTCGGGTCTCGTGTGACGGCATCACTCCGAGGGTGGTCGCCTGCAGAACAGCGTGAGGCCGGCATCATCGAATCGATCAGTGACCAAGGGCGCGCGATTCTTTCGGCGGGGCCCGTGGGGACAACCGACAGAGAATGCCTGCATCGAGCACTATTAGGCAGTGTGGAAGAGACATTGGTGCGAGGATATTACCCGGATGCGCAGGTCGTCTATCGCGACCCCGGGGCCGTGACGACAGCGCACTATGGGCCGATCGAGCACACCCTCCAGCTCCAACAGCTGGGCATTCGATCTTTTACAAAGGAAGGAGCCGCTCGACCGGACTTAGTGATGTATTCTGAGGCACGGCGTCGCATCATTGTCGTGGAGGCGGCCCGCACTAGTAATTCTGGCACCACGACGCGATGGACGAACCTCGCGCCGCATTTTGCGGGAGTCGCTGCAACGGACAACAAGGTGGTGCTTATCACGGCGATGGTCCGCAATCACGACGTAGCCCGCGTGAGCGAGACGCTCCATCCGGATAGCTATGCATGGACGGCGGAGCAAGAGCGAGACACGCCCGGCGAGGCACTCAGTGCACCGGTGCCGAGAGGACCAGTGCTACAGCTGGCAACCCCTGGGCTGACGGGTCGTTCGATTCGAGAAACCCCACAGCGCATTCGCCGCCGTTAAGAGAGCGTGCGCGCGTCGTGTGTATCGGAAGTGCAGCGAGGACTCCAATGCGGAGTACCTGAGAAACATGGTGCCGCTATGTACGAGCTGCGACGGCTGACGGTGCGTGTTGCGTGTGGCGCGTGGCGCGCGCACCACGGCACGAAAGAGCACACGACACCGGCTTCACAAGAGCGATGTGCGGTGTATCTCTACACGCGACCGGCAGTCTATCCAAGCTGACGCACGCCACGCACGCCAACGGCGTGGGTGGGCAGTGAGGTGACAAAAATTTGTCGACGCCGTCGAGAGACCGCTCCGGGGCCTCGCCGTAGGGAGGCTGACTGGGCGACCATGGCGTTTTTCGGAGTCCGCAAAAACATGTGCACCCGTATATAGTAGGACATGCCACAATTGTCGCCACCGCTTCCTGTAGCATTGCTCGACGAGTTGACGGAGCGATCCGCCAACACCGGACTCCTGTGTCGGGCGTTAGCGAGCGAGCACCCGACGGAGGAACTGCGTACGATCCTCACGAGGCACCCGGCGGCTTTTCTGACGTTTCTTTATAACGTACAGGACGCGTACTCGCAAGAGCTCTCAGGCAGGGAAGACCCGTTCGGAATAGACCCACGATTTCGGCTCACGGTGTGGTGGGAGCAGTGTCTTGCGAGCATGCCATGGGAGGAAGAAATTCCGAAAAGAGTGCTGGACACCGGCGGGGTGCCGATGTGGTCTCCCGAAGAGGCGAGCTCTGGTAGCCCAAGACGCCCTCGAACTGTCGGATGGCTCATCGACCAGACGTCCGGCATTCGACGGCACCTACTCGCCCAAGCGCTCGCGACAAGTACGGTGGTTGAGGATCAGCAGCGCGCCGTACAGCTGAGCATTCCTGAAGCCCTCTGGAGAAGCCCGCTTACAGGAAAACATGGGGCGAGCATTTGTGCGCGCCGTCCAGCGACTGAGCAGATTCGAGAGATATGGGAGCGCGGGTTTGACAAGTCGACGTGGAAGGATCTCGACCCCGCTCCGCAAGAAAGTCTGTCAGCGCACACCTCTTTATGGACGGTGTTGCGTCAACAAGTTTTAGGAAAAAAGGAAGAAGAGGGTGCGTGGTATGAAGACAGCGCGCTGCTGGGAATTCTCAACGGGGAGCAAAGTCGCTACGATGTCATGAGCCCAGTCGAGAGACCTGGGCGGTGGCATCATCTCACACTCTGGGCTATTGGAACTTCGCTTCCACAGGTCCGTGTCAGCGCGCCGGCGGTTCTGACGCAGCTGCTGCAGCACCCTGCAAAAAGCGTTCGATTAGATGTCATTGAGGCAATCCGCAGCGGGCCAGTGGACGGGACGTCCCATGCGGCCGACGTGGGGGCGCGAGGTGGAGAGCCCGAGGCACCGCCGCGGACTGGGGAACAACAGCGAACGCCTCGACGTCAGAGAAAGCTGTAGATCGTGAAGACGAGTGGCTGGTGCGGAGCGGTCAACGGGCCGGGGTGTCGTTCGCGCGCGAACGGGTGGGATGAGGGATTGTGGGACGGGAGTGTGTCGGAGACGGGCATGGCGCCGGTTCTTTCAATCGAGTGAGTCGGTCTAATGCGCCGGACTGCCCTGGGCGTCGTTGGACGGAAGCATCAGCACGGCTGCCCAAGAGTCTCTGTCGGAGGGGGTTCATTGGGCGGATCTTCTTCGGTGGTCGTACCGTCAAAGGGTTCTGGGTCTATTTCGGCGTTCGCCCGAGTCTTTTTGACGGACCCGTCTTGGTGTTTTGGTGGGGAGTAAATAGTATAGAGCTTCAAGGGGTAGTCTCCCGAGTTGCGTACGTTGTGACTCTCTCCACCCGGCACGAAGATCATGTCCCCATCGGTCACGGGTCTATTGATCCCGTCTATACAGGCGTGCCCCTCGCCGGCTTGAATAATGAACACTTGGTCCATCGAGTGACTTTCTGGTCCGATCTCTTGTCCTGGTAGGAGGGACTGCAGCACCAGCTGGCTATGGGAGGCGGTGTAGAGAACATGTCGAAATTGCGTATTGGCGATTGCCAAGTCGGCGATGTTCCGCAGGAATCCTCGCATGGGTGCTCCGTCGGGGGCGCGGAGACAGGGGCGTCGCCGTACATCGGTGGGAGTGCACAGCCTATGCCACGCGCACGCCGCACGTACCGATTCCCGCGTCGAGTCAGTAATCTCAACGGTGCGCGACGGATGCGTGTGTTTAACAGTGCGGGACCGCTTCGCGCTTCTCGTGAGAGGATGCGAGGAACAGGCGCACGCACAGGAGCCCGCGAAAGCGACGCCGGAAGCGACGAGCCCGACGTGAAGAAACGTAGCACGATCGAACACGCAATGGAGTACCATGGAAAACGCTGCCACGAGTCGTTCCCAATGGGGGAGAGAGTGACCGCGCGTTGATTTTCACCTCGACCACGACGATGCGAACGACCTACAGGGAGAAGGCACACAGGGATACCGAGAGGAACGTGACAGATCATCCCTGGGAAGGTATTCCTGCGTCAGGTTTACACTGGGGCATTCCAGTATGGCATCCCCGACTGATGGAGATGCGCGTCAACACGCCGATCCCGGAGAGTACCCCGGGAAACCCTGCGGCCCTGCTTCGTCACCTTGCGGGGAGAACGCCGCGAGAGTGGCTCCTCCTTCAACTGAAGTCATCGAGCAAGAATGACCGCCGCATGGCGATCGCCGATCCGAAACTCCCGACACAAGATCGAGATCGGGTGCTGAAAGAATTTCTCGGATACGGCAGTGACCCGGACGAAATGCGGGAGATGTTTTTGATGAACCCGATGATGCCGACCGCAGACCTTGAGCGAATGGCAGAGGCATGGAAGGTGGGCCTCGCCGACATTCAGATGAATCCACTCGTGCACTTGTTGTATGAGCACCCGCATCTCTCTGAGGCCCGACAAACAGCATTGATGACACCGCTCAAAGACGAGCCACAGCCAGCCGACGCCATCCGCTTACGCTGTGCGGTGATTCACGGGGAGATGACGAGCGTGCAGATGGTGGTGCTGGCTGGACAATGGGAAGCGTTACTCGCAGACCAAGAGGCCGATGAGCGGGAGAACGCGACCCTCAAGAGAGGAGCGATTCGGCCGCTGCAACTGAAGACGAGAACACTCAGCGAACTTGGGCAAGCTGCGGGACGCATCGTGAGCCACCCGCAGACCCCGGACGACGTGGCCACGCGCATGATGGAACGTGCGTGTGCCACGCCCCTCTCGGGTCTCGTATGGGAATCGATGGTCTCATCGTGGCAACGGCTTCGGCACCGGCCGCGCGGTCGAGACTGGGCCATGGTGCAGCGTCTACCGCGGAGCCGGGACGTAGCCCCTCACGGGTCGTATGACAATGACATACCGGCCATGGCCATTATCGCCACACTGGAGAGTGAAGCGCCGCACGCGAACGATACCGACTTATTGCTCTGGGCGATGGAGGAAAGTCATCGGGCCATGGGGATTATTCGTTCGGCGCCGCACCTTGAACAGCGCATCGAGTGGACTCGGGAGCGGGTGCGCCAGTGTGTGGGGTCGCTCAATAAGGCGATGCGGGAATATGGCATCAGTCGAATGGCCGAGCTGGCGCGTGGAGAAGAGCCATTCTGCGCTGGAGGTTCTGCACTGCCGAGTATCCCGGTGGAACACCAAGCCAAAGGCAGAAACGGAATTGTCTAGCTCGCAGCTTGCGCGAGGGACGCCAGATCCGCGGGGCCGGCCAGCGGTGTGCGAGAGCTTGACGAGGAGTCGAAATAGAAGGAGCTGAGCGCAGCAGGTCGAAGACGCACGCATCGGGCGGGGCGAAAGACTGGCGGAGGAGACCCCCTGACTGCAATTACTATCGGCGACGAGGGGCTCGACGCAACGAAGGGAGCGCAACGCCTTGGCCTTCCAGAAAGTTCTGTCCTGCAGCGACCTCGGTGGAAGACGCTGCATCCCACGCGGCCACAATTTTTGTGGCGAGCACGCGGAGATCTTTGTCCGTGGACGAGAGGAGATGACGCAGCAGCGAGCGCGGTGCGGTACGAACCTGCGCTGGCGTCGCCGACTGCAGGGCGGCCTGCAAGTGTGCAGTGCCGTGTGAGCCGATGAGACTTTTTGAATATTCAGCGAGCATGGCCACGCCCCACATTTCTCCAGAGAGAGGCTGCAAGAGGGATGCGAAGCCGGCGGGTGAAATGGCGTTGAGCAAGGGCCGACTCAGTTCCGGATCTGCGACGAGCTCTCTCACACCAGAAATAGCATCCGCGTACCCTTGCTGCCGATTCGCCGAGAGATATTCGAGCTTGAGGTGTGTCAGCTCATCAAAGGAGAGTGAGTAGCCCTGCTGGTAGAACGCTGCAATGAACGAAGAGAATTCGGCGGTATGTCCTCGACTGAGATCCAGGATGGCCCGCAAGACCAAAAACCGTACGCTCGTCTCGGAGAGACCGCGGTGCGGGATGAGATCTGCGTTGGTGACGAACTTCTGAGCGAGGGCATAGGCCATGAGTTCGGTGGGCATCGCTGGGGAGTGCAGCACCACGGATTTTCTCCACGTGACGCTCTCAAACTCATGCACGAGAGAGAGTGGGGATACGTCCGGGCCGAGATAGGCGAAGGCGGCGGTCACACGGGCGGGGAGGTTCACGGCGTCGGCTCGGAATGCAGTCAACGGAGAGAGCTGATACCAACCACTGTGCTCAATCCCGACTTGATCGAGCAACGGGCTCCACGCCGGGGCTCCGGGAGCGAGGAGTGGGTCGAGACGTCCGAGAAAGGCTGCCATGAACGACGTGAGGCGGTCGATGTCTGGAGACGGCGTGGCGTCCATGAGAATCTTCGAGAGTCGGTTGCCATTGAAGAACTCAATCACGGAACGCATCACCAGTTCGTCGGGATGTGTCACGAGGCGTCGCATCACGCGTTCATTCTGACTCAAGACGTTAATGATGCGAGGAACTTCAGCAGACCAGACAGCTTGTTTCCAGTCTTCAAAGACCCATTTGACGGCTTTGAGTTCGACGGACGAGGCCTGCCACGCGTCATACCCGAGGCGAGAGTCGGCGGCATTCAGCGCCGGCAACTCGCTTGCTTTTATGCGCAAAAAATCGGTGCGAACAGGCGCGTAGGGAATGTGCGGCATGAGAGATCAACGCAGAAAGACGCAAAACGGAGGGATGGCACACAATACGGGAAGGACTGAAAAAGCCAGTCACGAGTCGACAGTCACAGCGCGAAGAACAGGAAAAAACGCGTCGCCACACACGACGAGCCGCCACACCCTCGGCACAGTGGGTCAGCTGTCGGATCGAGCATCAGTCTCTGATGCGGCCCCAGTGAAAGACCGGCCGTCAGTTTCGGTCATCGGTCCCAAGGCGACACCACGCTGTCACAGGGAAGATGTGTGTATACTCTTTAAGACAGTGAAGTATCCTATAAGATCCAAGAAATGCGGAAGACAACAGAGTATTCGGTGGTATCATCGAAGAACCGCCCCGTGGGATTGATTGAAGCGCGCCCGAAAATGGCGTACACTTTTTTAGAAAAGATATGAGGAGTCTCAGCATGGCTGCCGGCGGAAAACAGTTGAGTAACGCAGCGATGAAACTGTCCCGAATGGGTGCGAGGCTGGAAGGAGTCTTGTTTGGCGTCGGTGTCTGCCGATGGCGCCGGGCTCAGCGGCTCCTGCTGGTCATTGGATCCCTCGCGGGAGGAACGCCAGCGGTTGCGGGCGCCATGACTTCTCTGGGGGGGACGGTGCGACCTGTCTCGCATCCCGCAAGCGCCACAGCGTACGCAGATAATCACACAGTGGGAGGGGGGAGCAATGTGACCTTCCCCCCCGAGACCTTACAGGTGAGGACTTTACACGTCGAGACCTTACACGTCGAGACCTTACACGTCGAGACCTTACACGTCGAGACCTTACACGTCGAGACCTTACACGTCGGGACTGCGCACGCCGAGACGCCCTTGACTGGGGCGACTGACTCAAACACCGGCATCGCGGTCGGCGAACGCCTCGGCACGAGGAAGAATACAGCCACGCCGCGGCCAAGGGACGCACAGCGAGAAGGAGCAGTCCCGCAGCCAACAGCACTGCGGGCGCCTACCGTGCCGACGCAATCGGGGAGAGGCGCAGCGCCGGGCAGACGCACGGGATTTCGGCTCTGGTCCGACGCGACGGGCTGGCCGAGCGGGCAGGGGGTGCCGAAAGCAAAAGACCAGATCGTGATTGCGGCGGGCGACAGCGTGCTGTTGGACGTCTCGACGCCCTCTCTTGCCTCCCTGAATATTCTCGGGGTAGTCCGTGTGGCCGAGATGCCGGTTGTTTTAACCGCCGCGCGGATCCAGATTGGGGGCGTGTTTGAGGCGGGGAGCCGGGCGCAGCCACACCTGACGCCCCTCACCATTCGCATTGGTGGCAGCCGGTCGACCGGTGATGGCATGTTGGATGATGCGCTGTCTGTGCTGCGTTGTGGGCGCCTGTCCCTCTGGGGAGAAGACGTGCGCAGCTGGACGAGTCTCGCCGTGGATGCTTCGCAAGGCGATAAGCGGCTGGTGGTGACGGATGAGATTGGGTGGCACGTCGGTGACTCGGTGGTCATCACGCCGACGGGGTATCAGATCAGCGACGTGGAGGTGCGCGCCGTTGCCGGGATTCGGGGAAAGACGATCACACTGTCCCGCGGGCTCTCAGCCACGCATCACGGGCAAGACGTAAGTGTGGCTGGACGCCAGATTCCATGGCGGGCGAGTGTCGGGCTGTTGACGCGTCGAATCCGCATTATGCCGATCTCGATGAGTGTGGGCGCGCATGTGCTGACACTGCCCGGTGGGACAATGGAAGCACAGGGGGTGGAGTTCTATCGCCTTGGGCAGGCTGGGGTGGTGGCACATTATCCGCTGCATTGGCACATGATGGGTAAGACGGAGGACCGTCCGCAGGTGGCACAGTCGCTGAGCATTTGGCGCAGTCAGCAGCGGTGTCTCGTCATTCACGGAACGTCAGACATCACCGTCAGCAATACCGTCTGCGCTTTAGTGCCAGGCCACGCGGTTTTTTTGGAGGACGGCGCTGAACAAGGGAGTACGCTGCATCGCGTGCTGGTCGCTGGGGTCACGGTGCCACCCAAACCGTTAGTAGCGAGTGACGCAAAACCGACAGCATTCTGGATATCGCACCCGAACAACCGATTGACGGAGAATATGGCGTCCGGGGCGGCTGGACACGGCTTTTGGCTCGCTTTTCCCTTGGCGAGCACGGGGCACTCTGGCGGGTTGGTGACAGGAATTCGACATGCCCCACTTGGGGTGTTTGCGGACAACCATGCGACATCGAATGCGGGAGCTGGCCTGTTTGTGGATGATGGACCGAATCCCGACGGCACGGTACGATCCACCGTGTATATGCCATCGGTCGTTCCGCTGGAGTCAGCCCGTCGGGTAGCGGCGGCCTTTACCCGCTTCACGGCGACCCACAATCTCGGTGGGGCGATATGGACGCGCGGGGAGCATTTGACGATTGCGGATCCACGCCTCTTAGCGAATCCGACTGGGATCACGATGGCCGGACGCGAGTCTCTGATTGAGGGGGGCGTCATTGCCGGACTCCCCCGCGCGCAGCGTGGGCTGGTGGAACGCCTCATGGAGGATCGAGACGAAACGAGTGGGGCGGCTCCCTCTGGAGGCAAAGGTGTGGGTTTAGCCGACGCGGCGTTTCTCAAAGACACATCGTTTCGTTGGAAGGGGATCGTCTTTTACGACGGACCAATGCGCGTGCGCGGGACGGCGTTTGGCGCCTACCCCGCGACCGGGATTGGGCGTGGAGCTGCGCTCGCGATAAAGCAGAACAACCCCTTCGCCATGGATCCAGCGAACGCGTTTTCTGACGTGACCATGAGCGACGCGGTCCCGCTCTGGATCGAGCGTGCCGTGACGTCGCCGGATACGCACCACGACGGCGTGGCGATGAGTGTCATTCGTGATGAGTCGCGAAGCCTTTCCGCGTGGCTTCCGCGCGCCAGTCGTGGAGCCGAGCTTCGCAAAAGCGGTGGGGCGAGACGGGGTCCCAATGAAAGCGGCCCGAGTTCTGGTTCTAGTGAGAGGACCGAGGCGGATACGAGTGTCGGCGCAGTAGGCTCGGGGGGCCGTGGTGTGAATACGTGGTCGTGGGTGAGTGACGCGCCGATCTTGCGCGACAAGAGCTGTACGTATCGGGAAGAGTTTCAGGCGTGGGCGTGTCCAGCGGGGCATGCGATGCTGGATCTGCGCAGTCGTGGAGAACAGGGCGAGGGCGGTGGAAAGGCCTACGGAGGGGAGAGTGGCGGCGATGAGATGATCCCGTTGCAGATTGAGCGCATGGAATCGCCGACTGGAGTGCCAAAGGCTGGTGGCTCATTGCTCTCTGGGGTGATTCGACTCGTCGGGCTGTCGCGCTTCAGTGGGAGCCCCCAAGTCGTGGCGTCGCAGTCCCTCTCCGGGATAGCAGGCGAACGGCGCCGAGCCCACACCACGGTACGAGCCAACGCGTATTATCGCCTCCGACGCTCTACGAGAGTGCTCAATCCGAGGGGGAGCCCCCTGACACTGGATATTCAGGGGCTTGAGTCAGGACAGTGGTTGGCATTGGAGATTCCGCTGCGGGAGGGGCGCGTGAATGCGGAACAGCTCCCGCCAACGGGAGACACCGAGCGGGATATGTCGGACGGGAGTGTGCCGCCAGACATGGCACCACTGGTGACGGTGGGGAGCTGGGCCGAGCTGCAATCCACGACTGTGTCAGCCGCGTGGGTACACGCCGAGTCAAAGACCCTGTGGGTCATCATTAGAAGTCCGGCCCGATACCGGCTACGGATCCAGTAGGTAAGAAGAGACAAGAAGAGAGACAAAGCTGACGGGAATATCTTCGCCAGTCACGGGACGGACGGTGTGATGCGCGTGTGCGCTCGTGTGGGGACGTCGTGAGAAGGTCTTTCCAAAAAGTGAACGCGGTTGTATGCTCATGCTCCCCTGTACACGATTGTCGCACCAAAGACGCCTTCGGCTAGCCGCCGCACACCCGAGGAGTATGATGGGCATGCTGAAGAAAACAGAAGGAGAGGAATGGGTGGGAGTGCCGTCCTCTGGATTTTACGGTTCGGTGGCGATCTGGCATGCACGCTTCAAAGGATTCCGCTTCGGCAAACCCATCCCAGGCGGCACGCCCGGGAGCGATGAAGAGATCAGCACCCACTTGATGGGAAGAAGTACGGCTGAGTGGCTCAAGGAGCAGCTGGTGTCAGACGAGCGCATGGGTCGCCTCTCGGCCGCGGCTGATCCGAAGCTACCGTCGCAATCACTGCGGGGGGCAATTCGAAAATATCTCGAGACTGATTCGAACAGTAGTATGGTGCCGGTCTTTTTGAGAAATCCATCAACCACCACGGAAGAGCTTGAACAAATCGCGGAGATGTGGAGAATTCGTCTGTCAGCTACAGAGAACGCCGTCGGCCAGCAGGAGAGCCTGATCGTGTTGTATGAGCATCCGAACGTGTCGCGCGCGCGCCGGGAAGAAATGCTCGACATGATTGAACGAGGATCTCGGCCACGTGTGTCCACAACGGTTGAGGCACTATTTCTTCGGTGCGCGACCCTGCATCGAGACATGACGGCGAGCGAGATGACAGCCCTTGCGGCCCACTGGGAGAGAGCGGTGGCCTCGTATGAAACACAGCACCAGTCCGGCGTCTCACTGCCTCTTACGAGCGTAGAAGTGCAGCAGAATCTCGGCATCGCGGCCGGACGAATCTTGAGTCATCCCAATACCGGGAATGAGATTGCGGCACGAACGATGGAGAGAGCCCAACATTGCCAACTTCCCGAGGTGTGGGCGTCTGCGGTGCGTGCGTGGATGGATCTGCGGGAATGTCCGAGGGAACGGGAGTGGGAGATGCTTGAGAGAACAATGAGTTCCTTGAGCGACCCCACAAATGACGTCTCCCAAGAAGCTGCGGGACTCGCGGTGAGCCTTGTGAAGAACCTTACGGGGGAGAGTCCCCATTCACGAGACGGGGATGTGTTGCTCTGGTGCATGGAGCAGAGCATGTTTGCCAAACATCTCATTGAGACGTCGCCCGCGGTGACAGCAAGAATTACGTGGACACGGGAGAGAGTGCGATATTGCTTGCTGTCA
>Ga0163144_10021099_pt1 | contig 12965 bp, 10 predicted proteins | sample OliLak19BULKMAT1_FD_123175 | JGI IMG/M metagenome (GOLD analysis project Ga0163144, IMG submission 123175) | Freshwater microbial mat bacterial communities from Lake Vanda, McMurdo Dry Valleys, Antarctica - Oligotrophic Lake LV.19.BULKMAT1 | ecosystem: Environmental > Aquatic > Freshwater >...
CCAACAGTTTGTGCTCGTCGAATTGCACTTCCATGGGGCCGATGGTCGACATGGCGGCGATGCCGGTGCAACCGTCGTGCAACAGCAGGTCTTCGTGATCGCAGCAGTAGCTTTTCAAAATCGGCAAATCGACGCTCTCGCGGAAGAGGTCGAGGTGTTTGCTGCCGACCGATTGATGGCTCGTTTCAAGGACGACATCGACGACATCGCCCAGGGGATCGAGCAAGTCGAGAAAAACGTCGAAAAGGTCTTCGCGCGAGACGGCGGCGGCAAGGACGGGAACCTGAAAGCCTGCCTGCGCATCCTTGTAGGTTTCAATGCGGTAGCCCTGTCTGGGAATCACCTGGCGCTGCAGCGAAGGTCGGACGGCGTCGGTCAGCCAAAAGCTGCCGTAGCGGTCCTGGCGGAGGTGTTCGACCAATTTGGGATCGTTCATGGCACCCTGCGTTCGGGGAATGGGGGGGTCCATCCCATCCTGGGGTGGGTCTGGGGAAGATGGGTCTCTGGCCCACCTTCCTTCCTCGCCCGTCTTGGGGAGGGTGTCCGTGCCGACCGCGGGGCAGTGGCGTTGTTGAACTATAGTTCGCGAAACGCCCCTTGGCCAATTTCCGACACTCGATTCTAGGCAGGTCGCAACCAAGAAAAGCAAAACCGTTGGCGGCGTGCGGGTTGCGCAGCTGAGACAGTTGCACGGGGTTGGATTCCGCGGGAACGAAGGGGATAATCCGAATAGGCCGTTGCCCGCAGCGTGGAGATTCGCGGAATCGCCGAGCGAAAGTTTTCCGACTCCGGCGCGGCGGACGATATGCATTGATAAGGCCCAAGCTGGTGTTGCCCGCCTTCGCTTGCTTGCCTAGTTTCCAGCGAAAAAGGCGATTTGGGCTTGCGTGAATTTCCCACCTTTCTGGTAACATGGGCATGTTTGGCGGCGGGGAGATTTTGATCCGCCAACCCATTTTGTACGTCGCTTTGAATTGAGGTTCCCGCATGCGATTTTGGGCGTCCGCATTCCTTCTGGCCTTGTTCCTTCCCTCCTCCGCTTCCGCCGGAGCCGTCGGCAAGGGCAAGGTCATCCTCGATCTTTGGGATGTCGCCTTTCTCGAAGGCGTTCGCGCGGGCTTCATTCATACCAAGATCGAAGAAGTCGTGAAGGGCGATCACGTCCTCCATGTCGCCACCGTCGAATTACGCCTCACAGTCAAACGCTTCAAGGACGTCATCCAACTGTCGATGGACACCGGCACCATCGAAACCAAGACGGGCAAAGTCGTCGGCACCGTCATGCGCCAATTGCTCGGCAAGGGCAAGGAACTGCTCCTCACCGGAATCGTGCAAGACAACATGCTGCATCTCACCGAGGGCAATGTCCGACCCTTGCGGCCCGCGCCCTGGAATGACGAAGTCGTCGGTCTGTTTCGGCAACAGCTGATCTTCCAAGAAAAGGACGTCAAGCCCGGCGACAAGTTCTCCTATCCCAGCTTCGAGCCTAGCCTCAACATCGTCATCAAGAACAACGTGATCGTGAAGGATTACGAAACCGTGGAACTCTTCGCCGGCAAGGAGAAAGCCAAACTCCTGCGCGTCGAGATTCACCCACCCGTCATCGAGAAGGTCAAACTCTCGCCGATGATCCTTTGGCTCAAGGAAGACCGCCTGCCGATCCGCACGCAGTTCGAGATCCCCGGCCTGGGCAAGGTCGTCCTGTATCGAACCACCAAGGCGAACGCGCTCGCGCCGACCCTATTGGCCAAGCTGCCCGATATCGGCGTCGGCCAATATGTGCGTCTCAAACGCCCGATTCCCCGGCCCGACGACGTGCGCACGGCGCGCTATCGCATCACCATCAAGGACGACGACGATCCCGCCAGCACGTTCTCCGGCGACGATCGCCAAACGGTCAAGTCGAGCAAGGGGAGCGTCATTGAACTGGAAGTCGAGGCCGGTCTCGCTTCGGGCAGCGCGAAAGAGAATCCAGGAGCCGAGTTTCTGGACAGTTCGTACTTCATCAATTGCTCCGATGTCCGCGTGAAGGAATTGGCCCGCCGCGCGGTCGGCCGGGAGACGGATCCCTGGCGCAAAGCGCTTGCAATCGAGCGTTGGGTGAATAAGTCAATGAAGGTGCGCAGCCACGAGGCGCTCGCCACCGCTGACCACGTTGCCCGCACCCTGGAGGGAGACTGCACGGAATTCGCGATGTTGACGGCCGCGATGTGTCGGGCTGAAGGGATTCCCAGCCGCACCGCTGTCGGCTTGATTTATGCCGATGTCCCCACGGGGCCGGTGTTTGCGTTCCACATGTGGACGGAAGTCTGGGTAGCCGAACGCTGGGCGCCGCTCGACGCGACGCTGGGCCGGGGCAGAGTGGGCGCGACCCATCTCAAGATCACGGACCAAAGTTGGCATGAAGCCCGCAATATGACGCCGCTGTTTCCCGTCATCCGCGTGTTGGGACGAATCCAAATCGAGGTGGTCGGCATGAAATACTAAAAACGCGCCCGAGCCTGAGCGCGAAGGCTCGGTCGGTGATCTCTCCAATAATTTCCTGAATTTTCTTGAGTTTCTAAAAACAGTCCGATAGCTTGGGGTGTCTAAACCGTCTAAGAAGGGGTAGGGCAGCCAAAGTGCCCAATTTCACCCAGCCTGCGGGTTGTTCCCGCTGGATGAATCGACAGGCAGGGCCGCGACAGTTTAGACCCCCCAGCGCGCACGCTCAAGAGACCCGCTCTTCCGGATGCTTCTTACTAAACAATCGATATCCACAATCAGGTAGTTCCACGCCCAGCGCGAATCGTTGGGTCGGCCTTTGTCAACCAGGCAGATTCCATGGTTTAAGGTCGCAGGGCGTGGGTGCGAACAGAAAAGACAGCGAAGATGGCTCGGATACGTACCAGAAAAGAACCCTCCCCGGTTTTGAAAAGGCATGTCTCGGATGAGAAAATCAAATCCCAGCACGCGGACAGCGCGGCATCGGTCTTGGAGCGAGGCGCCGTCATGACCCCGCGTCAGCGCTTGGCTGGAACCGCGGTCGTCGCGGCGCCCGCCTTAGTAGAGTCTCGTGGCCCGACAACACCAACGCGCTGGGAGGAATGGTATTCCTCGGCCTCTCCGCGACAGCGCCAAGAAATCCTCGACCTCGCCGGCCAGCAGGGCGTCCTCTACGTTCACCAGATTCCGCCGCCAAGGCCGGCGGAACGCTCCGAAGTGCTCGCCGTCGAAGCCGGCGGCTTATCGAGCATACTGGCCGGAGATCTCTCTGCCTTGCCGCCTCCGCCGCGGGTCGTGGCGCCGTCGGAATGCGCCGCGTTGGATCTCGCGCAACGGGAGGCCGTCGCGCGGGCCTTGAACACGCCGGACATTTTCTTGCTCGCGGGATTGCCCGGCGCCGGCAAGTCCCTGGTCGCCGCGGAAATCGTCCGCGCGGCCTGTCGGCTGGGTTGGCGCGTCCTGTTGCTTGCCCCGCACGCCCCCACGTTGGATTCCCTGCTCGAAAAACTCAGCGCGGATGCGTGCGTCTTTCCGCTCCGCTATCCCGGACCGGACGAAGTCGTCGCCCAACTCGCGCCGGCCGTCCAGGCCATGACCCCGGGTCGCCGTGGTCAGGCGCTTGCGGAACAGATGCGGCAGTCGGCACAACAAATGCGAGGAACGTTGGCCGAAAGTGAATCCCAATGGGAAAGCCAGGCATCGGCTTGGCGCGCGGTGTGCGCGCTCGCTCCCCAGCATCAGGATTGCGCCGCCGATCTGCGCCGCTTGCATTCCGAAGCGGAAGGTCTGGAGGCGCAGGTACGCGCGGACGCTCAAGTCCCCGGTGAAACGCAATTTCACCGACTTTTCGCCGACCTTGTCCGCAAGCAGGAAGAAAAAACCGCCGACATCACGCGGCGTCAGATCGAGATCGACTCCGCACTTGCGCAGGCCAAAGCCGCGCTTGCGGACTTGCAACCTCATCTCGATGAACTGCGTCCCCTCGCGGAGGCCAAGCGCGGCGGACGTTGGTGGACGCGATCATGGTGGCAAGCCTGGCGGCGCGGCAACGTGGTCGAACAATACGACGCTCTGGAAGCGCAGGCCCGCGGCGCTCAATCCTCCGTCGACTCGGCAAACGCCTTCCTTGCGCAAATCGCGGCGGAAGGCAAGCAGGCGGAACGCGAACGGAACGCCCAAGCCGACGTCCTTATCCAGGGTGAAATCGAGCACCGTCGCACTTCGCTCCAGGCGCGGCAAGAGGCGTTTGCGCGACTTTTCGCCGAACTGGATCAAGCCTGGCGCGACAGTCTTCAAGGACTGAACGAAAGCGATCGCCCTCTTTCGAGCGATGCAGCCGCGGTCGAGTCCGCATTCGCCGCCTGGCAATCTCAATTTGATAGGGCCAGCGAGAAGGCCCGCCTGACGCGAAGTTGGGCCAACGATCTGGAAAACCCCAACGGCGACTTCGTCAAACGCCTGCCTCAACTCGCCAACGTCCTCGCCGCGACGCTCGACGCTCCGCCCCCCGATCTCGCGGCGGCGCCGTTCGATCTGCTTCTGATTGAGGACGCGCAATACGTCACGGAAGCCGATTTGTCGCGATTCGGACGTTTCGCGCGGCGTTGCGTTCTTGTCGCCGACGCCGGCATGTCCGAAGCGGCGGACCGGGCGGGCGATGCCGCTGCGTCTCATCCGAATTGCTTCCGCAAACTTTGGCGCATCCTGCATCAAGATGCGGCCGCGCCGCCGTATGTTTGGCTACGCGAAAATGGCCGATTGTGCTGTCGGTTTCGTCCCATTGCCGCCGAGGAGGAAGCTCGGCTGGAGGTCGAATTCCTGGCCGATTTTCCCGAAATCGAGTTGCGGATTTCGCCCAGTCCCACGCCTTCCCTGGTGCAGATCGCCTTCCCTGCCGACATGAATCTCAGTCAGGCGAAGCAATTCATCTACCGCGAATTGCAAGAGTTGCCGGTGCGCCGCCTGGGAACGACGGCGTGGATTTCCGAGTCGAACGAAGGCATCGTTTGCCACCTATCGCCCCATGTCGGAGCGCATGCATGTTCGGACGTGGAACTGGAAAAGGGACTTCATGAATGGGCCTGCGAAAGCCACACGCATCGGCTCGCATTTGATAGGCGGAGCGGTTGGACGCGCGACGAAGCCGAACGTTGGCTCCAAAGCAACCTTGGCGTGCGCGATCTGGGTAGGACCCTGACGCTCGGTGTGTGCCATCGCGCCAAACCGGGTCTGGGAGCGTTGTTGTCCGACCTCTTTTTCGCGGGGCGCATGCTTCCCGCGCCCACGCCGGCCGCCGCCGATGATCATGCGGGTTTCCAATTCATCCCGGTACCCGCGCCGGTCTTGGAGAACGGCAAGAAACTCGCACGTCCTGTTGGGTCGATCCTTTCCGCTTGGCCGCGCGAGGGCGCCGGCCTGGAAATCGACCTCACCGCCATTCGCACCGCGGATCGCATTCCCAGCGATTTGCGGGCAATGTTGCCGCGCCGCGGCTTCGTGAACTATTTGGAAGCACAGGCCGTTGTCAAACATCTCGAAGCAATATGTCACGGCGAAACCGCGCTCTCGCATCGCGATGTGGCCGTCCTCGCTCTTTACCAGGGCCAGGTCGATCTGATCCGCATCCTGATCGAACGCTCCGAACTTCTCAAGGGGCTTGGCAAGATCTCGGTGAACCTTCCCGATGCCTTTCGCCAGAACGAGGTTTCCACGGTCCTTCTGAGCCTCACCCGCAGTCATTCGCATCGCGCCGTGGCGATTGGCGAGTCGCCCGCGCAATTCCCATTGGCCTGCACACGCGCCCGTGATCGCGTCGTCCTTTTCGCCGACCCCGGCAATCTCGTCAAACGCGCCGCCTGGCAGGGCCCGCTCGAACATCTTGACGCCGCGTCCGCCGCCGAGGAAACCCGCCACATCATTCCCCTCGTCCGCTACCTCCAAGGCAACGGCGCGCATCAACAGCACTTCCAGGTCCATGACGCGACTAAGTCGCCTCGGCATGGGTAGAGGTTGGCCGAGGGGGCGCTAGAAAGCAGGGGGGAAACGTATCCCGAACCCTTATTTTTCGCAAACCGATCCATACGCACCGCAACCTAGTGAATGGACCATTTGGGGACCGGGTCCGGAACAACGAACACGTTTTCTTCCACAAAGGCATGTGCGGCCTTAACCGAATGGAGTTCAATTCAGATATGACCGAAACTCATCCCGAGGATGATCTGCCCATTTGTCCGCAATGTCGCAATGTCATGCAAATCGTAGACCTGAGATCCAAGTTTGACGAAGCCGGAATTCAGTATTCAGACGAGGATCTCCCATGCGAGATCGTGTGTTGTGGTCGTCGGCTATATATTACGAATGATGAGGAAGCTCGGCGTGTGGTTGAGGCATTGAAACAGTTCCATCAAACCTAATAGTATACTCGCGGTGAAGAAAAGAGGACGCAGCTCGAATTGAGTCCGCAACTCGAATTGAGTCCACGACATTTTGTCCAGCGATGGCGTCTGCCTGACTATCGTCTCACTCTGGAAATTGGTGCCCTGGAAGGAAACGAAAAACTATTGGGAAGAACTGCTCGATGGGAAGTACGATTGGTACTCAACGGCTAAACTACCACGAAAGAAAGGAGTTGTGCAATGCTGAAAGAACTGCAACTCCAAGGAGTTGGCCCCGTCGCCGACCTTCACGCTCGCTTCACGAAGCGCCTGAATGTCCTGACAGGCGACAACGGCCTTGGCAAGTCATTCCTCCTCGACGTGGCTTGGTGGGCACTGACCGGCAACTGGGCCGGGGGCAGGGTCGCACTGCCCAACCGAGGCTTCAAGAAGCCGAAGATCACCTACCATGTGAGTGGGAAGAGTAGGACGCCCGAACCAAAAACGGTGCCGTTCGACTCTCAAAGCCAAAGCTGGATTCGTCCGGCAGGGCGACCGACCATTCCTGGCTTGGTGATCTATGGGCGAGTCGATGGAAGTTTTTCAGTCTGGGACCCGGCCCGCAACTATTGGCGAGACGTGGAGACTGGCGAGGTAGAAGCTCTGGATCGGCCACGCTCCTACGATTTCAGTCCTGAAACCCTTTGGACCGGACTTTACGAGAAGGGTAAGACCCTGTGCAACGGCTTGATTAAGGATTGGGTGTATTGGCAGAATCAGCCGAAAAATGCCGTTGAGACTAAGCCCTTCGAGCTACTTGCGGCGGTCATCAAGGAACTCTCGCACCCCGCCGAGCAAATGGAACCCGGCGAGCCGATGAGGTTGTTCATCGATGACGCCACGATCTACCCTTCGATTCGGATGCCGTATGGCGAAGTGCCGCTCGTCCATGCGGCAGCCGGGGTGCGACGGGTACTTGCCCTCGCCTACCTAGTCGTGTGGGCCTGGGACGAACACACGCAAGCGTCTCGGCTTCGAGACGAGAATCCAACGGATCGCATCATCCTGTTACTAGATGAAGTGGAATCCCACCTTCACCCCAAGTGGCAGCGAACAATTCTGCCGTCATTGTTGACGGTCGTCAACAAGCTGGACGACAGGATGCGGGTCCAAATGCTTTGCTCGACCCACTCTCCGCTGGTGCTGGCTTCATTGGAGCCGCTTTTTGACGAAGAACACGACCGGCTCTTCTGGTTCGACCTGCAAGGGCGTGTCGTTCACTTTGACGAGTTTCCTTGGGCGATTCAGGGAGATGTTGTCGGCTGGTTGACTTCCAAAATCTTCGGGTTGAAGCAGGCTCGTTCCAAAGAAGCTGAGGTTGCCATTGAAGCTGCCGAAGCCTTCATGCGAGGAGATAGGGCGGCCTTGCCCGCTGGACTCAAGACGAAGGACAAGATTCAGGCAGCGTTGCTGAAGTATTTGCCCGGATTGGACCCCTTCTGGCCCCGATGGATCGTGGAGGCCAAGTCATGATGCGGTTCGTCCGACAAAAGGAACCCAATGCGTTTGATGATCGTTGTCGTAAGCGAGGAGAGAAATGGCTGGAGGAACATCCAGGCTATGATCGCCCCAACGATTACTGGTCTGAATTCGAGCCGGACTTACGAAACGCCTTTGGTGGTCTGTGTGCATATTGTGTCATGTTCGTGATGAAGGCACAAACAGACCACTTTATCCCCGTGGCTGTGTTGAAAAGGAAAAAGCAGGACAAACTTGCCTATGAGTGGAAGAACTTTCGGTACGGGGAGGGGGTTCTCAACGGGAGGAAGAGCAAGCAGGTTATTCTCGATCCCTTCCAAGTGCGGGACGAGTGGTTCGAGATTCAGCTTCCATCCTTGCAATTGTTGCTGACCAGCACGCTCCCTGTGAACAAGAAGAGGGTTGCCGATCTGACGATGGAGAAACTCGGATTGCGAGACGACGAAGTGGTGATCCGGTATCGTCGTAAATGGTTCGAGCTTTACCAGGAGCGAAAACTAACACTGGAAGGTTTGAAAGAAGTTGCTCCGCTGATTGCTCGTGCAGTCGAAGCTGATCTCAACAATGGTATCGAATGGCGGAAACCATAAGAGAAGAGAATAAGGTTGGGAAGGGGCATCGTCACCGGGCCGTCGGCGTGGTGGCATCGTCAACGTGGCGGGTGCCATGCTTTGGCGGATCCCTCGCGACGGCAAACTCGCACGCGATCGCACCGCCAAAGCATGCGAACAGACCGTTGTCTTCGCCCCAGGTATTTGCTTGCGACGGACAATAACCAGAGGTATCATCCAAGGCAATGTGTACTCCTCGCCGCAAGCAGGTTCGTAGTTACAGCATTCCTGGGCATGCCCATGAGTTGACGTTTTGGCCGGCTGGCAAGTGGCAAGCCTCAACAGTAGAATAACGCACAGGCGTTGTCCAGACTTCTTGGGCCGACAGACAAGCCGAGCGGCTCCGCGATGCAAACCGTTAAGATAGCTGGCCCTGGGATACCCCATGTTTCACTATACAGATAAGCCAGGATGGAATGCTATTCGGTCGCAACTGATCTGGTGTTTCAAGGCACTGGCCAGAAAAAGAGGACCGCAAATGATTGGTGGCGTTGATATTCGCATAAATTCCGCTGCCGGGAAGGAGTCGCTTGAAATTGCTGCCCGTGCAATCACACACCTTTGGCCGGACGCGGTCTTTGCACATGGTGAAACTGGGGAACGATACGACTACGTTTGGCTTGTTCCTTTTTCTGAAATGGACGAAGTCTTCGTTTATCGAGACAGCGATTCTGCGGATATGTGGTTTGAAAAGGGAGCGGTCCCGGAAGCTCACAACACCATGATTCACGTTCTTCATGATCCAGGCTTGCTTACCGTCGTAGTCGATGAGCGGAACCCTGAGATGGATACCGCCCTTAATGCGATCAAGTCGGGACTGGCAGACGATATTCACTCGATTTGCACAGTCTAGGAGTCTATGTGATGCCAAATACCAATACCCTGGAAGGCGCAATTCGGGACGCAGGCGAAGGTTGGCTGATTGACATGTACGCGCCGCCCGAGCAAGCGATTCCGCATATTCGCCGCACCCTAGCTGATGTTGATGCCTTGGCGCGACAAAGGCTCGGCGGAAACGCACCAGATCTTTCCGAAGAGTCGATAATTCACCACTACAACCGATTTCCATTGAAAGTTAAGGGCTTCTTTCAAGTTTTGGGTGGCACTCGCTCATCGGAAATCCTGTTAATGGCCTGGAGGATCATTCAGGGAATGGAAATCAAGAGCGTTCTGCTGAATTATCAACGGCAAGAGTCATTTGCCATGCAAGTCACGCTACAGTCACCGTATGGTGACGATGACGAAGTCTATCAGTCTGATAGAATTCAAGACTTCGCTGTGTTTCGGCACATTGGAACGATGGAGGTAAGCGACCGCCCAGTGTTCGATGGATTCTATGCCCTGCGCCGAGGCCAATGAGGTTTTTCTTGCAGTAGAAGCAGTGGGCGAGGTTGTTGCGCGGGTTGACGGTGGCGGACACCTCGCTGCAATGGGGACAGAGGAAGCGGAAGGTGCCTTCGCTCATTTTCGAAGGAGGCGCCAGTGCGCGACTAAGTAGTATAGCTCAATCAATGGATTTCACATCGAGGTGAAACGAATTAAGTGCCTATGAAGGAATTGTTTGTGTCAAAACGCCAAAAATGGATTTCACCTCGGGTGGGGGTGGATGGGTGAAACGAAATCCATTTCTTGCCGGCGGATTCGATGTCCCGAACCGAATTCGGATCGAGTTTGCCCTTCGCTCCGCGTTCAGGCTCGGTATTCTCCATCCATACCCCTTCTTCCTATAATCACCTCTGGCCTCGCGGTTCGTACTTTCAACGCTATCGGGCATGCACACTCTCACCATTGTCGGCGTCGGTTTGATCGGCGGGTCCATCGGACTGGCGGCGAAGAATCGCCGTCTCTTTCGCCGGATCCGCGGCGTGGGACGCGACGCGAGCAGCCTCGAACGCGCCCGCGCCAAAGGCGCCATCGACGAGATCCACCTCAACCTCAACGACGCGCTTCCCGATTCCGATGTCGTCGTCTTTTGCACCCCCGTCGGCCGTATCGCCGAGCAAATCCTCGACGCGGCCGCCCGCTGCGCGCCGCATACCCTCCTTACCGACGCCGGCAGCACGAAGGGAACAATCGTCCGGGCCGTCGAAGATCGATTGCCCGACGGCGCCTGGTTCGTCGGCAGCCACCCGTTGGCCGGCTCCGAGAAGCGCGGCCCAGAATTCGCCGACGCGAATCTGTTCGCCAATCGTTGGACCGTCGTGACTCGCACGTCGCGAACCTGCGAACCCGCCCTCGAGCGCGCGCTTCAGTTTTGGCAGGGTCTCGGTTCCCGCGTCACGGTCATGGACCCTGAAGAGCATGACCGCGCCCTGGCCATCACCAGCCATCTGCCACACTTGCTCGCGTCAACGCTGGCGGGGGTATTGCCCGAACCACTCATGAAGCTGGCCGCCACCGGCTTTCGCGACACTACCCGCATCGCGGCCGGCGACGCCGCCTTGTGGACTGCCATCTTTCAGCACAATCGCGACGCTCTACTCTCCGCCCTCGAACTCTTTCAACACCATCTGGATGATTACCGCGCCGGCCTAGAGAATCAGGATTGGCCCGGCGTCGAACGTCTCCTGACTCAAGCCAAAAAGGTGCGCGATGCTCTGGGAAGTTGAAATCCTGCCCCGCCGCCATGACCCCGAAGCCCAGCGCGTCGGCGCCGAGTTCCGCCTTCTAACCCATGGCGACGGCCCCAATCCCGTCGACCGCGCCAGCCGCGGCTTTCTCCTGGAAGGCGACTTCGCCCGCGACCAGGCCGCGCGCCTGCTCGACGAACTCCTTCTCGATCCCCTCGTCGAAGACGGCAGACTCGGCGAACTGAACACCTATGCCGACGACGGCGACGCCGACAAGAAACGCCTGCCCGTCGCCACCGTCCTGCTCAAGCCCGGCGTGATGGACCCCGTGGCGCAGAGTGTCGTCCAGGCGGCCGGCGATCTCGGCATCCCGCTCGCCACCGTCCGCACCTTTCGCCGTTATTACTCGGCCACGCCGCTCACCGGTCCCGTCCGCGACGTCCTCTTTCGCAAGGTCTTCGCCAACGAGGCGATCGAGCAAGTGATCGAAGGCCCATTGCATCTCGATCATCTCAGCCTCGATACGACGTATCGCTTCCGCAAGGTGACGGCTCCCCTGCGCGAACTCGACGACGAAGGTCTCGTCAAGCTGAGCCGCGACGGTCAACTCGCATTGAGCCTGGCCGAGATGAAAACGGTCCAGGCACATTTTATCTCCCTCCGCCGCGACCCGACCGACATCGAACTGGAGACCATCGCTCAAACCTGGTCCGAACATTGCTCACACAAAACCCTCAAGGGCCAAATCGAGTTCCAGGGCAAACGCTATCAGAACCTTCTCAAGGAGACGATCTTCGGCGCCACGCAGGAGATCCGCCAACGCCTCGGCGCCGACGACTGGTGCGTCAGCGTCTTTGAGGACAACGCCGGCGTCGTCCGCTTCAACGACAACTTCCACGTCTGCTTCAAAGTCGAAACGCACAACCATCCTTCCGCCATCGAACCCTACGGCGGCGCCAACACCGGCTTGGGCGGCGTCATCCGCGATATCCTCGGCACCGCCAAAGGCGCCAAGCCAATCTGCAACACTGATGTCTTCTGCTTCGCGCCGGTTGACGACGATGTCGAGCGAACCCTCCCTCCCGGCGTCTTGCATCCCAGGAAAGTGATGCGGGGCGTCGTCGCCGGCGTGCGCGACTACGGCAACCGCATGGGCATCCCCACCGTCAACGGCGCCGTCTGTTTCGACGAGCGTTACCTCGGCAACCCCCTCGTCTACTGCGGCACCGTCGGCCTCCTCCCCGTCGACAAATCCCACAAGCAAACGATGCCGGGCGACCTGATCGTCGCTCTCGGCGGACGCACCGGGCGGGATGGCATCCACGGCGCCACCTTTTCCTCCATCGAGCTTACCAGCGACTCCGAAAAAGTTTCCGGCGGCGCCGTGCAGATTGGCAACGCCATCACCGAGAAGAAGCTGATGGACGTGCTCTTGCAAGCGCGCGACCGCGACCTCTTTAACTCCGTCACCGATTGCGGGGCAGGCGGGTTCAGCTCCGCCGTCGGCGAGATGGGCGAGAAACTCGGCGCCAAGGTGCATCTCGAAAACGCCCCGCTCAAGTACGCCGGCCTCAGCTACACCGAGATCTGGATCAGCGAAGCCCAGGAACGCATGGTCCTCGCCGTGCCTCCCGCGAAGTGGGACGAACTGCAACGTCTCTGCGCCGGCGAGGACGTCGAAGCCGTCGTCCTCGGAACCTTCGAGCCCACCGGCCGGCTGCAACTCTTCTACCACGGCGAACAAGTCGGCGACCTCGCCATGCACTTCCTTCACGATGGCCGCCCCCCCGTCGTCCGCCAAGCAACCTGCCAACCTTCCCTCCCCCCCCCCCCGGGGGGAGGGGCCGGGGGGGGGGGGTAACAAAACTTCACCGCATCCTCCACCC
>Ga0163144_10021100_pt1 | contig 12964 bp, 15 predicted proteins | sample OliLak19BULKMAT1_FD_123175 | JGI IMG/M metagenome (GOLD analysis project Ga0163144, IMG submission 123175) | Freshwater microbial mat bacterial communities from Lake Vanda, McMurdo Dry Valleys, Antarctica - Oligotrophic Lake LV.19.BULKMAT1 | ecosystem: Environmental > Aquatic > Freshwater >...
GGGACTCGTCATTCGCTACTAGGAGATTCGATCATGAAAAGAGAGCTCTTCGCGGCGGCTGCGCTGGCCGCAATCCTCGCCGGATGCTCCGGCGCCGACGTGCGCTACGTGCCGATCGAAGCCGCCGTGCCGCTCCCGAAGGAACGCCTTATGCAGATCTCGACTATCGGGTACAAGGATGTCTCCGGCGGCCTGAGGATGGAGGGCGCTTCCGTCTCGCTCAAGCGGCCCTTCTTCGGCATCTTCCGCGAGGCCGCCAAAGGCCGCCTCGACGAGCTCAAGGTCGGCCTCGCCAAGCGCGGCGGGACGACCGTCGACCTCGAGCTCACGAAGGCGGAGCTCAGGGGCGGCGACGCCGGGGAGGTCACTGCCACCGTCACGTACGCCGTCGTCGTGCGCGGCGGCCTGGACGCGGTGTGCCGCCAGGAGGCCTCCGCCTGGGCCGTCTCGCGGGCCGGGCTATCGTCGTCGCCGTCCGTCGACGCTCTGAAGAAGGCGCTCGCGAAGGCCGTCGACCGCTTAGGTCCAACGATCCTCGACTCCTGCCTCTACGCGCCCCTGGCCGCCGCGCCGAAGGCCGCGGCCGTCGCGCGCGACCCGAAAGCCCTCGCGCTCATCATCGGCGTCGAGCGCTACCGCGAAGAGCTCCCGTCGGCGAACTTCGCCGAGAGCGACGCGCGCGCGGTCGCGCTGTCCGCGAAGGCCGTTCTCGGGACAGGCGACGACCGGATCGTTCTCCTGCTCGGAGAGCGGGCCACGCTCGCGGACTTCCAGAAGTATTTCGAGCGATGGCTTCCGGCCCACGCCGAGGCGGACGCGAAAGTTCTCGTGTATTTCGCCGGCAACGGCGCGGCCCAGGGCAAGTCCGGCCCCGGGTATCTTCTTCCCTACGACGGGGATTCGGGTTCCCTCGCCGAAACCGCGTATCCTCTCGAGCGCCTGTACGCGGCGCTCGGCCGGCTTCCGGGCGGCGCGACCGTCGTCCTCGACTCATGCTTCTCCGGCACGGGCGGGCGTTCGGCGTCCGGCGCGGGCGGTCGCGCCTCGGACCGCGCCGGCTCGACGAAGGTTCCCGCCGGGGTCACGGTGGTGTTCGCCGCGAGCCCGGGGCAGTCGTGCGGCCTAGACAAGGACTCGGGCCTGTTCACGCGTCATTTCCTGAAAGGTCTCAAGGAGCGCGACGGGAACATCAAGGCCGCGTTCGACTACCTGGCGCCTGAGGTCAAGAAGGCGGGCCAGACCCCGCTGTGGCGCCAGGGAGTGGAAAATCGCCCGCAAAAATTCTAGGATGACATTATAGCCCCGCTTCCGGGGCCCGGAGGTCTCATCATGGCTATCAAAGTCGGCATCAACGGTTTCGGCCGCATCGGGCGCCTCGTCATGCGCGCCTCCCTCAAGAATCCCGACATCCAGGTCGTCGCGATCAACGATTTGACGGACGCGAAGATGAACGCGAACCTCTTCAAGTACGACTCCACGTTCGGCCCGTACCCCGGGACCGTGGAAGCCGTCGGCAACGACCTCAAGATCGACGGCCGCCTGATCAAGGTGTTCTCGGAGAAGGAACCCTCGAAGCTCCCCTGGTCCTCGGTCGGCGTCGAAGTCGTCATCGAGTCCACCGGCTTCTTCACGGACGCCGAAAAGGCCAAGGGCCACCTCGTCGGCGGCGCGAAGAAGGTCGTCATCTCCGCCCCCGCGAAGGGCGAGGACATCACGATCTGCATGGGCATCAACGACGAGCTCTACGATCCGGCGAAGCACACGATCATCTCGAACGCGTCCTGCACGACGAACGCGCTCGCGCCGCTCGGCAAGGTCCTCGACGAGGCGTTCGGCCTCAAGAACGGCCTGATGACCACGATCCACGCGTACACGAACGACCAGAACCTCCTCGACCAGCGGCACACGGACCTGCGCCGCGCGCGCGCGGCCGCGGTCTCCATGATCCCGTCGTCCACGGGCGCCGCGAAGGCGATCGGCCTCGTCCTGCCGAAGCTCAAGGGCAAGCTCACGGGCACCTCGCTGCGCGTTCCCGTCCAGGACGTCTCGATCGTCGACCTCACCGCTACCCTCAACAGGTCCGTCACGAAGGAAGAGGTCAACGAGGCGTTCAAGAAGGCGGCCGCGTCCGGCACGCTGAAGGGCTTCATGCAGTACAACGAGGATCAGATCGTGTCGCGCGACGTGATGGGCAACCCCGCCTCCTCGGTGTTCGACTCGACGCTCACCGACGTCATCGACGGCAACCTCGTGAAGGTGTTCGGCTGGTACGACAACGAGTGGGGATACTCCAACCGCGTCGTCGATCTCGTCGCGTACATCGCCAAGAAGTCCGCCGTCGCCGCTTAATGAGCGGAAAAAAGCGCCACGCGACGGTCATCGGCGTACCTCTGGACTACGGCGCCTCCAAGAAGGGGGCCTCGGGCGGCCCCGCGGCCGTCCGGCGGGCGAACCTCGTCGAGGGCCTCGAGGCGCTCGATCTCGAGGTCACCGACGCCGGGGACCTCTCGGTCCCGAAGGTCATCGCCGCGGCGAAGGGCAAGCTCAAGAACGGCGCCGCGATCCTCAAGGTCTGCCAGGCTCTTGAAAAGCAGGCTTACGAGGCCGTGGCGAACGGCTCGATCCCGATCACGCTCGGGGGCGATCACTCGCTGGCCGTGGGCTCGGTCTCCGGCGTCGCGCGCGCGTTTCGCGACAAGGGCCGCAAGATCGGCCTGATCTGGGTCGACGCTCACGCGGACATCAACACGCCCGACTCGTCTCCCACGGGCAACGTGCACGGCATGCCGCTCGCGCACCTGCTCGGCATGGGCCATAAGGATTTCGCGCGCCTCGGCGGCTTCTCGCCGAAGATCGACCCCCGCAACGTCGTGCTCGTCGGCATCCGCGACGTCGACCGCGCGGAAGCCGTCAACATCCGCAAGTCCGGCATTCGCGTGTTCTCGATGCAGGAGATCGACCGCTACGGGATGGGCGTCGTGACCGAGCAGGCGATCGACATGGCGAGCGACGGGACGGCCGGCTTCCATCTGAGCTTCGACATCGACGCCGTGGATCCGGGCAACGCCCCGGGCACGGGCACCGTCAAGCGCGGCGGCCTCACCTACCGCGAGTCCCACCTGCTGATGGAGCTCTGCGCCGACTCGGAGCGCATGATCGGGCTCGACCTCGTCGAGGTCAATCCTCTCGAGGACACGCAGAACGCGACGGCCGTCCTCGCGAGCGAGCTCATCGCGTCCGCGATGGGCAAGAACATCTACTAATGACCGACAAACCGGCTCTAAAGCTCAAGCGCATCCAGGACCTGACCGTGAAGGGCAAGCGCGTGCTCGTGCGCGTGGACTACAACGTCCCGATGAAGGGCATGAAGATCGAAGATAATGCCCGGATTCGGGAGACGTTGAAGACACTCGAGCACTTGATCGCCGAAGGCGCCAAAGTCGTTTTGATCGCGCATCTCGGCCGCCCGAAGGGGAAAGTCGAAGGCAAGTATTCGTTGAAGCCCGTCGCTGCGGAGCTCGCCAAATTGCTCAAAAAGCCGGTCGGATTCGCGGAAGACTGCGTTGGCCCCGTCGCCGAAAAGGCCGTGGCCGCTTTGAAGCCCGGCGATGTCCTCCTTCTTGAAAATCTGCGCTTCCACGCCGAAGAAGAAGCCAACGACGCGTCTTTCGCGAAGGCTCTCGCCAAAAACGGCGACATCTTCATCCAGGACGCGTTCGGCGCCCTGCACCGCGCGCATGCGTCGACGGCGGGCGTGACCCGCCACCTGCCCGGCGCGATCGGCTTCCTCGTCCAGCGCGAGCTCGAGTTCCTCGACCGCGTGGTCGGCAATCCGCAGCGCCCGTTCCTCGCGATCATCGGCGGCGCGAAGGTCTCCGACAAGCTCGCCGTCCTCGACAAGCTCCTCGAGCGCGTGGACGCCCTGCTCATCGGCGGCGCGATGGCCTACACGTTCCTCGCCGCGCAAGGGATCAACATCGGCAAGTCCCTGCTCGAGAAAGATCAGATCGACGCCGCGAAGTCGATCATCGAGAAGGCCTACAACAAGAAGGTCGAGTGCCTCCTCCCGGCCGACCATCTCGCCGTGCGTGAGATCAAGGCCGACGCCCAGACGTCCGTGACGCAGGCGATGTCCATCCCGTCCGACATGATCGGCGTCGATATCGGCACGCACACGATCGAGTTCTTCACGGAGCACATCGCGAAGGCCCAGACGATCTTCTGGAACGGCCCGATGGGCATCTTTGAGATCCCGGCGTTCGCCGAGGGCAGCAACGCCGTCGCGAAGGCGATGGCCGAGGCGACGGCGAAAGGGGCGACCACGATCGTCGGCGGCGGCGACAGCCTGTCCGTCCTCGCGAAGACCGGCCTCGCGTCGAAGATGAGCCACTGCTCGACCGGGGGCGGCGCGTCCCTGGAGCTCCTCGAGGGCAAGGCCCTGCCGGGCCTGGTCGCGTTAGCCTCGTAAAAATAGGTATAATCCAGCTTCCATGTACCACTTTCTACTGACGGTCCACATCATCGCGTGCTTCGGCATGATCCTGTTCGTCCTTCTCCAGACCGGCCGCGGCGCCGGCCTGTCGATGTTCGGAGGCGGGGGGGACTCGCTGATCAACACGCCGAGCGGCTCCAGCTTCATGAAGAAGTTCACCGCCGGCCTCGCCGCGACGTTCGCGTTCACCTCGCTCTTTCTGACGCTCCTGTCCGACCGCACCGGCATGTCCAGCGTGACCTCGAAGGTCCCGCCGATGCCGGAGCCGATCCCGGCCGAGACGCCGGCCGCCGCTCCGACGTCATCCGCGGCGCAGGACGCCTATAAGTCGATCGCTCCGCCGGAAAAGAAAGCCGCTCCTAAAACCTCGAAGTAGACGGGCAGCAAACCCTCGCACGGGTGGTGGAACTGGCAGACACATACGCTTGAGGTGCGTACGCCCGAAAGGGTTTGGGGGTTCGAGTCCCCCCTCGTGCAAAGATTGAGACGCGTATAAAAGCCCCTGATCGAAAGATCCGGGGCTTTTTTTTCTTTTGGGGTCAGTAGGTGACTACGAACTTCTTGTGGGCGAAGTCGGCCTTCGTCATCGTGACGAGGCCCTTCAGCGTGTCGCCTTTCGAGTCGAAGACGACGTCCCCGATCATGGCGCGCATGTCGGTCTGACGCACCGCCTCGAGCACCTTCTTGCGCTCGGGGCCGTCGGCCTTGCGCAGGGCGCGCAGCGCCACGCGCGCGGCCACGTAGCCGTAGTGATCGAACGTGCGCGGATGCGCGCCCGCCCACACCTTCTGATAGCGTTCTAGAAAATCAGATGCGCTGGGCAGGGCCTCGACGGGAACGCCTCCGACCGAGAAGTAGGCGCCGTCGACGGCCGCTCCGGCGGTCTCGAAGAGGTCGGGGTTTTTGGCGCCGTCGCCCGACATGAAAGCCCCCTGCCACTGCGCCGCGCGCAGCTGCTTGATGAGCAGGCCCGCCTCCATATACAGCCCGCCGAAGAAGACTGCCTCGGGGCGCTCTTTCATGATCGCGTGGACGGTCTCGGAGAAGTCCTTTTCGCCGCGCGTCACGGGCACGAAGCTCAACGTCTTGGCGCCCTTTCGCTCGACAGCTCCGCGGAAGGACTCGGCCAGGCCGAGGCCGTACGGCGTCCGGTCGTGGACGAGGACGAAGCGCTTGAAGGACAGGCGCTTGACCGCGTAGTCGGCCGCGTACTCGCCCTGCACGGCGTCTGAGGGGGGGAGGCGGAAGACGACGCGCTCGCCACCCCATTCCGGCTGGTCTTGCTGGACGGTCAGCTGGGTCGCGGTCGCCGACGGCGTGATCATCGCCAGCGACGCTTGGGCGTACACTTTCGAGGCCTCGATGGCGCAGCCGGAGGTCATGTGCCCGATCACGGCGAAGACGGCCGGATCGTCGACGGCGCGCCGGGCGACCGACGCGGCCTCGTACGGGTCGTTCTTGTCGTCGAGAACGACGACCTCGACGGGCGGCAGCCCGGACTCCGCGGCCTCGTCCTCGACGGCCATGCGTACCGACCGCTCGAGGCCCACGCCTTCTCCGCCCATATCGCCCGTCATCGGCGCGGCGACGACGAGACGCGCGGGACCTCCGGCGCGCGTGCAGGCGCAAGCGAGGATCAGGGCGGCGGCGAGGGCGCTCCGTCGAGCCATGGACCAGTGTACGAAAAAGCTATCATCCCCGCGTGATCCAGCTTGTCGAGGGCGCTTACTCCTGGTCCGCGTTCAACCCTGAGAAGAAGTTCAACTTCAACGGCCACATCCTGCGGACGGCGGAAGGCACCGTCATCGTCGATCCCGTCGCGTTCTCGGCCGATGACCTGGCTTGCATCGAGGCGGCCGGCCTGAAGCCCGACGCTCTGATCATCACGAATCGGAACCACATCCGCGAGCGCGATTCGGTGCTCAAGCGCTGGAAGATCCCGACCGTGCTCCATTCCCTCGAGGTCGAGGAAGCCGGGATCACGCCCGATAAGACCGTCGAAAACGGCGACAAGATCCACGGCCTCGTCGTCGTGCACCTTCCCGGAAAGTCGCCGGGCGAGATCGCTCTCTACTGGCCTGAGCGGCGTCTTTTTCTTCTCGGCGACGCGCTCATCGCGCCGAACGGGAAGCTCAAGACCGTGCCCGTCGAGAAGCAGGCCGATCCCGCGGCGCTGAAGCGTTCGCTCGAGCTCCTGCGCACCTACGACTTCGATCACGCGCTCGTGGGCGACGGCGACCCTCTGCTGGGCGACGCGAAGTCGGCCGTCGTCGCCTACCTGAACTCGAGCAAGTGAGACGGTTTTCCTGCCGGATCTACGGCGTGCTGCGCGAAGGAAGCCGCGTGCTGCTCACGCGCTCCGTGTTCGGCGAGCGCACCTTCATCAACTTCCCCGGCGGCGGCGTCGAGATCGAGGAGGCGCCGGGCGACGCGCTCCTGCGCGAGTTCGGCGAGGAGACTGGCCTCGTCGTCAAGCCGGTGCGCGTGCTCTACGCGAGCGAGCGGGCGCATCTGTCCACGCAGGCTCCGATCCAGATCGTATCGGTGTACTGGCTCGTCGAGCGCGTCTCGGGCGAGCCGCGGCTGACGGGCAACGGCTCGGACGTGCTCGAGCTTTTCTGGAGCGAGCTCTCGGCTTTGCCTCTTGGCGAGATGTTCCCGGCCGAGATCGAGTTTTGCGGCAAATTACCGCATCTTTTTTCTTCGTAAGCTTATAAAAAGCGGCAATTCCGTCTGGTAAGACGTGCGTCCTGGGTCTATCATGGAACGGTGAAGGGATTCGCGCTTGCATTGCTCTGCGCCGTCCGCGCTTCCGCCGGGCCCGCCGGCTCCCTGCACGTCTTGCCGTCCACGGGCTACTCGGGCGCCTACCTCGGCTCGGTCTCCCTGTCCCTCGCGGGCGATCCGTTCTACGCGTCGCGGCTGCTCGATTCGTTCCAGCTGCATCTGCGTTCCGTCTCGGCGATGACGGTCCCCAAGGCGGTGACCGACTATCTCGAGGTCTCGGTGATCGGCGCGACCACTCCCGGCGCGGTGAAGGACTCCCTCGGCAAGGAGGCGATCGCGCCTCCGAGGGCCGCGGCGCTTCTGCTCGCGCACGCGCTCGCGCGGCCGGAGCAGTTCCGCGAGGTGCTGGACGGCCTGGAATCGCGCAAGCCGGGGCTCGGCAAGCAGACGGCGAGGCTCCTGCGCGAGACGAGCGGCAACGGGGACCGCCGGCTCATCGCGATGCTGCGCGAGCGCGGCGCGTCCGAGCCGAAGTGGGACGCGCTGACCTACGACCGCTTCGGCCAGCTCGAGGGATTCTTCGACGGCGGCCGCGGCGGCAACCTCGTGGACGCGCCGCCGGCGGGGCACTCGGTCTCGGTGCCCGCGGGCTTCGACGGCTACGGCCCCGACGGACGTCCGCGCCGCTCGGGCCTCAAGCCCGTTCGCGAATAGATCAGCGGTTGAAGTTCTGACAGCCCCGTCGGGCGGGGAATTGGCGGCAGTACGAGTTGCACAAGCCGCGGTCGATCGAGTACTGGTTATCGACGAGGTAGGTGTCCTCGGTCTCCGAGCCCTCCCGGATGTGCTTCATGCGGAAGTTCATGCCCTGCCAGAGAACGATAAACATGTTGCTTGACGGTCCAGAGCCGCACTGCCAGTAGGTCGCGACCTGATCGCGCGTCCAGCACACATGGTGGCCGTCCGGCGTGCCGCGGCACCCCTGGTGGTTCCAGACGTGACTGATGCCGCGCGTCTGCTCCTCCGGCGTGCCGGGCAGATAAGCCGGCACCGACGTTATGCCGCGCGAGTCCGCGTAGCGCAGGATTTCCCCGTAGTTGGCGTTGTCGTAGCCGGAGCGTGTCGTCGGGGTCGCGTAGCCGTAGTCGCCGGGACGGCAGGGACGCACGCCGGGACCCACCGTGTCGGTGGCCGTCCATTGGCATATGGCGAAGGTGGGAAAGAACAGGAGCACCTCATGCTGCCGGCCGTTCATCGGAGCGCCGGCCGGGGGAGGCAAGGAAACCGGCGCGCCGGGCGGGAGCGTATTCACCGAAGGCGCGGCGGGTGGAAGGGCGGCGAGGGGGGCGGCAGCCGTGGACATTAGCGACGGCTCGGGGGCCTCTTCCGGCTCGACGTATTCCCGACGACCTCGCTCGCGGATCGGCTCCGCGCGGCGGCGCGTTTGCCGCCATTTCGGCGCGGGCGCCGTCGGTGGCGGCGCCGTCGCGGCTTCCTGGGTTTCCTCTGGAGCATCGATGGGCTCCAGCTCGTCGTCGTTTGCCCAGGCGCTGCCCGCGACGCCGAACGAGACGACTATGGCGAGTAGAATATTCTTCATACCCCCAGTGTAGGGGACGCTCCGAACCGCGTCAAGGACTTAACCCGTTTTTACCTCAATTTTACGGGCCTCTGCGGGAGTAGCGCTCGCCCCGGCAATCTGGTAGAATGACCGCCACGGGCCTTTAGCTCAGCTGGGAGAGCGCCTGCATGGCATGCAGGAGGTCAGCGGTTCGATCCCGCTAAGGTCCACCAATTTTGAGTTCTGTTCCCTTCAGCTAAAAAGTTGAAGGGTGTTTGGTAGGAAAAGTCGAGACTTCCCTTCCGCAGAAATAAGTTCGAGAGCGTCAATCCCACCAACTCTCGCTTTTTCTCGTCCGACGCGGAAAGCCAAAGGTTCTTAACGTCTTTTACGAGTTCGAGAGCCCGGTCAGCAGTTATGCGCCGATCGTCTCCCGAAGCGACTGGCTCGGCTAATATTGACTCTAGGCGAGCCTTTTCTTCCTGCCACGTCGACGACCGCTCCTTCCAGAAATTTTCCGAGATTCGTCCTTCGAGGCGATCCTCGTAGGCGCGGGTCATGAACTCTTCAAGCCGAATAATTTCTTTACGCGTCGTCTGTGTTCGCTCCTCACGCTCTCGCTCGTTTGCATCTGAACCCGAGTTTATTTCTTGCGACAGTAATTCGGCCCTTTCCGGAGTGAGTTGGATTGCTTCAAGCGCCGATGCTATCTGTTGTTCGAGCGCTTCCTGTCGCGTGTATCCGTTCCCGCAATCGCCGTGATACCACGTGCAGTGTCCATAGATATAGCGACCCTTCTTCACTTCGAAGACTACGGAGCAACCGCACTCGCACCGAATGAGTCCGGCTAGCGGAAATTTCTTAGGCGCTCCAAACGGCCTTGACCGTGACTTGATCGCGGACTGAGCTTGGTCCCATAAGGCTTTAGATAGGAGGGGGGCAAAACGCCCTTGGAATAGCTGCTCATGATAGGTGAAGCATCCGTAATAAACCGGGTTGCTGATCCACCTTTCAATGGTATTGCGCCACCGGAGAAGTTTCTTCGGGCATCCGTCCCTAAGCAGCCTCTCCCGCGCACCACAAGGCGAATAGAGGCCTCCTGCCACAAGCTCGAAGGCCTTCCTGACCCAGGGAGCCTCTTCAGGGTACTCCCTGAGGCCGCCTGGCACGGTCTTATCGTTTATGTAGCCACAGGGGGCCTTGGTATGGAAATCGCCTTGCCTGACCTTTTCCGCCATGCCGCGAGTTACACGTTCGCGGTGATTGCGGCTTTCGTAGGTTGCGACAACTCCTCCGAACGCCAAGCGGACGAAATCAGATGGCGATGACGATTTGCAGTAGACGAACCCCTCTTGAAAAAAGTGGAATGCTTTGTCGTGTTTACGCGCGTGGGCGTCTACTTTGTTTAGGTCTTCCAGATTGCGCGTCATCCGGTCAACCTTGGGAATCAAAACTATGTTGATATTTGGCTTTTTCTCAACGAAGGCGAGCATCTCGTTGAAATTCTTTCGGCCTTCTTCTTTAGCCGACTCGAAGCCGGACCAACATCTGACGATTTCAAAGCCATGGCGGCTTGCGTAGGCCCGGCCATCGCGCTCTTGGGCGTCAAGGGAATAGCCTTCCTTGGCCTGCTCTTGGCTGGAGACGCGCACGTATAGAACGGCTTTCAGGCTTTGGCCCTGTATCAGATTAGAAGGCATAACCAAAAAAGAATCCCGGGGTAGTCCATTCCATTTTTGAAAGGTTGGAATCATCGAACTTTGGAAACCCTGCAAATCTTGAACCGAAAATCATATTTCGGAACATGATTTCGGCGGTGATTTCCCAAGTGAATCCGGACCAAGTGGCGGATTCTGACTCTGACACGCCAGGTCTGGTGCAGGCTGAGCCAGTACAAACCAATTTGTCGGCTATTGTCCCATGTGCAGCGCCAACACCTGCGCCGAGTTGAAATGCCGACTGTTCGGAAAGTGGAAATTTGGTGCGTTCTTCGATTAAGAATCGGAGGAATGCGGTGGAGCGGTTCACCGTTACAATCCCATTATTACCCCCGCTGGTGAGGACGAGATTCGCCGTGGAGTTGGGCCCGCTGATATAGCCTCCGCTGGCGCCTAACGCTACAATTTCAGATATCGGCACTAGAAATCCTACGCGGCCCCCAAATCCGCCTGATGTTTTTACGGAGCCAGTGACGTTATATCCTATCCCCGCTAATGCTACTGCGGTCGCTTGCGCATCATCCTTAAATCCATTCCCGGCATTAGAAGGAAGATAGTAGTCGAGACTTGCGAATATTCTTCCTTTCCCATAAGGGCGAAGTGAATCGGACGGATTATGGCTGGGCGTAGGCGCTGATGGGCGCGGCGTATGGATTTCGGCCACGTCCGCCGAATAGTCGATCGACTTTATTCGGTCCTTTTTGACCGAGAGAAGTCCATTAGGGGTTTCGATTTCTACTAAGTCGGAGTTGGCAAGTTTAATCGTGCCATGGATTTTGCTCCCATCCTTCAGATACAGCACCTCGGCGCTTGTTGTAGATGCCACAAGCATGTGGAGAAATACCAGCTTAATCGTAAGCACGGTGCTATTTTGTCTGTTCAAGCGAAAGCTCCAGTTTGCACCACATGAAGAGGAGGAAATCCTGGCAGTGTGCCTTTGCCTTGCTGGTCACGGCGATCATTGTTTCTCCTTGGGCCGGGGTAATAATAAGCGACTTGCTGTCTTGTACCGTGACGCATCCGGATATAATGAGGGGCGAGAAAAGTAGGGCCAATGTCGCGCCAATCTGCATGTTATACCTCCGCTATAAATTAGTCTTATAGAGTATAACTCAAATAATCTTTTAGAGAGTGCTTGTGAAGGTGCGGCCTATCCTAGAATCGAGCTGTGGCGACGGACATCTATCTACATGTCGGCAGGCGCATTCGAGAAGAACGACATCGTAAGGCCTGGACTCTTGAGCAGCTTGCGACGGAGGCAGACATCAGCACGGGCTTCCTAGCCTATATAGAACGCGGGAAGCGTAAGCCTAGCCTAGCTACGGTCAAGAGCCTATGTGATGCCTTGCAGATTCCCACTGCGGCGCTCTTTCAAGAAGCGGTAGCAAGCAGATCATCTGATGATAAGACCATCTCCAAGATGATTCGAATTGCTCGGACCGCCTCTCCCACGAAACGAAAGATGATGCTTCGCTTGGTTCAGAGCCTCGCACGTTAGTGATTGGGCGGGCGTCGGCTTGGCAAGCCGATCTTTATTGCCTTCCCGCCCGATCACCCCGCGATTAGCGGTCTAGTCGTTGTCTTCCTCCTCATCGGCCTGATCCGCCAGGCCATCCAGCAGCGTGCTGATCCGCTGGGTTTCATCGAGTCCCATAGTCTCCAGGGCATTCTCGATCTCCTCGATGAGCTTTTGGGTCGTATTCTTATTCATTGTCTTCCTCCGCTTCATTTTCGTCGGTATCCACGTCTTCTGAGATATCCACGTGCTTGCGTCCTTCGCGCAGGCATTCCCCGATGAACCGATTCAGGGATATGTCTGCTTCCTTTGCGTCTTCGCGCAATTTCCCATAGAGGACTCGGGAAACACGCAATTGTACGAGCACTATTCCGCTTGCCATGCTTTTTACCTACCTTTTAACGACATTATCCCGGCGTGAGCCGGTGATTATCCTGGAGTTATGCCGGGGTTATCCCGGCGTTATCCTGGAAATTGTCTTACGTAGAGTCATTCTATGCCCTTCCAGCCGTCGTCTCAGCAGCGCACGCCCTAGGGCATTTCATTTGATGAGATGACGGGCTTGTAATAGCTCACGTGATGGTTTTTGTCTCCTATCTTGCCGTCCACGGTTTGAACCCTTCCTTCGCCTTCAAGCGCGGTGCAATAGCTCCTCACAGTATTTTCTGACAGCCCCGTGGTCTCCGCGAGCGCCTTCGCTGATAGCCGCGAGGTATCCCCATGTCGGTATGCAGCGTCTATCGCTCTTACTAGCCTTTCCAGCTTCTCGTTACGGGGTTGTTCAGTCGCCTGACCCTTGTAAACAAGCCGATTCCCGATGATCTCGCCTGTTGAGGTTCAGCGCCTAATGGAATATTTCGCCGTTTGAATTAATTGCGATTATCGGCGTTCGTAAGCCAGGTAAAATGGAGGCTTATGAACGAGAAAGAGAAGCCGGGGCAGGACGCGGA
>Ga0163144_10021103_pt1 | contig 12964 bp, 8 predicted proteins | sample OliLak19BULKMAT1_FD_123175 | JGI IMG/M metagenome (GOLD analysis project Ga0163144, IMG submission 123175) | Freshwater microbial mat bacterial communities from Lake Vanda, McMurdo Dry Valleys, Antarctica - Oligotrophic Lake LV.19.BULKMAT1 | ecosystem: Environmental > Aquatic > Freshwater > Lake...
ACAGGAAACATGCTGCCTCGTCTGTCACGGCAATCGACTGAATCGCGATGCATTGGCTCTGCAATTACGAGGTTTGACGTTTCCCGCTGTCGCAGGCATGGAAATTGGCGACCTGTCGGCATGGCTCAAAGAGACACGGTCATCACTTCCCGCGACTCTGCAATCCGCGTTGCGACCAGCCTTCGAACACGCCGATCGAAGGTTGGCGTTCCTGATCCACTGCGGTATGAACTATCTGTCACTTGATCGCGGCATGAGGACACTTTCCGGCGGTGAATCTCAACGTGCGGCGCTCACGACGGCGCTCGGTTGCGGTCTTATCAACACGTTGTATGTGCTCGACGAACCGACCGCGGGGTTCCATCCTTCCGATACAAAACGCATCATTGCGGCTGTACGTGAACTCCAGCAACGCGGCAACACGGTTGTGGTGGTCGAGCACGATTCGGAATTTATTCTTGCGGCTGACGACATTGTAGAAATCGGACCAGGGGCCGGAGTCCGCGGTGGCACGATCGTATTTCAGGGATCGCCCTGTGAATTTATGGACGCCGATACTGCGACAGCGAAGCAATTGAGATTGATTCCAGTTTCCGCGCAGGCGGCGTCGAAGCAACGTCGCCAGTCGGAACAATGGCTGACGCTGACCGGCATTCGTTGTCATAATATCGACGACCTTTCGGTGAGAATTCCGCTCGGCGTGCTGTGTGCAATCACCGGCGTCAGTGGCAGCGGTAAGAGTTCTCTGATCGTCGATTCTCTGTATCCGAACCTTTGCCGTCAGTTGCAGCTCACCGTCACACCGTCCGGCGATGGAACTATCGATCGCATTGAAGGCTGCGAGCAGATTGAAAGCGTGTTGCTGCTGGACCAAAGTCCCGTGCAGCGATCCGGACGCAGCATCCCGGCGACATGGATCGGCGTGTTCGATGAAATCCGCGTGCTGTTGGCAGAGACACATGAGGCTAAGAAACGCAACTTTGGACGTGGGATGTTCAGTTTCAATTCCGCATCGGGTGGTCGATGCCCCGTGTGTGAAGGCCGCGGCGCGGTGACGGTCGCGATGCAGTTCCTTGCGGATATCCGGACAACTTGTGAAGAATGCGGAGGACGACGATTTCGTGCAGATGTCCTTGAGATTCGATACAGGGACCGTTCCGTGCATGAAATTCTCTGCATGACCAGCGACGAAGCTTTCACGTTCTTCAATGGACAACACAAGATTCAGCAACGCCTGAACGCAGTGCGCCAGGCGGGCCTTGGCTATCTGCGACTTGGGCAACCGCTCAGCACAGTGTCCGGCGGAGAGGCACAACGCTTGAGGATCGCGGCGCTGCTGGCCGGGATTCCGCTCGCAGACGGTGACACAGCGGCCCAGAATCGCAAAGCTGCGGCGCTCGCGAAAGTCGGCCGCACTCTGTTTCTGCTCGACGAACCATGCAGCGGATTGCATCTGCAGGACATTGAACGCCTACGGACGTGCCTGGAGTTCCTGCTGCAAACCGGCCATTCCGTCGTCGTCATCGACCACGATCCCGCACTCATTTCGCATGCCGACCACATTATCCAGCTCGGCCCTGGAGCCGGTCGTCTTGGTGGCCGGATTGTTGGGCAGTGATTCGTTGGCTTTGACAAAGCACTAGTTTGGATACACCGCACGCATTTGGCATTGGCTCGTTTGACCGCGTGCCCAGCGGGCCGCGTCCCGCTGGCTAGATTCACGCGCGGGGCGATGCCCACGCGGTTAAACGAATGTGTCATCTCGGGCCGCGTGCAGGATAAACGGCCCGCACCGGCTGACTGTTGCCACTCTGAACCGGAATTGGCTGCACCGAGTACGACTGGGTTCGAATACCGCCAACCTGCTGGATGTCGGACCCCGGTGGCTCGACCCCGACTGATATCCCTCGCATTTCCGGGAAGGACCGGATCGTCGTCTCGATCTGCTTTTCCTGGATCACCTGCTGATTGTCCGACGTCGTAAGCTGCATCTTCATGAATCGCGACAGATTCATTTCCAGTGGCAACCCCGTCGCACGATCGACGATACAGCGTCCAACACTCTGACCACCGATGATCCGCAGGCGACCGACATCAGATGATGCACCCGCTTCACCTCCCGCGACTCGTCCTGTAATTTCAATCTCGGCGGTATTATGATCCAATGACGCCAGACGGTACACAGATGTCAGATGAATGGGCACGGGTTGCATCAGGCGACGTTCCCGCGTCCATTGATCGCCACGCATCACGCGCGTAGCCGCAGCTTCATCGACCGTGTCGTCGTATGGCAACAGCCCGATGGTGTCGTCCACAAAATTGGCCACACCATCGTCGCCAAAGCGATTGCTGATTTCAGAAAGCAGTGTTTCGCGACGCTCCAGCGGTACATTCGCGACGCAGCGTTCAAGAAAATCCCTGTAGCCTACGAGTTCACGAATGCTGTTGTTGCGTCCGAGCCAAAACGAAAATCCGTTGTTGACCATGCCTGCATAAGGAATCGCATCCCACGGAACCGCGCCGCGGTGACTGGCGGAATCGTATGACAACTGTTGTCCGTTGATATCGTGCTGATAGGCGACGCGGGAATACTGAACTCCCAGACGAATGGCATCGGATTTGACGTCTTCAACCGTAATGATGAGTGTCAGTTCCAGTTTTGTACGAGCCATCGCGGGAACGACGTTGGATTTCTGCTCAAGCCGCTGCTCAACCGTTTTCACAAGCGGAAAACGGTCACCCTGCTTCAGTCGAAGTTCCAGTTTCTCACCGGCGGGTGCCGTCACGTTTCCTGTTGAAGCCCTTCGCTCAGTTAAATCGCTGACAGTCCGCACGTCACCAACATCTGATTCTGCGACTTCATTCGCGGCAAAGCTTTCGCCAGGAGCCTTGGAAGCGACTTCTGGATCATCTTCCGGTCCCAGCAATTCACTCATTAAGTCAGCATCAATATCTGTGCTGTCGGAATCTCCACCACCACACCCTATCGATGCTGACAATGCGAATACGCTGAGGAGAAAACCAAACTTCGAAACCTGCATCGATTCTGCTCCCGTCCCTGGGATGTGACAGCCCGCGACCGGACTTGAACGCCAGTGAATCTAGCATGAAGTCAACACGAGCGTAAAGACGCAAGTTCACAGGATGACGCTCAATATGCGGCAACGACCAGATGGCAGGATTGCTGACTGCGGTACGCCATGCCGTTCGGCAGGAACTGCCTGTACGGCGACCCGTCGGCATGCAGCACCCGATGTTGCATTCCGGAAACACAATGAGTCCGAATCACCACTCCACTCAAGCCACGAACCAGCACCCGTCCTGCGTTGATTCAGGAATTCGAAACCGAGTCCTCTGCTGAAAACACAGCAATTCTCATCCGTCGCAGCCGGCTGTTGACTCAGATTCACCCTGCATAGTTCACGAATCGGAACTGCGGCGGAATAAGGCATCCAGTTTGCGATCGTTTGTAAATCTGAGGGCCACGCAAGGGGATCAACCCCTTCTCGGATACGACCCCTTCTCGGGTACAAACGACTCATCCGCTCCATTTGCTGTCGGGACGAAACATGAAACTGGCCTACCTGACCGAAGTTGCCGCAATCATGGCGGCTCACAGCCAGTTGTTCATTGAACAGACTGACGAGATTTCGTCTGAAGCCGTCGGCGACTATTATGTCCTCAGTCGCAATCGATTCAATCGCTGGATGCGCGATCTGGACGATCTGGAGCATAGTCAACCAATCAGTGACCCTCTGCGTTCGATCGGAAAAACTCCCGGACGACCCGGAGCGCGCGCCATTGCGGAACAGATTCTGATTAATGAAATGATCTCCCGCATCTGGACGGTGCTGCTGCTGGCACGAGACGTCAGTAACGGCATCGATCGCATTCGCCCGGTCGCACGCAACATTTATCTTGGACATCTGGCCGTGCGGCACAAGGCTCTGGGAGTTGTCCTTGGCGATGATCACATGTCGTCGAAAGATCTGCTGGCGATTGACCAACTGCAAAAGTCCTCAGAACGCTGGACCGATCTGCTCTGCTGCTCGATCATGGGCCAGTACAACCTGTGGGAGTTTGCTTTCGACAAAGACCGAGCGACCGAATTCTTTCGCGATCGAGTCGATCAGGCTGGACTCAGCCACCGCAGCCGTTCGTGGGTCCTGATCCTTGCTGGACTGCGGCACAGTTTTCAGGATAAAGACGGACTCTCGGCAACTGTGCATGACGACGACCGTCGCCTGGTGCGGCTGATGCTCGACAGCTTTCCTGCAAATGCCCCGGAGATGACGTTCTGGATGGGCTCGCGCGTTCGCGAAGCCAAACAGTGCTGATGCACTACGGAGCAATGCCTTAAAAAAGGGGTCAGGAACCAATAGTGCGGAGCACCCTGCGGACCATTTGGCTATTGGTTCCTGACCTCTTTTTTAAAGCCCTGTGATCAGCAGCGGGCGTCATTCGAACAAGGACTGTTGCCGCACTCGAAGGGAATCATCTGCGCTCCCTGAGTCGGCAGCGGCTGGTGCCGATTCCGAAGCGACAACGGATTGTACTTTCGGCGGAGTTTCATCAACGTCCGTCGGCTTCTCTGCGGTCGATTCATCGTTCATCGCAGCGGCGAAGCGGCGAAAGTTGAGCAGCTTGAAGAATTCATGCAGCGTCACGCGGTCAGGCGTCTGGATGCGGGCAGCTTCAAAGTCGATCTCCAGTGGCAGGTCGGTCCGCAGACGGACAAGTTCACGACTCATCCGCGCCTGATCGGCGAAGGCGATGAGATTCTCCTGCAGTTTTTTTCCTGGAGCCTTGTCGGCATTCGCCAGCACATGATCGAGCGTTCCAAATGTTTCCAGCAATGTCCTTGCCGTCTTGGGGCCGACCTTCGGGACGCCTGGAACGTTATCGACGGAATCGCCGACCAGCGACTGAAAATCAACGACCTGATCAGGTCGCACGCCCCAGTCTTCCATCAAGGCCGCTCCGTCGAAAAACGTGTTCTTGCGACAGTTCAGCATGCGCACTGTCGGGCTGAGCAACTGGCGAGCGTCTTTATCGGTCGTCACAATGACCACTTCCATACCGCGGGCCGCAGCGGCGGTGGCGATGGTGGCGATCACATCGTCAGCTTCCCATTCGGCACATTCCAGAACCGGGATGCGAAAACCTGCCAGCAACTCTTTGATCAGTGGAATCTGAGGTCGGAGGTCTTCCGGCATCTCCGCACGGTTCGCTTTGTAGGCGTCAAAGATTGCGTTGCGTTTTCCGGGGCCAGGTGAGTCAAACGCGCACACGAGATGTGTGGGTTTGCGGTCCAGAATTCCAAGAATATCACGTGTGAATCCGAATACGGCGTTCGTGGGCTGACCGTGATTACCAGTCATCGCCGGAATGGCGTGGAAGACCTGAAACATCAGAGAAAACGTGTCAATTATGTAGATGCAATCGCGGGTCATTAGGAAATTCTGTCGATAACACTGTGATCGGTGAAAAAATGAGACCGTTTCTCTGAAAGGTCCTCACTGTGACACTGAAAAACGAATTACAGGGAACTTTCGGCCATCGGATCAACGTCCAAGGCTGACAGGTTTCCCCGCAGATGGCAAATGGCGGACTTTGGCAATTTGCAATTCACCGGTGGTTTGTTACATTCTGACATTCGATCGCCCCGTGTCTATTCAGTTGTTCAGTTTCCCCAGAGGAGGATTTTTGTGGTTAAGTTGCGTTTGCGTGATAATGAAAGTGTGAATGAGGCTGTTCGTCGATTTCGAAAACTTGTCGAACATGCGGGTGTGAAGAAAGAAATGCGCAAGCGTGAATTCTACGAAAAGCCAAGTGATATTCGACGTCGTGATCGCCGCCGAGCGGAGATGCGGGCGCGCCGTGCGAACCAGCCAACTGAACTGGAAATGCAGTAGTCCGTCACGACAAACTGCTTTAAAAAAGGGGTCAGGAACCAATAGCCAAATGGCCCAGAGGGTGCTCCGCACTATTGGTTCCTGACCCGCTTTTTTAAAGCGACGAATGCAGGGCGAGTCTTTTTTGACTCGCCTTTTTGCTGCGCTGAGGACACGCTCATCTACGGGGATTTTTGGGTTTGATACGGTGAACGGGCCTGCTCGCTTGTTTTGGCCGTTGCCCCCTGGTCCAATTCGCAGTTCTGTGCGAGATTCGTCTTCGATTGCATATTGCTTCCGGATGCACTTCGCAATTCTGATGTTTTTGCCACACATCCGACTGTGGCTACGAATGTCGGTTGTCCTCACCCAGTTTTTGTGTTCAGACAGGAATTTGAAGAAATGGCGGTCAAACTTTATTACGACGACGATGCGGACTTGAGCCTCCTGAAAGGCAAGACGATTGCCATCATCGGATACGGAAGTCAGGGCCATGCCCAGGCGCAAAATCTCCGCGACAGCGGCTGCACTGTCATTGTCGGCCAGCGTCCGGGTGGTGCAAACTATGAACTTGCCGTCAGCCACGGGTTTACGCCTGTGTCGGCGGCCGAAGCTGCTGACAAGGGCGACTTGATCAACATTCTGCTTCCCGACGAGTTGCAGGGCGATGTCTATCGCGACGACATCAAGCCTAAACTGAAGGTCGGGAATCTGTTGATGTGTTCACATGGATTCAATATTCACTTCGGCCAGGTTCAGCCTCCAAAGGGAGTCGATGCGGCGCTCGTGGCACCCAAGGGACCGGGACATCTTGTCCGTAGCGAGTACGAAAAAGGCGGTGGCGTGCCGAGCCTGATCGCATTGAGCGAAGGGGCTTCAGAAACGTCACGACAATTGGCACTGGCCTATGCCAAAGGCATTGGCGGAACTCGTGGCGGCGTGATTGAGACCACATTCGCCGAAGAAACGGAAACCGACCTGTTCGGCGAACAGGTGGTCCTGTGCGGCGGAGTGAGTGCGCTGGTGAAGGCTGGATTTGAGACGCTGGTCGAAGCTGGATACCAACCAGAAATGGCGTATTTCGAATGTATGCACGAGTTGAAACTGATCGTGGACCTGTTCTATCAGGGTGGTCTGAATTACATGCGTTACAGCGTGTCGAATACCGCTGAATATGGCGATTACACGCGAGGCAATCGCATCGTCACGGAACAGACCAAAGCCGAAATGAAGAAGATTCTGGGCGAAATCCAGAGTGGTCAATTCGCGCGCGACTGGCTGTTGGAAAATAAGGCTGGCCAGGCTTCGTTTCTCGCAACCCGCCGCCGTGAACGCGGTCACCTGATTGAAACGGTGGGCAAACAGCTGCGAAAGATGATGACCTGGATTTCTTCGAAGGAAGTTTGATCAGCTAGCCGGCTGTTGATTTAGTCATGTCTATGAGCCGCGAGGCGCTAGCCGCGCTTGTTTTTGCTATGTTTTTGAGACATTTAACGGCGGCTAGCGTCTTGCCGCTCACTAAATCAACAGGCCACTAGCCGGGTATCGTTTATGCGACGGCAGATTGCTCAGATTCTGGTTTGCCTGTTCCTGCTGCACGGGTTCGTGCTGCCATCCGATGTGTTCTCGCAGACGGATCAGACAGCCACAGATTTTGCGCATGACATTGTTCCGATTCTGCAGAAGCATTGCGTCGGTTGTCACGGAGCTCGTGAGGCAAAGGGCAGCTTTTCGATGAACACCAGGGAACTGTTGATTGACTCCGGAAATGTCAAGACAGGTCAACCCGAAGAATCGATGCTGGTCGAATTGATACTGGCAACTGACAAAGAGATTCAGATGCCTCCTGCAGAAAAGGACCGCTTGTCTGTTGCCGAAGTCGCTGCCTTAAAAAAATGGATTGCGGACGGACTGCCGTGGGACGACGGATTTTCATTCGCTCCAGTCGCCTGGGAACCGCCACTGAAGCCGCGACGCCCGGAACTTCCTTCGATTGTTGACGGACGTGACAATCTGATCGATCGGATTCTGGATGCGGATCTGGCGGCGCATCAGGTGGCGAGACCGAATCGAATCGACGATGCTGTCTTCCTGCGGCGTGTGAGTCTGGACCTGGTGGGGCTGTTGCCAGATCCTGAAATGCTTGCCGCGTTTGTGGCAGACACGGCTGCAGACAAGCGAAAAACGATCGTCCGGCAGTTGCTCGACGATCAAATTTCTTACGCCGACCACTGGCTGACGTTCTTCAATGACCTGCTGCGGAATGACTACAGCGGCACTGGATTTATCACGGGCGGTCGACAGCAGGTCAGCGCGTGGCTTTACGAGGCGCTGCTGACAAATAAGCCGTTTGATCAGTTTGCACGGGAACTGATCGCGCCGCCGACGGCCGCGAGTCAGGGTTACATTGACGGCATTCGGTGGCGTGGCGAAGTCAGCGCGGGACAGACGGTGGAGATTCAGTTTGCCCAGAGCGTTTCGCAATCGTTCCTTGGCATCAACATGAAATGCGCCTCGTGCCATGACAGTTTCATCGACCGCTGGAAACTGGACGAAGCATACGGACTGGCCGCGATTTATGCATCGCAGCCGATGGAGATTCATCGTTGTGATAAGCCAATCGGTCGGCAGTCTGAAGCAAAGTGGCTGTTTCCGGAACTTGGTGCGATCGATCCCAAAGCGCCCAAAGAAGAACGCCTGCGGCAACTTGCGGCCCTGATGACGCATCCGGACAACGGACGATTCACACGCACGATCGTGAATCGCCTGTGGTACAAATTGATGGGACGCGGCATCGTGCATCCGCTGGATGCGATGCAGTCGAAACCGTGGAACGAGGATCTGCTGGATTCCCTTGCCATGCATTTGCAGGACCAGAAATACGACCTTCAATCCGTATTGTATCTGATCGCCACTTCGCACGCATATCAGTCAGAAAGCGTTGTCCGTGAACAGGCAACTGACAGCCCGTCTCACGGATTTATCTATCACGGCCCGCTTGCACGCCGGATGACGGCGGAACAATTTCTCGATGCGGTCTGGCAGATCACGGAATCAGCACCGGCAGCGTTTGACGCACCTGTCGTCCGAGCGATTGTGGACGAGGCAGCACTTAACCGTAATATTCGAATGACCAGAACATCTCTGCTGAAGAGCGACTTCCTGATGCGATCACTCGGCAGACCGATGCGCGAACAAATCGTGTCCATGAGACCTTCCGAACTCACAACGCTGGAAGCCGTCGATCTGACAAATGGATCGACACTGGCAGGCTATCTGACTCGGGGAGCCACCCGACTGGCAGATCGCTGGAGGGACGACCGATCCGGCCTGATCAATTATCTGAATCAATTTGCATTTTCCCGATTGCCGACCGCTGAAGAACGACGCATCCTGGAAGGTGCGCTTGGCCCGGATCCTGTTGCACAGGAAATCGAAGATGTCCTGTGGGCCATTCTTATGATGCCTGAATTCATGTTGGTCCGATGAAGTTTTGGGCTATACTGATCCGTGTCCGGCGAGCGGAGTGGCGTCTGCCCTCCGGTACAACGCGGCATAAGAAACGAGGGATCAGTCACGGGGCATGGTTTTCGTAAATGTATTGACAGGATTGCGAGTCGCGGAGCGACGTCGCCTACGTAGCTCAGTCGCCCCGCCGACTGAGATTCATCAGAAAGAACGTGCTTTCACGGTCAGCAAAAGAATCAAATCATGTCATTTGAACTTGATCCCACGGCCCCGAAACACATCGTCCGACGCGATTTTCTGCGGCGACTTGCGGCGGCCTCAACAGCCGCTCTGGCCTGCTCTGCTCCGCGGGCATTGCGTGCTGACCAGCATGTGCCGGTCGAACAACCAGCATCCACAGCAGATGCCTGCATTCTGATCTGGATGGGTGGCGGCATGGCCGCACCGGATACATTTGATCCGAAGCGCTATGAGCCATTTCGACGCGGCTTGCCGGTTAAGGATATGCTCAGCACCTTTCCGGCGATCGATACGTCGGTGAGTGGGCTGCAGATCTGTCGCGGACTTCCGCAGATCGCTGAGGTCATGGATCGGGCAACGCTCATTCGTTCTGCCGTGCAGCCGGATCTTGGCAGCATTCTGCATTCGCGGCATCAGTACCACTGGCACACCGGCTATGTCCCGCCGCAAACGGTCGCGTGTCCGCATCTGGGCGCGTGGATCGCAAAGGTGCTTGGGCCACTCAATCCCGTCATTCCGGCGTTTATCAACATTGGGCAACGGCTGGAAGGTGTCGGCGAAAGCGAAGAATTGAAGGCCTTCACCACGGCCGGGTTCTTTGGCACGGAATTCGGCCCGATGAACCTGCCGTTTCCCGCAGATGCGGCACAGTCTGTCCGTCCGCCTGGCTCGATGACCAATGGGCGATTTGTCAATCGCAATCAGCTGTTTCAGAAACTGGTCGAGCAGAATCCTCAACGCAGATTCATGAGTGACTATCAACAGGAATCAATGCTGCGGTCAGTGGACAACGCCTATCGCCTGCTGAGTTCCGGGCATCGCGAAGCATTTGACATCAGTCTGGAACCGGAATCAAGTCGAACTCAGTATGGCGAAAGCCGCTTTGGTCAGGGCTGTCTGCTGGCGCGACGACTTGTTGAATCCGGTGCGAGATTTGTGGAAGTCACGACGGAATACGTGCCGTTTCTGCACTGGGATACGCATTCAAACGGACACGAGACGCTGGAACGCATGCACGAAGAAATCGATTTGCCGATCGCCCGCCTGATTCGCGATCTCGAGCTGCGAGGAATGCTGGAACGGACTCTGGTGATCATCGCGTCTGAATTCAGTCGGGATGCTCTGATCGAAGGCGTGCCCGGTTCGACTGCGACAGATCAGGCCACGGACCGAGTGGATCTGATCTCGGAAATCAAGCATTACGGGCTCCATCGTCACTTCACCGGCGGCACGAGCGTGGTGATGTTCGGCGGCGGCATGAAACGTGGATTCGTCTATGGCAGGACTGCCGACGAACGACCGTTGCTCGCGGTCGAAAACCCGGTCTCAATCGCCGATCTGCACGCCACAATTATGACGGCGATGGGCATCAGTCCTCAGACTGGTTTCGACATCGAAGGCCGACCGTTCTATGTGACGCAGGACGGGCAAGGGAAAGCAGTGCAGGAATTATTTGCGTGACGGAATGTGCCGTCCTTTTATTCCAGTACCTTGGACATTCATGTCCGAGGCATCGGAGGGGGAGCATCCGGTATCGCCAGATTCCTGCAGCGACAGGAATACCGCTTCGATCGTCCATTAAGGCGAAACGACGGACAGGAATGTCCATCCTACGGCCAACATTCTCTGACCGCTACTTCTTTCGGTTCCGACCTGATTTCGCGGGTACCCAGGTATTTGCGCTTGTCACTTTGATTTCATGAGCTTCTTTTGCCGTAATCGGTTGGTTGGTCCCGACGGCTGATGACGACCGCGACTGACCGGCGATGCGCGGCTCATAATCTGCGACTCCGTCATCCCGGCGATTGCGGGCGGACGAAAGCAGAAACCCAAGATTTGTATTCGGTATCTTTCCGAAACGCTGCAGCACAATCAGAGTGAGGAATACCGAAAGAGCGCCGCCCAATCCCCAGGCGGTCATGGCAAAAAACTTCGGTGACATGGCAGACACCAGAAACAGACAGCATCCCGACCCCAGTGCCAGAATAAAGACCGACGCCAACAGGCTTCCAGAATCATTCCGATTGTGGTGAAATCGCTTGGGCATTTCCTGTCTCTCCAGACGGCCTCAAAACCCTCTCAAACTGTCGCGGTCCACGCAGTTTCTGGCGGAGGTTTTCAATGCCCTGCCGCTCATCTTAGCGAATTGCTCTGAAAGCGACAGAGTAGCCGAGGTCGGGAATTTGTCTGAAGATTTTCTGTCGATCGTTTTTGTTATTCAGCTTTCCGCACACGGCGCATGATTGCTTCCACGTCAAGCAGCGTCTGGTCCTGATTACTGAGCGCCGGAAACTGGCTCTGGGCAAGCTGCAGCCCAATCCACTGACGTTCATTGGATGTCTTTGTATACAACAATGTCGCACAGATGACGGTAATTGTATCGCGTTCTTCAGGAAAACGCTGAAACATTGATTCATCCACGAGCCTGCGCACAGTCTCCAACTGGCTTTGGTCGACCGAGTTCTCTGTGACGATCGGCTCGTCCGCAGCCTCAGCACCGACCACGGGCGCTTCGGTATCGACCGACTCCTTCCGATATCGCAGTTGTTCGAGCACATTCCGCCAGGGTTCCGGTGTGATCTGCGCTACATCGACTCCTCGGTCCTCATAATCCTGAAACATCAGAATCTGATTCATAAAAGGTTTGAGTCTGGTGTAGATCTCACTGGCAACGGAAGGCGACCGAATCACACCCGCGATTCTGCGCTTTCCTTGCACCCAACTCGGCTGTTTTTCAATCACGCGTTGCAGTGTGTCGGCCTCGATCGAGTCGCGCAGGGTTGAGTAGCGATTGTTGTTGGCATTGGCGACGATCCGATGCCGGATAAACCCGTCGCGGATCGCGTCGCCGGAACCCAGGTCACCCGGGGCTTTCACAAACATCACCAGGTCACCGATTTCAGGGGTAAAGGAGCTCGGTTTCTCTGTCTGGCACCAGGTGGGATGGCTGACACGAACCTCCAGCACACCCAGCGGAGAAAAATGGCTGTTGCGATACCGGATCGCGGCCACCATGCTTCCCTGACGCAGCGTTTGAACTTCACCCAGATCAATCAGGGCAGCACCATCAACAACCTGCTCGACAGTGCCTAGAAACCAAACCAGCCCCTTAGGTTCATCGATGTCTTCCGGCGGCGCGGCCTGCAGGCAATTCGCCCGGCAAAACATCGCGCTGGCGATAACCACGCCAACACTGCAAAAAACTGCCGTACGTCGGGAAGTGAATGTCATGGAATACCCCAACCTGAAGCGCACCGATAAAAACAAACGTCCTTGCAGTATATCCACATTTCGCGGCGGTCTGCAAAAAGATTCCTCGACACGAACCCCGCCTGGAGTACTGTCAGTTCGTTCAAACCTGT
>Ga0163144_10021104_pt1 | contig 12963 bp, 14 predicted proteins | sample OliLak19BULKMAT1_FD_123175 | JGI IMG/M metagenome (GOLD analysis project Ga0163144, IMG submission 123175) | Freshwater microbial mat bacterial communities from Lake Vanda, McMurdo Dry Valleys, Antarctica - Oligotrophic Lake LV.19.BULKMAT1 | ecosystem: Environmental > Aquatic > Freshwater >...
ACCTCGGACCAACCATCTCAGGCTCTGCGCAACCGCAGATAACAAGGCAGGGATTAGCTCCATTCAAAATCCCCTCCCACCCCTCGCCACGCAGCAAGCCATCGTGGCGGAGATCGAAGCCGAGCAAGCCCTCGTGGCCGTGAACCGGGAACTGAGCACCCGCTTCGAGCAAAAGATCCAATCCACCCTCGCCCGCATCTGGGGCGAAGAGAAAGTTTAAGTATGAAAGCCCCGAAAACCCCCACCTTCACCGCACGCCAAGGTCAGTTCCTCGCCTACATCCACCAATACAGCATGCTGAACGGCTGCGCTCCGGCGGAGGCGGACATGCAGCGGTTCTTCCAGGTCACCCCGCCGAGCGTGCATTCCATGGTGCTCACGCTGGAGCGGCGCGGCTTCATCCGCCGCGTGCCGCGGCAGGCGCGCAGCATCACGTTGGTCGTCCCGCTTGAATCCCTGCCGCCTTTGCAACGCATCCAACGCTAAATTCCGTCCTTATTTCCCGCCATGCCTTTTACCGAAACCGAAATCGCTGAACACACCGCGACCCTCGAAGAGCAATTTTGGACGCACCGCCGTCCCCCGCTGCACCTGCGCGACAAGGTGCGCGAAGGGCAGCGGTTCGACGACAACAGCATCGAACTCTTCTTCGTTCGCCCTGCCTTCAATCGCCCCGGCGAACACATTGAGGAAGCCATCGCCAAAGTGACATTCATCCGCTCCCGCGACGTGTGGCACCTCTTCTGGAAACGGGCCGACCTCAAATGGCACCGCTATCAGCCCTGCCCGGAAGCGGGTTCGCTGGGCACCGCGCTGCGCACGATCGACGAAGACGCAAATTGCTGTTTCTTCGGCTGACCACCATTGCCACGCCCAGTTCTCCACCTCACGCCAACGATGAAACCCAGCAGCAAGAAACCCGGTGGATGGAGCGCCATTCGCCAACACCTCGCCACTTGGGAGAAGCCCGCGCTGCTCGCTTTGGTGAAAGACCTCTACGAAGCGGGCACTGAGAACCGCGACTTCCTGCAGGCCCGCTGTCAGGCCGAGGAGAGCGGCGGTGAGGCGCTGGAAAGCTATCGGCAGAAAATCGTGGAGCAGTTCTTCCCCGCCCGAGGCTTCGGCAAACTGAAGCTTGGCGAGGCGCGCAAGGCCATCCGCGACTATCGCAAGGCCACCGGCAACATCCCCGGCACGGCGGAACTGCTGATGTGCTATGTCGAGAACGGAGCCAAGTTCACCCGCGAATACGGGGACATCGACGAACGCTTTTACAGCAGCATCGAGTCCGCGCTCGAGGAACTGGCGGCACTCCTGCGCAGCGAAACGGGACTGTATCCGCAATTTGCCGAGCGGCTGGCCAGCGTGGAACAGATGTCCGACTGCGTCGGCTGGGGCTTTCACGACTACATCGCCGATGTCGTCGAACAGTTGCACGAGGAACTCAGCGGCTCCTGACGCACAGTTGCGCCCGCTCCCTCGCAGAGAGCCACATCCGTTGTCCCGCCCCTTCAGGGCTCGTTTTGTTTTTGTCCATCGAACTCAGGGCGTTGACCTGGGCTGGCCTATTTCGCCCCGTTGGGGCTTCCACATGGACCGCTGTTTCACTCGTGTCTCGATTCGGGGCAGTGCTGCCTCGTTTCAGGACACACTCAGCGCGGTTAGAGGTTGAAACTGGAGGGTTGAGGGCTGGCCCAGAGGGTTTAAAGGGTGTCCCAACTCATTTGAGAGCGATACCAAGTCGTTTGAGAACGATCCCAGGTCGTTTGAGAACGATCCCAGGTCGTTTGACAACGATCCCAAGTCGTTTGAGAACGATCCCAGGTCGTCTGAACACGATCCCGAGTCGTTTGAATGATGTCCCGAATCGTTTGAGCGCTCTCCCGGATGGCTTGAGGGTGGTTCGCTGTCGTTTGAGGGATTACCCGGTGCGTTTGCGGCCGTCACGGCTTTGGCTTCAACGGACGCGCGTGGGTTTGCCGCAGCGTTTGCACATCATGGGTGATGCGCCGCGCGGCGTGGAGGGGAGCCGGGGTGTTTCGTCCTGAAGGAATGTTGCTTCAACCCGGCGGCCAATTCATCGGCCGCCCGCCCAGGATGTGGATGTGCAGATGCGGAACGGATTCTCCGCCGTGGGCGCCGTGGTTGATGACCAGACGAAAGCCGGTTTCCTTGATGCCCACCAGCGCGGCGACTTCGGGTGCCTTCAAGAGCAGATGCCCCAACAACGCCGCATCAGCGGACGTCGCTTCGCCGATGCGGGCAATGGGCTTCTTCGGGATGAGCAGCACATGCACCGGTGCCTTGGGATCAAGGTCGTGAAACGCCAGCACCAGGTCGTCTTCATACGCGATCTTGGCGGGTATCTGGCGGGTGATGATTTTCTCGAAGAGGGTCATCTGGATTTACGATTCACGTTTTACGATTTACGAGCCGGTGTGTCTGCTCGCGCTTCAGCACAATCCAATCTCTCTCTCAATGCACCACGAGCGGGCAATGCCTCGCCTCGTCTTCGCGTTGCAGGCAGCCGCGGAGGTACTCCACGATTTGATCGTGCAGCGACTGGCAGCGCGGAGTCCACCGCCGGGTGCCGGCGAGGTGCTTCACGCATTCGCGGAGGCCGGAGAAGTGCAGGAGTTGCGGTGAATCTTCCAGGCAGCGGCGCAGTTCATCTCGCAGCCGGGTGAAGAAAACCAGTTCGCAACTTGTCCCGAGTTCTCCCGCGAAACGATGCAGGTTGGTTTCCACGATGCGTCGGGGAGCAGACTCGGTGAGGGGCGCCTCCGGGCCTGGCTTGGGCGTCGCGGGTGCGCCGGCGGATTTCACATCGAAACCCAGGCCACGCAGCACATGCTCCAGCGCTTCGGAGAATTCCGCCACGGAAACCGTGCTCTGCTTTTTCTCGTCCTTGAAATAGTGCAGCACCGCGGCGGCGGCATTCTGAACGATCTCCGGATCGAGCCATGAGCCTTGCTCACCCATCAACTCGACCGTCACCTCATGGGCGGTGGCGGGGACGTTCTCGCCGTCGGCGGTCTTAAATACCAGGCAGTCGGGCCGTAAGAGTATCATGGGGTTTCTCCAGTTTCTTGACCTCCTGCACGAAGTCAGTCGCTTCCTCGAAGCGCCGGTAGATGCTCGCATAGCGCACATACGCCACCGGGTCCAGTTCACGCAATCCCTCCATCACGCGCGTGCCGATGACCCCATAGGGAAGTTCCTGGTCGAGGTGTTCAACGAAATCTTCGAGAATTTGATCAACGAGAATGGTGATGGACTCCTGGGTGACCGGGCGCTTCTGACACGCCTTCTGAATGCTCGCCAACAACTTGTCGCGTGAAAACGGCTCACTGCGTCCGTCGCGCTTGAGCACCGTCAATTCCGGTCGCTCGATTTCCTCGTAGGTCGTGTAGCGATGGGCGCACCCGAGACACTCGCGACGTCGGCGGATCGTGGCCCCTTCGCGTGAACCTCGCGAATCGATCACTTTATCATCCTGACACCCGCATTTGGGACACCGCATAAAAGGCTGCGTAGAATCTGCCTACACTGCTGAATGTAGGCGTGGGGTTTGTGCCACACAGCATGTTGGGGGTCAAAGGAAAACAGAGCTGATCCGCGACGAAGACCTCAAGTGTCGGTCCGCGGCCTCGCTCGCCGCCGTCGGCATCCTGACTTTTCTCGTCTGGCTTGCCGCCGTCCCGCCGTCCATTTACAACTCGTCCATGCGAATCACTTCCATGCCGGACTGGTGCCGCTTCTGTTGTCACGTTTGGCTGTTCCTGCTGGTCACTGCTTTCTCAACCATGACGGCCCGCGCGGAGAAGGTCGTGCTCGTCGCCGGCGGAGGCAGTGAGACGAACCTCGCGGCTGCGTTGAGAGCTACCACGGCACGGCTCGGCTTGCCGTTCGGCGTGGACTTCGACAATGCGGGCAACCTGTATCTTGTCGAGATGACCGGCCATCACGTCCGCAAGGTTGGCGCGAATGGCCTGCTCACCGTCATCGCCGGCACCGGCGAGAAAGGCGACGCCGGCGATGGTGAACCCGCCTTGCGCGCGCAGTTCAACGGCATGCACAACCTCGCCGTCACTCCCGCAGGTGACATCTACCTCGCGGATACTTGGAACAATCGGGTGCGGAAAATCTCCGGCGACGCGGGAAGCATCAGCACCGTGGCGGGGACGGGCGAGAAGGGTTTCTCAGGCGACGGCGGCCCGGCGACGGCGGCGAAGTTCGGCGGCATCTATTGCGCCTCGCTCGACCCGCAGAGCGAGAATCTTTACCTCGCGGACCTGGATAACCTCCGCATCCGCCGGGTGGAATTGAAGTCAGGACGTGTCACCACGGTGGCCGGCAATGGGCGCAAGGGGATTCCTGCGGAAGGCTTGCGGGCCACGAATGCGCCTCTGGTCGATCCTCGCGCCGTCATCAACGATGGCCGAGGCAACACTTACATCCTCGAACGCGGCGGCCACGCGCTGCGCATGGTCAACCCGGACGGGACGATTTACACCGTGGCGGGCACCGGGCAGAAGGGGTTTTCCGGCGATGGTGGCGAGGCGCGGCTCGCGCAGTTGAGCGGGCCGAAACATCTCTGTTTCGACCTCGAGGGCAACGTGATCATTGCGGACACCGACAACCATGTGATCCGAAAGTATTTCCCCGCCACCGGCAAAATCATCCGCCTGGCCGGAACCGGAAAGAAGGGAAGCAAGGGCGTGGGAGGTTCGCCTCTCGACCTTGAGCTGAATCAACCTCACGGAGTCCATGTGCATCGCGATGGCATGCTCTACATCACGGACAGCCACAACAACCGCATCTTGAGGATTGAGAAATGAATGCGGGATTGTCCGGGATGTCTCTCCAATCGAGGGGCCGCGCAGTGCTGCTGACAGTCGCCGCGGTTTTCTGGCTGTGCGTTGTGTCCGTGCAGGCGGTCGCGACCAACGGCCTGCTGGCTTTGCAGGAGCGCCTCAGCAACCACGTGGCTCAAGCCCGATTCGCGGCCGCGATGTTGGGCATCAAGGTCGGTTCGCTGGAAAACGGGAAGACTTACTTCGAGCACAACAGTCGCAAGTTGCTCAAGCCCGCCTCGAACAACAAGCTCTACACCGGCGCGCTCGCGTTGGATCGCCTCGGGCCGGAGTTTCGCATCAAGACCTCGCTTCTCGCAGCGGCGCGCCCTGATGCGGAAGGCGCGCTGCGCTGCGACCTCATTGTGTATGGACGCGGCGATCCCTCCTTCTGCGCGCGCTTTCACCAAGGCAGCTACAACGACTTGCTCGGTCCACTCGCTGACAAACTCGTCGCCTCCGGAGTGAAGCGCATCGAGGGCGACCTCGTGGGCGACGAGAGCTTTTTCTCCGGTCCGCCCATTGGCGCGACGTGGACCTGGGATGACTTGCAATCCTACTACGGCGCCGAGGTGTCCGCGCTTACGGTGCAGGACAACGTGGTGGACCTCGTCTTCAGGCCCGGTCGCGTCGGCGCACCGGCCCGGTTAACCACACTTCCCGCTGTGACGCCGCTCGTCTTTAGCAACCGCACGGAGACGGTCGCCGCCCGCACGAATGCCGGCATCAACCTGTATCGTCCCATCGGCGAAAACTTCGTCCATGTCAGCGGACGCCTTGGCACCAACGTCAGCAGCGTCTCGGACTCGGTGTCCGTGCATCAGCCTGCGCGCTGGTTCCTCACGTTGTTGCGTGAGGCGCTGAACAAGCGCGGCGTCAAAGTCGGCGGCGACCTGCGCGTGGTGAACTGGCTGGATCGTCAGGTGACGCCGCTGGATCTGAAATCATTGGTTGAACTCGGCTCGGTCGAATCTCCGCCGCTCGCTGAGATGGTTCATCATATGATGAAGCCTTCGCAGAATCTCTACGCGCAGTTGCTCCTGCTCCAGGTCGGAAAGCAGGTGGAAACAGCACGCAACGCCTCTCTGAACACCGAGGACATTGGCCTCGCGGAATTGCAGAAATTTCTTGCGGAGGCGGGAGTGAGGAAGGGCGAGGCGTTGATCGAAGAAGGTTCCGGCCTGTCACGCGGCGCGCTGGTGACCCCGCACGCGACGGCCACGCTCCTGCGCTACATGGACAAGCATCGTCACGCCGGGCTTTTCCGCGACAGCCTGCCCATTGCTGGCGTGGATGGGACGTTGAAGAATCGTTTGAAGAGCACTGCGGCCACCGGGAATCTGCGGGCCAAGACCGGCACGCTGAGATACGTCAACACACTGTCCGGCTACGTCACCAACCGTTCGGGGGAGCGGCTCGTTTTCTCGATCATGCTCAACAACTTCGGCGCTGCCGGCGGCGGTCGCGCCGAGGTGGATGCGCTCGGTGAAATGCTCGCGGAGTCCGTGACGCGCTGACTGCGGAATCACCCGCGCTGCTTCGGAGGCTGTGGGGGCGTGGCGGGTTTGTTCGTCGGCCACAGGTTGATGGTTGCGCCGGATTGCCAGGGAAACTCCCGTTTGTTCACCACCAGCACGCGCGGGAGCATTTCAATCTCGTGACCGTAGAAATCGAACGTCAGCACGCCCGGCAAAAAGGTGAGATCCTCGTAGAGCAAGCGCCCGAACGGCACCGGCTGCTTCACCTTGGAGAAGCTCACGGAGCCGGCGTTGTTCGTGACCTTCTCCCCGTGGAAAACCAGCGTGAGGTTGGTGATCTGACTCGCTGGCTGTCGGATGATTACGGTCGGTTCGCTCTGGTTGTTCGCGCCAAACTCCAGTTGCCACGGGCCTTTGCGATGCCGCAAAAACTCCAGCCCGTGGAAGCTGCCGAGGTAGAAAGCCAGAACGATGAGGAAGATGATCAGGAATGGCTTGGCAGCAGCGGCTGGTTTCATGCACCGCAATCGTTGGGCGTGAGGGCAGTGGAGTCAAGGCGCTCTACCTCCCTGGGGCAATTCAGGGCGCAGGCTGCTTCCAGCGAAACTCCGGGTCGGTGAAGAGATAGATCTCCCGTGACTCAGCCGTGGCGAGAAGTCCGTCATCCACGAAGCAACACGCTTCGATGTGCTCGTGCCGGAGTCGCGTTTGATGCGGCTTGCCCTTGATCACTTTGGTCACATCGCCGTCGATGCGATAGACGAATGCGCCGGACTTGGCCACGAGCGCGAGCAGGCGTCCGTCCGGCGAGATGTCTGCTCCGGTCACGGGTGATTCAATCTTCGTCGTCGCCACCAGTTCCAGGGTGAGTGGCTCCTTCGTGTCGCTAAGCGGAAATCGGAAGATCTGCGCGCGCGCGTCATCGAGTACCTTTGAGATTACGTAGCCATGACCCTTCCACACGAAGAGGCTTTCGCAGTCGAATGGTTTCCCAGGATAGCGCAGTCGCCAGCTGCGCTTGATCTGCACAAAGTTGACGCCCTGCTTCGGGTCCGGTTCGTCGAGTTGATGCACCGCCAGTTCGGTACGCTTCAACTCGTTGTTGCCTAGATCGCCGATGAAGAGATGGTTCGCGTCGTCGATGGCGATGTCCTCCCAGTCGTGCAGCAGCACATCGGCGAGGATGAATTCCCCGATCGACTTTCCCGTGCGGTCGATGGCGTAGAGCACCTGCTTCCGTCCGCCGCCACCATCGTTGTGAGTCCAAAGCACTCCGGGAAACTGCCGGCTGGCGACAATGCCGGAGCTTTCAGTGATGCGCGCGCTGGCGATGCGTCCGATTTCATGGGCGCCTTTGACGGCGGCTTTCCCTCCGGCTGGCGCGGCCTTCACCGACGGGAGGCAAAGCATCACGCTGACGGACAAAACGAAAACGCTTCGGCACAGATTCATGGCTGGTGAAACAATTCAAACGCCGCAACGACACTGGTTCGACACAATTCTTGGACGCGTCTGCCGCGCGAATAGTCATGCGCCCCCATCCCGACGAGCCATGGCGGGCTTTGCTCTGGCCAAACGAAATAGCGCCTGCCAATTTTCGCCTGCCGTGAAACACACCATGCGTCAATTCTTCGCCCTGACCTTTCTCCTCTCGTCCCTGATTTTGGCTCCGCTGACGCACGGAGGTGAGGCAGGGGGCAACAACGCCGCGACCTCCGCGAATTTCGGCTTCGCCGGGCCGGAGACTTTTCCCATCGACCCCTTCATATCGCAGCTTCGATGCGCCGATCTGGATGGCGATGGCTTGAATGATCTCGTCATCGTTAACAATTCGCGCTCGAAGATCACACTGCTCTACAATCAGACCGGCAAGACCAACCTCACCGAGGCGCGCCGTCTCGCCCTGGCCAAGCGCGAGCTTAACGAGCTTCCGCCCGACGCCCGGTTCCGCATCGACTCCATTGCCAGTGAAAAACGCATCGCCTCCCTCGTCGTCGAGGATCTCAATGGTGACCGCCGTCCTGACATCGCCTACTACGGAGAGCCCAAGGAACTCGTCATCCAATACAATCAGGGGACCAACGGATGGAGTTCTCCCAAACGCTTCCAGATCGAGGATGGCCAACTCACCGCCAACGCCCTGACCACCGGCGACCTCACCGGCACCAAGCGCACCGGGTTGGTCCTGCTGGCGGAGAATACCCTCTACTGGATTGCGCAAAACAGCGATCACACGCTGGCCGAGCCGGAGAAAATTCCATTCAGCGGCACCTTGAAGTCCGTGCAGGTCCTCGACATCGACGGCGACCGTCGCGACGATCTCTTGCTCGTGAATTGGGACAGCCCGAATCCCTTTCGCTTTCGCCTCCAGAACAGCTCCGGCCTGCTCGGACCTGAAATCCATTTCCAGATGCCGCCGGTCCGTTCCTACTGGTCGGACGATCTGGACGGCGACCACAAGACCGAAGTCATGACCATCGCGATGAACAGCGGTCGCGCCGCCGTTTCTCGCTTTCAGAATAAAACGTCGGAGAAGCTCGCGGGCAACTTCTACTCCGGTCAGTTCCAGATCCATCCGCTCAACAAAACCACCAAGTCACGCCGCGGCCAGCGCTGGGCGGATCTCAACGGCGACGGACTCCCCGATCTCCTCGTCGCCGAGCCGGACAGCGGCCAGGTCACCATTTATCTCCAGAAGGCGGACGGCAGTTTACCCGAGGGCAAGACCTTCTCCACCTTCACCGGCGTGAGCGACATTGCTGTCGTGCCGGATGCAGAACGCGGCGGTGCCGACGTTTATCTGCTCAGTCCCGACGAGCGGCAAATCGGCCTCACGCACTACGACCAGCAGGGACACCTTCCATTCCCCACGCCCTTGTCGATGGATGGCAAGCCCCTCGCCCTCGCTGTGGGTTCGCTGGGCGCGGGAGCCAAACCGACCGTCGCCGCCATTCTCGATCAAGACGGCAAACGCGCTCTCTACCTGCGCGCTCCCAATGGCGGCACCAAGACCCAGCGCCTCAACGAGAATTTTAAGAGCAACCCCAGTTCGATTGCCTTCCACGACGTGAACCAGGATGGACTCGCCGATCTCGTCATCCTCATTCCCTACGAGAAAATTAAAATCCTCCTGCAAGTCCCCGGCAAGGACTGGGAGGAGACGGACGTCGCTCCGCCCGGTGGCTCGATGGAACAGCCCTGGCTCGCCTTCGCGGACGTCGATGGCGATGGCAAATCCGAATTGCTGCTCGCGCAGAAAAACTTCCTCCGCGCCGTCGTCCTCAAGGCGGATGACGACGCGAAGACCGGCACGAACCGCACCTGGTCCTTCAGCGTAAAGGATCAGATCAACGGCGCGGCCAACAACTCCCGCATCATCGCCGCCGCCGCCGTGCCCAACGGCGCTGCGAAGATTCCCTCGCTGTTCCTGCTCGATGCCGAGCGCAAAGCGCTGACGCTTTCGCAGCGCGACACCAATGGCGTCTGGCAGGTCATCAAAAATCTCCCGCTCCCTTACACCGAGTTCACCGAGTTGGCCCCGGTCGCGCTTGGAGAAAAAACGCCGAACGCCGTGGCCTTTCTCGGTTCCGCCGCCGTCGGCTGGCTGCCTCTGCGTGGCGACGTGTGGGATTTCGTCGAGCTGGACGGATACGAGACCTCGATCAAGGACGGTCGCCTCAACGATGTCGTCTCGGGTGACCTTAACCAGGATGGACGCAAGGATCTTGTTTTCCTCGAAACCGCGAAGCACAACCTCGACCTCGTCATCTTCGAGAAGAACGGCCAGCTCACGCCCGCCGCGCGCTGGCCCGTATTCGAGGAGCGGACCTTCCGCGGACGCGGTGGCGATCTCAGCGAACCGCGCGAAGCCCTTATCATGGACGTGACCGGCGACAAGAAGAACGATCTCATCGTCGTCGTCCACGACCGCATCCTGGTTTACCCGCAGGAGTGAGGGAGAGACCTCGGTAGGGCGAGGCTTCCGCCGAGCCCAAACTTCAGCCGGATCGAGCGTAACGATGTTTCGGCTCCGCAATACGCCCTGCTTTGCTCGCAGCGACGGGATATCGGGGCTCCGCGGGAGCGTGCCCTACCAGGTTCAGAGGTGCGCGGGCCTCGGCGTTCAGCCAATGAACGAGCAGATGTACTGGCAAATCCCTGACTCCACTTCGATGTCGAACCTGGACTTGGCCGGCACGTTGAAGGTTTGCCCGCCGGTGTAGCTGATCACCGCGGATTGTCCGTCCAGTTTCACCGAGCAGGCGCCATCCACGATCTCCATGACCTCGGCCTTGTCGGTGCCGAAGTGGAATTTGCCGGGATAAATGAGCCCGAGCGTCTTCTTCGAGCCATCGGGAAAGAGGAGGGTGTGGCTCACGACCTTGCCGTCGAAATAGACGTTGGCGTTCGCTACCGCCGTGACACCTTTGAATTCAGTCGGAATATTTGCCATAGGGAAGGGGAGTCTTTGGAAGCGATGGAAAATGTCAAGGCACAGACCCGACGGTTTCACGGGGCGCGTTGACTCATGGAAAAAAGACACCGGGAAATGGTGTCCCATGAACATGAGCCGAACGGTCAAAGACGACCTGTTGCCCAAACTCCAAGCCCGTTACGCCGCCGCCTGCTGCGCGACTTCCACCGCCAGCACGGCGCTTTCGGAACCGTCGCCCTGGTTATTCCGGCCAAACATCTTGTAATGATGATCGCCCAGGCCGGGTGACGCGTGCTCGAACGTGCGCACGTCAATCCCTTCCGCGATGATGGTGTAAACCGTGTCGCCCGGACCTTTGTGCAGGATGACGTAGGTCAAGGCGCGAGACGCGCCGAAGGAAAGCTTCACATTGCCGTTGGGCAGGATGGTGTGGCTGAGGAACACGCCGGGACCGGGAATCGCGGGGGCCGAGCCAGTGTCAATGATGCCCAAGGCCGCGCGCTGCGGCGAGCCGGCGGGCCAGTTGCCGAGCCAGGCCTTATAGAAACGTTTGTTGTACCTGTCCACCAGCGTCGCGATGTTGCTCACCTGCTGGCGCTTGGTGGCGAGAGGATCTTCCTTGTCCCAGACATTCTTGAGGAGCTGGGCGTAATTGCCGCAATCACTCTGGAGTTCCTGCACCGATTTGATGCCGACCAGCAAAGGCTGCTGCACCGGGCTGAGTGCGGCGCGATGCGCATTCACCGCCGACCACGCGATGACCAGCTTTTCGCCCTTTTGTTTTATATCCACGAAGGCCTTGCCCTTGACGCGAAACACGGCCTGCACCTTGTCCGCGATGGCGTCGCCGATGGCGGCGGTGCTGGAGATGAGACGGCAGGCGTTGGGAATGAGAGCGAGCAGGTTCGCCGCCACGTTGTCGCGGCCCATGCGGGCGGTGTGCAGAGTGTCCTCGCCCTGCGCCAGCTCGAACAGCCGCGTGCTGAGCAGATTCACCTGCGCCAGATAAGCGCCGAGGCTCAATTCACCCACCGTGAAGGTCGGCGCATTGTTGTTCCAGATCGCCCCTGAGGCCAATCCACGTTCGAAAATTTCAGTGCGTTTCATCGTCGTTTTTTTAATTTATGGTTCAACTGTCTGGAGGCTTATCGGCGCGGGAGGGGTGCCCTTTAGAAAAAAGATTCTTCGTGGTTTCCGGTGGAATGAAAGGCAGCGTATCCCGGTGGGTGGAGCCAAGGCGTTGGCTTCGGTGGTTTGGGCAAGTCCCGGAGGGACGAGCGAGAATAGCCCGGCGATTCATCGCTGGGCAGGCACACCATACCCAAGCCAAAGTCCCGCGGGGACGATAGAAGGGTGGCTTCCGCCGGATCGTATCCGCCCAGAGTTCTGTCGTCCCGGCGGGACTTCGACCGGCACGGACTTCTGACCCAGCGATGAATCGCCGGGCTATTTTCTTTCGCCCTCCGGGCTGCCGGGGAAGGGTATTCCACCGAAAACAGCGAGGAACCGCGGCATTCCACCAAAACAGCAAAGAACCCGAAAAAAAGAACGTCGAGACGAAGCGCGGAGCAATGCTCATGGCTCCAGTGTCCACCTCCAAAGCTCCCTCCACCACTTCCGCGCCACCATCCACGACTCCTGCGCCTTGAGAAACGACTTCTGCGGCTCCATCCACGGCTTCTGCGGCGTGAGGATCGACTTCCAAGGCGTCCTCCACGACTTTCAAGGCTCCATCATCGACTTCTACGCCTTCCTCCTCCACCTCCACGCCTCCAGTGTCCATCTCTGCGACTCGCGCATCCAAGAATGGGACAGTGGAAATGGATTCTGCTGCCACAGAAGTCGATGACGGAGCCGCAGCAGCCGTGGATTGCCCCGTAGAAGTGGATGATGGAGCTGCGGCACTGGTGGATGGAGCGTGGGCAGTGGATGATGGAGCTGCGGAAGTGGTGGATGGAGCCGTGGAAGTCGATCCTCAAGCCATAGCAGTGGACACTTTGAGACAGTGAGCGGAGGAGGGAGGCGCGGACGCGGAGGACGGAGGCGCATGCGGTCCGGATGAAGCCTCGGGGAGCGCCGTAGGCGCGGCATCTGTATAGATGACGATGCCGCAAATGCATTTCAGCTCCGTAGGAGCGGAATCTTTGTAGCCATCGCAACAGCCAAGGCCGAAAGCCCCATCGGCGCGGCATCA
>Ga0163144_10021105_pt1 | contig 12962 bp, 8 predicted proteins | sample OliLak19BULKMAT1_FD_123175 | JGI IMG/M metagenome (GOLD analysis project Ga0163144, IMG submission 123175) | Freshwater microbial mat bacterial communities from Lake Vanda, McMurdo Dry Valleys, Antarctica - Oligotrophic Lake LV.19.BULKMAT1 | ecosystem: Environmental > Aquatic > Freshwater > Lake...
CGGACGATATCGATCCGCTCGCCGCCGAGCTCGTCGACGATGTTCTTGATGCGATTGCCGCGGACGCCGACGCAGGCGCCGACGCAATCGACGCGGGCGTCGCTCGAGCTGACCGCCACTTTCGAGCGGTAACCAGGCTCGCGGGCCATGGCGCGAACTTCGATTATGCCGTCGATGATTTCCGGGATTTCCTGCTCAAACAGCCGCTGCACCAACTGCGGGCGCGTGCGGCTGAGAATCACCTTGACGCGGCTGCCGCTCTTGCGAACCTCGAAGACCGTCGCGCGGACCCGTTCGTTCACATGGTGGGTCTCGCCGGGGATCTGTTCGCTGCGAGGCAGAATTGCTTCGACGTTCGGCAGGGCAACGGTGGCGGCGGCGCCTTCGTAGCGGTGAATGACGCCGCTGACCATGTCGCCAATTTGTTCGGTGTATTCGTCGAACAGAGCGTCGCGCTCCGCTTCGCGAATCTTCTGGATCATCACCTGCTTGGCGGTCTGAGCGCCAATGCGGCCGACGACTTCCTCCGACGGCAAGACTTCGCCGTCGCAGGTCGCCGAGACGTTGCCCGTCTGGCGGTCGATCGCCACGATGATCTCAGCCTCTTCGCCGTAATGCTTCTTCAGCGCCGAAACGAGCGCAGCCTCGATCCCCTCGAACACGATCTCTTTGCCGATGTTCTTGTCGCGATGGATCGCGTCGACGATACGCAGGATTTCGTTGGGGTTCATAGGCTCTTTATTTTCGCGACGTTTTCGCCCGCCGCGCGGCAAACCGGGTTGTTCGAGTTGTTCAAATTGTGGGCCGTCACTGAGGACGGCTTCGCCGACAGCGCGAGAAGTATTTCCCCGGCTGTGGGCGGAGTTCGAGCGCCGTTCGCCGGGGGCGAGCCCCTGCGAAACGCCAAACTCGTTCTACGGAAGCACTTAAAGCGTTCCGCAATCTGGTTAGGTTACCGGGGCCACTATCGAGTGTCAACCCGCCGACGACTGCCGGAGCAGGGCAAACGTGACCTCGGAAGCGATTGTCGCGGTCGCGCCGGTAGGCTGGGGCAACGCCCCACCCGCGCCACGGATTGGTTCGCCTCCGCGCGGGGCCGGTGGGGCGTTGCCCCAGCCTACGCGCGGGCAACCACCAACGCCGCGGCTTGCCCCTGCGGCGTGACGCTCAACTTCAAAAAGCTCTCCCCGGCAGGCAGCGACGCACTGCCGGAGGCGTGGACCCGACACTCCGGATCGGGCGTCGAATAATTGAGCGTCGGAAACAAGGTCCCTTCGCGGAGGGCGAGCAGGCTGGCCACCGTCTCGACGATGCCCCCCGCGGCCCCGAGGTTCCCGAAAAAGCTCTTCGCCGCCACGACCGGGACCTCTTTCCCGCGTTCGCCGAGTGCATCACGCAGGGCGGCCGCTTCTTCCACGTCGCCGACGCGCGTTCCCATCGCATGGGCCGAGACGTGTCCCAACTGCTGCGGCGACAACTTTGCCGCACTCATCGCCGCCCGCGCCGCATTCGCCAGGGCCACCTGCCGGCCCGCCTTCAAGTTCGGGTCCGCCACCGCGCTGCTGCCGGTGCTCAGCAGTTCGCCGTAAATCTTCGCCCCACGGGCCTTCGCCGCTTCGTATTCTTCCAGCAGCACCGCCCCGGCGCCCTCGCCGACGACCATGCCCGTGCGATTGGCGTCGAACGGACGGCACGCTTCATGCGGCGGCAATTCGGCGTTGGCCAACTGCTCCGTCTGCGTCGCGTGAACCGTCTTGAACGAGTGAATCCGCGTCCCGGTGGCGCCGGCGATCATCCGATCAGCATGGCCGCGAGCGATCGTCTGGGCCGCCTCGCGAATCGCCATCAGCCCCGACGCCTCGCGCATCGTGAGCGAATTGTTCGGCCCCTGCAGGTCGTTGAAGATCGCCACATGGCTTGCCGGCATGTTCGGCAGATAGCTCAGCATCCACAACGGGTTCATGTCCCGCAGGCCGTCGGTCCCCCACTTGCCGTAATCGAACCCGCCGGCGCCGATGCCTGCCTTCTTCATCGCGCTGATGAAATCCTCCGGCGGACTAAGCATATAGTCGCTGCCGAAGACGACGCCGCTCGAAACGGGATCCATCGGCGTCGCGCCAAAACCGCCGTCGACAATCGCGTGCTGCGACGCGGCGACCGCCATCATCGACTCGCGGCACATCATTTTGAGCGCCTTGCGGATCGACTTTTTGAGGTCTTTTTCGAGCTCACCGAAGTTGTCGATCTCGCCGGCAAACTGCCGGCATTCGCCGCCGAAGGTCACCTTGCCATCGAGCGCGGGGAGGTTCACCAGCGGCTCGATCCCGCTCCGCCCGCCGATGAGCGCCGACCAGAACTCGCCCAGGTCGCTCCCGAGCGGCGAGACGATCCCCAAGCCAGTGATAACCACGCGACGATCGGCAACGGCAGGCATAGCAAACAATGCGGGGATTCAGAGAGCAAATAACTCCCTACCAAGGTACCGACGCCCCGCCAAATCGCCTACCCCGCCGCCGCTTGCCAGGGGAACTGCAAAGTCCAAAAACTAACCGTCAAGGACGCCAAGAGCGCCAAGGAAATACAGGGAGATAACGCGTTCTCACTTTTTGTGTGCTTCGTGTGTTTTGTGGTAATAGGAATTTCCCCTTGGCGTCCTTGGCGGTTAATCTTGGAACTTTGCAGTTCTCCTGCCGCTTGCGGCTTAGCGCTCTCGCCAAGCCCGCCGCCAGCAGAGCGCCGCGCATCCCAGTCCAGTCAACACAGCCGCCCCGGGCTCCGGAACGACCGAACGGAGGGTCGTCACGCCGAAGATCGCGCCGGTCGTCACGTCGACGTGATGGCCCAGGATTTTGCCAATCCCCGGCGCGTAGAACTTATGTTCCAGATCATTGGGCGCGAGCCCCGAAACGTCACGCGTTCGCAGCACATCGGCGAACGTCCCCAGCGGTATCGTATGCGTTTCGCCGAGGCCGATGACCTGCCCCTGATCCTCGGCCTCGCCGACATAGTACTCCTGGTAGTAAAAGTCGCCGAGCTGGGGCTGCGCCAGCATGAGATAGCCCGGTTTCGCGCCGTCGACGCCGGCTTCCCACGAACCGTCGTGAACTGTGCCGATGACGTTGTCGTCATCGTCGTATAGATAATCGGTGACGTACTCGCCCAGGTACCAAACCGCGCCGGCATTGTCTTGCGCATACCAGTCAAACGTATCTTCAATCAACAGTCCTTCGCGCCACACGCGATCGCGCACGACGCGGGATTGCACGCCGGCCACAGTGCGGGTTTGCGGCAGGATCTCGACGACGATCACTTCCGTTTCCACCTCGCCCGTGTCGGGGGCCGTTTTCACGGAGTCGTACGTCAACGTCAGGCCCGGCGTGAGCGGGAAGTAGGGGTTGTCGATCGTCAAGCTGTCGTCGAATGCCGACGAAGCAAAGTCGGGTAGGATCGGCTGTGCGGCGGCATGCATCGCCCCGCCGCAGGTTGCCGCCAAACAGGCGACGACCTGTAAAACTCCCCGCCGACGGGCGCGCGCCGAGCGTGTCTGCGCGAGACGTCCCATGCCGTGAATCGTAAAAGCGTTCATCTCTGTTCTCCTCTGGTTCTTCGAACCGTCTTGACTAAGCGTCCCCCGCTCTCTCGGCAACTGGTTGCCGTCTGGCCTGACTCAATCTTGGCGTAGCGAAAATGAGAGGACGATGAGACGCCGCCAGCTTTCTCCTGGCGCCCTTTTTAGCGGCCAGGTTGACGCCTTTTGGCGACCCGCGGGTTATACTTGAGGAGTCGTCTGGCACGATTTCTTCACGCCGAGTCGCCTTCATGCGAGTGCTTGTCATCGAGGACTACGCCCCGATACGCCAAGCCGTTGGGCAGGGGCTCGCTGAAGCGGGATTCGCCGTCGACATGGCGCGCGACGGCGAAGAAGGCTTGTGGTACGCCACGTCCTTCAATTACGACGTCGTCGTACTCGATCTCATGTTGCCCAAGGTTGACGGCCTCAGCCTCCTCCGGCAGCTTCGCGCTGCCGAGCGAACGGCTCGCGTCCTCATCCTGACCGCCAAGGACGCGCTCGACGATCGCATCGCGGGGTTGAACCAAGGGGGCGACGACTATCTCGTTAAACCATTCGACCTGGGCGAACTGCTGGCCCGCGTGCGAGCTCTCGTCCGCCGCAAATACGACGCTAAGGAAACCGTCGTGCGCGTGGCCGATTTCGAACTCGATACTGTCCGCCGCCGCGTCCGTCGCCGCCACGGCGAGATCGAACTCACCGCCAAGGAATACGCGCTGCTGGAGTATCTCGCTCTGCGTAAGGATCAAGTCGTCACCCGGACCGATATTTGGGAGCACGTCTACGACTTTCATTCCTCGGCGTCGAGCAACGTCGTCGACGTGTACATCGGATACCTCCGCCGGAAACTCGAGCCCCCCGGTTCCCAACGACTGATCCAGACCCGTCGGGGCCAAGGGTACGTCTTTGGGGAGCAAGCCCCATGACTTCGCTGCAAGGGCGCCTCCGCTGGGCGACGGCACTGGCCGCCTCGATCGTACTGCTCGGCGCCGGTTACGTGGTCTACGCCGCCGTCCGCTCCGCCGTATGGGCGGAATACGACCGGGCGCTGGAGGCCAAGGCCCGTACCGTGGCGGCTGACGTCGAGCAACGGGGAGCGGAGTTGGAACTCGAGCTGGAAGAGTACCTCTCGGCGAAGTTCTCGCAGCCAGGCTTCCCCGAGCATTTCCAGGTGTGGCGTGACGACGACGGTTCCGTGGCGGCGAAGTCTCCTTCCTTGCGAACCGACGAGCTCCCCAAATTGCACAGCGCCAACGGCGCCCCGTCCTATCGGTTCATCAAACTTCCCGACGGCACGCCGGGCCGAGCGGCAACGCTCCATTTTCAACCCGTCGACGCCTACGACCTCGACGACGAGGATCGACCTGCCGAGCCCTCCCCGCCAGTCGCGGCGACGCTCGTCTACGCCGCGACGACCAAGCATGTCGACGACGCCCTAGCGGCGCTGGCCTGGCTGCTGTTGGCCGTGGCGATCGCGAGCGTGGCGACGATCATCTTCTTGCAGTTCGCCGTCGTGCGACTCGGACTCCGGCCGCTCGATCGGCTCGCCGCCGACATCGAGCGTCTCGACGCCCAGTGTTTGTCGGCGCGGCTCGCGACCGACGTCGGCCCGCGCGAGCTGGCTCCCGTCGCGTTGAAACTGAACGACCTCCTGGGCCGACTCGAAGCCGCCTTCGCTCGCGAACGCGCCTTCGCCTCCGACGTCGCCCACGAGCTGCGCACGCCGATCGCCGGTATTCGCGCCCAACTCGACCTCGCTCTCCAGCGAGATCGATCGGCCGACGAATACCGGGGCTTTCTCCAAGCATGCAGCGCCGTCTGCCGCGAGATGCAAGCGATGATCGAAAGCCTCCTCGCGGTGGCCCGCCTCGACGCCGATCAAATCCAGGCCCAGCGCGTCGCGGTCGATCTAGACTTGGCGCTGCGCGACGGTTGGATCCCATTCGCCGAGCGCGCCGCGGCGAGAAAGCTGCGCCTCAACTGGGATCTGGCCGAGGGAGTGACTGTTCACGTCGACGCTGGGCACTTACGGCTGATTATTCGAAATCTTCTCGACAACGCCGTCTCGCACGCCGACGAAGGGGGCTCGATCGCGGTCTGGTCGCGCCCCGAGGCCCCTAAAGTCGTCTTCCAAGTCCGCAATACCGGCAGCCAAACCGCTGCCCGCGACGCGGCCCGCGTCTTCGATCGACTCTGGCGTCACGATGCGTCCCGCACCCAAACGGGCGGCCACGCCGGGCTCGGCCTATCGATCGTGCGGCGCTTGCTGGCGCTCAATGGCGGCGCCATCGAGATCGAAACGGCCCGCGGCGGCGATTTCACGGCGACCGTGACGCTGGCGGCCGATCGCGGCCAGGTTGACGAGCGATCGCCTCCGCCGCTGGCGGCTTAGCGGCTCCTAGCAACCCCCACGCCCCCGACGCCCCAACCTCGATGTCGACCCCGAACAACCCCCAGAAATCCCCCGCGGCAAAGATTGCTTCCCGCGCGCTTTCGCGTCGCGACTCAAATCCTCCTCACTCGAAGGGAGGGGCCAGGGGAGGGATTTCCGAGCGGCGAGACGATCCCCAGGCCAGTAATCACAACGCGGCGATCAGCAACGGCAGGCATAGCAACATTCAGCGGTAAACAGCGAGCCGGGCCGTCCCGGCCCCGACGAACATCAAAGTTCGCGCCCCGGTCCAACCCGCCGGAGCGAGCGTTAGCCCCCTCCGTGGAAACCGCCAAAATACCCCGCTGAGCCCCCGCCGACTAGGTCGCTGGCAGGGGCGTGGAGTCGTCGAAAAAGGATTGACGCCAGCGAATCAGCCGAAAATCCACGGCTAGGAGCCGACCCCAGCGCGATTCCCCAGCATCGACGTCACCAAAACCTAAACGGTTAGCCGCGACGCGCCAGCGGAGCGCGTCCCCGCCGCCCGTTAACTAGACTATTCTCGCTCTCAGTTAGTGTCACGAAGAGCCGCGAGAAATCTCCCGCGGCAAACAGTGCGTCGCGAGCGCTGATCCGACTCCGCAGCTTCCCCCATCACCTCGCCGCGCGCCGCCTCCATAGTAACGACAATCCCGCAATCAGCACCCCGCCAGAGGGCTCAGGCACGGCCGCCGCTGCCGGCGTCGCGGGGCCGCCCGCGCCGAAGTTTTGCTGCCAAGTGAGGTAGTCAGCCCCGTCGCTGTCGCCGTCGCTATCGGCGTCCGAGCCGCCGGTGTTGCCGAAGTCGCCCTTCCATTTGTTGAGGTCGGCTCCGTCGACGTCGCCATCGTTGTCGAAGTCGCCGAGGGTGGTGGAAGGGGCAGTACCAAACCACCACGCCAAGCCAAAGTCTCGATCGCCTCCGGTGGCTTGATTGACGACAATCTCATAGTTTCCAGGGGCTATCGATTTGAAGATGTGCTCCACGTTGTCATCCGACGACACCGACTTCGCTACAGCGTCCGCGAAGGGATTGGTCCAGCCTATGGGGCAGATGAACACGTCGAGATCGTCAACCGCTTGGCCCGTGAACATATTCGACGGGTCGTAGGTGTCGTCGAGCCCGCCCGACTTGATCACTCCACGGTCCCATGCGAGCGTCAGCGTCACGTAACCGCCGGCAAAGTTTTCAGCCAATGGATAGCTGAGCGTCGTGCCCATGCCGCCGGTTTCGCCGTAGTCCCACCCGAGGTTCGGAACGTTCTCTCCATTGTTGTATTCGCCGCTTTTGAATTGTGTGAGCGCTCGTTTTGCATTGAGATGGCCGGCGCCCATCTGTTGATCGAGTGATATCTGATCGTCCATGAACGCCGGCGACTGCTCCCAATTGTTGCCATTCTCATCCACCACTTCTCGCCCGGAATTGTTCGCGCCAGCGATCTTGTCAGCGGAGTTCAACAGCACCGCCTTCATCACTTCATGCTTGCGCGGGTTGCTGAAGTCCCAGCGTGCGCTCCCGGAATTTGCGACCTCATAGTCGCTATACTCGTTGAGTAAGGCGATGGTTCCGGTGACGTGCGGCGCCGCGAAGCTGGTGCCGGTTGCCGTAGTGGTTGGATTCGATGCACCAGCGTCGGCTACACTGATGTTGACGCCAGGGGCCATTAGGTCGACTGAGACGCGATCCCCAGCAGCGTCGTCGTCACCATCATTGTCATTGTTAGCTTCTACTTTCTGAAAAACGCCGTTCATTAGTTCCGACCGTGCGACTGTGATGCCGTTATAGTTATCAGAAGGGACCCGCAGGAGGTCACTGTTTTGATTTCCTGAAAAGACATTGAGGACGTCGTGTTCGCTGGCAATCCAGTCCATCCCTAAAGTCAGTAAAGAATTTCCGTCGCTGGGTCCAATTTCAGGAGGAAAGTCGCCCCAACTATGGTTGATAGACGCGAACATGCTGGACACTGTTGAATGGAAATCGCTTGGCTATATATTGCGTCGTGATGAGGTTGTCTGCATAACCCGCCGGTCCGGGCGTAGAATCGAGTCCCGAAGAATAGAGACTGGCTCCGGGTGCAACGCTCTTCGGAGCGCCGGCGCCTCCAATCATTACGCTCGCTACTCGAAGCGGATGGTTATCCGATCCGAGGTTGTTATTCGCAACTGGCCCTAGCCCATTGCGTGTCCGCGACTCGGCAGGAATTACAAAAGCGTTTGAGTTTGCATCACTGTCAAACCCACGGACGGGAACACGACCTACTTCAACTTGGCCGATGTTGACTCCGGCTCCCGTTAGCACATCGCCGTTAGAGTTTCGCAATCCGATGGCGTCGATCCCCAATAAACTCACGCTCGTGGCGTCGCCATGTACGGCGATCGGCCACGCCAAGGTCATGCAAGCGACTAAATGCCACAGACATCTCATTTCCTTGCCTCTTGTTCAGAACTATAAACTGGAATGAATTACAAACGTTCTTGACTTGCTCTGACATCCGCTTGGGATATCCGATGTCTTGATATTGTTTTTCCATCGGCAACTGTTCGATATTGACGACGTATTTACCAGGCGAGAGCTTCCCCACCGGAATCAACGCCAGATGCTGAGTAGAGACTCGTTCTCTGTGCGGCACCAATTGATACCGAATCACAAAGCGGTTCCCCTTTTGCTCGACGCTATGCAAGTGAACAAAGAGACCAGCATGTTTTGTGTAGAACACAAGCGAGATAGGGACGTCGGGAGAAAGCAAGTCGGGCTTCTCGCCGTCCATTTCGATGCGAATGAAGTGCTGCAAGGCTTCCAAGCCTTCGCCCTGCACCGCCACGCCGTGGTCGTTGTTCCAGCTTTCCCGAATGTGATTCAGCAACGGCTGAATGATCTTCTGCTGCGCCTCGCTATCGTCGAATTCCTTAAGGTCGCGAGTGCCCGGCATATTCCACGCCCAAATGCTCTTCAGCGGAATCTCCTCGGCGTGGGCCGCGCCTGTTAGCAGTAAAAATAAAAGCGACTTCCACATACGACTATCCTCCCTTGGGTGCCATCCTCGCGTTAAAACAGGATGGATGTCAAGTATTTTCTGGGGATCTTCACATTCGCGATCCTATCCGATTGAAGCTGCGGCGACTGCGTAAGCTGGGAATCGCGGGTGACGCCGCTGCCTGTCAGTATTGATCCATCGGGGTCACGTAGGCCGGTGGCGTCGATCCCTGCAAAACCTACGCTCACCGTGTCACCACGAACACTGTTGAATGTGTCGGCGTGAGCGACGTTAGATAGAACGGCGATTAATAGTGGTAGAACGTATCGCATCCTACTGAACCTCGAATGAATAGGGTTCTGAAACGGTACGTTTCAGACGCTCTCCCTCAATCGGGGGCGTGTAGACTACTCCTTCTTCCGTCGGCGGGTGCGCCATCGGAAGCTGCACATGCCGCACTTCGTACTTGCCGGGTTCCAGGGCGCCCAGCGGAATCAGTGCGAAGTGATTCGACACGTCTCCCGTGCGGTGAGCATGGAACCTGTAAGTGAGCGTAATCATGTTTCCTTCGCGGGCGACTTTTTCGAGATGGCAATACTGGCCGCTTTTCCGAGCGAAGAAAACAATCGACACTTCACCAGCACGCACCGTTGTGGGGCGGTCGTGTAGGCCAACAATAATGTCATACACGGCGTTCAGGGCCGAGATGCCCTCGCTCGGCACGGGGAAACCGGGGCCCGCATCGGGCCTGCCCCAAGCATCCCCGCTTCGACTTCCCCGCATCGTCCGGTAGATGGTGTCCATCAGGGGGCCGAACTGACGATGGTCGCCCTCAGTGCGCGGTTCAAGCTCGCGAATGTTGCGCAAGCTGGGCATGTTCGCGGCCCAAATGCTCTTGAGAGGAATCTCTTCGGCGTGGGCCGCGCTGGCGAGAAGCAAGAATAAAAGCGACTTCCACATACGACTATCCTCCACTGCGGCGTTGTCCTAGCGCTAAACAGGTTCAGTGTCAAATATTCTCTTGGAGTCTTCACATCCCGGATTCTATCCGCTCGAAGCTGCGGCGACTGCGTAAGCGGGGAAACGCGGGTAGCGCCGGTTCTCGAACCGATGGGTCCACTCGGTATTCCGAACCAAGGGCGCCGCTAAGAAACTTCCGCCAGCGGGCTGTTCTCACTGAAGTTTCTTGTGACGGCGCTACACATCTTCAAGAACATGGGCCATCCGCAGGTTGCTCCGCTCGCGCCATCAGGATCACGCCCCGCCAGGATCACTCCCCCGACGAAGCCGCCGCGGCCTCCGCGCCGCGCAGCCCTTCCCGCAGGCATTCCTCCACATCCCGCTCCTCCCGATGCCCCAAAATCCCAATCGGTCCGGAATAGCCCGTCGCCGCCAGCGCCTCCAGCATCCGCCGCTCCGCCGCGCCGCCGTCATCCCCGTCGCCGAACGACACGATCTTTGGCCCGCCGGCCCGCATGCCGTTGACGTTGACCGTCATCAAGTAAGGCGCCATCCGTTTTGCGAGCGCGGGGAAGTCGGCCATTTGTTCGTGGCCATGATGAAAGTTGTAGACGATGCCGACGTTGTCGACGCCCAATTCCTTCAGCGCCTCGATGATCTCAATCTGGCTGTCTGGTTCGCCGAACCACCCGCCATGATTGTAAAGGCCGATCTTACAACCTTGTTCGGCGGCAGCGCGAGCGGCACGGGCGAGAATCTCCGCAGCGCGAGCCGCGCGCTCTTCCTCGGGCAACGACGTCACCAGCGCATCGTTCAGCATCACCCACAACTCCGGCCGCACGTCGTGGCGCTTCGCGAGATCGAGAATCAGCGGCCAGTGCGGCTCCTCCAGCGGCGTCGCCGTGTTCACTGGCGTCCAGAAGGCGTGCAACGCGACGCCATGCTTCTTGTACGCCTCGAGTTCTTCATCAAACTGCGGCACATGCTCCTCGCGCCAGTCGTAGGCGATCCGCTTGACCCCCAACCGCTCCAGCATCGCCGCGCGCTCCTCCGGCCCGCGCCGCTTGGCGTCGAACGGCACGATGCACCACGCGACGAGGTTCTCCTTGGCGAGTAGTTGCCCCAAAGGCGCCGACATGCGCGCAGATCGAACTTGCTCGCGCGCGACCAGCCCATTGATCGTGCCGTAAACGTTCGCCTTCACCGGCTCGCCCGCGGCGGTGGTCACGTCGAGGGCAATCTGAATCTGATCAACCGGCTGCAATCCATCGACATGCAAGAAGAGCGTCTTGCCGTCGTGCGAAAGCGTCGCCGTCTGCACGTCGAGCTGATCATGCCCCACGCGCTCCGGTTCCTTCACGGAGTAGTGATACGAGCCGTAAGTCGAACTCCACTGATAGTTCCATTGCTCCACGCGCACGGCGTCGGTTCGCTTGAGCGGCGCCGGATCGAGCGGCACGTCGAACCCCATCTCAATCCCGTCCGCATACGCCGCAAAGCTGCTCGGCAACAATACCGGCTGGCCGGTGTACCGAATCCGCTCCAGCGACCCGTCCACCGTCGCCGCCGTCTGCCAACCGTCGAGCCCGACGACATACAGCTGCCCGTCGCACGGACTGAACTCCGCTTCGCCCGGCCCCGCTTCTAACAGCACGCCGGGAATCTCCACCGTCGCTGCCTGATGCACATCCCCCGCGTGCTGCTCCAACACCGCATGGAGCGTGCATCGCCCCCACGAAAAATGAAACATCCCGCCGCGGTGGTACGGACCCCACGCCTCGCTCGTGTGCCAGAACTGCCCGCCGCTCGAATTGTCGGCCACCTTGGGAATGAAACACAACGGCCGCAGCGGCGCGGGGCTGTCCCCTTGCTCCGCCGCCCCGCCAAGGAACCCGTAGAACCCGCCCGGCGTGATGAGATCGATCTTGGACGACGGCACCCAATTTCCCTCGTTGTCGGCCGCTGTGATCTCGCCATGCGGCCCGGCGCCGATGCCGAACGGATGCCGAAACCCGCGCGCGAGCACTTCCAACTGATCGCCGTCAGGGCTCACTTTAAGCAGCGAACTCCCATGCGGCCCTTCGCCCGAGCAAAGAAACACAAAACTCCCGTCTGGCGTTCTCTCCAGCCGCATCGCGTACGCGTGCGGCAGCCCGTGAATGATCAAGTCATGATTGAACGATTCATAAAAATCGGCCTCGCCGTCGTCGTTCTTATCATGCAGCCGCGTCAACTGATCGCGGCCAAGCACGATCACTTCGCCGTCGACCACCTCCAAGCCGAGCGGTTGGTACAGCCCCGTGGCGAACCGCTGCCAAGTGACGTTCTTGAGCTCCGCATCGAGCCCGCGCACGATCCAAACATCGCCATGGACGGTGCAAACGGCCGCGTCGCCGTTCGGAAAGAAATCGAGCCCCGCGATGTAGAACAGCGCGCCGAACGGATTCTCGCGCGGCGGCGGAATCCGATCGACCACGTACGGCTGCTCGCTCTCGGCGGCGAGGACGCCCTGCGTGACGAGGGGCTCGCCCCATCGACGCCCGCCGGGCGTTTTTAGTTTGGCGAGATCAGGCGGCGTCTTTTCCGCCGTATCGCCTTCCGTTTGCGACTTAGCGTCGCCCCGCACATAGCGCAACCGCGCCGCCGCCGATTCCTTCGCCTCCGGCCACTTCAGCAGCACCGCCGTCCCCTCGCGCTCCAACCGCACTCCCGGCGTCGCCCCTGCAAGTTCCACGACATGCCCAACCCCATGCCGATCGCGCCACGTCGCCCGCCGGCCCTCATCGAGCACCTCCGCCTCGTCGGCAGTGGCCACACTTAGCCACAGCGGTGCGTCATGCGCGCCGACTTCGATCTCACGCACGACCACGCCCGCCGCATCGCAGGGCAGGGGGGACTCCAGCACCTCGACCCCGTCGACCGTCGTCGCGAGCAACACGCGATCATCGTGGAGATACCGCCCTTGATGATCAATGCTCGCCCGATCAATCGCCGCGTCGGCCAGCGTCTTCCGCCACGCCCGTTCGGCCGGCACGAAGAACGCCAC
>Ga0163144_10021106_pt1 | contig 12961 bp, 9 predicted proteins | sample OliLak19BULKMAT1_FD_123175 | JGI IMG/M metagenome (GOLD analysis project Ga0163144, IMG submission 123175) | Freshwater microbial mat bacterial communities from Lake Vanda, McMurdo Dry Valleys, Antarctica - Oligotrophic Lake LV.19.BULKMAT1 | ecosystem: Environmental > Aquatic > Freshwater > Lake...
GAAGCCATGGGCTACGACGTGGCCAATCAGCAGACTGCAGTCTCTGGTTACAGCGTGATTTTGCGGCGCACTTTTCGCGCAAATCGCCAGTTTACCGGTATCTCCGCATCGCTTGGTGCAGGCGCCTATTTTTTCAAACTCGGAGCAGCCGGAGCAGCCAAGACTTCATTTGGAATTGAAGGCATGGCCGGCTGGTCGATGCGCATTACTTCCTGGCTCACGGGCTCCGGCAACGTTGGGGTGGTTTACATTACACAGCCCAAAAAAGACGGCATTGATGTCGGTGTGTTCCACACGCTGCGCCCGATTTTCGGCATATCTTTGGGTTCATCGTTTTAGTAGACTTCGAAGCCATGGGATGGGGCGTGATTCGAATTCGTAAAGTCCTCAAGCAGCTTGGGGCGCGCAATCAGATCGAGCGGGACTTGCTCAATACACTGGTTGGACTCGCCGAGTCTGTGGTCGGCCATGCAAGTGATTTAGCCGTTGCTGCCTCGCTCGAGTGGGGCAGGGTATCTGCCTCTCTTTCCGAATCTCATTCCTTTCCTGAAGTATTTAATTCCGTACCGGAAGACGTCAAAAACGACTTTTACCTGCTGGTAGAAGCGGTCCAGGTGTTCCAATCTATCCATGGCCCAAAGCATCTAGAATCGGGCACGGAAGAGTGGCTGATTGAACTCAAACGCATTCGAGACCTGTGTACGGGAACGGGATTTCGCACAGCTTTTTAACAGCTTAGCGACGAGCTTTTATGGGCGTTGACCCCCATCTCAGGTTAAGATACCTAGGAAAGATCGTATTCCCAAAATAAATGAAACTGCGCACAAAAAAGAAATCTCCCAAGTACATTTTCGTAACCGGGGGGGTTCTCTCCTCTTTGGGTAAGGGCCTAACAGCCGCCTCGCTAGGCGCTTTGCTAGAAAATCGCGGCCTCAATATCACGCTGATGAAAATGGACCCGTATCTAAACGTGGATCCAGGCACAATGAATCCGTTTCAGCACGGGGAAGTTTTTGTTACCGAAGATGGTGCTGAAACCGATTTGGATTTAGGCCACTACGAACGCTTTACCAATGTCTCTTTGAAACGCGAGAACAGCGTCTCTGCCGGTCAGGTTTACGAGACTGTTATCGCGAAAGAGCGCAATGGCGAATACCTGGGCGGAACCGTCCAAGTCATCCCGCATATCACCGATGAAATTAAGCAGCGCGTGCGCAAAGTTGCCGAAGGCAAAGACGTCGCGATTATCGAAATCGGCGGCACTGTGGGCGATATCGAATCACTCCCGTTCTTAGAAGCCATTCGGCAGTTTCGATTTGATGCGGGCGAAGAAAACGTTTTGTTCATTCACCTAACGCTGGTGCCGTTCTTGGGTCTCAGTGGTGAATTAAAAACCAAGCCCACCCAGCACAGTGTTCAGAAATTACGCGAGATTGGTATTCAGCCAGATCTTCTGCTTTGCAGAACCGATCGATTTATTCCCAAAGATATTCGAGCAAAGATTGCTTTGTTTTGTAACATCAATGCAGACTTCGTCATCACGGCCAAAGATGTAGCGAACATCTACGAAGTGCCGATGATGTTGTACGAACAAGGTCTTGACGAAAAAATTTGCAAGAAGCTGGGACTTTCACAGCGTTCGCGCGGGCTTCAGAAATGGGCCAAAGTTGTTGAGACTCTTTCGCAGCCAAAAGCCGGACCGATCCAAATCGGTATCGTCGGCAAATACGTAGACTTGAAAGAATCGTATAAGAGCGTGAGTGAAGCTTTGGTGCACGCAGCGATTGCGAATCAATGCAGCTTGGACGTTCAGTACATTGATTCTGAAAAAATCACTTCCGCCAATGTTGAGAGTTTGCTCGGTGGATTGACTGGAATTTTAGTTCCTGGCGGATTTGGAAATCGCGGAGTGGAAGGTAAGATTCTCGCAATTCGTTATGCCCGTGAAAACCAAGTCCCGTATTTAGGAATTTGTATTGGGTTGCAACTCGCGGTCATTGAATTTGCGCGCCACAAATGTGGCATCGCCAAGGCGACGAGCCGTGAGTTTTCCAATACCGGCGAATTCATTATCGACTTAATGGAAGATCAGCGTCGCGTTGCTCGTGTCGGTGGCAGCATGCGCTTAGGACTCTATGAGTGCAAACTCACTCCTGGTACCTTGGCTGAAAAAGTATATGGCAAACGCGTCATCCAAGAGCGTCACCGCCATCGCTACGAAGTGAACAATCACTACCGCAAAGTTTTAGAAGATTCCGGAATTGTATTCTCCGGCCACAACGCCGAGATGGGCTTAGTGGAAATGATGGAAATCAAAAACCATCCGTATTTCCTGGCATGCCAATTCCACCCGGAATTCCGTTCCAAGCCGTTTAACCCGCATCCGTTATTTGTTGGATTAGTGAAAGCTTCTGTCGAAAAAGATCAGGCTAAAGGTAAGAACAAGCCTGCAGGCGATTCATTGAAGAAAAATGGATCGACCCGTGCCCGCCTCTCTCGAGGGGGCACGAAGTCACAACCATCAGCTACCCTTTAGGGCGCGATCAATCTTGTCTTTGAAGCGTTCGAAAGGCTGAGCGCCTTGCAACAAGCTTCCGTTGATAATAAACGACGGAGTCGCTTGGATTCCCAAAGCTTCCGCTTCACGTTTGCTGTTCATCACAATGCCGTCGTGGCGTTTCGTGGTGTAGCACTCAGTGAATTTCGCTACGTCCATTCCCAAAGTTTTGGCGTACGTTTTGAGATCGTCGTCGCCTAGCTTCGTTTGGTTACCGAACAACGTATCGTGGTACTCCCAGAATTTGCCTTGCTCGTTAGCACAATGCGAAGCCAATGCAGCTGGCGTTGCACGGTCGTGCGAAGGGAGCGGCATGTCGCGAAACACGATGCGAACTTTGTCTGGACCATAGGTCGATTTGATTTCGTTCAACACCGGCACGGCGCGCGAGCAAAACGGACACTGAAAATCCGAGAATTCAACAATCGTGACCTTGGCGTTGGCATTGCCCCAAGATGGATAGCCATCTGCTTTTACCGTCAGCTTTGGCGATTGTGGCTCAGTGATGTGCATCTTCACACCCGACTGTTCGCGCAATTTAGCGACGTAGGCAGTGCGCTTATCCATGCGCTTGCGGTACTTCAGATATTCCTTCACATCGTCTTTTTTGATTCGAGGATCATTGAGACTGAGGTTTTTGGATTTCAAAAACTCTTCGATTTCTTTGTCGGTAGTATCAGCGACGTCTCCGCCCGTTTCTTTTTCTAAAAGAGCTTCGCGGGAGAGGTTTTGCTTTTTAGCTTCCGACTCGACCAATTGCATTTCAACAAAGTCGTTGATCGATTGTTCTTTGAGTCGGAACAGTTCTTCTTCCAAATCAAAAATACGAGTGCGAATGGGTGCGAAAGCTTCTCCGGCTTTCACTTTGCGTCCGCTGAAGGAGGCAACCACTGCATTGTCGTCAAAACTGCTATCACCCGATGGAAATAGGCTCATCGCACCGGCGCCTACAACTACGCCGATTACGCCGGAAAGGACGTAAAGCGCCCAAGCCGGTAGGGACTTTGCTCCCTTTTTATTGCTGTCACTCATTGAAGATCTCCTTAAAAATTAAGAGCCTTAGCCTATCAGAGATTCCCTGCTTGAAAACTCTTTTGCTCGTGCGCTTTCGAAGCTTTGAGCAAGGTTTTCCGAGAGCAGGCGGGCCGTAGTTTGCCAATCGTGGGGCCAATTTAGACTTTGAAGTGTTGCGTAGCGTCGAGAGGAATGTCCGCAAGGCACGATGCCGTCGATAGGTTGGAACCCTTCGAGATAAACTGCGGCACCATAAGTGGCGATGCCGCGGCGAATTCCGACGCCAAAAGATGTGAGCTTGTTGCCGTCGTGATAGAGGCCGACGGAGGAGGTGTCGTCCGCAGTGTCGATCGAGAGAGAGGCGGTCTTTTCGAGGGCAGACCGTAGAGAAGTTTGAAACGTTTCCAGATAACCCCGCACGCGCGTACGGGGAAAAACCTGATTCATTTGAAAGATCGGGAAGAGAACAATCTGGCCGGGGCCATGGTAGGTCCATTTGCCGCCGCGATGGACGGGCCGAATTTGAATGCCTGCCCGCTCACACATTTCCTTCGACCACAGAAGATCTTCGGGTTTTGCCGAAATGCCGGCGGTAAAGGTGGGGGTAGGTTGGGACGCTAGAATAAATCCGCGCTGCGGATGTGCACGGACCTCGTCGACAAGTTCATCCTGCAACCGCAGTAAGTCGTCGAATCCGATTGGCGAGTGTTGTAGAAGTATCCAGTCCACGGACCAGGGTTTAATCGTCGACTGGCATCAATGCAAGGGCGGTTTAGTTTTGCTCAGGAAAGTGCGGCTCGACGATATCTTCCTCACGGAAGCCAGCACCGAGGTGCAAGACCGCCACGGAAGCGTCGTCTCCAAAATTCTCGACGATTTTAAGATAACCCTTAAAGCGCCCGGGCGCGATCCCCAGGCTCATTCCCGTAGCACGATCGGTGACGTCAGTAGCAGGGGAGAAGACTTTGAGCAGTAGGCCTGGGAAGACCCCGCTCTTTCGACCGCCGTTGATGAAGAACTTTTGAAAATCGACGCGAGCGATCCGTCCCGTCCAAGCTATGCGGCTCGATACTTGCGAAATCCCCGACGTTAAACTGCGCAGCGCTTTGAGTACGGCAGATTTTCCCAACTCTGTGTGCGCTGTTACGCTGCGCTGAAAGCTCTCCACGCGTTCTTCGTTTGCCGTCGCAACAAAATCACGTCCGTACAATTCTTTTTGCGTGATGACGTCGGTTACGCGCATGAAGACGCGTGCACGTGCTTCAAAGCGTTTGCTACTAAGAATTCCAATTTCGTCGGCTTGTTGGCGGACTTGGAATTCTTTCAAGGTGCCGGTGATCACCGCGTCCGCGCCCAGTAAGTGTGCAAGTTCTAGTTGGCGGGCAGAGGGTTGGCCTAGTCGTCCAGGCATTTGCATTTCAGGTGGAGCAAATGCGTCGAGTTCGACAAGTGCGAGCTGCGGATTTTGCACTACCGCAGATTTCACTTCGGCTTGTACGGCGTCGTACAACGCTTCTTGCGGAAATTCAGAGGTGTTTTCAAAAGGCAGAATCAAAATCCGTTTTTTGATTACCGGCTCGGTCGAGACCTGATTGACCACCGGTTTTGATTTGGAGCTTTCCTGTTCGTTGACGGCGGAAGAGCCGACAACACCGTCGGGGCCCTCAACAAAATTAGCGCACGACGACAAAGCGAGGGATAAGGCACACAACCCTGTATGTAGGAAAAGGCGGGAGTAAGTTTTCATTTACTCCAGTATCGCACGAATTTCGGTCTAGTTCTTACTCGTGTAGCGCATGTCGACTTGCGCATTGTCGGCTGCTGATGCGGTGAGTTGAAAGCCCTGAAACGCTGTCGACTGGAGGCGCTGCGCGAGCTCACGACCCGAGAGTGGACTGAGCACCAGAAACTCAGCCTCATTGGCTTTGACTCGTTTTGGAACTGCTTGGACCAAGTACTCGAGCTTGGCCAACGCCGTCTTTAGTTTCTTGTAGCTGCGATACTGGTCGAGGTTTTTGACGACGAGTCGGTAGCTGGTGCTGAAGAGTGTTCCCTTGGATACAGACTCTTCGAACTTGGTGGCGTAGTCCTTAATCAACGGCTCAACAGCTGCTTCGACTTTTGCCGAATCATTTAAATCAGAAACCGAAACTTTAAGCGGTGCCGATTGCACAAAGAGGCGGCGACCTTGAGAGAGATTGTAAGTATGGATCTCGGCTTTCATTCCGCAACCAGGCGAGCGGCACGTCAGCAGGTGTACCCACACCACAGAATTGAACCCGCCGATATTGGCGTATTCCTTTAGGTCGGCCACTTGCGACGGCCCTTCCGCGGGCGCGGTTAAGAGAAGGCTGCGATCGCCGACCAATCCCAATTCAGTATTAAATTTGCGAAAAACTTTTCCCAAGTCCCGAAAGAAAGTAACTCCCAAACTCGATTGCCGAGCCACTGCACCTGTATTTCCCGGCGCGTAACTCAACCCCGGAACTTCCGACGACATAACAAACACCGGCCGCAAACTCGCTGAGCCACGCGCTTTGGTTTCGTTCAATCGGATAAATCTATTCAAGCCCTCGACGTCTAAGTGACCGGAGAGCTCTAGATAAGGCACTCCACCTGGAGTAGCTGGGGCGCCGCCAGCGTCTTTGCGATTTACTTTGTAATCCAGAATGTAACCTTCAGCGAATTCAAGAGTGACCTGTGGTGCGTATTCCTGAAACCGTCCGCCTAACGCACTTCGCAGGTAATCCAAAACTACCATCTGCTTGAGGCGCTCGATCAGGCTTGCTTCGCCCGAAGATTCAGTCGGAGCATCTGCCGTTGATGGTTGCTCGGTTGGCAAAGAACTTGATGAAATCACAAACGGTCTACCATCTGCCAATAAGCTTTGTGAGCTTAAGGCCGAAAACAGTAGGGCAACTAGCAGGTGAAAGCTCGTTCTGTGCATGGCTGCACGGTACCACGAATATTTAGGAAAAATCCACGCTCACCTTGCAACCAGAAAGCAGCTCAGGAAGTGAGGAAACGACTTCGCGTTTGATGGGAATAGAGTGCTTCATGCGAAGAGTCGCGTAGGAGCGATTGGGGAACTGCAAATGGACGTAGAAAGGTGCGCCTTCTTTGCTGTGGTTCTGCTCCAGGTACTGCTGCAATTTTTCTAATTGAGCGGAGGCAAAAGCGGCTTCATTGGCTTCGACATCGATTCGTACATGCACTTCGCGCGCAAGCGACTCATAGGCGTAGCGCAGCGGTAGAATGCGGCTATTGCTTTTCTTCGAGAGAATGAGCTTTGGCGTGCCTTCGCTGATTTCTAATTGGCCCTTAATCCAAATCGGCTCTTGGGATTTAAGGATTTCTTCGCTCTCTAGATAGATATCAGAAAAGATCACGGCATCGATTTGGCCATGTTGATCTTCTAATGTTGCAAACGCCATGCGATCACCGCGGCGGGATATAAACTCTCTCAGTGAAGAGACTTCGACGCCGATATAAACATCGGTGCCCGATTTGCCGGTCTGGCATTGCTCGATCGTCTTAGTAGTGTAGCGGTTGAGTTCACGTTTGAAGCCGTCGAGCGGGTGGCCGGTAACGAAAATCCCGATTGTTTCCTTTTCGTATTTTAATTCCTGCAGGCGTTCCCACGGTTTCTCGTCGGGATAAGTGACTTTGCGGCTTTCAAAAGCGTCAGCCGTATCGTCGCCAAAAAGATCCGCAAAACTATTCTGATTGGAATCGCGGGTTTTTTGCGCGTCACTGCCCATCGTGAGAGCGTCATCAATGGCTCTAAATAGCGACGCTCTGTGAACTTTAAAGCTGTCGAGTGCGCCGGCTTTTACAAAAGCTTCGAGCACGCGCTTGTTGGCGGTGCGTGTACTGGCGCGCGAACAAAGATCAAACAAATCCTTAAACGGCCCGCCTTCTTTGCGAGCTTCGATAATGGAATCGATAGCTAGCTGGCCTACGCCCTTAATGGCGCCCAGTCCGAAACGAATCTGCTCTTTGGGAAGTACTGTAAAGTCGGTGTTGCTCTCGTTGATATCAGGCGGCAGTACGGCGATGCCTCGACGCTGCGCATCAGCGATGTACTTCGTAATCTTGTCTGTGTTTTCACGCTCTATCGAGAGTAACGCTGCGAAAAATTCTACAGGGTAGTGGCACTTGATATAGGCCGTTTGGCACGTGATGAGCGAATAAGCGGCAGCGTGCGATTTATTAAAACCGTAGCCGGCGAATTTCGCCATTAGATCGAAAACGAATTCGATCTTCTCTTTATTAAAGCCGTTCTTGGTGGCGCCTTCGACAAAAATGGCCTTTTGCTTGGCCATTTCCTCGGGCTTCTTTTTACCCATCGCGCGGCGAAGCAAGTCGGCGCCGCCGGCAGTGTAGCTCGCGAGTTTCATCGCGACCTGCTGCACCTGTTCCTGATAGACGATAACGCCGTAAGTTTCGCCCAATACTGGGCGGAGTTCTTCAAAGTCGTACTTCACCGCTACTTGCCCGTGCTTACGGGCAATGAAGTCGTCGACCATCCCGCTCTCAAGGGGACCGGGACGATAGAGCGCGTTACTTGCGACGATATCTTCGAAACAATCGGGCCGGATCTTTTTCATCAGATCCTGCATCCCCGAACTTTCTAGCTGGAAGACTCCGAGAGTGTCGCCCTTAGCTAGCATCTCGTACATTTTTTTGTCGTCGAGACGAATTTTATTCACCGCGAATTTATCGTCTGGGTGGCCGGCCTGGATTAATTCCTCGGCTCGTTGCAGGAAGGTGAGGGTTTTTAATCCCAAGAAGTCGAATTTGATCAAGCCAATGCGATCCGCATTGTTCATGTCGAACTGGATCACCAGTTCGTTGTTTTTTCCTCGATAGAGCGCGCAATGTTCCACCATCGGGCGATTAGAAATTACCAAGCCTGCAGCGTGAATCGAAGCATGGCGTGCTAGGCCCTCTAAGTTACGGCAAATCTGAAACAGCCGCGCCATGCGAGGATCTTTTTCAGTGAGCTGACGCAAGCGCGGTTCTTGGGCAAAGGCTTCTTCGAGAGTGATGTTGAGAGTCTCGGGAACGAGCTTCGACATCTTATCGACTTCGGGAGCAGGGATGCCGAACACACGCCCCACGTCGCGGATCACACCGCGCGCTTGCAGCTTTCCAAAGGTGATGATTTGCGCGACGGAATCTTTGCCGTACTTTTCCGACACGTACTGAATAATCTGATCCCGCTTATCCATGCAGAAATCGACGTCAAAGTCAGGAAGCGAGATACGCTCGGGATTGAGGAAGCGCTCAAAGATAAGTCCGTGTTCTAGCGGATCAAGATCGGTAATTTTAAGGCAATACGCAATTAAGCTGCCCGCGCCCGAACCCCGACCCGGTCCGACGGGGATGCCATTGTTTTTCGCGTGCCGAATAAAATCCGCGACGATAAGGAAGTAACCGGTGAATCCCATGTCGATGATGACTTTGAGTTCCACCACAAGGCGATCTTCGTACTTCTTTAATTCTTCAGGCGAGAGCTTGCGCGCATGTCGCTCTTCATATTCGGCGATGCGATCGACTAATCCTTCGCGTGTCCATTGCTCAAGGTGGCCATCCGCAGTTAAGCCCGGTGGCGGATCGAATTTGGGGAAGTGGTAAATCTTCTTTCCCTTTTCGTCGTTAAACTTAAATTCAAAATTACAGCGCTTGGCGATTTCGCGCGTATTGGCAACCGCTTCGGGACAGAAACGGAAATCCTCCACCATCTGCGCCTGGGGCTTAAAGTAAAACTCATCGCTCTTAATGCTCGACCCAGAATCATCGAGAGTCTTTCCCGTTTGAATCGCCATCAAAACTTCTTGCGAGATGGCATCTTCTTTCTTCAAGTAATGCGCATCTGCGGTGCCAAGCAGAGGGATGCCGAGATCTTTCGACAGCTGCGCAAACCGCTGATTTAGCATCATCTGCTGGGGCAGTCCGCTCGCTTGCATTTCCAAATAGAAGCGATCTGGAAAAACTTTCTGGTACCACTGTGCTGCTGCCTTAGCGCGGTCCATATCGCCCAAGAGGGCTAACTGATTTACTTCGCCCTTTAAGCACGCAGAAGTCGCGATAAGTCCACCGGAGTACTGAGCTAATACTTCTTTATCGATCCGCGGACGGTAATAGAAACCTTCGAGGTAACCAATGCTCACGAGCTTACAGAGGTTTTGGTAACCCTCTTCATTCATGCAGAGCAAAACTAAATGAGAAAGACCAGAGCGGGCGGTTGCATAGGGAGGAAGTTCATCGTCGGTGCCTGAAGTCGTGCCCTTTTGGGTGCGATTGCCCGGCGCCAGATACATCTCGCAACCGATGATAGGCTTGATGCCAAATTCCTTGGCCTTGTTATAAAAGTCGAGGACACCGAACATGTTGCCATGATCAGTGAGCGCCACGGCTTCCATTTTATCTTGATGAGCAAACTCAAATAGCTCGTCAAAACGCAGGGCTCCGTCGAGAAGACTAAACTGCGAGTGAACATGCAAATGTGAAAAGTCGGCGTTCATTTGCCTATTGAATGAGCGTGCCGATGCGCTCGTATCGGATGCGGCTTTCCCACATGGAGAACCAGATAAACATGGCTCGTCCTTTGAGACTTTCCATCGGTACCCAGCCCCAGCCTCGGCTATCGTAACTATGGTCTCGGTTGTCCCCGACAGCAAATAAGAAGCCTTCCGGCACTTTGGTTTTTGCTTCCAGTGACCACGCACTTCTTGCCTCGCCGGGCGGCGGTGGGAAGTTGCGGAAGTCGGGTGAGGCATTATCTAAAATCGCGTAGTGCTTTACATCGCCCAATTTCTCTAAGTAGAGCGACTTATTTTCAGCGTCCTGAATGTCGTACATGATCTCGCGATTCGGGAAGATGTCTTTCGAGATTTCCTCGCCATTGATAAAGAGAACTCCGGAACGAAACTCGATATCATCACCTGGCAAACCAATCGCGCGTTTGACATAGGTTTTATCCGTCTCGTGCGGAGGGATGAAAAGAATCACATCTCCGCGCTTCACAGTTCCAACTTTAAAAAGAGTCCAGTCAGTAAACGGAAAGCGCACATCGTAAGCACACTTTAGGGCGTAAAGCCGGTCGCCGGTTTTTAACGTAGGCTCCATCGAACCCGTGGGGACCACGTACGGCTCGACAAAAGTCCAGCGCAACGCGAAGAGTGCTGCGATCAAGTACAAAAGCGGGAGGTATTCCCGGACTCGCTCCATGGGGGTGCGGGAGGTAGGCGCATTTTCTGAATTCATCCGGCCAACATACGACGCCCGATCGGCCTTTTCAATTGTTGCCGAAATGATAAGGTGTCACTCGGTTTCCGGCCTAAAAAGAGGTGTTTCATGAGCGACTTCCGAGTTGAAAAAGATTCCATGGGCGAAATGCGTATCCCGTCCGACATGCTGTACGGCGCCTCGACTCAGCGCGCTGTAGAAAACTTCCCAGTCAGCGGATGGCGCTTCTCTCGCGACTTCATTGGGGTGCTGGCGGTGTTGAAAGCCAGCTGCGCCAAGGTAAATAAGGACTTGGGCAAGCTCGATGGCAAAATCGCAGAAGCGATTGAGGCTTCGGCTAAGAAAATCGCGAGCGGCGAATACGACAAACATTTTGTCGTCGATATCTTCCAAACCGGCTCGGGCACTTCGACCAATATGAATTTTAACGAGGTCGCTTCCAACGTTGCGAACCTTGCTTTGGGCTCGGCGGTCGGCGCCAAAAAACCCGTTCACCCGAATGACCATGTGAATATGGGACAGTCGTCAAACGACATTATCCCCACTGCGATCCATGCCACCGCAGCTGTGGCTGTGCAGAAGAAACTTTTGCCTGCTCTGGCGGCTCTAGGCAAAACTTTGGGCGAAAAAGCCGAGGCATTTCACCCTTACGTAAAGACCGGTCGCACCCATTTACAGGACGCAACGCCTATTCGCCTGGGCCAACAGTTTTCGGGCTATCAAGCGCAGGTTTCTAAATGCGCTGCTCGCATTGAGAAAAGCGTCGATGGCGTTTTGGAATTAGCGATTGGCGGTACAGCTGTTGGTACGGGCATCAACACGCATCCGGAATTCGGCGCGCGCGTTTGCGCAGAAATGGCAAAGCGCTTGGGAGTGCCGTTTCGTGAAACAGACAATCACTTTGAAGCACAAGCCAGCAAAGACGCTTGTGTAGAATTAAGCGGCTCGTTGCGCACATTGGCTGTAGCTATCACCAAAGTAGCAAACGATTTCCGCTGGCTGGGAAGTGGTCCCCGTTGCGGAATCGGCGAAATCAATCTTCCAGCAGTTCAACCTGGAAGCAGCATCATGCCGGGCAAAGTAAACCCGGTAATTCCTGAATCGATCTTACAAGTGTGCGCCCAAGTAGCGGGCAACGATCTAGCAGTCAGCTGGGGCGGTCAAGCGGGCAACTTTGAATTGAACGTGATGATGCCGATGATTGCGCACAATCTTTTATCGTCGATTGAATTGATGACCAACGCTGTGAAAATGTTCGATGAGAAATGCGTAAAGGGTATCGAAGCCAACAAGACACGCATCGAAGAAACAGTCGAACGCAGCTTGATGCTGGCGACTCCGTTGGCTCCAGTTATCGGTTACGACAAAGCCGCCGACATGGCGAAGAAAGCTTTCAAAGAAAATAAAACGATTCGTGAGTTGGCAAAACAAGAGCTAGATATGACCGATGCGCAGCTCAACGAAGTGCTGGATGTCAGCAAAATGACCATCCCCGGTGCCAGCGGCGGCGAAGGCTAACCAGTCATTGCGATCCCGTAATCGTTGCGAGGAGCACCCAGCCGTTGCGAGCGAAGCGAAGCAATCTTACAATACTCGAGACTTGTTAACTGCGGCAGATGGTTTTTTTCAGCCGAACCTTTCAGTCGTGCAAGTGAAGCGAGGCAATCTCACCGCCCGTGCACCTCTCGGTGATGACTGCGGCAAAGAGTAAGCAAATTAGCTGGATCATTGGAGCCTCCAAGCGAAACGGGCCGGATGTGATGAATATCTGTCCATTGCCGACAACCGCAGCGACTACCCTGCGGAGTCCTTCCCTGACATTCCCCACGATCGCGTAGCATTACTTGATGCCTGATCGCCGCCGGAAGAGGGGAGCGAGCTTGTCTGGCTACTTGAGCAGAAGTTTTCTGAACAGGCCGAGCAACATTACTCAGACTTGTTGGTTTGGCTTTGCTCTCCGCTGCTAACTTTTTCTGCGTGATGCGTTCTGCGCGTTGAACTGGATCTTTTCTTTCTAAGAAAACAGTGGCCAGCTGCTCAAGCGCCTGTTCCAAGTTACAAGGCTTGGAAGAACTCTGAGCCACTAACTCTTTCACCCTCTCCAACTTTTTCTCTAGCTCGCGACTGATGCCAACA
>Ga0163144_10021108_pt1 | contig 12961 bp, 12 predicted proteins | sample OliLak19BULKMAT1_FD_123175 | JGI IMG/M metagenome (GOLD analysis project Ga0163144, IMG submission 123175) | Freshwater microbial mat bacterial communities from Lake Vanda, McMurdo Dry Valleys, Antarctica - Oligotrophic Lake LV.19.BULKMAT1 | ecosystem: Environmental > Aquatic > Freshwater >...
ATATTATCTATTACAATACAGAAAGGATTCACACATCACTCAAAACAACACCCGAAACATTTAAACAAAATTATTATTATAGTTTACAGAAAATGAAAGGAATGATTGTCTAAAGAAATGGGTACTTGACAGATGGTTCTGAGCTTTCCATAGTATTTATTTAACAATACCGATATTAATTTGTCAATCAACTGGATTGTTGGTCTGACCATATTTAGTGTAGTATATACTAAGGTGATTGAAAATGAATAAAAGATTGCGGTTTGAATCATACCTAGTTTCCAAAGTTCTCTCCGGCGAGAAGACATCTACTTGGAGACTTTGGGATGACAAAGATTTAGCTGTTGACGATTTGCTTTCTTTGGTTGATCGCGGGACAGACCGAGAGTTTGCTGTTGCAAAAATTGATCGCATTCTCGAGAAATCGTTTAAAGAACTGACTGGGGCGGATAAGGTTGGTCACGAGGGATTTAAGAGTGATGAAGAAATGTATGCAACTTATACAAAATTTTATGACCGCAAAGTTGATCAAGATTCAGTAGTTAAGATTATATGGTTTGAATTAGTAAAGTAACTAATTCTAAAACGGATAGCCTTTTAGGTTTTGGATTCCTTTTAGAACTGAGATCTCCCCCATTATATCTCGAGCGTGGCCGATGACCATTCCACCAAGAATCGAATGAAGAGGACGCATGCCCAATCCGAAAGAACTCATATCAATTTCTTTTTCTAAATCCTCATCAGTTAATTTTGAAACATATTCTTCAGATTTTTTGAATACTGCATTTGTATAAATTTGAAACTGTTCAATGTTAATTTTTACTGAGCGGAGCCATTTTGGGTACGCTTCGACCCATTCTGTAGGCTGCAGCTCGGATGCTCCAGTTTTTCCTTCGTATTCAGTTTCCATTAATGATTTTTTGCCTTGAATCAGAGTATGGATGAAAAAATCTTCGGACATAATTAAATGGGCATAAGTTCCTGCAATTGGATTTGCTTTGCCCTCAGGCTGAAATGAAGCAACTTCGTCATTGACGCCTTCCATTGTGCCGATAAGCCATTTGTGGGCGTCTTGAAGCTGCTCTAGTAATATTTTCGATGCTAAATTTTGATTCATATTATTTCCTTTGGCTAATTCATAAGATCACCGACTTTGACGGTGAATGGTAATTTGTACAATCCTCGATCGATTCCATAATTTAAACGATTAATAATAGATGTCGAATAGTCAAGCGAAAGATAGTCTGCTTTGGAACGATAATAGGCTCCGACAAAGGCAAATTGCTCAACATTTCTATATAGTCTACCGACAGCTTCTTCAACGGACTTTCCAGAGCCAGTCATGATTGCAAGACCCCAATCAGATCCTACTGTCACAAGCTCTCCACGTTGATTTTTCCTGACATCCCAGAACCAAATATCTTTTTCGATTTCAACTTTGAAGTCGATTCCAATATTTTTTGCAATTTCTTGGGTATCTTCGTCTCGATTTAGATTAAATATTCGAACGGATGCCGCAACGGTTCCAAGTGTGAATGGATTTTTCTTTTGCACTATGCATTCAAAAAAATTTGTTACCGATTTGCACTGCGCGAGCTCTGTGAAAAAAGAGTTGTAACCTACACGATTTGAACAAAATTCTCCAAAATACATTTTTCCATCTTGTCTATTTATCAAAATTGAAGCGTCCCAAACGAATAATCCTTTGTGCTGTTTGGCCATTTCGTCAATTATTGGTGGAAAACAAATTTTGTTGATTCTATCTTCCATATCAGTCGGGAAAACTAAGTCTTCGGCGCAACCGGTTTGGACTGATATATTTGAGCTTCCCAGTGATTTATTTTCAAAATTCATGGTTGTGACAATTGGGACTCCATCGTAATACATTTTTTCTGGTGTCATTTCGATAATTGCCGGAATGAAAAGCTCCAGTACGAAACCTCTATATTCGTATTTGTGAGGAAAATTATTTAACATTTCTATTACTTGATTTCTGGCCATGTCGACGTCTGCTAGGCTTGGAACGAAAGTTTTTGCTTTGTCGTCGCGACCCTTTAGAACCCAGATCTGATCAGATTTGTGCAAAAAGGAAATCGCTTCTTCTACTTTTTTGAACTCGTGAACTTCAGGTGAATAAAGTTTCTGATAATTTTCAATTACAAATTGCTTTGCATGATCACGATCGATTTCATACATAAAATCTTCTTTGCTTGGAAAATTTCCATGAATACCAAGGTCTTTTACTTTGTCGGCCCAACGGTACAAATTGTTTTCTTCGAAAAAAACAAAGTATTCTTGCGGATTTTTTGCGGTTCGCAATATTTCAACCGCTTTTTCGGCAGTTGTGAATTTGAGCATGTTTTTGAAAAGATTTAATCTTCTGAGCTTTGCAGCGTCGTTTTCTTCGGCTTTTTTTGATTCCTCTTCCATTACATAATCTTTGATGTCTTCTATTTGCCCAATCAAAACGTCATTTCCTTCTTGTTGAAGCTTGTATGCAACCGGCAAACTTAGTCCCGTGTAGGTTATGAATATATATTTCATACTATCTTTTATACCATATGTACCTAAGGTTCATAAATAACGTATAATGCTAAAATAGGAGATTTTGAATATGTCACAGGAAACTAAGATATTGATTGGAGTAATTTTTGTATCGGTAGCTGCACTGGTCGGTGGATCTATTTATTTTACGAAAAACGCACCAGCTACGGCTTCTGATATTGTCGAAGTGTCAAAAACGCTTGGAGATGATTCACAAAAAATCGGATCGCCATCAGCTAGCGTAAAGATATCTGAATATGGAGATTTTCAGTGTCCAGCGTGCGCGACTGCTGCACCTACAGTGCGACAAATGTTGAAAGATTATGGCGACAAAGTTTATTTTGAATTTCACCATTTTCCTTTGAGTATTCACAGATGGGCTGATAAAGCTGCCGAGGCTGCGGAAGCTGCAGGCGCTCAAGGTAAGTTTTTTGAATATCATGATGTACTTTATTCCAAACAAGCTGAATGGTCCGAGGCCTCTGATGCTGTGCCGCTGTTTAAAAAATATGCCTTAGAGATGAATCTTAATACGCAGAAGTTTAATGACGAGCTAGATAAAAGTATTTACCGCGAAAAAGTTCTCGCTGGACTAAAGAAAGGAAATGATTTAAGCGTCAAAGCAACGCCTACTTTCTTCATCAACGGGAAGAGATTTGAAGGTGGATTACGTCTTGATGAATGGAAAACTGAAATTGATTCGATTCTCAAAAAGACACCGTAAGAGTAATAATTGGAATAGTTAGCCTGCTGCGGGTCTCTGAACTTGATTCTAGTAGCTTTTGATAATCCTGAATATTTTGATCAAGATTTTGATACTCAGGTGGAAGTAATGATAATGGAATTTCTGTTGGAGTTGGAGCGACGGACGGAGTAGCTGTAGCTTGAATTACCTGAGTAGTTTGTCCACGACTTGATAGTAAGTAGCTGACCGATAGAATTCCAGCTCCTAGCACCAAGAGACCAGTTAATCCGAAAATAATTAATTTAGATTTCTTTATTATGTTTTTAGTTGTCGGTTTTTGGCTGGACTTGAATTCAAACTCGTCCATAGGTATTTGACCATCTTGGTTTTGAGCAATTGGACTTAGTTCTTGTTGAATGTTTTCCATATTATAACTCCGTGTAAGCTTTTTTGATCGTAGTATTCATCTCTTTGAATTTATTTATATAGCTTTGCTGTTTGCTTTTTATCTGATTAAGCTTTTCCGTACTACCAGTTCTTCCAAGTTGATACCCGGGCTGAATGGTTGTTTCTGATGGAAGTGGGTAGATCGTTTCAATAAATGTATTTAGATCGTTTTCGTTGGATGTAATTTCAGTGGTTACTCCACTTACCCAATTATCGACAATGTTTTTTAATCTATTGTCCTGTGGGTATCCTGTGATAATTGAACTGAACTGTGCGACGACTACTCTTGAATTATCAATTTGTTTTTTGACCATTACAGCGTCTACATAGTTTAGACTTTCTGCTGCTGTGGTTTTTATATAATTGAATCTAAGATTAAGCGAATCTGCTGCATCTTTTGATTCGTTAAAATCGGTAATTTTGTTGATTGGGTCTTTTGCAGCTGCCAAAAATTCTTGATGATTTTTGAGATCCTGTAGTATTGCCCCTTTGACTCTTTGGCTTAATTCTTCTTGGCTTAAAAGGTAATCAGAGATTAATCCGACATATAGTAAAATTGACTGCCTGCCATTTTCGAGCATTGTTCTGGTCGCTTTTATTGCGTCGGACTTTGACTGTTCAGTTTGGTATGACAAATATTTACTGCGCGCATTGTCGTATTCTTTTCGACTCGAATAAAATTGATTTAATATGTAAGTGTATTCCTGGTATGGGTCATCAAGTGGTATGCGGGTTTGATTGTTTTGAGCAAGTACAGAGCTAACCGGTGATGTGACTAACAGAAGAGATAAAAGTGAAACTAGAAATATTTTTTTCATATTTGTTTTATTTTATCTTATTACTTATTCATAACGTAAAGCAACAATTGGATCAAGTCTTGAAGCACGGACTGCTGGTGTGACCCCAAATATTACTCCAACAAAGACTGAAAAACCGAATGCTAATATTACAGCCCAAGGAGGAACGACCGTCGTAATAAAATATCCGATTAATCCAGCTCCGAGATATCCTATCGCAATTCCTATAATCCCCCCGACAATACTTAGTACTACTGCTTCTATCAAGAATTGCCATAGAATCGCATTTGGCGGCGCTCCAATAGCTTTTCTAAGCCCGATCTCCTTTGTTCTTTCTGTTACTGAAACCAGCATGATATTCATAATTCCAATTCCTCCGACGAGAAGTGAGATTGCGGCGATACCACCAAGAGCGACTGATAGAACCCCAAGTATTCCTTGGATTGTGCTTAATGTTTCTTCTTGCGATGCTACAGTAAAATCGTCTTCTGATAATCTTCTCATCATAAGCTCTTTAGCGCGTTTTTTAAGTTGAGTTACATCTTCCGGCTTAAGTGCCGCAACATAAATTGAATTAATATTTTGAATTCCATACTGTTTGGCCATTAGATCAATCGGTAAATATATTGAGTTGTCTTGATCAACTCCAAAAACGGCTCCTTTTTTTTGTGTTATTCCAATCACAGTATAGCGTCTATTTGATAGTAAAATATCTTTCCCAATAATATTGTTTGAAAGCTTGCTTGCGGCTGATGGACCTAGGACTACTACTCTTCGCCCTGAGCGGAATTCATCTGACGAGATAAATCGCCCTTGGGATATTTTTACAGTTGAGACTGTGGAATACCACTCGTCAACTCCATAGACTGTACTACCTTTGACTTCTTTTGCATTATATTTTAGTGAACCTGATTTTGTAATTACAGCGCTAACTCCTTTTATGTTTGTTAGACGTAGTCTCAAATAGTCAGCGTCTTTAAAAAGAAGTCTGTTGACGGTTGCTCCTCCTGGTCCTCGTCCACCTGACTGACTTCCGGGGAAAATGAACAAAAGATTGGATCCTAATCCTTCAATTTGTTGTGTAATATATTTTTCTAAACCGGCGCCAAGTGCCACGAGCAATATTACGGCCGAAGTGCCAATAATAATGCCAAGCATAGTGAGGAACGAGCGGACTTTGTAGGCTCTTAGTGCTATAAATGCTAATTTAAAATATTCTATTGCGTTCATTTATCCTTTTTAAAAAATGGTGTGTTAATCTCATCACTTAATACTTGTCCGTCGATAATACTTACGATTCTTTTTGTCGCTTTGGCAACTTTTGGATCGTGTGTGACAATTATAATTGTTTTACCCTGATTATTTAGTGCAGTAAAAAGTTCAAGTATCTGTTGACCTGAGACACTATCCAAATTTCCTGTTGGTTCATCAGCTAAAATTAACGATGGTTCGTTGATCAGCGCACGTGCGATTGCAACACGTTGTTGCTGTCCGCCGGAAAGCTGTGCTGGAGTATTTGTAAGTTTGTCCCCAAGCCCGACTAAGACTAATTCTTCTTTTGCTCTAATTAATCTTTCTTTGCTAGGAACATTTGCGTAAACTAGTGGCATTGCGACATTGTCGAGGGCTGATGTTTTTTTTAATAAATTAAAGGACTGAAAAACAAAACCGATTTTACTATTTCTGATTTTTGATAATTTCGACTGACTGAACGATTCTATTTTTTCTCCATCTACTTTTATTTCTCCCGATGTTGGTTTGTCCAAGAGCCCAATGAGATGCATTAAAGTTGATTTGCCTGATCCTGATGGCCCGGTAATCGCTAGGAATTCTCCCGATTCGATTTGGAGTGATATGTTTTTTAAAACCTGAATCTCTTCATCACCTTCGGTTTTGTAGTTTTTGTTTATGTTTACGAGTTCTATTACGAGAGCCATACATATTTTTATTCGGTTACTTTATCGCCTTCTTTAATTTTTGAAAGGTCACCTGTGACTAAATGATCTTCAGTAGTGAGACCATCTGTAATTTCGACATCGAAATCATTCTTTATTCCAGTTTTAATAATCTTTTTTTGAATTTTCCCGGAAGATACAACAAATACATATTCGTTTTTATCGTCTTCTTGTACCAAATCACGACCTATCGCTAAAACGTTTTTCTTTTGCAGTGTAGTAATTTCAACGTCACCATTCATTCCTGAGCGAAGCGTATAGTCATTTGAATCTAAGCTAATTTTTGTTGGGAAGTATGTTCCTCCTGAGGCGTTGGTCTTTGATGATTTACTGATTTCTTTGACTTGGCCTTTGATTTCGGCTTTTGGAAATGCGTCGATATTGAGAATGGCTGGTTGGCTTGCAACAACATTTCCAATATCTTGTTCGTCAGTTTCTGCGACAAACTCAAGTTCACCAAGATCGGCGATTATCATAACTGGACTACCGGCAGTGACCGATTCACCTTGTTTACTGTTAATAATAGTGATTGTTCCTGATATTGGGCTGACCAAAGTTGCTTTATTTTGGACTGCTAAACTTGATGCAACGAGAGCCGCAAAACTGTCGCGCGACGCTTCTAGTTGGGATTTGGAAATTGTATAAGAATCTGTTTTAGGTTTGTCTTTATTGTTATTTTCAAATTCTCTTAATTTTTCTAAAGAATTTCTATAATCTGACCATGATTTGTTTGTCTGAGCGCTTAGATCACTTTGATCAAGATATCCAATTAATTGTCCTTTTTTAACGTCGTCTCCCTCTCGAAATGGCATATACAAAAGTTTTCCGATGGAATTAAAGGAAAGTGATCGTTGATTAACAGCTTGAATTTTTCCACTTGCTGAGACTGTTGTTTTTATATCTTTGTATGAGGCTTGCGCCGTGGTTATCTTTTTTGGTCTAGTTGATGCTGTAACTGCTGTATATATAAAATATGCTGCAATAATTAGAATCGCAAAAAAAATCAGTTTCTTCCATGGGAGTTTCATACTGTAATGTTATTGGAAATTAGGTAATAAAACAACATACTCTTACATTTAAAAATAGTTTATTAGATAGTGCACCATCTGGGACGATGTTCGAACCTATTTAACTACTACTATTGACCCGAAAGAAAAAAGTGCGCTTCTTGCTGCCATCTCCTATTTTAAAAAAAAGTAGGCTACGCAATGAACTGGTTTCGTAAGTCAAAAGTACAGAATCAGACTATCCCAGAGATCACAGCTTCTATTTTATACAATGAAGCTACATTTTACAACCGGTTCGTAAGTGATTTGCTTGAAGCGAAAAAAGAAGTCATTATAGAAAGCCCGTATATTACCACGAAAAGCCTGGCGATGCTCAAGCCCGTATTTGAGAATCTCGTACATGGGGGTATACAGGTCTTCATTGTCACCAAAACTCCTCAGGAACACGATAAGAGCTTGGCAGAGCAAGCTGAAGCCGGAATATGTTATTTTGAGGCATTAGGACCTCAAGTATTACTTATCAAAGGAGGCCATCACCGCAAAATTGCAATGATCGATAGAAAAATACTTTGGGAAGGAAGCTTGAATATTCTCTCACAGTCACATAGTCGCGAATTTATGAGAAGGATAGAAAGTCGGGAGTTGACAAAAAGAGCTATTTCGATTCCTGCAATTTGATAGACTTTCCGAATTTAGGAATATCTAGATTTGCTATATCCGAAGCGGTTATGTTGGGTAGGAGTAGTTAGAAATTATCGAATTAGTAGACAATCGCTTCATTATTCTTATCAAATGTGGTGAATAGTGGCACAATGTCTTTACCTGATTGAAGCTTCATAATCCGAATATTCCATTTTGGCATAAGCCCTTTCATTATTAACTCAAATGTTACCGAATCTGTGTTGTAAAGTACAAGCACTGCTTTATCAAGAAGATTAGCAGCGACTATAAACTCAACAACGTCTTCTCTCAGACCGACAGTATCTATATTGAACCCTCTCCGTACAATTTCATGTAATTCCGTGTTAAGCTGAGGGAGTACTTCTACGAGAAGTCCTTCTTTAAACTGTTCCGAATCTATAGTTACTACGGGTAATGGAGAGCCTGGTAAACGTTCTTGATTCATATGTTGAGTATATTATATATGTATCGTCACATAACTACAAATTAAATTTTTGTTTAATCATTGTGGCGGCATTCTGTGCGCCACCTAAATCTATTTTTTCTGAGATTTTTCCCATGTTTGCCTGATAAACTCCTTGGTTTTTGATTAATTCACGTACCTGGTCTTCTAATATATCAGCAGTGAGCGTTTCAATTGGAAGAGTATGGCCTAACCCGTGCTGCTCAATCAATGCGGCATTGTATTGCTGATCGGCATTTGTGGTTATATTGATAATGCCACCATTGCCTTCTTTCATAAAAGGGTATAGTGTTCCACTGCCTCCCTGACAAAGCATGACATCGGCATGTTTAGCAAGCTTTGTTAATTTGCCAAATTTCACAGCGAGAAAATTTTGCGGAATATCATCCGGCAACTCTGCATCAGCAATAGTAACGACCATAAGCAAATTAGGATTATTTCTTGCCACAGCAAATAATGCCTCATAGAGCTCGGGTTTTCGTATGCTACCAAAACTACCTAAAACAACTTTATTGCCTGCTATCTTTGCTTCTTCCATACGAAGCAATGCTTGGCCTGTTGCATCTTGGTCGATTGATTGGTCGATAAGCGTATCTGGTTGAATTGAACCGACATATACAAAGTTTCCACGCGTTAGGTCTTTCAGCATCGGTTCCATTTTTAAATCATCACTAATTCCATCTTCTACAAAAGCAGCGCAGTCAGCGATAAGCGTTAAATCCGCGCCTGTCTCCATAATTTGAAACCAATTAGGTTTATCAGTCGGGGCTTCACCATTATTAAGACGTTGATGCACTTTCTCATAAACCTCTTGTAGCTTTGGTTCTAGCGGAACGTAGTATTTATCGGCAAGCTTCCGGGCAGTTGGACCAATGGCGTCAATAAATGCATCGGAACAAAAGCCAACATTACTCATATTAGTAATGGCAACACTTGGCACGCCTGCAGCTTTGGCAGCCATTAATAATGGAACATTATGATCCACTATAACAAATGGAGGCGGATTATCTTTCAATAATTTTACTATTTCTACAATATTATTAGTCATTTGCTCCACGGTAAATACTCCGCGAATTAATTCACCCGGATGATAATAAAATAGACTGGAGTTTTCAACTGTAACATATGCACTGCTTGTTTCCCATGTGTCCTGTAGACCGAAAACATTTCTGCCGGAATCCCCTCCGCGCATAACGGCTGGTATACCACTCTCAGCCAATTTAAGAGCAACCTCAAGTGGTCTACCTGTGTGCGCTGATACACCAGGTAGATATCCCACTTCGACGGGTACAGTTTTGTTGATTGTCTCTTGTTGTTCAGTTACGTTTGTTTCATCAAGGGTAAATCCACCTTCTGCTGCTCCCATTTCATATGCAGTATGCAATATATCCGGCCACACTTTATACATTTGGGTGAAACGTTTTATTCCTTTTCTGACTTCTTTAATTTCTTCGGCACGAGGTGGTTTTATTACATTTGCTTCTACATCATCAATCAATCCTTCAGGAAATTGTTCTAAAAATGATTTAATCCCTGTAAGCACTTCGGTATCTTGCTCACCTTGTATTCCCGCTAATGTTACTTGTAATTCAAATATTTTCCTCAAATTTCTGATATCTTGGAGCTTCCTACCATTTGCATCAAAGGTACGCATGGCTATATTAAATAATTCTTCATTGTCCTTTGAAATACCAAGTGTCTCCATTAGCTCATGACGTACGGCTTCATCAGTCTCTAGAACATGCGATATTTTTCTTTGTTCCTTAGCATAGTTATTATTAAATGCAGCTGCAATTTCAGTACCGAATGCGTCTCCACCACTGGATCTACCTATTCTATGGTGCATAAGTGCCTCTTCTCTTCGAATAAGACGATTTCCATCATCGGCTTGTACTGCCTGAGCACGTAATAATCCACTAAAGTTGTAGTCAAACACCCCCCCCAACGGTGTTATGACGCTTGGCAATGCGGCTCCACTCAGAGTTACGTTTCCCAAATCTAATTTACTAGCTTCAACCCAATCAACAAGTGGTATATAATGTTTATCCTTTGTCCATAAGCCGATTATCGACTGTCTCTGCGCAGCAGCACGAAGTATTTGTGGCAGCATTTTATAGGCATCTTCTGAGCTCATACGGTAAAAAGTTCCAGATTTAGGATCAAAAATGTTATACGTATTTGACTTACCGGAATTGTGATCCGAAAGAATACAAGTAGAAGCCTGAAGTGTGTCTTTTACCATAGAAATTGGATTACCTGTGTGACCTGTATATCTACCAACAGTTGCAATGGTATCGGGGTCTTCAAACCATGCTGCTCGTTCCGCTAGCAAATCAGGAGATTCGGTTATTATCTTTCCATCAGTATCCTGTGCTAAGGTGACGTACCGTTGATCATCTTCGTTAATCGTTACCGTCATTTGTTCTAGTGGCACGCCTCGCTTTCCTGCTTCATATGCGCTAACAAGATAACCGAAGTTTTGTGTTCCGGCAATTCCGCCAAGTTCTGCAAGTGCGTCAGTAAAATTAAAATTACCAATATCCTTGGCAAGCGGAGCTTGAAGTCTATCTTTTAATAGTGCTCGTGCCAACCAAAAATGATACTTCTTTTCTGCATCAGTAAGGTTATTTTTTGCCTCAATTTTTTCTCCAAATTTTCTAATGATATCATCTGCGAATCCTTCATCTATACGCACCCGGAAGTAACCAACTCCTGCCTCTGCTGCAACTGCCTGAATCTCAGCTGCCTTATCAGCATCCCATGAGTCGTCAATAATGAACATACCTACCTGTCCTTGATATGAAGACTTTCCCCTATTGGCTTTAAAGTCATCCAAAAAACGTTTGACAATATCTGGATTCTGTAATGCCTTTACTCCGATCATTTGCAGCTTTACTTCACGTGGTTTTATGTCTTTTTCAGTAAGATAACTTTCAACAAAATTTCGTACATCCTCCGGTTTATGCATGGATGATTCGGGTAACGAAGTCTTTGCATGCTTTTTTTTCAATGCTTCAATTTGATCCGGTCTATCAGCCCATTCTTTTTTTCTTACATCAGTCCAATACTGGTCATAAAGGTACCATTGCTCTTTTCTGCGCTGCCATGGGATAGTATCTTGTAAATCTTGGACACCTTCGGTAGCCGTGCCGGAAGCAAACTGAACGTACCGACCAATAACATCTTTAGGATCCTCTTGTATAATACGGCTATAATCGTCAGTGGCATCAGTAATGCCTTTTATAGCCACCACATTCAATAAGGTGAGCATATCTGCAGGAAGTCCTCGTATTGCGGTCAATTCACTGGGATTTTTATCAGCGACAACCGGTTCGTACTGTCCTGTCTCTTCATTTCTTACTATATCTGTCGCAGAGTTCTTTGTGCCACTATATAAAGCTTCAATCAATTGCATTCTATTATTTTGTACGTTTAAATGAAAATCAGGATTGTAAACATCTTGCAATAGTCCATGTGTATCATTTGTACCATTTGGCCATAGGTCTATAAATTGTCCTTCAATTTTTATAGCAGGATTTACCTCACGTAATAGCAATCCCAGTCCTTTATAACTCAAACCCACAGCGCACTGACTGTCTGCCAATATAACTTTCTTCGCATCATTAACTCCCATTTGCTGAAGATATTCTCGATATCGATCAAAAAACGCTTCGTCTTGCGTTGTTCCTCCAACTAGTGGATTAAATTGGCCGTTATAGTGTAAATACTGTATCCTTTTCGGATCAATACCTTTAAATTGATCCTGCTTTTCTCTTAAATGTTCTGCCGCAAGAGAAATTGGAAGTCCATCACGAGCGAGAGCAAACATAATAGCATCAGGATCATCGTGTAATTGATTTAATATTTTATCTGCTATTAAAATGTAGGCCGGGGCAACATTTTCTCGGGTTTGACGATAGACTTCTTTTCCAAGTTCTTTAAATATTTTTATTTCTTCTGCTGTACGAGGTTTTTCATTTGTTAGATTTTCCAGATAATTATCAAGATCTGGGTAGGTTTGTGCTTTTTCTTGTATATCAGCTTCTACCACTACTTCCTCTGAAGGACCAAGTAGTTGAACATTAGCCGATCTGGGTGAATCATTTTCTGCTTGAGCATTGGCATCCATAGCTATATTATAGTCTTCTTCCGCAGTTTTCCAATGGTTGACTTTGATCGGTACCCCCTAAAATAGACATTGATTCCTTTCAATAAATACCCGAAACTAAATACATATAGTTTCAAAAGAAAGAAGGATAACTATGTCATCAGGATTTAAAAGGATAGCACCAGAGATCAAGGCTGAGATAATTCAAAAAGTTAAAGAGGGAGGAAAAGTTGTAGATATTGCTAAGCAGTATGGTATTTACCACAAGACAATC
>Ga0163144_10021111_pt1 | contig 12959 bp, 8 predicted proteins | sample OliLak19BULKMAT1_FD_123175 | JGI IMG/M metagenome (GOLD analysis project Ga0163144, IMG submission 123175) | Freshwater microbial mat bacterial communities from Lake Vanda, McMurdo Dry Valleys, Antarctica - Oligotrophic Lake LV.19.BULKMAT1 | ecosystem: Environmental > Aquatic > Freshwater > Lake...
ATGGGCGGCCTGGTCGAAGCTGCCATCCGCAACGCCGTTCAGGCGTTGGAAACCCGCGATGAGGAACTGGCCAACCGGGTTCGCCTTGATGACAAGCTGATCGACGCGCTCGAAGACCAGATCAATCAGGATGTCGCCCGGGTGCTGGCGACCCGGGCCCCCACCGCCGGCGATCTGCGCACGGTGCTGTCGGTGCTCAAGATCAGCGCCAACCTGGAACGGATCGGCGATTATGCCAAGAACATGAGCAAACGTTCGGTGGTCCTGATGCAACTGACCGCGGTAGAGGGGGCCAGCGGTTCGGTGCGGCGGATGGCGCGGGCGGTGGAACTGATGCTGAAAGATGCGCTGGATGCCTATATCCAGCGCGACGTTGAACGCGCGGCTGATGTCCGCGCCCGCGACCATGATGTCGACCAGATGTATAATGCATTGTTCCGCCAGTTTCTGACCCATATGATGGAGGACCCGCGCAACATCACGCCCTGCATGCATCTGCATTTCATCGCCAAGAATACCGAACGCATGGGCGATCATGTCACCGCCATTGCCGAACAGGTGATCTATCTGGTGACCGGCCGCGTTCCCGACGATGAGCGGCCCAAGAGCGAAGCGGTGGACATCGCCGCTGCCGACCTGTCGAACGGTGGCTTCTGATGGTCGCCAACCAGCCGCTGGTTCTGGTGGTGGAGGATGAACCGGCCCAAAGCGAAGTGCTGGCCTACAACCTTGCCGCCGAGGGTTTTCGGGTGGCGCGCGCCCAGGATGGCGAAGAGGCGCTGCTGCTGGTTGCCGAAGAGACCCCCGATCTGGTGGTGCTGGACTGGATGCTGCCCAAGATCTCCGGCATCGAGGTGTGCCGCCGCCTGAAGATGCGCGCCGAAACCCGTGGGCTGCCGATCCTGATGCTGTCGGCGCGCTCGGAAGAGGTTGACCGGATCCGCGGCCTTGAAACCGGGGCGGATGATTATGTGACCAAACCCTATTCGGTGGCCGAGCTTCTGGCCCGCATCCGCGCCCTGCTGCGCCGCACCCGCCCGGCCACGCAGGGCGGCAGGCTGGAATGGGGCGATCTGACGCTCGATGCCGAAACCCACCGGGTGCAGCGCGGTGCCAATGCGCTGCATCTTGGCCCGACCGAATATCGCCTGCTCGCCACCTTCATGGAAAAGCCCGGCCGGGTGTGGAGCCGCGAGGCGTTGCTGGGCCGGGTCTGGGGCCGTGATGTCGATGTCGACAGCCGGACGGTCGATGTTCACATCGGGCGGCTGCGCAAGGCGCTGTGCCAGCACGGCGGCGACGATCCGCTGCGCACGGTGCGCGGCGCGGGCTACGCGCTGGGGTAGGGGCAGGGCGCGCCGTTCCTCTTGCGCCTGGGCGTCGAGGGAAAAGAGGCCGCGCCGCGAAAGGCGCCGCTCAGCGCAGCGCCTTGTTGATGTAGCTGCCGCGCAGATGGTTCGGTGGCAGCCCGTAAGACGCCTTGAACTGCTGATAGAACTGGCTGATCGAGGTGAAACCCGAGGCTTCGGCGACCGAGGTGATCGGCATCGAGCTTTCGGTCAGCAGCGCACGCGCCCGCAGCAGGCGCAGCCGGATCACGAACTGCTTCATCGGCAGCCGCATCACCCGGGTGAACAGCGACAGGGCGTAATTCTGGTGCAGGCCGGTCACCGCCGCCACATCGGCGTTGCGCATCGGGGCCCCAAGATGTTCCATGATGTAGCGCACCATTTCCACCACATGGCGGATCTGGGCCGACGACATCGCCCGCTCCTGCCCCATCACCGCCATCGGCTGGCGCAGAAAGGTCAGATCGCCCAGCAAGGCCCGGCGAAACAGGGTGTTCAATTCCATCTTCACCACTTCAGTCCGTTCAAAATCGCCGGACCGGTAGTCGCTGTACCAGCGCTCGATCATTGAAATGTCGCACAGCGCGGTTGGCAGCAATACCATCGCACCCGACAGCATCGCCACCTGCAGTTGCGCGATATGGGGCATGAACAGAAAGGCATCGACCGGCATGTAGACGTTGCACAGTCGCGGAATGTCGGTGTTGGTCGCGGTCACTTCGGTCAACTGATGCGGCACCCCGGCCCAGAACAGCACCATCCTGCCTTCGGGGATGAGCACCGCATCGCCATCAACCGAATAGAGCATGGTGGCATTGATCAGGAAATTGCCTTCGATATGCCCGTGCCAATGCGGCAGGGGCATGATCTGCGGCTCGAACAGCCGGATGCCGAAGCGGCCAAAGGCCCGGGTGGTGTTGTAGAAGTGGCGCTCGGTCGAGGGTGCCGCGTCGGTCATCCGCGCCATGCGGGTGGGCAGGGTCACCGGGGGCAAAGCCGGAACCGCTTTGGAACCTTTTGCCGCAGGGTTGGTGCGGTGGACAGGTGGAACGAGTTTCACCGGGACCATCAGCTTCCGACTTTCACACAGATCTTGAGATTCCGGAAAAGAATGTAGGAAAACGATATTGTTGTAAAGCCGCCGTGGCCTCAGAGTTGCGCCAAGGTCGATGACCGGGGCGAGGAGGCTCCGGCTTGGCCGAAACGCGGCAGGAACCACCTGCCGAAGGGAGGACATATGCAAAAAAGTTTGAAACGCGCCGGGTTCGCGGCGCTGATGCTTGGCGTTTCGGCAGTTGCCATGCATGCCGAAATGATGGCCCCGACCACACCGCCCGATGCGCCGAAGTTTGACGCGCAGGGCGAAGCGACCTTTGTCAACCGGTCCGACATCTATGATTACAGGGCGCTGCCTGCCTATTCGGAACCGGCATGGGTCACCGAGAAATTCGTCAGCACCGGCAAGTTGCCGCCGCTGGCTGACCGTCTGCCGAAAGAGCCGCTGGTTTACAAGACCGCCAACATGGTCGATGGCAACGGCGTTTACGGCGACGTGATGCGCCATGTGATCGGGGGCCGCCCCGAAGGCTGGAACTTCTGGGCCGGGCAAAGCTATGGCTGGGGCGGCATCGACATCGGTCTGGTCGAATGTCTGACCCGCACCGGCCCGCTGTTCGAGGTCAACCCGACCGATCTGCAGCCGATGCCCAACCTCGCCAAGGCCTGGGAATGGTCCGAAGACGGCAAGACCCTGACGGTGCATCTGATCGAGGGTGCCAAATGGTCTGACGGCGACCCGTTCGACACCGAAGACGTCGCGTTTTACTGGAACGATGTCGTGATGGATCCGGAAGTGACACCATTGATGGGTGCCGCACAAGCCACCTATGCCGGCGGCAATCTGGAAGTGATCGACGCCTACAGCTTCAAGATGACGTTCGAGACGGCCTTTCCGGAATCGGTTCTTTATGCGATGGCCTATGGCAACTTCTGCCCCGGCCCGAGCCACATCCTGAAGTCCAAGCATCCGAAATATGGCGGCGAAAGCTATGAGGCGTTCCAAAAGGCTTTTCCGTCCGACTACATGAACTTCCCCACCATCGGCGGCTGGGTGGTGGTGGAGCATCGCCCCGACGATATCGTGGTGCTGCGCCGCAACCCCTATTACTGGAAGGTTGACGAAGCCGGCCAGCAGCTGCCCTATCTCGACGAGATGCAGTATCGCCTGTCGACATGGGGCGACCGCGACATCCAGGCTGTGGCCGGAAGCGGTGACTTTTCGAACCTTGAACAGGCTGAAAACTATGTGGAAAGCCTGAAAAAGGCGGCTGACCCGGCATCGCCGGCCAAGCTGGCGTTCGGGCCACGGACCATTGGCTATACGCTGTTCCCGAACCTGTCGGGCAATGGCTGGGGCGAACCCGACGCCCGTGGTCAGGCGGTGCGTGAATTGAACCGCAACGTCGATTTCCGCATGGCGATCAGCTATGCACTGGATCGGCAGCGGCTGGGCGACAGTCTTGTCAAAGGGCCGTTTACCACGATCTATCCGGGCGGCCTTTATGCCGGGACCTCGTTCTATGACAAGGACAGCACCGTATACTATCCGTTCTCGGTCGAAACCGCCAAGGCCCATCTTGAAAAGGCCGGTTTGACCGACCCGGACGGCAACGGTTTTGTCAACCTGGCGGGTGGCGACGATCTGAACGTCACGCTGCTGACCCAGTCCGACTATGCCACCGACAAGAACCTGGCCGAAGGCGTGGTTGCCATGCTGGCCGATGTCGGGGTGAAGGTGACACTGAATGCCTTGACGGGCAAAGACTTCGACAATGCCCGCGACAGCGGCAAGTTCGATCTGATCGTTGTCCGCAACGGCACCGAACTGATCACGGTGGTGCAGAACACCGTGCAACTGGCACCAACCGGTCCGACCACGTCGAACCATCACCGGGCCAATAGCGCGGGTGAACTGGATCTGCTGCCCTATGAACAGCAGATGGTCGATACGGTGAACGCCTTCATCGGCACGCGGGATCCGGCTGAACGGGTTGCGCTGATGAAGACCTATCAGAAGCTCTACACCGAAAACCTCGACGGCATAGGCCTCACGGCCTATCCGGGTGCACTGATCATCAACAAGCGCTTTTCCAACATCCCGGCAGGGGCGCCGATCTTCATGTACAACTGGGCCGAAGACAACATCATCCGCGAGCGGGTGTTTGTGGCTGCCGACAAGCAGATCGGTGCGGAACTGCATCCGCAGACGCTGCCGGGCAAGCCGGGTGATCCGGGTGCCATGGAGTAAGTGACAGACGGGGCGGGGCCACGACGGCCCCGCCCTCCCTTTTCAACGCATTCCGATCCTGAGCCTTTGCCCGCCGCAGACCGCAGGTCAGTCGGGTTTTCCGCCGATATTCGTCCAGAGAAAGTTCTCAGGCCATGCTCCGATTTCTCGCGATCCGGGTGATGCAGGCAATTCCCGTGCTGCTGGTGATGAGCATCATCACCTTCACGATCATTCAGGCCCCGCCGGGCGACTACGGTGATTTCATCCGCACCAACATGATGGTGCAGGGCAATGCCACCTCGGAAACCGCCTCTGCCGCCGCCGAGGCCTACCGCGAAACCCATGGGCTGAACGATCCGATGCCGGTACAATACGTGCGCTGGATCTGGGGCATCGTCAGCCGCGGCGACTTTGGCCAGTCGTACCTTTACAACAAGCCGGTGTCAGAAGTGATCCTGCAGCGCCTGCCGATCACCATCGGCATCGCGCTCACCTGCCATTTCCTCGCCTCGGTGTTCGGCATCGGCTTTGGCGTGCTGGCGGCAACGCGGCAATATACCTGGGTTGATACCCTGCTGTCGTTCATCTCGTTTCTGGGGATGACGATCCCGCGCTTTCTGTTCGCACTCATCATTCTGTATGTGCTGGCATACAAGCTGAACGTGCAGGAAATCGGGTCGTTCTATTCGTCGAAATTCGGTGGTCAGCCGATGTGGCTGGGTTGGTTCCAGTTCAACTGGGCCAAATTCTGGAACCTGATCCAGCATATCTGGCCGGTGATCTTTGTCGCCACCATTGGCGGGCTGGCCTACAACATGCGGGTGATGCGGGCCAATCTGCTGGATACGCTCAACATGCAATATGTCGAGACCGCCCGGGCCAAGGGGCTGAGCGAAGGTGCCGTGATCCTGAAACATGCGGTGCCCAATGCGCTGCATCCGCTGATCGCCTATCAGGGTGTGGTGCTGCCCTATATGCTGACCGGCGAGATCGAGGTGGCCATCGTGTTCGGCCTTGCCACCATCGGCCCCGCCATTGTCGGATCCATGGCAATCGGTGATGTGTTCGTGACGGCATCGCTTCTGCTTGTTTTGGGGGCCACGCTGATCGTCGGCAATATTCTGGCGGATCTGCTGCTGGCGCTGCTGGATCCGCGGATCCGGGTCGGAGGAGATGCCTGATGGCCGCCCCTGTGCAAAGCAAGCCGCTGACCCACGTCGGCGAAGCGGCGGACGACCGTCTTTCGACCGTATCAACCACATCGCAAAGCTATGGTGCGCTGGTCTGGCGGCGGTTCCGCCGCTCGATCCCCGGCATGATTGGCGGCATCATGGTGGTGTCGCTGCTGTTCATTTCGGTTTTTGCCAATTTCTTCGCCCCGATGAACCCGCGTGAGCCATCGCTCGCGTTTGCCCCGCCCGACGAGATCGGGTTTTACGTGCCTGCCACCGGCTGGCAGTTGCGCCCGGTGGCCTTTCCCATCGTGGAAAGCGAAGAGCTTGATCCGGTGACCTATCAGCCGCTCAATGGCCCCGACTATGACAACCCGCGCAAGCTGGTGTTCTTTGCCAGGGGGTGGGATTACAAGTTCCTCGGCCTGATCCCGGTCAGCCGCCATTTCATCCAGGTCGAGGACGGATCGCCCTTGCATATCCTGGGCACCGACAAGCTGGGCCGCGATATCCTGTCGCGCGGCATTGTCGGCAGCCGGGTCTCGTTGGCGATTGCGCTGATCTCGGTCGGGCTGATCACCATCATCGGCACCCTGGTGGGCATCGCATCGGGCTATATCGGTGGTCGGTTCGACATGTGGTTTCAGCGGTTTGTCGAGGTCGTTCTGGCTTTTCCGCAATTGCCGCTGTACCTGGCGCTGGCCTCGCTGATCCCGGTGACCGCCCCGACCTGGCTGTTTCTGACCTTCGTGGTGGCGGTGATCGTCGGCTTGGGCTGGGCGCAACTGAGCCGCGAGGTGCGCTCGAAAACCCTGGCGATGCGGCGGATCGACTATGTCCGGGCGGCGCAGGCGGTGGGGGCAGGCGACTGGCGTATCATCACCCGCCACATCCTGCCCAATGTGCTGAGCCATGTGATCGTGTCGGTCACCCTTGGCATCCCGGCCATCGTGCTGTTGGAAAGTTTCCTTGGTTTTCTGGGATTTGCCGTGAAGCCGCCCATGATTTCATGGGGCCTGATGCTGCAGGATGCCGGCACCTTTTCGGTGATCGGGTCTTACCCGTGGATTCTCAGCCCGGTCGGCTTCGTGCTGCTGACCGTATTCGCATTCAACGCACTCGGCGACGGGTTGCGTGATGCCGTTGACCCCTATTGAGGTTGCGATGAAAGACAGCATGAACATGGGTGCCGGCGGCTCTGACATCGTGATTGACGCGCAGAATGTGCAGGTCAGCTTCGGGGTTGACGGCGGCATGATCGAGGCGGTGAAAAAGGTCAGCTTCCGGGTGTCGCGGGGGCAGACCATCGCGCTGGTGGGCGAAAGCGGTTCCGGTAAATCGGTGACGGCGCGGGCGGTGATGCGGCTGCTGTCGAAGCGGGCGCGGGTCGGGGCAGAGACCCGCATCCTATATAACGGCACCGACATGGCGCATCTGAAACCGGAAGCGATGCGCAGGCTGCGCGGCAACCGGATTTCGATGATCTTTCAAGAGCCGATGTCGTCCCTGAACCCGGTGTACACCATCGGGTCGCAGATCGCCGAAGTGTTGCGGCTGCATCAGGGAATGAACCGGCAACAGGCCATGGTGCGGGCAAGGGAACTGCTGGAAGAGGTGCAGATCCCCGACCCGGAAACGCGCCTGCGCTCTTATCCGCACCAGCTTTCCGGCGGTCAGCGCCAACGGGTGATGATCGCCATCGCGCTGGCGAACCGCCCCGATGTGCTGATCGCCGATGAGCCGACCACAGCGCTGGATGTGACGGTGCAGGCGCAGATCCTGCAACTGATTGACGAGCTGAAGGCCCGGCTTGGCATGGCCGTGGTGCTGATCACCCATGACCTGACGGTGGTGCGCCAGTTTGCCCAGCATGTCTATGTGATGCAGCATGGCGAGGTGCGCGAAGAAGGCCCGACCGAGGCGATATTCAGCAACCCGCAGCATCCCTATACAAGGCGGCTGCTGGCGTCCGAGCCGAAAGGCGAGGCGGTGCCGATCTCTGGCAGCGCCGATGATGTGCTGCAGGGCGAGGCGGTCCGCGTCAGCTTTACCCTGCGCAAAGGCGGGGCATTCCGGACGAAAAAGACTGAACTGGTGGCGGTGGACAGCCTGTCGCTGACGCTCAAACGCGGCGAAACCCTGGGGCTGGTCGGCGAAAGCGGTTCGGGCAAGACCACCTTTGGTCAGGCGCTGATGCGGCTGATCCCGACCGATGGCGGTGCGGTCAGCTTTGAAGGCCGACGGATCGACCAGTTGAGCCGCAAGCAGCTGATGCCGTTCCGCAGCCGGATGCAGATCGTGTTTCAGGACCCGTTCTCCAGCCTGAACCCGCGGATGTCGGTGCGCCAGTTGATCGAAGAGGGGCTGATCGTCAACAACATCGGCACCAGCCGCGCCGACCGGCTGGAGCGGGTGAAAAAGGCGCTGCGCGACGCCGGGCTGCCCGATACGATCCTGATGCGGTTTCCCCATGAATTTTCCGGTGGCCAGCGCCAGCGACTGGCGATTGCCCGTGCAATTGCGCTGGAACCGGAGTTCATTCTGCTGGATGAACCGACCTCGGCGCTGGACCTGTCGGTGCAGGCGCAGATCATTGATCTATTGCGCAAATTGCAGGCGGATCGCGGGTTGAGTTATCTGTTCATTTCGCATGATCTGAAGGTGGTGCGGGCCCTGTGTCACCGGGTTCTGGTGATGCTGAACGGGCAGATCGTGGAACAGGGGCCGGTGGCCGACGTGCTGGAAAACCCGCAAACCGACTATACCAAAAGGCTGGTTCGCGCCGCCTTCGACATCGCAACGTAAGACTGGGCAACGCAAGACTGGGCAACGCAAGACTGAGCAACGCAACACTGAGCAACATGACGCTGAGCAATATGAGGCTGACATGACCAAACGAACCGTAATCACCTTCATCGGCGCGGGCTCCACCGTATTCGCCAAGAATATCGCCGGCGATATCCTGCAGCGACCCGCGCTGGCCAATGCCGAAGTGCGGCTGATGGATATCAACCCGCAGCGGCTGGAAGAATCGGCGATCATCGTGGGTAAACTGGCGATGACGCTGGGCGGCAAAGCCACTGTCACCACTTTTTCCGACCAGCGCGGGGCGCTGGATGGCGCGGATTTCGTGGTGGTCTGCTTTCAGATCGGCGGCTATGAACCCTGCACCGTCACCGATTTCGAGATTCCGAAGAAATTCGGCCTGCGCCAGACCATTGCCGATACCCTTGGCATTGGCGGCATCATGCGCGGGTTGCGCACGGTGCCGCATCTGTGGAGCATCTGCGATGACATGATGCAGATCTGCCCGCGTGCGATCATGCTGCAATATGTCAACCCGATGGCGATCAACACCTGGGCAATTGCGGCGAAATATCCGGCGATCCGCCAGGTCGGCCTGTGCCATTCGGTGCAGGGCACCGCGTACGAACTGGCCCGCGACCTTGATTTGCCGGTCGAGGATATCCGCTACCGCGCCGGTGGCATCAACCATATGGCGTTCTATATGAATTTCGAGCATCGCCAGCCCGATGGCTCTTACATCGACCTCTATCCTGCGCTGAAAAAGGGCTATGCCGCAGGGCGTTTCCCCAAACCGTCGCACTGGAACCCGCGCTGCCCCAACAGGGTGCGCTATGAAATGCTGCGCCGACTGGGCTATTTCGTCACCGAAAGCTCGGAACATTTTGCCGAGTATACGCCCTGGTTCATCAAGCGCGACCGCCCGGACCTGATCGAGAAATTCGGGATCCCGCTCGATGAATATCCGGTGCGCTGCATCGAGCAGATCGCCCGCTGGAAGCGGCAGGCCGAAGAATACCGCGCCGCCAATGAAATCACGGTCGAGGCCAGCCATGAATATGCCAGCCAGATCGTGAATTCGGTGGTGACCGGCGAGCCGTCGGTGATCTATGGCAACCACGCCAACCGTGGCTTCATCCCGCAACTGCCCGAGGGCTGCGCCGTAGAGGTGCCGACGCTGGTCGATGCCAACGGCCTGCAACCGACCGTGGTGCGCGATATCCCGCCGCAACTTATCGCCCTGATGCGCACCAACATCAATGTGCAGGATCTGACGGTGCAGGCGCTGCTGACCCAGAACCGCGAGCATATCTACCACGCCGCGATGCTCGATCCCCATACCGGGGCAGAGCTTGACCTTGACCAGATCTGGGCGCTGACCGACGAGTTGCTGGCCGCGCATGACATCTGGTTGCCGGAATTTGCCAGGGTTGAACCCAAGCGCAAGGCTGGCTGAAATGTGGCCATCGCGCATCATCATCGTTGGTGGCGGCACAGCCGGTTGGCTGGCCGCGCTGATGCTGGGCGACGCGGCCAGGCGGGCAGGGGCCGCGCCTGCCATCACCGTGGTGGAAAGCACCAAATTCGGCACCATCGGGGTGGGCGAGGGCACCACGGCGGTGTTTCGGATGATGCTCAAGCGTCTGGGACTGGATGAGATGGAGTTTCTGGCGGCAACCGAGGCCACCATAAAATTCGGCATCCGCCACCGCGACTGGCGGCGGCTGGGCCATTGCTATGACGGGCCGATCGACGACCCGCATCTGGTGGCGGGTCTGGGTGGGTTGCCGCTGCTGGATGCCGCGCAGGTGGCGGCGGGGCGCAGGGTCGGGGAAACCCACCTGTTCCAGCACCTGATCGACGGTGCCAAAAGCCCGTTTGCACTGCGCGATGGTCGCTGCATCCCTGCCGGGCCGTTTCACCATGCCTTTCACTTCGATCAGGCGCTGGCGGGCAAATATCTGAAAACCAAGGCGGGTTCGGTTGCCCTGATCGACGATCAGGTGACCGGGGTTCAAACCGGTGATGCCGGAATTGCCGCGCTGACGCTGGAGTCGGGCCGCCGGGTCGAGGGTGATTTCTTCATCGACTGTTCGGGTTTCCGCCGCGCCCTGATCGGGCCCTTGGGGGCGGAGTGGGTGGGTTACGGCGACGTGCTGCCGGTCAACCGCGCCATGCCGTTCTGGATCGACATTCCCGAGGGCGAAGAAATTGATCCCGTCACTCTCGCCTGGGCGCAGGGTGCCGGCTGGATGTGGAAAATCCCCACCGCCACCCGCTACGGCTGCGGCTATGTCTATTCCGACCGACATACCACCCCGGATCAGGCCAAAACCGAGATCGAACAGGCGCTGGGGCATGAGATTTTTCCGCGCAACGATATAAAGATCAACGCCGGGCGGCTGAACCGCAGCTGGATCGGCAATTGCGTCGCGCTCGGGCTGGCGTCATCCTTTCTGGAACCGCTGGAGGCGACCTCGATCCATGGCACGGTGGTGCAACTGATGCTGATGGCCGCTTTGATCGGGCAGGGCGATGCGTCGGCGCGGTTCAACGAAACCGCGGCGCGGCAGGTTGATGATTTCCGCGACTTCATCCGGCTGCACTATGTCAGCGAGCGGCGTGACACCCCGTTCTGGCGCGATGTCGCGGCAAGCCACCCGGCGGCAGTCACCGAAAAGGTGGATATTTGGGCCGATAAGATGCCGGACGCGCAGGATTTCCGGCCCTTTCCCATGGGCCTGCCCCATGTCGAGGCACAGCTTTACACCCCGGTGCTGGATGGGCTCGGGTTGTTGAGTGCCAGCGTGGCGCAGGCCCGGCTGGGGGCTGATCCGCGCCCGGCGCAGGCGGCGCGCGCCCTGATTTCCGAATATCGCGGCGCGGCGCGCCAATGTATCGGCCACCGCGCATTTCTAACCTCTCTTCACCAAAAGGCAGCAACATGAGCTTCAAGATCACCATCATCGGCGCGGGCTCTGTGGGGTTCACCAAGAAGCTTTGTTCCGACATCCTGAAAGTGCCGGAGTTCGAGGATATCGAGATCGCCCTGACCGATATCAACGCCCATAATCTGGACATGATCGCCCAGATCATCCGGCGCATCGTTTCGGTGAACAAGCTGAAAACCCGGGTGACAGCGACAACCGACCGCCGCGCCGCGCTGGCGGGGGCGCGCTATGTGATGAATTGCGTGCGGATCGGCGGGCTGGAGGCGTTTGCCGACGATATACGCATTCCGCTGAAATACGGGGTGGATCAGTGCGTCGGCGATACGATCTGCGCCGGTGGCCTGCTCTATGCACAACGCGGCATCATGGCTATGATGGATTTCTGCAAGGATATCCGCGAGGTGGCGGAACCGAACGCCCTGCTGCTGAACTATGCCAACCCGATGGCGATGATGACCTGGGCGGTGGTGGAACATGGCGGCGTGCGGACCGTGGGCCTGTGCCATGGCGTGCAGAACGGCCACCGCCAGATCGCGCGGGCGCTGGGGGTGCCGATGGAGGAGGTGGATATCATCTGTTCCGGCATCAACCATCAGACCTGGTATCTCGATATCCGCCACAACGGGCGGCAGGTCGGCAAGGATGAACTGCTGGCCGCATTCGAGGCGCATCCGGCGTTTTCCAGGCAGGAAAAGGTGCGGATCGACGTATTGAAGCGCTTTGGCTTCTATTCCACCGAGTCGAACGGCCATCTGTCGGAATATCTGCCGTGGTATCGCAAGCGGCCCGATCAGATCATGGACTGGATCAGCATGGATGAGTGGATCCATGGCGAAACCGGCGGCTATCTGCGCTATTCCACCGAAAACCGCAACTGGTTCGAGGAGGATTTCCCCAGGTTCCTCGACGAAGCCGGGGCGCCGCTGTCGGCCTGTGAACGGACCGACGAACATGCCAGCCATATTCTGGAGGCGCTGGAGACCGGGCGGACCTATCGCGGTCATTTCAATGTGAGGAATGGCGGGATCATCAGGAACCTGCCGGAGGACTGCATCATCGAAAGCCCCGGGTTCGTTGACCGCTTCGGCATCAACATGGTCGAAGGCATCACCCTGCCCGATGCCTGCGCCGCCACCTGCACTGCCTCGGTCAATGTGCAGCGCATGGGGATGAAAGCGGCGATGACCGGCGATCTGGACCTGTTGAAACAGGCGGTTCTGCATGACCCGCTGGTGGGCGCGATCTGCACCCCCGAAGAGGTCTGGCAGATGGTCGATGAAATGGTGGTGGCGCAGGCCCAATGGCTGCCGCAATATGCGGCTGTCGTGCCCGCCGCGCGCGAGCGGCTGAAGAACCCCAGGGTCAAGACCCGCGACTGGGCGGGCGCGGCGCG
>Ga0163144_10021113_pt1 | contig 12959 bp, 14 predicted proteins | sample OliLak19BULKMAT1_FD_123175 | JGI IMG/M metagenome (GOLD analysis project Ga0163144, IMG submission 123175) | Freshwater microbial mat bacterial communities from Lake Vanda, McMurdo Dry Valleys, Antarctica - Oligotrophic Lake LV.19.BULKMAT1 | ecosystem: Environmental > Aquatic > Freshwater >...
CCGGTCGGGGACGGGCGCAGCCGAAGGGCGAGTTGGCGATTCTTGCCGCCCTCGTGGACGTGCCCGCGCCCGAGGGAGATGTCACACGCCTCGGCGCAGTCCTCGTACCATTGAGGAATCCATGTGCCTTTGCAGGCGAAGTAGCTACCAAGCTTGAAGCCTGGCCCATCGATAGCGAGCTGATCGATCGCCTGCAGGCTCAGGCAGAAGCGGCAAGCGGTCCGACCTTCTGCGCGGCGCCAATAACGCCTCCGAACATCTCCTTGAAATCCGACCAGCCTAGGTAGTCTCCGATTTGGTTGACGACGATTTGCGTCGGGGAGACCTGGACAAGCTTCTTGTCGTCAGCAGACCAGCAGCGCAGCCTAGTTTGGAGCGCACCAGGCATCGCGACGACAGCGCCCGGGAGTCCTGGTGGCATGGCCAGCGTCGGTCCGAGGTCGATGCGCGGGTAGCCATTCCGGCGCAGGTCGGCTGCGAGATCGAAGACCGCGTCACCCGGGAGGGCCGCATCCAGGTCCAGCTCTGTGAGCAGTTCGATGAGGAGCGGCTTCTTGTAACCCATGGCCCTGCTGAACGCTCTAGCAGTCTCCTAGTAGCGGCAACGCGCTGACAAAGTGAAGCACGATCTTGTTCCTCGGAGGGCAATTGGGCTGAATTTCTTCGAGAAACGCTAGCCTTGAGCGAGAAGGCTTAGGAAAATACCTAAGGCCCGGCAAAGCCGGCCGCTAGGGAGGCCCGACTCGGGCCACCTCGGTCACTTAGGCCCGACGCAACGTCCCCCCTCACACAGAAGGTCGCCCTCGCAGTCGCTGTCTTTCGAACATCGGGTGACTGGGAGCACGCCGTTCGGTTCGCAAGGACGCATCACGGTCAGCCCGTGGGCGATGTAGGAGCACAAGCGTGACGGGGATTGGGCAGGACTGATCGCGAACGACTTCGAGACCGTGACGGGATTGCCGGCGAAAGCGGGCACATGCGCGCTGGCAAAACTGCCTTCGACGCAGGCGCCGCGCGGCGTGCCGGCGAACGGTGCTCCAAGCACGACGGCCCGCGTCACGCGCCCGTTGGGCGCGAAGGTGACCTGAACCTTACCCGTGCCGGTCGGCCCGTCTGTTCTCGTGCAGCCACCGGCGCCAGCGGCTGCCGCAGCTAGAGTCGCAATGGCGGCCGCCTTGCTGAACGGTGCAATGGCGCGCGAAGCCTCATCTGTGGTTTCGCCGAGTAGCTGCTCGGGCGTCAGCCCGCCGCGCGCGACTGGATGCGCGACAGCGCTAGGGACTGCGGATCCGATAGCAGTGACCTTCCGTTGTCTCTCCGTCCGAGTTGGATGTCCCAGCAGGTCGCTCGACGTTGCACGCGCACTACCAGCGGGGATCGAGCACGTGGGGCTGGGTCCTTGTCGGCACGAGCCCCGTGACTTGGTACGCCAGCCTGATGGCAATGAAGGGCTTGAACGGCGGCGAGCCAGTCAGCGGCGGCCAGGTGGTGCTCGGCACCGGCATCGCGCTGACTCAGCTAGTCCTCGGAGTAGTGCTTCTGGCCATGCCCAGCGTGCACTCGTCGCCCATCGTCGCCCCTTGACGGGTGTCAGTGCGTTCGTTACGCTGACACCCATGGTCAAGACTCAAGTGTATTTGCCGGAAGCGGAGCTAGCTGCGCTGCACCGCGTCGCCAAGGCTAAGAAGCGACCCGTGGCTGAGTTGGTTCGAGAAGCGATCCGTGACAAGTACTTGCGCGCGTCCGCGAGTGGTCCCGTCGCGCTCTGGGACGGCCCGTTTGCCGGATCATCGAGCGATCACGATTCGACTTTCGACGAGCCATGATTCGCGCGGCGGAGCGAGTCTTCATCGATACAGGCGCGTGGATCGCCTTGGCGATCGTTCGCGATTCGATGCACGAGCGGGCACGCGAGACGTGGACGGCAATCCTCGAGGCGGGGGCCCGCCCCGTCGTGTCCGTGCCGGTGCTGCTCGAGACGTTCACCTACCTGCAGCGTAAGGTGTCGCACGACGTGGCCAGCCGTTGGTGGGGCAGCCTCGCCGCCGTCCCTTTCCTCGAACGCGTCGAATGCGCACCCGCCGACTTGAATGCCGCGATGAAGTTTTTCGACAAGCGCGAGCTCTACAAGCTGAGCCTGGTCGATGCGACCAGCTTCGTGCTGATGCGCAAGCACAAGCTGCGCGTCGCGTTTTCGTTCGACACGCACTTTGCGGCGGCGGGGTTTCGGCTGGCGTAGGCAAACCGCGGGACGTCGTTAGCTTAGCTTAGCTTAGCTAGGGGCGAAAGCGGGTGAGAGTCGCGCGACCAGCGGTGTCGGAGCCCGCCACGTAGGCGCTCCCGTCTGGCCCGACGCTCACTGCGTTGCCCGAAGTCAGCCCCGCTGGACGGCGCAACCATAGGCGCTGGCCCAACGAATCGTAACGGGCGATGAACAGCTGGCGCGCCGTTTCTTGCGCTGCCTCGGTGCCCACTACCAGCGTGTCGCCCGCCGAGAAGGTACAGCCGCCAGCCACGTTGCTTTCAGCGTTCTCGCCCTCGTACGTGCGTTCCCAGACTTCGGCGCCCGAGTTGTCACGACGGTAGATCACTGCTGCGGACCTGCGGTCGAACAAGGCACGCGTCCCGCAAACCAAGTAGTCACCATTCGTCTCGTTCAAGGCCAGACCCGAGACCCCGCTGATGCTTGCTTGGGGAGTAAGCGGTCTGACTCCTGTTCGCGTTCCGCTGGCCGTCCACTCGATCGACATCAGCTCTTTGCCGGCGCCGGGCGTGGTTTGTTGATAGCCGGCGGCCCAAGTGTTCCCGCTATTCCAAGCGGCGACGTTAACCGCCTCGTCATCCCCGTGCGAGGCGCCATCGTAGAAATCGCCCCAACCAGCTTTGCCGGTTAGCAAGTCGTAGGTCCAGATCCAAACGTCCTTGCCGGTTTGAAAGCTGTTGACGTAGCCAACCGCGATGATCTCGCCGGCGCTGCCGAGCGCAAGGTCATTAACTATCTCGTTGCCGCCAGAAGGCTCGAGCTCCTCCCAAAGCAGGTCTCCGTGTCGCGAGAACTTGCGAATCCAGCCGCGGCGCACGCCGTCTGCGTCGGTCGTTGAACCCCCAACCACACTCTCGTGCTCAGCGGTGACCAGTGCGGAAACCGCCTCGTCGGCGCGATCGGCAAGGTCGAAGGTGCGTGACCAGAGAAACGTTCCAGCGGCATCGAAGGCCGTTACGTAGGCGTCACGCTCAGGGCGCTGCAAGGCGTCGAGAACCGTCACGTAGCCAACCATCACACCAAACACACCGTCCGCTGCCAGCGCCACGCCCCTGCCCTCGGAGGGGCTGGGCGCGTCGCCGGGTGATGCCACCCAGAGCATCTCGTCCGTGAGCCGGAGGTCCTTCGGATCGGTACCGAGCGAGACGTTGGAACCGCAGCCCAACACCGCCAAAGCCGCGGCGCTCCTGCAGTATTGCATGCTCGCAACCTAGCACGGGCGCGAAGTGCGTCACGGCATCCTTCCAGGCACAGGCTAAGGCGGACTGACCACTTTTCTTACGCGGACAGCGAGCGGACTTTGTGGGTACCGCGCCAGGAACCTCTTCCCCAAGCGCTGCGCTGCGGCGTGGTTTCCGGTGGCCGCCAATGCCTCGATGCGCATCACGGTAGCCTCGGTCTGGAGGCTTCCCGAGGTAAACGACTGATCGTAGGCGTCGAGCTCGACGAGCGCCCGACTCGCGTCGCCTGCTGCAAGCGCCCGACGCACTTTGTCCAGTTGAGCTAGCTCCAGCTCGACATTGCTCCGCGCCGGCTGGGCGACGGTCGCTGGTTCGGGTGGCGCTCGACGAAGCGAGCGCATCGGCTCCGGCGAGCTTTGCGCGCGCTGCTCCGACGATGTGAGCGCGCGCACATCGGAAGGCGGCTGCACGAGCGGCATCACCGGATCCAAGGGCGCGGCGCTGGGCGCTGACGCGGGAAGCTGGGGAGTGGCGAGCTTCCGAGCAGACTTGCCAGAAAACCCGCTTCCGTGCTGCGTTTTCTCCGGTTTCTCGGGTTGCGCAGTCCTGGCGTACTCGACATACGCCAACGTGGAACCGCCGATCGCGACCGGCACGCTTGCCACGCCGATCCATTTAAGCGTTGCGAGCCAGCCCAGCTTGGTGAAGAGCTTGGCCTGCGTTCCAGCCGCGAGCAGCACCGTAGTACCCGTGACAACCGCCGCCAAACCCAGAGCGCGCCGGGTTCGCGCTTCTCCCTCTGCTGAAGCGTCGTCGTCTTCGGCTGATTCCAAGAGCGTGCGCGCCAGCGCTGGGATTTCACCGTCAAGAAGCCGTTCGAAGTCAGCCATTCGTTGCTCCTGTTGTTGCGGTTCGCACTTCGGCGTTCGAGAGCAACTCCACCCTCGAGAAGAACGCTTCGCGTGCCCTCCTTAGGCGCGACGCCACGGTCCCTGCTGGGATCTCTAGCAGCTGTGAGATCTCGGCCATGGTCAGGCCCTCTACCTCGAACGCCACGAAAACGACCCTCAGCTCCAAGCCCATGTCGAGCAAGACTGCGTCCAACATCTCTCTCGCGCGCTTGCGTTCGAGCAAGGCGTCGGGCGCTGCGATGGACGTTTCCATAAGGTCGAAAGCAAAGCTACTAGTAGAGACTTCACGCTCGCGGGCTGCAGCCGCGCTGCGGGCATCCGAGGCGGCACGGATGGCGGTCCCAAAAAGAAACGACCTTTCGCTGCCTACCTTGACTGCTTCCAACTTTCCGGCGAGCACCAGGAAAACCTTCTGCGCCACGTCGTCGACTGCCTGCGGCTCAATCCCGAGCCTGCGCAGAAAGCGCCACACTAAGCGGTAGTTCGCGCTGAATGCCCCGTTCAGGCGTGAAACATCCGTTGCTTTCAGCAACAGGGGAGCGTCCGGCTCGGCGGGCAGGACTGTCTCGTCGAGAACGAGCGGGCGCGGAGGACTCATGCCAACGTTCTCCCTGATGATGGGAGGAAACAGTATTTGTGATCACTTCTACGCCTCCAAGTCCGCCCCCAAACCGTTACCAACGATGGCAAACCCCGAGTGAGCCCTCCGCACCCATCGCGGGTGTGTCGTAGAGGGCGGTGTTAGGTTCTGCTCGGAAGTGATCTCGAGTCAGCACCCACTGCCAAGAACCGCCCAGCTCCAGAAAATAGCTAGCCGTTACCGGCAGTTGTAAGCGCAAAGCCACGTCCGTGGCGAGCCAAAGCCGGTTCGTCGGGCGGGCGTCGGCCACCTCTTCGGCACGCGCGTTCACCCAACCGCCGTCGAGCCCCGCGCACGGCATGAGCTCGAGCCCCTCGCCGAGAGAGAAGCTTGTCGGGCAATACAGCGCGCGCAAGCTAGTTCTCGCAAATCGTGCGCGGAGAGCGCGCTGGGCGACGGCGCTCGCCCCTCTCCCGTGCGTCACAGCCAAGCGCACGCGAGGATCCCAAGGCGCAGAAGTTCGCAGAATATCGGCGAATATCGAGACTATCCAAGAGCCGGGCGCCCCGAGCAGCGTGGAAGCGCCGCCCAGCAATCCAACAGCCTGACCTGCGCCGACGTTATCCTGCGCGTTGCTCGAGCCGGGCTGAGCGCGCTCCGCGCCGGACACTGGCTCAAGCGCGAGGGCAGCTACGAGCGCCAGCGCGGCGACCACCTCGTCGCAAGTCTCCGCATCGACCTCGCGTACGAAGCTGTCGCCCGGCGCTGCTGCGGCGGTGAGTCGACCCCGATAGCCAGCTGAAGACGGCTCCAACTCGAGCGTGAAGCGAGGCCCGCCCGCAAGCTTGCCCGCCGATGCGAACCGCACCCGCGACGTGCGGGCCGCGACCTGAGAGCGAAAGGTTATTTCTCCTGGACAGCCCGCGGCCGGCAGGTAAACGAGCTCCCACGGCCTTGGGGGGGCTTCCGCTCGTGCGACCAGGGAGCCTAAGAAGACGGCGCCGAATGCGGCCACGCGAGCAGGGAATGACGTCACTGGGGCCGCGCGAGCATGATGCTACCCGTCACTGGTACCGTCAATCTCTGGCTTTTGTCGTCTGATCGGCAGATCGACGAGCCCGCTGATCAAATGCCGTGAGGCGCCCCATCAACGGGTATGACATTCGGCGAGCGACGGACCCGTCCCGCGATCCCCAGCCGGCGGAAAGGCCGCTGGTCGTCCGGCCTAACGCTCCCCGCTTTATCGGTGCTGTACGGCTCAGCAACTTGGCTCGCCCTTGCCGGGTGCACCACCAGCGTGGAAAGCGACCCCGGCACGAGTCCGGGGTCGAACGCGATCGACGCGCCTGCTCCAACGCCCGAGGAGGACACCGCCTGTACCTCCCCACCAACTCGGATTTGGCGACTAAGTGACGATCAGTACGTGCAGGCCGTCACGGATCTATTTCCAGGCGTCTCAGTGCCCGCAGTGCCGACGCCGGGCCGCAATGCCTACGAGCTCATCAACGCTGCGGGAGAGTTGCCCGTAACCGGCAGCCTCACGTCGCTTTTTCGTATTTCTGCCAGGAGCGTCGCCGGTCAAGCCGTTCAGAATCTAAACGCTCTGGTGACTTGCGCGCCGGCCGAGCCTCCAACGGACTGCGCAACCCGCTTCATCGACGACTTCGTCGCGCGAGCATTTCGCAGACCTGTCAGTGTGGAAGAGAGGGCGCGGTTGATCAGCGTCTTCGAGGTTGGCGCCCGGTCGAGCTTCGCCGAGGGTATTCGGTTGGTACTCGAAGCTGTCTTGCAGTCTGGCTCGTTCATCTACCGCGCCGAGCTCGGGCCTGCAGCCGCCGCCCCGGGGGAAACGGTAGGACTGACAGCCTTCGAGCTGGCGTCATCCTTGGCGTTTTTCTTGCTCAATTCCATACCCGACGCCGAGCTTTGGAGCGCTGCCCAAGATGGCTCTTTAGTCACGGCTGAAGTCTACGCTGCGCAAGTGGAGCGCTTGCTCGCGTTGCCTCGAGTCCAACAAAACCTTTCGCGGATCCTGGTCCGGTGGCTCAAGCTCGAACGTGTGCTGGTGAGTGAGCGGGCCACGACCAGCTTTCCGGAATTCGACGCACTACGTCAGCCCATGCTCGATGAGTCCCACGCGTTCTTTGCGCAATTGCTGAGCCGTGGCGGCAATGTGTCCGAGCTCTTCAGCTCACGGCAAGCGCGAATCGACGCAAGGCTGGCTGAATTCTACGGTGTTGCGACGAACGGCGCCCAGGGACTGATCAACGTGGAGCTTCCTGCGAGTCAGCGCGCCGGAATTCTCACACAGGGCAGCCTGATCGCTTCCGTCAAGGCCTCCAATCGCAGCGTGCACCGCGGTCTATTCATCCTTCGCGAGCTACTCTGCCACGAAATTCCGCCGCCGCCCGTCGGTCTCGACACCAAGCCGCCCAACCCAGAAGTCGACACCGAACGTGAGTTCGCGAACTACCGGGCGAGCCAGGGCAGCTGCGGAGCTTGTCACGGCGCCATCGACGGAATCGGCCTCAGCTACGAGCGCTACGACGCGCTTGGCCGTTACGCAGCCACTGACGCGAGCGGGCTACCGATCGATGCATCCGGAAGCCTTTTGCTCGACGGAGCGCCAGTTACGTTCGGTGACATCACCGAGCTCGGCCAGCTCTTGGGAAAAAGTCCGCAGGTGGGAGCTTGCGTTTCGCAGAAGCTGCTCGGTTACGCGCTGGGCGCCGCAGCCGAAGCGAGCTGCAGCTCTTCGCAGACCCGCCGCGCTGCGGCGAACGGTGCCAGCTTAGTCCAGGTATTTCGGAGCATTTTGGCCGACAGCCTATTCAAACTTCGCAAGGTTTCAAAATGACTCAGTCCGCACGCACGAGACTCGGAACCAGAGCACGAGCCAACTGTAAGACCTCGACACGGCGCCTACTCTTGAAATCTGCGGGCCTTGGGCTCGCCGGCTTGGGCATGCAGGGTCTGCTCGGGACACTCAAGTCCCGCGCCCTCGCCCAGCCTGTTCCCGCTGCTAAACGCTTGGTCATTCTGTACATGCCCAATTGCAATCAGCAGGGCTTTTGGCTGCCACAAGGCGGGCTTCAGCCGGAGCTGGGCCAAGGCATGGCCAATAGCTTTTCGTTCGGCGCCGCGTACACGCCCCTCGAGCCGGTCCGAAAGCATCTAACGATGCTGGAAGGGCTGAACATGAACGTGTTCGGTGATCAACACTCGGCCGGAGTGATCCGCTTCATGACGGGCGGCGGGGTGACGGGCGGGTCGCCCGGCGATGACCCCACGGCACAGTGGGCCCTTCTGCCTTCGATCGATCAGGTCCTGCTCGCCGGCTCGAGCGCGCTCCGGAGCACGAGCGCGGGCTCGCTTGCGTCACTCGATTTGCTCGCGGACGATCGACAGGAGACCGCTAATCCGGTGTATACCGCGCTTTCCTGGGCTGCGGACGGAAAACCCAGAATCTCTGACAGCCGCCCGCACCAGGTTTATGATCGCCTTTTCGCTGGAGTCGATCTCTCACACGGTGACATCGCAGAAACTCTGGTACGCGAGAAGAGCGTTCTGGACTACGTGAGGGCCGATCTCGACGAGCTCTATCGCAAGGTGCCCGCCAGCGAGCGAGCGGGGCTAGACAGTCACCTTGCCGGGATCCGTGAGCTCGAGTCCTCCATTCAGACTCAGCTGGCAAACGGAGCGGAGCAGGTGTTCCCCCGCCCTGGCGAGCTGAACGCGGCCGACAGCATGAATCATCCGGCCATCGTCAGTGCTCACTTCAACCTGATCAGGAGCGCGCTGCAGCTGGATCTAACCCGGGTCGTCACCATGGGCTTTGGGTCCTCCACAAGCGCCGTCGATTTCGCGGACATCATCGGCGGTAGCCAATTCACGGAGGATATTACGTACTCCTTCGCCAGCTTCGGGGTGCACGCGCTTGCGCACCGCGACGAGGGCAAGCAGAGCCCGACGCTTCAAGCCATCACCAGTTGGTACATGCAGAAGACGGCTGAGCTCATCGAGCTATTGGCAGCCACCCCCGAAGCGGATGGCACTAGCTTGCTCGACAATACGCTGGTGGTGCTGTTCACGGAGACTGCCGAAGGCCACGATCACAAGAATGTTCCAGTTTTCGTCTTCGGCGGTCACAAGCTGGGGCTAACCGGCAATCGCTGCCTGCGCTACCAGAACCGCACCACGAGCGATCTGTGGACTGCGCTCGCGCCGCTCCTCGGAGCCAAGCTCGCTACGTTTGGAGACATCGAACAGAATAAAGGGCCTTTGCCTGGGCTCGTCGCTTGAACCCGCCGCGCAGCCGTCCTCTCGACGTCGTGCACGTCAGGGAAGCAACTTGCCGACAAACAGCTCGCCATCCGTAGTTTGGCCGGTGACGAACGAGCCGCCATCGTGGGCGGGGGCTACGTCCCGACCCGTTGCGAGCGCGGCATCGCGGCGCAGCCATCGCTGAGTACTGCCTGGCTCTAGCTTGGCAGCCCAGAACTGCGAGCGCCCGTTGCTCGCCGAAGTGCCAACCACGCTCAGGGTGTCGTTGCCCAATGCGCAGCCGCGAGCCACGATGTCGTTCGACGCATCGGCCAGATCGGGAATGCGGCTCTGCCACACTTCCTCGCCACGATAGCCGAGCTTGGAAATGAGCGGCACGCTGTGTGTTCCCGTGGCATCGAGCACGCTGCCGCAAAGGTAATAGTCACCGTCGATGTCGTTGACAGCGATGCCGTTGGATTCGCCAACCAGCGGCGTACCCTGCGCGTCTTTCAAAGAGCGTTGCCAAGTGATGGTGCCGTCTGGTCGAAGCTCGAGCAGACTGGGCTCGCTGCCCGCACCGATTTGCGTTTGCTGGTAGCCCGCCACCCAGAACGCCCCGCTGCGCCAAACAGCCAGGTGGTGCGGCTCGTCTTCTCCGTGCAGGGGCCCGTCGTAGCGAGTGCTCCACAAGGTTGCCAGCGTGTTGCCGTCGCGCCGTTCCACCACCACATCGCGGCCGACCTCGAAAGTATTGGCGTAGCCGGCCACGATGACGTCGCCCTCCCAAAGCCCCAGCGCTTTGGCACGCAAGCTGACGTCGGGCTCGGAGGTCGCTGTGGCGAGCTCTTCTCCGCCAGGCGACCATTTGCGCAGCCACGCGCGCGTGCTGCCGTCCTCACCCGTCACCGAGCCGGCCGCCAGGATTTCGTGTTGAGGCGAGACGATGACGTCGAAGGCGTCGTCGTCTTTGCCAGCGTAATCGATGGTCTTCGACCACACGACGTGACCGGCCGGATCCAACACGCTCACGAAAATGTCGTGGTGGGGCCGCCCGAGCGCATCTCGAGCGGTGCTCCATCCCGACACTGCCAGTCCCTGGTCATCCGGGAACCGCGCTACGGCCAAGCCCTCAGCGGGTTTTGGTGCATCCAGCAGCCTCAACCAAGAAAAGCCCGGGCGATCGGACTGTAGCCGCTGTTGCGAGGGGGCCCCGCCTACGATGATCACTTCCTCGCACCCCGTGAGGAGTACGAGCACCGTAATCCCGTAGGCCCTCCAGCGGACCTTGTAAGGGCCTAAGGCTGCCCCGAGGCGTGCGGTCGCCGTCATGGTTGCTTCTTCGGTTCGATGATCGCTCGCACCTTGGCGGCAAGCAGGCTATCGGGGTGACGTTCCAAAAATTGTCGTCCCAATCGCTCAGCTTCGCTGCCGCGCCCAGTCTGGCTGAGCGCCGCAATGCGCAGCACGCTGGCTTCAAGGGACAGAGCGCCTGCAGGGAAGGCTCTCGTATGACGATCCAGCTCGATCAGCGCCAACGGCGCGTTACCTCGCTGCAATGCTCGACGTGCGGCGTCGAGCGCCGCTACCTCCTGCTCCGTGGACGCAGACGCCGGGCTCGCGCTCGGGGCGTCACGACCGAGCCCTGCCTTGGGAGTCGACGACCCTGGTTTGTCGCCGTCAACGTTGGCGATGCGGTGTGGCGGCAGAGCTCGAACGGTTGGGATGTCGTGCGCGGCGTCAGCAGAGCTCGGCGTCGCTGCAGAGCTGAATGAGACGCGGGGCTTGGGCTCGGCGCGTGGTGTTGTTGGCGCATCGACCGAGGATGCGCTGACAGGCTGGGCCTTTTCTGAGCGAGCCCCTAGCCAGGTCGCGCCAACCGCGATCGGCAGCGCGACAAGGGCGGTCCATTTGCCGATCACCAGCAGGCCTGCGTTGCTCAAGACGTTGGTCGACGCACCTGCTGCAACGTTGGCTGTTGCGGCGCCGGCAGTGGCCGCGACTTGCGGAGCCGCGACCGCCTTGGTGGCCGTCGCGACTACCACGCCGCTGGCAGCGCCGGCCACAGGCAAGCCTAGTTGGCTGCGCCAACGAGCGACACGCTCCGCGGAGGGCTCATCGGCTTGCGCTGACTCCAGGACTTGCCGACCCAGAGGCCCCAGCCCGCCGTCGAGTAGTCGCCGTGGCTCGCTCATGAAGCCACCTCCACCCGAGCCGGCTGCGCCAAGGCGGCCTGAGCTGCCGCGGCCGGCCCTTCGACCGGCTCGATCGGCTCGACCGGTACGGCAACTTCGGATTGGTCTCCCTTGGCGTTGCTGTCTCCCCCATCTCGACGCACGGCATCGAACAATTCGACGGCGTAGCCGTTGCGAGTGCGCGCAAGCTGATGAGCGATCCGATGCGCCGGGCCGGCTGGGTGGGATGCACGCCGACTGCGAGCGATACAAGCTGCGCGACGGATTTCGCGGGACGGTTTGGCCGACGCGCCTTTCGGCGTCCGCTGTCGAGCAATGAGCTGGCAACCTACGCTCGACTCGCTGCGGCAGCGAGCGCGTCGTCGGGCGATCCATGGATTGGGCTCGAGATGATCGTGGTGGCGATGCTCGAGTCGCCCAAGTTCCTGTATCGGGTGGAGGTCGGCGCGCCAGATGGCGTCGACCCCGCTCGGCGCGCGTATTCTGGTTTCGAGTTGGCCACACGACTGGCCTACCTGATCTGGAACACCACGCCCGACGACTCGCTGCTCGACTTGGCCGAGGCGGGTGAGCTTTCGACCACTGATGGAATCCGACGGGTGGTCGCCGGGATGTTTACTTCGGGCCGAGCGCACGAAGGGCTGCCAACCTTCTTCGCCGAGCTTCTCAACCTGGATCGCGTGTCTGGTCTGCACAAGGATGCGACTCGGTTTCCGCAAATGTCCGATGCTCTTGCCGCGTCGATGCAGGCCGAAACGCTGGCTCTCTTCGACGAGATCGTGCTCGGACAAAACACTGACTACCTGAGCTATGCGCGCTGGGCTGCTTGCTTGGAGCGCAGGCTAAGCTCGATGTAGTCGAGCGTGAGCTCCATGTGTTGACGCAAGCCCGGCTCGTCAAGGGCTTCCTTCAATTGCCCCAGAAGCCACAAGCTGACGGGGCCGTGCAACGTGGCCCACGCGAACAGCGCCAGTTGCCGCGGCTCGCGCTCCACGAACACGCCTGTTTGGATGCATTCGCGCACGCGATCTACCAAGACGTCGAAGGTCGGTTGCGAGCGCTTGTCCACCTCGGTGCGCAGGCGTTTAAAGCCTAAATCGTGGCAGTTGGTCAGAAACATGAGCTCGTAGTCGCGCGGGTGGTCGAGCGCGAATTCGACGTAGGCGCGCCCGCATATCCGAAACCGTTCGAGTGGCGTCCGCCCGCCGAGGCAGCGGCCCAGGTAGCTGCCAAACGTGCCAAACGCCTCACCCAGCAGACTAGCCAGCAGCGCGTCCTTGTCATTGAAGTGTCGGTACAGCGCAGTTGCTGACACTCCCACCGCCTCGGCGACCAAGCGCATAGAAACGCCGGATAGCCCTCGCTTGAGGAACAATTCCCGCGCTTCGCTCAGGATCTGCTCTCGGGTGCTCACCAGGTTACCGGGTTAACAGTGTTAACATGCGAACATTGCGTAGTCAAGCGGACTCGTGCTCGAGCACGGTCACTCTTTCACGATCCCCTGGTAGGCCCAGTTTCTAGGCTGCCCAGCTGGGCAGCCCCACCAGGAACACGGCCTGCCCCCAG
>Ga0163144_10021114_pt1 | contig 12959 bp, 7 predicted proteins | sample OliLak19BULKMAT1_FD_123175 | JGI IMG/M metagenome (GOLD analysis project Ga0163144, IMG submission 123175) | Freshwater microbial mat bacterial communities from Lake Vanda, McMurdo Dry Valleys, Antarctica - Oligotrophic Lake LV.19.BULKMAT1 | ecosystem: Environmental > Aquatic > Freshwater > Lake...
AAATAAAAATAAACTAATCATTAGTAATCAATAGCTCACTAAGGTTGTGATTTTCACTAAATATTTGTTTTGTAGAACTGATATTGTTGTTTTAGCCTTTATAAAAAAGACCAAAACAATAGAGATTATTACAATGTTTTTTTACTCTACAATACTGTTCAAGCGAAGATGCTTGAACGAGGTAAACAATTGGTGCAAGTGTCTTCGCTTGCACCTCCACAAATAAAATCATAACAATATTTAATAATCATAACCTTTATATTCTTAAGTAATTATGGTTTTCTCATCGGTATATTTTAGGGTTTCATTTTTATCCCAAATACCCCAACGCTGACCAATATCTCCTTCATTACGTACTTTCCAAGACTCATCAAACGAAGAGAAATAGAATAGTTCTACATCATTCTTTTTGCTCCAATTATTGATATCAATGAAATATTTCATTACATTGGCTTTGGAAGGCACAGCTTGGTTTATAGCTTTGCCTTGACTTGGCCAACCCGTTTCTGTTACAATTACTTTCTTATTTTTAGAAAACTTAGTTACGAAGGCATGCATTTTTTGCAAATAAGTAGAGGCTTCTGCGATGTCATAACCTTCCCAGAAAGGATAACAGTTGGCAAGAATTACATCACAAGAGTCTGCTAGTTCAGGGTATTCACTAAATTGATGGTAAGTATCTACACATCCTACTGGAATATTCGGAATAGCTTTTTTTACCCGATTGATGTAGCCAATTAGCTCATCTTTGGATAATTCCTCTCTAAGGAGTACCTCATTACCTACTGCCGCTATATCTACTTGCCCAGCTTTGGCAAGTTCAATCAAAGTATTGATTTCTCTTTCGTTCCTTTTTTTATCATTACTTATCCAAGCCCCTGCCATAGTTCTCATACCCATTTCTTTGGCAACTTTTGGAATAAGCTCATTTCCATCAGTACACGAAAAAGATCTTATCCACTTGGTGTAGGGTTTAATGACTTTCATTCGTTTGCGGATTTGCTGCTCACTAAGAATATCTCCGATGGTTTGCTCTTCTAGATAAGGGCTGAAGCACATTCCGTGTACATTACCACCCAAAGACTCAGCAAAAATAGACTGTATGTCTTCTTCGCTTTTATTTGAAAAATCCATGGTTACTGAGGTATCAATGGCGAACTCCTCATTGGTTAGTAAATCAAAATTACCATCTTGATAATAAGATGAGCCTGTAGGCTTGCTCTTACGTCTTTTCAATTCAGCACTAATCTCTCTAGCACGGGTTTCATCCAAGTCATAATTCCACATTACCGCTATCGCAATCAGAGTGCCTACAATAGGTACACCCGAGTAAAAAAGCCTCAAGCCAATGAGGGTTGCTTCGGGTTGGGGGTTAATAGCTGCATTAAAACCAACAACATCAAGGATGATACCACTCAAAGCACCTGCAATGGCAAGACCAAACTTGACCATCCACCAATAGATAGCTCCAAAAACTCCTTCTCTGCGTTTGCCAGTATGCAGTTCGTCTAAATCTATCACATCAGAAGTCATAGACATCATCAGGGTAAATAAACTCCCAATCCCAAAGGAGAAGAACGGTAAGGCAAAAATGAACATATAGGGCTTACCAGGGATAAACAAAAACCATAATAGGATATACCCTATAATAGAAATCCCTTGTGATATAAGAAAGGCTTTTTTCTTGCCTATAATTTTTGACATACTTGCTACTATTGGGATTACTGCAAAGGTGGTTACCGAAGCACCCAAACTGCCAAAAAGAGGTATCCAAATACCAGCCGCTTCAGCATTTCCATTAAAGAGGTAGTGAACTACAATAAAGAAGGAAAAAGCAGCAACAGTATTGAAGGCATTGAAAATAAAGAAAGTAGATATACAAAGTTTTCTGAAAGGGACAGATTGAAAGGCTTCTTTAAAACCAGCTAAGATTTCTCCCAGACTACTCCCAATAGTTTTGACGGTTAAAGGGGAGTAATTTTCATTGAGCGTAGATTTGCTTTTGATAAAAATGGCAGGCACCATAGCGAATAGCATACAAGTGATTCCAACCCAAATAGCCAACTCTCGGGTGGCTGCTTCTGCAGTCGGAAACCATGCTGGGTCATACATTATTACCCAAAACCAAGGAGCAATGACCCAAGCCCACTGTCCTATCCATTGGGAAACAGCCATAATATTGGTGCGCTCATGAAAATCATCGCTCATTTCGTAGCCCATTGCCACATAAGGGACACTGAAAATCGTCAGCCCCAAATAGAATACAAAAGACCAGAGCAAGAAGTAGGTGAAGTTATAATTAATCCCACTTTCTTTAAAAAGTTGCCACATTACCACAAAAGAGATTCCCATGATGATGGCTCCTATGAAAACATACTGCCTTCTGCGTCCCCATTTCGATTTCGTATTATCAGAAATAAAACCCATAATTGGGTCAGTTAAAGAATCGAAAATTCTGGGTAAAAAATAAATCAAACCTAACATCCAGCCTGGAAAGTTAAGATCTTGGATTAATACGACCATAAATATTCCGAGTATAGCAGGGAACATTTGGTTGGCCAGCATTCCTATACCGAATGCTACTTTTTGCCCAAAGGGGACTTTGCCACTTGCAGTTACTGTGCTTGTTTCCATTTGTATGTTTTTTTAGGTAATTTTAGATAGTATATTAGTTAAGGTGTAATGATTAGGGTCTGAATTGCCTGAGCATTTATGTTGATAGCTATCTGTTTTTCCCCAAGTTGCACACTAACAGATGCTGCTTTTTCGCTTTGATTGAGGAGTACTACTGCGATAGAACCATCAGGGTTTTGTGCTGCTGTAGCCATTAAATTCTTATCTGAATTTTCGAAACCTATGCGTACAGCACCAGGGCGGATAAACTTGCTGAAGTGTGCCATTACATAATACAGTGGTGTAAGATATACTTCGTCTGCTTCGGGGTCAACAATTACGGGTGCTACACACCAGTTTTTAAACCAATTGGGGCCGCCTTGTTTATCCAAGACCATGTTCCAATCGACCCAACCATCTACTTGGTTATTGAGGCAACCAATAATGTCTCTGGCGTAACGGTAGGTAGGTACATATTTTGGGTGTAGGTGTTTTTCTTCCTCACTTGCCCAATCCCAACCCCAATCGGTAGCTTCTTTACTCCAATACCAAGCATCATCATTCCAATGTGGTATTTCTGAATCAACACAAGCTTCGGTTTGGATGAGGTATTTGTCAGGGGCTTTGTTGTGAGCATATTGTAAATCTTCGGGGAAATAGTCATAAGTGCTTTCATACCAGTGAATGGCAGTACCCGCAAAATATTTTGAGGATTGTGCATCACGATACATTTCATCTACCCACTCTTTCAGCCCTGCTCTGTTTTGGTCATAGCCTAATATTTTTATATCTCCATAACCATCTTTTTCTAATTTTGGTCCTAAGAAATCTTGCACAAAGTCGGTCATTTCTTTGGGTGAATATAACATGCTTTCCCAATTATTACCGTTTCCGTGAGGTTCATTTTCTACGGTAAGCCCCCATATTTCTATGCCTTGTTTTTTATATTCAGTCAAGTATTTTGAGAAAAACAAAGCCCAAGCCTCACGGTATTCTGGAAGTAGTTTTCCTCCAACCCAAGCATTGTTATCTTTCATCCATGGGGGAGCTGTCCAAGGAGAAGAAATGATTTTGAAACCATCTTTAGAGATTCTTTGGGCATCTTTAATCATGGGGATTAAATCGTCCATATCTTCTTTGATGCTAAAATTTGTCAAGGCTGTGTCACCAGGGACAGGTGCATAAGAGTATTGCCCTAAAGAAAAATCACAAGAGTTGATATGGGTTCTGGTAAGAGAATAATTCGCTCCTTCTTTGCTGAAATAAGCGTTTAAGACTTTTTCTCGGTTTTCTTTACCTAGCTTATTGAGCAAGTAGGCAGAACTCTCAGTAAAAGACCCTCCAAAACCTGTTATTTTTTGAAATTTCTCCTCAGGGTTTAGTTTAATCGTAATTGAACTATCTGCTGCTTCGGAGCTTTCTTCTATTTTGCTTAGTTGGTTACCACTTGCAGAAGTTTCATATATTTCTACTGTCAAGGCTTTTTCTTCTTGTTCTTGTTTTTGAGGAGATTGACAATTCATCATCAGAAAGTTTAGTGTTACAATCAATGCAATGTTTAATTGCGAGGTATTGAGTAGGGATTGATATTTTTTCATTTTTGATTAGTTATTTTTTTTATTTTCTTGGAGGAGAAAGTACTTGATTCAGAAGTTCTTGGGATTCACCCTCATACGTTTTTTTGATAGCGTTTCCGTCCCGTGTTAAATTTTCAAAAACTCCTTTATCCACTAAATCCCAAACCACCCATTTTGCTTTTCCATCTACTGTAAAAAGTCCAAAATGATTTTCAGAACCACCAGGGTTTGCTGCATCTTTCCATATTTCATCAAATGCTTCAAAATAGAAGCAAGAGATTCCGTTTTCGTTTGTCCAATTTCTCATCTTTTTATAAAAGATACCAGATTTGTATTCGTCTGTTGCTTTTGAACCTTCATTACCATACAAGTCATTGGCAGAACTAGCCCAGCCCGTTTCGCCAAAATGGATGGGTTTTTTTACCCCAAGACCTTGCATATATTTTTTTACTGCTTCATATTGCGTAATAGCATATTGTAAAGCTTTTTCCATTGCCAAGTCAATCTGTTCTTCTTTTGACTTTTTGCTTTCCTCTTCATTTAATCCCCAAAAAACAGGGTTATAATGCGTATCATGCATAGGATAAGTATGCATAGAAATATAATCAACAGATTGGATGAGTTCGTTTAAATCTGTTACGTGGTACTCATCTGAGCCACCTCCCCAAGAGGCAAAGTTATCAGAACTTGTAATCCACAAATCTTTGGATAGTTCTCCTTGTTTCTTTAAATCTTGAAGATGCTTTACCCATTTTAAGATAATATAAGGCTGTACATAATAGCCACTAGCCCACTTTACCATGGCCTCATTTCCTACTGCAATTACTTTTATTATTTCAGGATATTTTTTAGCTAATTCTACGGCGTGTCCTATTTCTGTTGCATTTCTTTCACTTTCTTCATAGTGATTGGGTTCAAATCCTGTCCAAGCATTCTTACAGTCAATCCAAGCCCCAAGCATCACATACATTTCAAATGTTGGGTCTTCTTTATTCAGTTCATCTATTACTTTCAGAATATTGTTTACTTGTGCCAAATGAACATTGTAAGTTCTAATAATTTTTATCCCCATTGCCGAAAGAATTTTCATATCTTCTTTCAGTTGGGCAATGGTTGGCTGAACTCTTCGGCTTTGGGTACGATAACCACCATAAGATATAGCAGTATAATTAGGGTTTCCTAATATTTGCGAGGCATTTGTATTTTTTCTTATTTGTTTCATTGTATTGCAAGACTGAGCAGTAATGATAATTAAAAAGAGTACTAATATTTTTGGTAAACTTTTCATACGCCAATTTTTTTAAATTAATTTTCCGCTATCTATTTTTACTTTTATCAATCTTATTTTTCCGTTTCGTTTGAATATATTTTCAGAGTCTTCTTTATTTAGGAATAATTGGTTGTATTTTTTTGAAGATTGTTGTTCATCAAAAATCTCAATACTTTCCTCATCAGACATTTCGTAAATTACTGGAACTTTACACTTTGTGAAAAACAAAGCATTCTCAGGTACTTGCATTTCACGTTTTTCACCGTTTACATCAAAAAAATCAACAGATTCTCCTTCTGACAAAAATTCTCCTTTTCGTAATAATTGTGGTTGGAAATGAAGTTCTCCCTCTTTTATGAAAATCCCCAATTCACCAAATCTACTCAGAATGTCTTCTTTTACCTGCCCTGTCATACCAGGCTGTTGTGCTCCCTTGCTAAATGGCGTATGAGAGTAAGGAGTAATAGGAAATGCTCCATACAATTCGGGAGATTTATGGACACCAATGCCATCATTGGTTTGATAATAATGTACTATCAATTTCTGTATCGTTTCTTTATCAGCATTTTGTGCAATGGCTTGCAGACAAGCTTCTTGCACAGCTAACAATAGCTTAGATACCATGTGCCAATAGATAGAGCCTAATCCTTCATAGCCATAAAATGTACCTGACCTACCCGTAAATTCTTTGTGATTAAATACCTCTTCAAAAATATTGAGCATTAATCCTTTATCAGTTTTTACTAGGGGCTGATATTTTTCATCCAGATTATCCAATGCCTCACTTAAATCACTAGCATTTTTAAAATTCCCATTGAAATGAAAACCTCCTTTTACATCTTTTTCGGCAATTAATGTACTGCCTTGTTCTGATAGTTTTGCTAACAGTGCCGAACCTTCAAATAATGCTTTTGGAATATTATTTCTCTGTAAAAAACCAGGGAGTTTTTTGTTAGGATATAAGATATAGCTGTTTTGATCTTTTCTATACAAAGAGCTGCTTCGCAGAGCGTCTAGCACTTGTAAATTTTCATTGGCAGAAAGGTAACCAGAGCTTAAAACTGCTACTTGTCCTTCTAGCATTTCACTCAAATAAGTAATGGCGATACCATTACCCTCGTAGCTCATCAAATTATACGCATGGTATAAATAATCTTTTCGTTGATTGGCATTGATAGAATGTTCTAAAAACCCAAGTGCCGTTTCTACAAATTTTGATACCTCATCAGTAGAAATTGTTTTCTTCTCACCACTAAAACTATGCTCATAGATATTTCCTCTGTATTGGCTAGCAGCATTGCCTAGTTCATCAGTGATTTGTTTTCTTAGTGCATCATTAATTGGTGCAGAAAGTACGGAGGCATGTTTGGTGAAAATCTCTGCCATTTGCACCAAAAATAATTGTAGTTCTGACGAAACTTCAATGTCTTGTACTTTTGCATTTTGCAAAATAGGTTGGAAGAACTTCAAAAATCTTCTCAGATAATAAAGTGTAACCATAGAAACTCCATTGCCTACCAAAGCATTGTTGGCATCATTCCATTCAGGTCTTTGGGTGTTCATCCAGATACCGCCTTCGGGTATAAGATTGGATAATTTGCTCAGAAGTGTTGCAAGGATTTTTTCTGCAAAGTTTACACGGTGTATCTCCTCTTTTTTATTGATGAGCAATGAGCCATCAGCCCCCATTGTTTTTATACGCTCACGTATTTGCTTTTCACTATCGTGTGCAAATACAATTGTATCTTTGGGGTTTTTTACAATATCAAGGTAAGGTTTTATTTGATAAGGCACATTGGCATACACAAAATCATTTTTAGTCAGAAGGTTTTCAATAGTTCCTGACTCTTTTTGCTCGGCAAACTCTAAGAACTTTAAGAGGTAAATAATTTGGTGATCACCCCAATAGCCTATATATGACCAAGGGTTATCAGGTTCAATGGTTTCCCAGTCGAAGCCGTCTTTGGTAACTCGGTAAGGGTTATATCCATCAAATGTAGAAGCATTCAGAAATTTATACACCATTCCTTCAATAAAACTTGGGTAGGAGTGTACCAATGCTTCCCAATTCTGAAATATATCACGCCAATTGCCTTGATAATCTAAAATTTTTGAGCCATCAATTTCACTTCTTGTATTGATGGAAAACTGGTTCCAAGGTCGGCTTGGGTCGCCGTGTCTTCGGCTGAATTTTAAAGGTAGATATTCTATTGCCAGTCGTATAAAATCAGTATTGCCAGATTGTTGTGCGATATTTTTCAACTCAAAAACAGAAAAAACTTCCTTAAGTGAGCTCAAGGAAGTTTTAGAATTTTCAAAAATGCTCTTATTGGCTTTTTTCAAATAGGCATTAAAGTCTTGTTTTTCAATTTGATAATTGTTGTCAAAAATCCCTCCTCTCATGATATTGAATAATACATTAGAGAAGTGTCTTGTGTCTTTTAGGTCGTCTGCTGTGTATTGCAAGGCATCAGAACTAGCATTTAGCTCGGTTAAGCGTTGTGTTCCTAAATCTATATCTTGTATAATTTCATCTACTAATTGCTTATTATTTTTAATTTCTTCATTCAAGGCAATTACGCCAGATTGAGTCTGATTTACATTGGCAAGAATCATCCACTGTTTTTCTTTACCAGCTTCAAGGGTACAATTACTTGCTATAAAATAAGCACCTTTTTCGCCTTTTATATCCTCTTCTTGTGTAGGTGTTTCTCCTTTTCTAAAATCCTGAAGTTGATTTGAGGAAAGTAAATAAGTAGGATTTTGTAAGCCCAAACTCCACACTACATTTGCTTTGAGTGCTTCACTTGGTTCTGCCTTATCTACAATAATGGCACTTAGAGCAAATAATGCCAAGCCTGTTTCTGCCACTAATTCTGTGCGTTTGTAAGCATCTACAAGGTTACTTGTGGTGGCTTGCAAATCACTTGGTACACCATAAGGCATAATGTTTTGCAGACCATCTACAAATGATACTTCCAGCGTTTCACTAGAAATATTCACTAATTTTGATTGCTTTACAAAACCATAAATATTGCTTGAATTCCATTCGTATTGAAAACTTAAACCAATATCCTGATTGATTTCTTCGAAAATGACTTTGTTACCAAACTTATTTTGGTAAAGATTTCTTTTGATTGAAAAACTTCCTTCACTACGAATTGAAAAGGGTTCCCAAAGGATTTTTTTTCCATTTTTAGAAACACGAAGAATTGTTTTGCTTCCTGTAACTTCTGCTGTATCTGTTATTTTGTCATCTGTGTAATAAGGAAATAAGGCAAATTCTGCATTCTTTCTTCCTGCACTAATACCACCATTACTTGATACAAATAGCCAGTGATTAGAATCGCTAACGATACTCATAAAAAATGGACGTATTGAATGTACGTTTGGGATTTTGTAAAAAATCTCTCCGTTTAGCTCAAGACTTTGTAATGTATCCATGGTTGTTTGTTGCATTTTTTTTAAATATATAAAGGATAAAAAATTATTGTTGTATTCTGTAAATTTATATAGGTGAAAGTAATTTTTAGTTTGTCAAATGGAACTTTGATTTATGTTCATTCATAAACTAAGCACTTGCATTCTTTCAATACCAAAAATCAGTTTCACTTTAGTATAAAACTATATTTACTCATACACTTTTACATACTCTATGTACATAGATTGTAGAAAAGGTGTGTTTGAAATTAAATTATTACGATATTTTTATATTGTCTAATGCCGTTTAAGCGAAGACGTTTGAATGAGTTAAATGGAGGTGAAAGCGTTTTCACTTACACCTCCATTAATAAAATCGCAATAATTTTATTGATTTTTAAATATTTTTTTATTGCGCTTTTAAAGATACATTATCTATGTAGATGGTACCAGTTGTTGGGGGACCACCACCAACTAACTCTATTAAGAGGGATAGTCCACCAGCAACATTAGTTGCATTTGCTGGAGTTGTAAATGTTAAAGTTCTTGGTGTCCAAGTACCTGGCACAGATCCGTCTCCAGGTATAAGAAAGTATGGAATTGCTCCAATACCAGAACCTTCTGCTGCTTCAGCAAATGCTGCTACTTTAAATACAGCACCATTGGCAACTGGATCAGCAGCATCTTGTCGTATATCAAACTTTACCACATATACCGTATTAGGTAGGATACTTCCAGCACCAAAGCGTGTTTGCTTGATAGCAGGGTTAGCTGCTGGAGCAGTTTTTATTCGAGCAGAGTTGGTTCCACCATTATTTACATCAGATACAATCGTAACAGACGTATTGCCCTGATTCACTATAAGCTCCCAGCATCCTGCATTGGTTTCAAAACCGCCATCCACTATAAAATCACCTGCTGGAGGTGCTGGACAGTTGCTGTTACCGCTGCCAATGGTATGGAAGTAAATATTATCTAAATAGACATTACTTGCACCATCACCACCATCAAATTTCAGTTGAATCACTGCACTTAAATTAACAGGGGTAAATGCTGACAATGCTATATCTATACTATTCCATCCAGAGGTAGGTACAGTCAGTGTGTAAGGCGTCTCAGTACCGTTACTTATAAGGAACACTCTTAATACAGAAGCATTAGATGAATAATAATCAAGGTGCAAGAATTCGTAGGTAGATGCATTTATACTGACACCATCACCTCCTATATCTACCCCTTGATAATTAAAAGTTGCATAACTTAGGGTATTATTTCCCACGATGGTGGTTTGTGTTGCATCCGTTGATTGTCCCCAGTCGGGGTCAAAGTTTGTATTAGCAACATTAGTATAAGTATCGCTGAATACAGAAAGCACATCCGATGCTGACTGAGTAGGTATTGGAGCTGCTGTAATTGGTGTAATTGGTTGGGGAGCTTCTGCTTCTCCGTAGAAATAGACATTGTCTATATATAAATTAGATAATGTAGCAGAAAGCACCATTTGTGCCAGATTTGTTGTGGAACTTAGTCTTGTAAAATCAGAAAGTGGAATCTCTAAACTTATCCAATTTTCAGAGGATAACGAAGAACTGCTAATAGTAATTTCGTGACTTGAGTCATCACCTCCGCTAAATACACCATTAGCACCAAAGTCAATCAAAAGTACTTCAAACTCACTTCTTTCGCTGATAGGATCTGGTGTCCAAATATCTATGTGTAAGGTACTCATGTTAGAAATATCCACAGGAGATGTTGAAAATTCAACGCGTGCAAAGTTTAGATTACTGTAACGTATTACATCGTCTCCTTCTACTTGAATAAAAAACTCCTCTGTTGTTGAAGATTCCCTAGGAGCATTCCAAGTGTCTATAATCTCATTTGTATAAGCATTACTGTAAAGTGATTTTACATTAATTGTGTTTCTTTCAGGAGGAACTGGAGCCACAGAGGGTACAGGAAGATCAATTGTTATTTCATCTTCTTTACAACCTAGGATGAGTAATAAAGTAAGAAAAAATAAGCTTATCTTGGATATTAAACTATTGATTTTTGTCATAATAAGATAATTTTTTGTGTTTTGAAATATATTTAAGTCTATAAATGGACAAATCTGGATACACATTAGGTAATGTAGCAGAAAGTGTCATTAATATTAAGTTTGATCTAGAACTGAGTCTAGTGAAATCAGAAAGCAGTATAGCTAAGTTTATCTAATATGATAAAGGAGCAAAGTGAACTTTGGAGCTTTTTCTTTCTGTTTGGAGCTTTTTTAGATTTTGTAAAAGACTTCTTCTTTTACTACTATATCTTGTAGATTTTAGAATAAGGAAGTCAAATAAAGAGGCATTAATAAATCTCCGAAAGTATAAAGCTTTCGGAGATTTGATATATAATGAAATTATATCTGCTTATACACTCTTACATAATCTATGGACATAGATTGTGGAAAAGGTGTGCCTGAGACTGGAAATCCAACAAAAGTTCCACCTACTGCTACATTAAGCAACATGTAAAACGGCTTATTAAATACCCATTCCCCATTAGCATCACTAGGTGTAATTCTTTTGTACAAGAAGTCATCAACAAAAAAATCAATGTAGTCTGCTCCCCACTCTATAGCATAGACATAATAGCCAGTATCAAAGCGACCATCAGTAAGTCCATAAGATTTTGTGATGGCATTACCACCAGAATAACCAGGCCCATGTATGCTACCATAAGTAATGGCAGACTGCTGACCTTTTTGCTCCATGATGTCAATTTCTCCAGCTTGGGGCCAGTTTACCTCGTCTATATTACCTCCTAGCATCCAAAACGCAGGCCATATACCAACACCCGTAGGTGTTTTTATTCTTGCTTCAAAACGGCCATATTGTTGCTCAAATAATCCTTTTGATTTAATTCTTCCAGACGTATAATTTGGGCCAGGTCGTCGTATTGCGGTGATTACTAAGTTTCCATCTCCATCTATTCCGACATTATCAGTATTATTGGTGTAAGACTGGAGTTCCTGATTACCCCAGCCTCCTGCACCTAAATCATAGACCCAGTTGGCTGGATCAGGAGCTGACCCAGCAGCTCCCTCAAATTCATCACTCCAAACCAGCTCCCAATTTCTTTCGGGCAAAGTTTGTACGGGTTCTATTTCACAACCCATTAGCAACAGCAGCGAACCTATGCTTGCAAAGATTATATTTTTACTACCTATTCTCATTATAATATTTTTATTTATTGATTTTAAAATGTTTTCTTATTGAGCTCTTAGAGATACATTATCTATGTAGATGGTACCAGTTGTTGGGGGACCACCACCAACTAACTCTATTAAGAGAGATAGTCCACCAGCAACATTAGTTGCATTTGCTGGAGTTGTAAAGGTTAAAGTTCTTGGTGTCCAAGTACTTGGCACGCTTCCTTCTGCACCTATAAGCTCATGTCTAACAGCTCCAATACCAGAACCTTCTGCTGCTTCAGAAAATGTTGCTACTTTTAATACAGCACCATCAGCAACTGGATCAGCAGCATCTTGTCGTATATCAAACTTTACCACATAGGTTGTATTAGGTAGGATACTTCCAACACCAAAGCGTGTTTGCTTGATAGCAGGGTTAGCTGCTGGAGCAGTTTCTATTCGAGCAGAGTTAGTTCCACCATTATTGACATCAGATACAATCGTAACAGACGTATTGCCCTGATTCACTATAAGCTCCCAGCATCCTGCATTAATTTCAAAACCACCATCCACTATAAATTCACCTGCTGGAGGTGCTGGACAGTTGCCACTGCCACCGCCGCCGCCAGCAGTTCCATAGAAGTAAATATTATCTAAATAAACATCACCACCAGAGCCACCATCAGACTTGAATTCTTTTATTGCACTTAAATCTACACCTGAAAATGCTGACAAAGGAATATCCGCACTACTCCACCCAGAAGTAGGCAGAGTGAGGCTGGATGATTTTTCAACACCATTAGTACCTATAAGGAAAAAATTCAATGCACTTCCATTAGCAGAATAGTAATCAATATGAATAAATCCATAGGTAGAGACATTAATGCTATTGCCTGCACCACCTACA
>Ga0163144_10021115_pt1 | contig 12957 bp, 10 predicted proteins | sample OliLak19BULKMAT1_FD_123175 | JGI IMG/M metagenome (GOLD analysis project Ga0163144, IMG submission 123175) | Freshwater microbial mat bacterial communities from Lake Vanda, McMurdo Dry Valleys, Antarctica - Oligotrophic Lake LV.19.BULKMAT1 | ecosystem: Environmental > Aquatic > Freshwater >...
ACAGAGATGGCGCCGGTCGCGGCACGGCTGAGCGCAGTGCCGGGCGGATCTACCTGGGTGATCGGCGCCGGCGTGGACGTCTGGGCAAGCGCCAACACGGGCAGAGCCAGCAGGCCGGCCGCAAGGATCATCGGCAACAGGCTTGGGCGATGCTTTTCTCGGCGGGTCATGGGCTCATCCTTCTCTGGGAAGGGCTGCGCACTTGCTTGCCCTCGGCAGGAAGAACGCACGACGCAGTGTGAAGTTGCGTCGCGCTCAATGCCGTGAGAAGCGACGCAAGACGACGTCGAGCAACAGGCCGGCGACCTCGCTCACCGCGTTGCGCGGGCGCAGCAGGCCCAGGGTCTCGGCGAGGGGCGAGACGGTGCCGAGTTCGCGGATCGCCTGGCGTCGCAGCATCAACGCCTCGGCGGCCACCGCATCACGTCGCGAGCGTGCGGACAGCAGAAGCATCGCCATCATCGTGCCATTGAGCCCAGCAAGCCACAGCGTCGCCGCGCTCGAGCCGTACCGCGCCGCCAACTCCAGCCACAACGCCACCTGCAGCAGCGCAAGGGTAACCAGCCCGAACAGCGCTGCGGCAGCCATCATCGTACTGCGGCGGGCCATGCCCGCCATGCCGCGCCGCAGCCGCAGCGCCTCGGCGCTGGCTGCAACCTCGAGCAGTTCGAGGCTGCGCATGCTCAGCGGCGGACCAGCGTCGCCAGCATGAAGCCGACGGCGGCGGCAATGCCCAGCGCCATGATCGGCTGTTCTTTCACGTTGTCGGTCAGCCGCGTCGCCTGGGCCTTCACCGTGTCGGACGCGTTCTGCGCGATGGCCTCGGCATCATGCGCGAGGTTCGCCAGTGCCGGGCTGACGCGCTTGTTCATCAGATAGTCCACCTTTTCACGCAGCGCGGCGATCTCGGCGCGGGCGTCGTCGGCGTAGTTCTGGGCAGCGTTGTTGATGTCGTTCATGGGGGATCTCCTGAAAGGGTTCTGCATGGTGGGTCAGCCGAGATGGCTGCGCAGCAGCCAAGCGGCCTTGTCGTGCGCCGCGATGCGCGAGACGAGCAGGTCGTGGCTGGCAGGATCGCCGTTTTCCTCGGCCTGGTCGGCCGCTTCCTGCGCATGGGCGGAGAGCGTGTCGTGGTCCTCCGCCAGCAGGCGCACGGTCGCTTCGGTGCTGAGCACGGTGTCGAGCTCAGCGATGGTCGCACGCTCAAGCATGTCGCTCATGCTGAGCGGCGGTTGCGCGCCGAGCGAGCGTACCCGTTCCGCCATCACGTCGATGGCCTCGAACAGCTCGCCGTATTGCGCCTCGGTCAGCTTGTGCAGGCCAAAGAACCACGGCCCCTTGGCGGTCCAATGGCAGGCCTGGGTCTTCAGCATCAGCACATAGCTGTCGGCCAGGACTTCGTTGAGCATGCCTGGCACGCCGGTGTCGTTGTCGTTCAGACCCTGCTCAGAGCTGGGGTCCATGGATTCGGACTTGTGGTGCTTGCCGCGCGCCATCTGATGCGGGCTCAACGGCCGAGGTTGATTTGGCTGGGCGAGGTCAGCGCGCCGGTCGCTGCACCTGCTGCGCCGCCGAGCACAGCGCCGCCCAACAGGCTGGTGCCGGTCAGGGCGCCCACCGCCGCGCCGCCGGCCGCGCCGAGGCCGCCGCCAGAAAGCGCGCGCTCGCCAGTCGTCTGGCCGCAGGCGGCGAGGCCGATGGCCAGCAGGCCGGCGGTTGTCAGTTTCAGGGTCGCGTTCATGTGCCGTCTCCATCGAGGAATTTCGTCCCTCAGCAACGCTGGAGCCGGCCCTGCGTTGCACGCAAAGATTCAGGAGAATTCAATGGCCCCCTTTCGCGCCCCGATCCAGCCGCTTGCCGGAGCCTGGAGCGGCCAGCTGCTCGTCGGCTGCCTGATCATCGCGGCGCTGTATGTGGGGCGGGACGTGCTGGCGCCGCTGGCCCTGGCGCTGCTGCTGACCATCGCGGCCATGCCGCTGGTCGCCTGGCTGGAGCGCCGCCACCTGCCGCGCATCGCCGCCGTGCTGCTGGTATTGGCGCTGGGCGTGGGACTGTTCGGCATGGTCCTGTACCTGCTGATCAGCCAGGCCTTGGCCCTGGCGGCGGAGCTGCCGGCCTATGAGGCGGTGCTGCGCGGTAAAATCGCCTCCCTGGCCGTGGGCTCCGACCCGATCGACCGCGTGTGGGGCCTGGTGCAGCGTCTGGGCAGCGGCATGGCGCCGGCGGGTGCCGCGCCGGCAGTGGCCACGGTGGTGATGGCCGAGCCTGCGAGCAGCCCGCTCAGCACCCTGTTCGACCTCGCCGTGCTGGTGCTGGCCCCCGCCGCCACGCTGGCCGTGACGCTGCTGCTGATGGGCTTCATCCTGGTCGGGCGGGAGGATGCGCGTGACCGCGTGCTGCGCCTCGCCGGCCTGCACGAGATGCACCGCACCACCGCCGCGCTGGCGGAGGCCACCAGCAGCCTGGGCCGCCTGTTGCTGATGCAGCTTTTGGTGAATGCGCTGTTCGGCGTCTCGATGGGGGTGGGGCTTTGGGCGCTGGGCCTGCCGAATGCGGCGCTGTGGGGCGGGCTCGGCTTCGCGCTTCGCTTCGTGCCCTATCTCGGCGCGCCGCTTTCGGTGCTGTTCCCGCTGCTGCTGGCCTTCGCGACCACGCCCGGCTGGGCCACGGTGCTTGGCGTGGTGGCGCTGTTCGCCGTGGTCGATATCCTGGTGAGCTACGCGCTGGAGCCCTGGCTGTATGGGGTGAGCACGGGCGTCTCGCCGCTGGCGCTGCTGGTGTCTGCGGCGTTCTGGACCATGATGTGGGGGCCAATGGGGCTGGTTCTGGCGCCGGCGCTGACGGGGTGCCTCGTGATCCTCGGCCGGCATGTACCGTCCTTGGGATTCCTCGACGTGGTCTTGGGCGACAGTACGCCCTTGCCCGCGCCGGCGCGGTTCTACCAGCGGCTGCTGGTCGATGATGCGCAAGCGGCAAGCCGGCTTCTGGCGGCGGAGGCCGAACGCGCCGGCGCGGTCACAGCGATGTCCACGCTGGTGTTTCCAGCGATCGCGCAGATCAGCAGCGACCGTCTAGGCGAAAGCTTCGGCCCGGCGCTGGCGATCCGCAGCGCGCGCACCTTGTTGCAGGCCTTGGCCGCCGTGCCGGACCCGCTGCCGGGCGGGATCGAGGTGGTGGTGCTGCCGGTCGGCGGCACGCTGGACCGTGCGGCGGCAGCCGCCGTGGTGCTGCTGTTGCAGGAAGCCGGGCACGCGGCCGCGATGGCACCGCGGTCAGGCGCGACACTCGCCCTGGTGGTCGCTGCCGGCGAGGCGCCGCGCCACCGCCTGCTGCGCGCGCTGCGTGACGCCGCGCAGGCCGCCGGCGCGGTGCAGATCTTCGCCGCGACCGATGAGGCCTCCCACGGCCTGGCCGCCGCCGGCATCCGCCTCGGCTGGACCGATACGCCGACAGCGCTGCTGGAGGCGGCCGAGCGGGCGCTGGAGGCCGAGAATCCGGCTTCCGGTTAGAGCACCATCCGTCCGTTCGGTCGGGTTTCGTGCCGTCGATTCAATAGTTTGTTGAGCATGATCGATCCGAGAGGATCGCCCGTGCCCTAATCAAACAAGCTCCCGCGCCCTCTCCTGCGCGCGGCTGAGGGCGACCGCGAGTGCGCTGCGCAGGCTGCGGGCGGAGACCGGCGTGGGCAGCAGCACCGCCTTCGCCAGGTCTTCCGGCGCAACGCCGAATTCGGACAGGTACACCACCGCAGTCGTGCGCCGCTGCAGCATCTGCACCAGCGGCTGCACCGAGCGCCCGCGCAGCGTGCCGGCGAGTACCGCGGCATCCACCGCGCCGGTCTGCTCCAGCAATGCCTGCGCCTGGTCCGAGGTTTCGGCTGGGCCGATAACCTCGCAGCCTGCCTCACGCAGCGCCGCTGCCAGCGCCAGCCCCTCCGCCGGGTCGTCGAGCGCCAGCAGCACGCGCCGGCCGAGCAGCGCCGAATCCTCGGGCAGCGGCCCTTGCGGCGCGGCACCGGCCAGTGCCTCCGCCCCGAAGATGAGCGTGCAGGCCAGCCCCTCCGGCCGCCAGTCGCGTAAGATCCGCCCGGCCAGCTGCGCGCGCAGATTGGCATCGATCAGCATGGTGCCGAGGCCGATGCGCGTCGGCTTGCCGCCGAGCGACGGGCCGCCGCACTCGGTCCAGTGCAGGATCGCCCCGCTGTCCTGCCGCGCCCAGTTGATGGTGATGCGGCCGCCATGGCCAGACAGCGCGCCGTATTTCAGCGCATTGGTGACGAGTTCATGCAGCACCATCGTCAGCGGCTGCGCGGCTTCCGCCACCAGGCGCAGCGGCGGGCCTTCCAGAGTCGTCGCGCGCGCATGCGGGGCGAGTTCCTGCACCACCAGCTCACGCAGATCCGCCGCCACCCACTTCTCCCGCGACAGCACGTTGTGCGCGCGGCTCATCGCCGCGATGCGGCCTTCCAGCACTTCGACCAGCGCCGGTACGTCATCGGGCGCATCGGCCGCGGAGAGGCGCAACAGGCCACGCACCACGCTCAGCGCATTCTGCGCGCGGTGATCGACCTCCCGCGACAAAAGCCGCTCCGACTGGTCGAAACGGCGCCGCGCGGTGATGTCGATGACAGCGCCGCTGACGGAGCTGACGCGGCCTTCCTGGTCGCGCACGGGGTGGTAGTTGCACAGCCAGCTGCGCTGCTGCGCGCCCTCCCCCGCGCTGACCTGGAGGTCCGAGACAGCCTCACCCGTGGCCAGCACGTGGCGCATCGCCGGCTCGACCATCGCGGCCATCAGTGGCGCCACCTCGGCCAGGGAGCGGCCGAGCAGCGCCTCCACCGGCTGGCCATACGCAAGGGCGAGCATGTCGTTGATCGCCAGGAAGCGCAGGTTGTCGTCCAGCAGGCACAGCCCGGCTGGTGCGTTCTCATAAGTCGCATGCAGCTGCGCGGCGAGCTTGGCGAGCTCGGCCTGCGTCTCGCGCAGCGCATGCACGTCGGCGCCGACGATGGTCCAGGCGCGCGGCCCGCCATCCGGCCCCGGCACCGCCGCGGCGCGCAGCTGGAACCACCGCCAGGCTCCATCCGCGGCGCGGCGGAGGCGCATCTCCTGCTCGAAGGGCGCAACCTTGGCGACGGCCTGGCGCCACGCAGCGGCCGAGATCAGGCGGTCATCCGGGTGGATCGCCTCCAGCCAGCCGCTTGGCTGGCTACTCAGCCCGATCTGGCTGCTCAGCCCGGTCTGGCTATTCAGGCCGGTCTGGCTATTCAGGCCGGTCTGGCTATTCAGGCCGGCCTGGCTACTCAGTAAGGATTGCCCGGTGAGCTGGCGCCAGTAGGGGTTGGTCCAGTCCACGCGACCTGCGGCATCCGCGGTCAGCACGATCTGCGGCGCGACCTCCTGAACCGCCATCATGCGCGTCTGGGCGCTGAAGCGCGCGGCCTCCCGCCCAGCCACGGCCTCGGCCATGGCGTCGAAGGCGGCGGCGAGGCGGGTGAAGTCGCTGCCGCCGCCGATTGCGCCGGCCCGCGCCTCCCATTCCTCGCGCCCCCAGCGCTGCGCGGCGGTCAGCAGGCGTCGCAGCGGGCGCTCGATCGCCAGATGGAAGCCGAGCAGCGCCAGCAGGCAGGCGAGGAGCAGGGAGCTGACGATGATCGCCGCCGCGCGTCGGTCCGCCTGGACCGCCGCCAGCGCCGCTGCCTCGCCATCGAGCATGGTGAAGATGAACAATCCGCCGGTGCCCGGGCCGGGCGGGCGAAAGGCGGTGCTACGCGCTTCCCCTTCGGACTGAAAGCCGGGCGCTCTCGCGTTGAGCAGCGGCATCAAGGTGGCTGGCAGTGGCTTGCCCAATGACGCGGCCAAGGACGCGCCGAGGGATGTGGCGGATGTGTCCGGCGGCCATCGGGCCAGGAGGCCGCCCTGCGGATCGGCAAGCAGGGTCACACTGTCGGCCGGCAGGTTCAGGCCGCGGAGCTCGCCCTGCAGCCAGTCGAGTGACAGGGCGAGTGCCACCTGCCCAGGCGCCCCGTCAGGCCGCGGCGCGACCAGCAGCAGCGCACCCTCGCCCGTTGCCGCGCCCGCCAGATAGCCAAGCTTGAGCGTCACAGGCGGGGCCGCACTGCCTGTCGGTGAGGTGCAAATCGCCGTGCCCGACTCGTCCAGCACCCAAGCCTGTCGGTAGCGGGGGCTGGCCTGGACCAGCCGGTCGAGAAAACCATCGCATGCGGCGCCTGGCGATAGCGCGGCCATGGCGGCAAGGCTCTGTTGCGCGGAGGCGATCAGGCCGGCCTGATGCCGCGCCACCAGGTCGATCTGCCGTTGCGCCTGGAGCGAGAGGGCTTCGTAGCGCTGTTGCCGGGCCTCGCGCTCCAGGTGGATCTGCACCAGCCCTGCCGGCACCAGCGCCGCCAGCAGACCAAGGAAGGCGCGAATGGCGAGCGACACGGCAGCCTTCCAGTCCGGGGGCAAGGCTCGGCAGCATAGGGAGGGGGCGGACGGCCGCCCAGCGTGGGGGAGATCGTGGACGGCCGTCCGGCGCGGCGGTAGGTCCGGGGATGCCGCGCACCAGACCCAACGCCGGGTGCCAGCGCCGGTTGCAGGGCCACGACACAACATTATTCGACCACGAATCACCAGCATGATCGAGGGAATGGCATCGGGGCGCCAAGCCCGCGGCGCGGCCTGCACCCGTGGCGGCGTGAAGGGCCGCACCTGTACGGGTGGAGCATGGCCGGCACGCAGCACCTCGCAATCGAAGTTGCTCTGCTGCGAGGCACCGTGGCGATGGGTGTGGCGCGGATCGGCATCGGCTTGCCGCGCAAAGTCGTCGATCACCGCCTCCACCGCGAAGGCGTTGGGGCCGCGATGCACGAGGCCGAGCGGGCGCACCGCATCCCTCGTGCTCCCTGCCGGCCGTCGCAGTGTCGTGCTTGGCGCTTGCAATGAGTGCGCTGCAGATTACGCTGACAACCCTGGCAGCGCGCCGCCTTCCCGATGTTACGCTGCCAAGGCGGCGGTGAGCACTGCGCGTCGTTTCCCGCAACACATTGTTTCGCGCACCGCTTCGTGCACTAGCGCGGGGCTTGATACCTGCCCAGTCTGCTGCCTTGCCGCAAGTTAGGAGTGCCCTGCGCCATGTCCCGCCTCATCGTTGCCATCTCGACCCCGACCGCCCTGCTGCCGCTCGGGCTACTGCCGACGATCACGCGCGTCAGCGGTGCAGCCACCACCGCCATCTATGATATCAGCACCGGCCCCTTCGCCGGCGACCAGCTGATCCTGCGGGGCAGCGACATGACCTGGCCGCTGTTGGGTCCCCCCCCGCTGCTGCCGACTGGCGGTACCATCATCAGGATGGAGTTGCGCACAACGGCTGGCATCCTGCCGGCAACTTCCATCATGATACTCGACCAGTTCTCGGTCAGAGCCTCTGACTTCGCTGCGGCCGCCTTCACGGCGGGCGGGCTTCACACCCTGCTGATGAGCGGCGCGGACCGGCTGACCGGCGATACCGGCGACGATCGCCTGGCCGGCCTCGCCGGTGCGGACACGCTGTTCGGCGACGATGGCGACGACACGATGGATGGTGGTGCCGATGCCGACAGCCTGAGCGGCGCCGACGGCGCCGACCTGCTGATGGGTGGTGCCGGCACCGACACACTGCTCGGTGGTGCCGGCAACGATACGCTGATCGGCGGCCTCGGCAACGATTTGCTGAGCGGCGATTCCGGCGCCGACAGCGTGGATGGCGGCGATGGCGACGACACGATCGAGGGCGGCAGCGGCCGCGACACGCTGCGCGGCGGGATTGGCAACGACACCTTTCGCCTGTTCCAGATCAACACCACGGAGAATTTCGAGGAGTTCGACGGCGGCCTTGGCACCGATGTCATACTGGTCACCGGCTCCGCGGCGCTCACGCACAACATCGCCAGCTCCACCGTAAAGGGCATCGAAACGCTGCGCTTCGAGACAGCAGCAACGCTGAATCTGGATGTCGCACAGCTCTCCGCACTGTCCCGCGTGGAGGTCTCCTACAACGCCGCTGTGGCGGGCTCCGACCGTGCGGAACTCGGCCTGCGCGGCGGAGGAACCTTCAATCTCGATGGCTTCGCACTGGCGCTCACCGAGGGCGCGCTCACCGTCCGCATCCTGTCGGCCAACACCACGGTACTGGGGCGCAGTATCCTCAACAACGCCCAGCATGATCGCATCATCGGGAGCGCTTTCGACGACAGCGTCAGTGGCGGCTTGGGCGACGACACGCTGGAAGGCGGCGCCGGAGCCGACACGCTGGCCGGCGGCGCGGGCAACGACAACGTCGCGGGCGGCAGCGGCAACGACCTGATCAGCACCGACACCGGCAACGACGTGATCAACGCGGATGCCGGCAATGACATCGTCACCGCCGGCGCCGGCAACGACATCATCTCCGGCGGTGATGGCAATGACGCGATCGGGGCCGGCGAGGATAACGACATCGTCGTCGGTGGCGCCGGCAACGACACCGCCTTTGGCAATGACGGCGACGATGCGCTGGCCGGCGACGACGGCAACGACAGTCTGTTCGGCAACGCCGGCCAGGACAGGCTGGTGGGCGGTACCGGCAATGACCGCCTCGACGGTGGCGACGATGGCGACACGCTGGATGGCGGCGATGGCGCCGATACGCTGAACGGCGGCGCTGGCGACGACAGCCTGCGTGGCGGCGCCGGCACCCTTTCTGGCGCCAACAGCATCGTCGGCGGCGATGGCAACGACACCGTCATCGGCGGCTACGGCGCCGACACCATCAGGGGCGATGACGGAAACGACAGCCTGAGCGGTGCCAGCGGCAATGACGGGCTGTATGGCGGCACCGGCGACGACTCCCTCGATGGCGGCGCCGGACACAACCGCCTGGAAGGCGAGAGCGGCAATGACCGTCTGATCGGCGGCACCACGCGCGACACGTTGATCGGTGGCAGCGGGAACGACCAGTTGTTCGGCATGAGTGGCGAGGATCTGCTGCTAGGCGGCACCGGCAATGACATCGTGTTCGGCGGCGTCGGCAACGACACGATGCTCGGAGAGGACGGCAGCGACATCCTGCGTGGCGACAGTGGTCGCGACAGCCTCGAGGGCGGCGCGAGCGCCGACACGATCTTCGGCGGCGACGACAGCGATTTCATCTTCGGCAATACCGGCGACGACACGCTCTACGGTGACGGCGCGGCCGATTCCATGGATGGCGGCGACGGCGAGGACGTCCTGCACGGCGGCGATGGCAATGACGCACTCCGCGGCCGCGCCGGCTTCGACATCCTCAACGGCGACGCCGGCAACGACGCCATTTTCGCCGGCGAGCAGAACGACTTCGCCTTTGGCGGCACCGGCAACGATTCCATCTTCGGCGAAGGCGGCGATGACACGCTTTTCGGCGGTGAAGGTGCCGACAAGCTCTACGGCAGCTGGGGCAGCAACCTGCTCGACGGCGGTTCGGGTGCCGATACGCTCACCAGCGTCTCCGGTGGCGACACGCTGCGAGGCGGCGATGGCGGCGACGCCTACCTCATCACCTTCATCGATTTCACCGTCATCGAGGAGACGGGCAACGGCGGTCGCGACGTGATCCATACGCCTGACAGTTTTTCCATCGAGACAATGACCACGATCGAAGACCTGATCTACAGGCCATTCTACTCGGCCGAGGGGATTCGTTTTATGGGTAACGCCTCGGGTAATGTGCTGGAGGGTTCGGACGCCTTCGCCGACACCCTGCTTGGCGGGGCCGGGGACGACACGCTGCTTGGCGGCGTCGGCACGATGGATTCGGCGTATGATGAGACCAACGGCCAGACCTACCAGGTGCTCAGGGGGGAGGGCGGCAATGACAGCCTGGTGGGCGGCGGATGGCTCGAAGGCGGCTCCGGCAACGATACACTCAATGCCCGCGACTCGTACGGCAACGACTTGCTCGACGGCGGCTCGGGTGACGACCGCTTCGTGGTCAAGGGCTATGACGACGCCGAGATCAACGTCGGCACCGGGTCCGACACCATCGTCCTCGTGGAAGGCTTTGGCAGCGAAGAGTTCCCCAGTATCGACATCAACGGTTTCGATCCTGTCAACGACATCCTTGACCTCTCGCGGCTCGACGCCAACGTCGCCAATGAGGAGGGTGACCAGGCCTTCACGATCATCGGCCCCGACGCGCTCGTAGACCACACTGTCAGGACGATCGGCTTCGGCTATTGGGGCAGCACACTCTATCTCAAGTTGTACAACTCGCTCGGCCAGGAAGATGTAACCATCATCCTCAGTCGCGACATGTTGGCGCCCGACCTATCCTCTTCCTGGATCATTCTGTAATGGCGTACTGCAATGAAACAGCAGTCGCATGGTCGGCGCCTCAGGAATCCCCTGATTTTTGAATTCTGGGGTATAGGCGCGATTTGGCTTTGCTCTGTATTTCTTCCAAGCGGTTGCTTGGAGCGGAGCCATGGGCAAGGCGGATCGAGGGCGAGCGAAGCTGGCGGATGCGCGCTCGTTCGTTGCGAGGGTGTACGGGGACGAGTTGCACGCCAAGCGGATTGCGTCGCTGGCGGGCGCGACGCCGCTCCGCGTCCAGCGTGAGCGTCGATGGCAGTCGCCCGGCGCGGCGATACGAGTACCCGGCATGGCCCCCGCGTCTGCCCGGCCAGCGTAAAGATGCCGGTGACCGCGGCACCAAAGGCGGCATCGATCTGCGGCACGACCGCCGCGCGGAGCGACGGCCCGGCACTGTCCTTCTCGGCAATGCGCAATGCCGAAGCTCATCGGATGGCCTTCGACGAGAAGCAGCCCGCACCCAGCGCGCGGCGTGTGGCGCCGCGCAAGACGACCCGCACGCTACGAATCGATGCGGATATTGGCGGCGCGGATCACCTCGGCCCAGGCCGCGCTCTCGGCACGGATGAAGACGTCGAACGCCGCCCCGGACAGGATCGAGGGTCCGAAGCCGGTGGTCTGCAGTCGCCCGAGTACCTCAGGATCAGCAAGCGCCGCGCGGAAGGCCTGGTCGAGGCGCGCGACGATGGCCGGCGGCGTGCCTGGCGGCGCGCTCACGCCATTCCAGTTGGAAATGTCGAAACCGTCGAGGGATTCACTCAGCGCCGGCGTGTCCGGCAGGCCAGGCCAACGTTCGCGTGTCGTCACGCCCAGCGCCTTCACCTGGCCTTGCCGAACGAAGGAAAGGGCGGAAGTGTCGCTGAAGTAGATGTCCACCTGTCCGGCGATCAGGTCGCTGATGGCCGGCGCGGCGCCCCGATAAGGCACGTGCAGCATGCGTCCACCGGCGCGCAGCGCGAACAACTCGCCCGTCAGATGCGTGCCGGTGCCCGCCCCTCCGGATGCGAAGCGCACACCCTCCGGCCTGGCCCGCACCATTTGCACCAGGGATGCAACATCGGTCGCGGGCAAGTTCGGCCGCGCGATCAGGATCAGCGGCGCGCCGACCACCCGGAGCACGTGGGTGAGCGCCAAAGGGTCATAAGGGTGAGGGCGGAGGTTCGGACCGACGGTCAGTGGCCCCGGCGCCACCATGCACAGCGTATGGCCATCCGGCGCAGCAAGGGCCATCGCCTCGACCCCGATCGCGCCGGCGGCGCCACTGCGATTCTCGACGACGACCTGTTGGCCGAGATGTTTCGCCAGCGGCTCCGCCAGGATCCGCGTGGCAATATCGACCCCGCCGCCGGGGGGATAGGGGACGATCAGTCGGATCGGGCGGGTCGGGAAGGGCGTCTGCGCAGCCGCACGCGCGACAGGCGCCGCCACGAGCGGTGTTGCGGCGAATGTAAGGAGACTCCGACGTTGCATGGTCAAGGCTCCCGTGTTGCGCGTAGACAGGTTGACACCATCGGAATCGCCTCGCAACGTCGATTTTCCGAGGCCATTGCGCCCGGTGCCGATCCGGAGGGCGAGCGATCAACGTGCCAATGGTTGAGCCTCGGACAGCGGCGCTCCATGCCAGCGCACTGGTCATCGATGCCTGCGCTCCCATCCTCCGTGATGCGGCCCATGCCGAGCACTGGATCGCCGGCGGCGCGACGGCCGCGCTGGCCACGCTATGCCTGTTCGACGACGACCGTGCCTCAACCATCGCCAATATCTCGAAGCTGAATCGCCAGGTCCGTGCACGCGACGACATCGTGATCGCGCGCGACGTGGCCGCCATCCGGCGCGCGAAGGTCGAGGGAAAGTTCGCCATCGTGCTCGCCTTCCAGAGCAGCGGCGGACTTGGCGGCGATCTCGGGATGGTCGAAATCTACCACCAGCTCGGCGTGAAGGCGATGAATCTCGCCTACAACAAGGCCGAGCTCGCGGCCGATGGCTGCACCGAGGCTCGCGATGGCGGGCTGACGGAATTTGGTCGCAGGGTGATCGCGGAGATGAACCGCGTCGGCATGCTGCTCGACCTGTCGCATACCGGGTATCGGTCGAGCATGGAGGCGATGGAGGCCTCGACGCGGCCGGCAGCCTTCACCCATTCCAATGCCTGGGCGGTGTTCGAACATCCGCGCAACGTCCGCGACGATCAGATCCGTGCTTGCGTCGCGACCGGCGGCGTGATCGGCATCAACGGCCATCCCGCCTTCGTGCGGGCCGGCACGGCGATGCCGACGATGGATGATCTGATGGCGCAGCTCGACCATATCCTGGACATCGCCGGGGTGGATCATGTCGGCATGGGCCTGGATTTCTCGCAGCCGCCCGGCCAGCAGATGACCGCGGCTCGCTATGCGCAACTGCTCGCGGATGGGATCTTCACGGCGGATACGCTGCCGCCGCCACCGATCCGCTATCCGGTCGGTGATGCCAGCTTCCTGCCGCGCGTGACCGAGGCGCTGCTGCGCCGAGGCTGGCCGGACGACGATGTGTTGAAACGGCTCGGCGGCAATTTCCTGCGTCTCTTCGCCGATGTATGGGGCGGCTGAAC
>Ga0163144_10021118_pt1 | contig 12956 bp, 8 predicted proteins | sample OliLak19BULKMAT1_FD_123175 | JGI IMG/M metagenome (GOLD analysis project Ga0163144, IMG submission 123175) | Freshwater microbial mat bacterial communities from Lake Vanda, McMurdo Dry Valleys, Antarctica - Oligotrophic Lake LV.19.BULKMAT1 | ecosystem: Environmental > Aquatic > Freshwater > Lake...
GCCAAACCGATCATCACGTACTTGTGTTCCTCTGAGTTCGTCGCGGGCCGGGAGGTGGAATTCGTGCAGCAGTGGATTGGGGAAGTCCGGCAGGATCCGGCGCTCGAGGGGAGCAGCATCGTGATTCGGCCGCACCCCCGCTCGCTCGAGCAGTGGAGAGACTTCAGCCCGTCGCGCGGCAGCCGTGTCGCGGTGACGACCTCGGGCGTGATGAATTCCGATCAGCTCCTGTACGATTCTCTTTATCACAGCGCCGCCATCGTCGGCCTGAACACCAGCGCGCAGATCGAGGCGGGCATTCTCGGCAAGCCCGTCTACACGATGCTCGCTCCGGGCTTCGAGCGCGGGCAGCAGGGCACGCTGCACTTCCAGTACCTTCTCGCGCAGAACGGCGGCTTTGTCGAGGTCGCCGATTCGTTCGACAGCCACCGGTCCCAGCTGGCGCAGGCGGTTGCCGGCAGGGTCGATCGCACGCGCGTCGATCGATTCATCGAGTCCTTCATCAGGCCATCGGGCCTGCACCTCCCCGCCACGCCGATCATGGCCGACGCCATCGAGGCCCTCGCATCGTGAGCCGGATTCTCTTTGCGGTACCGTCCCTTGCTCGCCTGAAGGGGTTCGAGAACACACTCATGCGCCTTGCGGAGCGGGGTCACATCGTTCGAATTGCGACGAAGATGCCGGGTGATACACAACTGCCTGCGCGCCTGTCGACGCATGATGACCGCATCTCGGTGACCGAATCCCCCTCGAGACGCAGCGACGAGTGGCGTGATTCGATTGTCGGCGTGCGCGGTGTCCGCAACTATCTCCGGTATCTGGCGCCCGGGTTCGAGCACGCGGAGAAGCTGCGGAAGCGGGCGCTTCTTGAATTCATCAAGACCGCATCGGACGGTGCGCTGACGCAGATCGCCGCGACCTGCGGGCCGTGCGGTCGCGAGCTGAAGAACGACAAGCTCGCGCACATGCTCGAGGGGCTGGGGCAGGACGGCCTCAACGCGCTCGAGACGCTGTTTCGAACAGCCGAGGAGGACATTCCGAGCGATGCTGGATTCGACGCATTCCTGTCGCGCGAACAGCCCGACGTCGTGCTCGTCGCGCCGCTGGTCTCGCTCGAGTCCGGTCAGGCGGATCTCGTGAAGAGCGCGCGCACGCTGCGCATTCCATCCGCTTTGCCGGTTGTCAGCATCGACAGTCTTTCTACCGAAGGCCTGGTCACCGAAATCCCGGACAAGATCTTCGCGTGGAACGAGCGGCAGGCAAGAGAGGCCGTTGAGCTTCACGGCGTTCCATGCGACCGCGTCACCATCACGGGCGCGCCGCAGTTCGACGCTTTCTTCGACGAGCAGCCGGCGAGGTCCAGGAATGCGTTCTGTATGGCGTACGGCCTCGATTACCGCATGCCGGTTCTGGCCTACGTGTGCTCGTCAGAGTTCGTCGCGAAGGACGAATCTGTGTTCGTCGGACGGTGGATTGACGCCGTTCGACGGCATCCGCTTCTGGGCGAATGCGGTATCGTCATTCGGCCGCACCCGCGCGCGCGGCGCACGTGGGACGACTATGCGCCGCCGCCACGGGTCGCGCTCGCACGCATCAAGGACCGTGATGATCGCGGGGAGCTGCACGACGTGTTGTGTCATTCCAATGCCGTGGTTGCGCTCAATACCGGCGCCTGGTTCGAGGCGGCGATTCTCGGCAAGCCGGTCTTCACCATTCTCGCGCCCGAATACGCCGGCGGCCAGGCGCAGACGCTCCACTTTCACTACCTGCTGCGCGATGAAGGCGGCTTCGTCGAACCGGCCGCGAGTCTCGACGTCCATCTGGAACAACTGGCCGGCGCCCTCGCCTCTCCGCCAGGCCCAGGACACCTCGAGCAGCACGTGCAACGATTCCTTCGCCCCGGCGGTCTCGCACTGCCTGCGTCGCATCTTCTGGCGGACGCCATCGAGTCGCTGGCAGGCTGAACAGCTCGATGTCACAACCATCAACGATTGCGGCGCGCCGCCTCTGGCCGTGGGCACTCTTCCTGGCAGCCGCTGCGGCCGCTATCCGCTTTACCACCGCCCGCTTCACCAACGACGACTACCTGTTTCTTCTTCATGGGCGTCAGCTCGCCGAATTTGGCGGATGGCCCGTTCGCGACGTGCTCGAGGAGGGCCGGCCGCTGCACTTCGTGGTGTCGGCCCTTGCGCAGCGGATGTTCGGCTACCGACTGCTTGGAGAGTTCATCGTCGATGTGTCGATGCTGTCGCTCGCGTACGCGCTGACCTATGTCGTGGCGGCGGAGCTATCGCAGTCAAGAGTGGCCGGCGCGATCACCACCGTGATGGCGATCCTGGCGTCGCCGCGCCTGTACGACTATCCGAAGGCCGTTATTCCCGTCGCGGCTTTCTGGCTCGGCTTTCAATACCTGGCCCAGCCGACGTGGAGTCGAAGGATTCGGTTGGGGCTCTTTGCGGGCATCGCATTTCTCTACCGGTACGATCTCGGCGCGTACGTCGGAGCCACTTACGCCTTCGTCATTGCCGCCGAAGAGTGGTCGTCGCGAAAGACGATCGCGGTGACGTCGTTCGCGCCCTTCGCCGCCGGCGCGGCAATCGTTGTGATGCCGTTCCTGTTGTTCATCCAGTTCCATCGAGGGATACCGGCCTACCTCGAATCGACGACACGATTCGTGAGGAACGAAACGATTCGGACCGGCGGCGAGTCTCCATCGTTCAATCTGGATCTGTCTCGCGGCTTATGGCAGATCGACCGGCCCTCGAACGTTCGGGGACTCGAGGTGGGCATCCGGTGGGGGAGCGAGGTGTCGGATGCGGATCGCGGCGGTTTAGAACGGAAGTACGACCTGCATGCCGGGAAGCGTTCGGAAGGGCGTACGTGGCAGTACGTGCTTCGCGACACCTCTTCGTCGAACGTGAAGGCGCTCGTCGAAGATCGCGCAGTGGAAGACACGAACCACATCGACCGGTCGTCGGCCACGCCGATCAATCCGACGCTGCGCGAGCGCATCGCCCAACTTCCGCGATGGTCGGATATTCAGTGGGCGCCAGGTATTGTCACGAGGCATAACGCGGTTGTCTGGCTCTATCGACTGTTTCGTGCGCTTCCGTTCGTGGCGGTACTGGTACTGGCGTGGCGGAACGTGCGCAACCGCCCGCCATCGACTGGTCACGAGACGCTCAAGGTGCTTAGCGTGGCGGCGTTCTGTGCGATGGCTGCACCGCTGCTTCTTCGCGGCGATCTCGACCGCAGCAGCCGCCTGGCAGATATGGCGTGTGCGTCGGCGGTGCTTGGCGCCTGGTTGACCGGCGTTGGAATCAGGAGCGGGTGGCCCGCGCGGATGGTCGCGGCAGGCGTGCTCGGTGTCACCTGCGCGAGCGTATCAGCGGTCGGCAGCATCGAACGGACCGTGCGCATCTCGAAGGTCTTCGAGGGGCGTCACGAGTTCGATCAGCAAATCGCGGTTCAGAAACAGGGGCTCCTGGCGAGCCCGCCTCTCGAAACCTGGATGTCCTCGGAGACGGGCGTCAGGGGTGTCGTGCGATACATTCGTGCCTGCACCGCGCCGACGGATCGCATCTTCGTCACAGGATTTCACCCGGACGTGTCCTTCTTCAGCGGCAGGCCAATCGCCGGCGATCGGACGTTCGTGCTCCCAGGATTCTGGAACCTTCCCGAGGAGCAGGTGCGAACCATCGAGCTGATGCGGCAGACGGGCATGGCCCTCGCCATCATAGAGGAGAACGGGACGCTCGCGCGGGATCTGCCGCTTCTCCACCGGTATATCGAAGAGAATTACAGGCTCGTGGGGACACGCTCCTTTGGTGCGTCAACCGGCGTCTTATACAATGTCTGGGCTGACAATGCCCTGCCGCCTCTCCGCACGTACGAACCGTTTGCGCTTCCGTGTTTCCACTGACAGCTGTCGCGATGCCCAGTGATCTGGCTGCATTCGCCATCGCGTTTCTGGCCTCGTCCGGGTTGACGCCGGTGGCGCGCAGCGTGGCCCTCAAATGGGGCATCGTCGACCACCCGGGTCCGCGGAAAGTGCACGCGAGTCCGATGCCGCTCCTTGGCGGGCTCGCCATCTACGTGACGACGGCGCTGGTCCTGATGCTGTTCATCCAGGATGAGTCGCGCGTGCAGATGTTCAGCATCATGGCGGCGGCGATGCTGGTGCTGCTGGCCGGAACGCTCGATGACAGGGGGTTGCTGCACCATCAATTGAAGCTGATGGTGGCGATGCCGCTCGCGGCGATCATCCTCCTTGGCGGTGACGTCCGCAGTGCGATCTTCTCGCCGACCGTGGCCGAGGGGTTTTCGATCGGGCTGCTGGCCGACTACGCGCTGTCGTTCGTGTGGGTCGTCGGCATCACGGCCGCGTTCAGTATCCTCGACCATCTGGACGGGTTGTGCGCGGGGGCGGCGGCGGTCGCCGCGGGTTTCTTCCTCTTGTTTGCCGCCCTGGAAGGGCAGATTCTGGTCGGCACCCTTGCGGCGACAGTCTTCGGGGGCGCATTGGGGTTCCTGCTGTGGAACTTCAATCCGGCGAAAATCTTTCTCGGCGACGCGGGCGCGATGTTTCTCGGCCTGATGATGGCGACGCTCGGCCTGAAGCTGCATTTCGAGCAGCTGCCGCACGCATCAGCGTGGCTCGTTCCCGTGCTGGTGTTACTGATACCGATCTTCGACACGACGCTCGTAACGGTGTCGCGGGCCAGGCGCGGGTTGGTTCCGTTCTCGTCGCCCGGCAAAGATCATCTGGCTCACAGGCTCGTGGTTCTCGGGTTCAGCCATCGCGCGGCTGTCATGACGATTTACGCATTCGGTACGCTGGGCGGCCTTCTCGCCCTGCTCGTGTATTACCTGCCGGTCGCCGGCGCCCTCGTGCTGGCTGCGTGTATTTTCGCCGCCGCTGCGCTGGCAATCTATCTACTTGAACGTGTGCCCTACGAACGCAAACAGCAGTAGCTCGTCTCCCGAGGAGATCCCTTAGCGTGTCTGCAGTCGCGAACACCAGTCGTCATTTATCCAGCGAGATCGCTGTCGTAGGCGGGTCGGCAGCCGGCCTCTACACTGCGCTCGAGCTTGCGCGGCGCGGCCGCAGCGTGTCGGTACTGGAAAGCGCGCCCACGTTCAACGCCTTGCCACGGACGCTGATCGTGACGTCGCACTACCGCAAGTTTCTCGGCTCGGCCGCCGACAAGTCGATCGTGAACGAAATTCGGCAATTCGAGTTGTTCGCCGACGGCCGGGCGACGACGGTGCCGCTGCGCGAGCCCGACCTCATCATCGAGCGTGCGCAGGTCATTCAGGCGCTGGCCGAGGACTGCGCCAACGCCGGCGTCGAGGTCGCCACCGGGCATCGGATGACGGGACTACGCACGGCGCAGGATGGCGTCACACTGCAGGGCGAGTGTCAGGGTTCCACTTTCGAGGTTACCCCCAAAGTGCTCGTCGGCGCCGACGGCGCCTTCAGCGCCGTGGCACGGCAGTCGGGGTGGGGGCGAATGCCCACCGCTCCGCTCGTGCAAGCCGTGGTTGAGCTGCCGGCAGGCTTTCCGCGAGACACGACGCGCGTCTGGTTCGTGCCAGAGGACACGCCGTACTTCTACTGGCTGATTCCGGAATCATCGGGCCGCGGCGTGCTGGGATTGATTGGCGAAGACGGCAGCCAGACGCGGCGCTGCCTGCAGCGATTCCTCGCGCAGCAGAAAATGACGGCGATCGAGTATCAGGCGGCGCGCGTTCCCATCTATCAGCGGTGGACGCCCGTACACCGGCGCTTCGGTCCCGCAGACGTCTACCTCGTGGGCGATGCCGCCGGTCATGTGAAAGTGACGACCGTCGGCGGTATCGTGACCGGATTCCGCGGCGCCCTGGGCGTCGTCGAGGCAATCATGAAAGGCGGACCTGGGCGCGAGCTGCGTCTCCTGCGGCAGGAGCTCGATCTGCATCTCCGTGTGAGGCGCATGCTCAACCGGTTTGCCCTGAACGACTATCGCCGCCTCGTGGATCTCATGAGCGCGCCTGTCCTCGAAGTACTCGGATCGGTGCCGCGCGACGAGGCACGGCGGATGTTGATGAAGCTGTGCCTGACGCAGCCGGCCCTGCTCGCCATGGGAGTGCGGGCGATGTTTCAGGACTGGGTGCAAGGGCCTGCGCTCGGGCCCGAACGCTGGGCCGAGGAAGCGCGCGAGCTCTGATGCTGCGTCTTGCCTGGTTTACGCCGCTCCCACCCGTGCGATCGGGCATCAGCGATTACAGCGTCGAGCTGATTCCGGCCATCGCACGCGACTATCAGATCGACATCTACGTTGACGGGCCGTCCGATGCGTTCACGGCGCCTCCCGCATCGACGCCGGTCGTCGATGCCCACGATTTCGTGTGGAAGCATCAACGCGATCCATACGATCTGATCGTCTATCAGCTGGGGAACGCGCCCTGCCACGACTACATGTGGGCGTACCTCGCGAGATTTCCGGGCCTGGTGGTGCTGCATGATGGTCAACTGCATCATGCGCGAGGGCGTCAACTGCTTCGCCACGGCAGGCGTGACGAGTACCGGCGCGAGTTCTGGTTCAATCATCCCGACGCCGACCCCACGGTGGCCGATCTCGGCGTGTCCGGCCTGCTCGGGTCGCTGACGTACTTCTTTGCGATGCTGCGCAGCGTGGTGCAGTCGGCGCGACATGTGCTGGTTCACAGCGCGTGGCTCCGCGATCAGATTCGCGATGCCTATCCCGGCTCGCCCGTCAGCGCCGTCGACATGGGCGTAGCGGCATGCCTGCCGTCGCCAGGCGCGGCCGCGCGCATTCGCGCGCGGCATGGGCTTCGGGACGATGCCGTCATTTTCATGAGCTTCGGCAAGGTGACACCTGCCAAGCGCATTTCTGAGGTGATTCGCGCTCTGGCGAGTGTCGCCGAGCGGGTGCCGCAGGTTCGCCTGATGCTCGTGGGGGACCCGGTAGAGTATTACGATCCAGTGCGGGAGGCGTCGGAGCTTGGCGTGGGCGATCGCGTCATCATGACCGGGTTTCTGCCCGACCGGAACGTCAACGACTATCTCGCCGCGGCGGATGTGTCTCTCTGCCTTCGATGGCCTTCCTCTCACGAGACGTCGGCGTCATGGCTGCGGTGCCTGGCGGCAGGGACGCCCACGATCAGCACCGACCTCGTTCATACCGTGGACATTCCCACGCTCGATCCTCAGGACTGGCGTGTGCGTTCCACCAGCATCGAGCAGGACGCGCCCGTCGGCGTCAGCATCGACCTGCGGGACGAAATCCACTCGCTGCAACTGGCCATGGTCCGGCTGAGCGAGGATGCGCGCTTGCGCGCGACTCTCGGCAGGAGCGCGCGCGACCTCTGGGACGCGCGATTCCGCCTCGATCGAATGGCCCAGAGCTATCGCGGCGTCATCGACATCGCTGCACAGACGCCCGTTCCGGTTGCGGCCAGACTGGCCGCGCTGCCTGAGCACTTTCATTCGACAGGCGGCGCGGAGACGCAGCGCATCTTGCAGGATATTGGCCTGCCGCCTTCGGTGATCGACTTCTGGAACCAGCACGAGACGGCACGCACGTGACACGCGAAATCGTGACTGAGCGGGGCAGTGCCAACGACCTGGCGCGTCTGGAGCGCGAGCGCGACGAAGCCGACCGTCTGTACAACGAGGCCCTCACGAGACTCGATGCCGCGATTCAGAAGCCATCCGAGCATCCGCATCCGCCTCCGCCGTACGACGACTTTCAAGTCACCCCGCTCAATCAGCGGTGGGAGCTGCTGCCGCTCAAGCCGGACGAAGGCAAGGGATGGCTCGCGCGCATACGGGCGCATGCGTGGGCGATGGTGGCGCCGCTGTTCGAGCGCCAGCAGGCGTTCAACGCGGCGCTCGTCGATCACATCAACCGAAACGTGGCCATCCATCGCGAAACGACCCGCGCGCTGGAGACCACGCTGGAGATGCTGCGCGACGATCGCCAGAAGCGCATGGAGTATCAGACGCTGCTGATTCTCTACGCCCAGAACGTCACGGGGTACGTCGATACGAAGGATCGCCTCGTCGGTGGACTGATGCACACGGGCCTTAGCGCACTGACCGAGGAAACGCAGAAGCATTTCGCGTCAACGATGGCGCGGGACCGCCGGTACGAGGAGCAGGTCGGCGACGTGCGGTCCACATTGAGCGTGATGACGCGAGCGGTGCAATCCATGAAGCGGGAATTGGAGTCTGGCTCGCCTCGCCGAAGCGGCGAAGCCGCGAAGGCGGTCGCGCCAGATGCGACAGCTGCGGGCGGGGCGCCGCCTGTCGCGTTGGACTCCTATAAATATGTCGGCTTCGAGGACAAGTTTCGCGGATCGCAGCGGGAGATCCGCGAGAGGTTGGCGGCCTACGTACCGCTCTTCGAAGGCTCGAGCGATGTGCTCGACGTCGGATGCGGCAGGGGAGAGTTCCTCGACCTGCTGCGCGAGCGCGGCATCTCGGCGCGCGGCATCGACCTCAACGACGAGATGGCGGCCGTCAGCCGGTCGCGCGGGTTGGACGCGACCTCCGGCGATGCGCTCAGCTATCTGCTCGCGCAGCCTGACGGATCGCTCGGAGGGTTATTTGCTGCGCAGGTCGTCGAGCACCTCGAGCCGGACTATCTGATGCGCTTTCTGGACACCGCGTACCACAAGCTGCGCCCGGGATCGAAGATTGTCCTCGAAACGATCAACCCCGCGTGCTGGTTCGCGTTCTTCTCCAGCTACATCCGCGACATTACACACGTACGGCCGCTGCATCCGGACACGCTTCAATATCTCCTGACGGCGAGCGGCTTCCAGAAAGTCACGGTGCGGTACAGCGCGCCGTTCCCCGACGAGCTTAAGCTGCAAACGGCGCCGGGGGAGCCGTCCAGCGCTGCCGAACAGGCGATCCACGACAACGTCAAGACGCTCAACGCGCTGCTCTTCACCTATCTCGATTACGCCGCTATCGGCGAGCGCCTCTAGCGTGTTTCTGACGCATCTCGCGGATTTGGCGCAGGGTGTCGCCGCGGCGGGCATCACGCTCGCCGTGCTCACCCTGTTTGCGCTGGCGATCGTTCCAAAATGGCGGCAAGCAGGAATGGCAGCGGGCGATGCGCTCGCTATCGGCGCGGCCTGCTACGTCGGGCTGTGCTGGGTTGCGGTCGGCCTGCTCGAGGTGCCGCTCGGCCGGATTGCCGTTGCGTTCGCGCTCGGTGCAGCGCTTCTCGGCGCGGTGTGGTTCCGGCAGGTTCTCGCGCGGGTCACCACAGAGGGGCGCCATGAGCTGGGCCGGACGGCGTTGGCGTTCACGCTCCTGTACGCATTGGCCTATGTGCTGTCGATGCCGCCGGCGAGCGAATATTTCCTGCCTGTTCGGGTCTCGAGCGACGTCAATCTTCTGATCCTCGCACGCGATGCGCGGCAGCTCCTCGAGTTTGGCTCGCGCGAGCACAGTTCCGTCGCGGCGTACCTGCTGGGAGGATTCTCGCTCGGATTCCGGATGGATCCGCTTTCGGCCGCAGCGGCTGCGCAGTGCGCCACGGTCGCGCTCCTCGGCGTGTCCGTGGCGGGAATCTGCCGTCGATGGTTCGGACTCTCCGCCAACACTTGCCTGCTCATCGCCGCCGTCGCGATCAGCTCGCCGTTCATGCGATCGCTGACCGCAGCCTACGCGTGGCCGGCGCTGATGGCCGGGCTCGTCGTGTTATTTCTCGTCGCGAGACGGCCGGCGGCGATCTCATTCGCATCGGCGAGCCTTCTGCTGGTCCTCATGGCGCCCACGCTGCAACTCGCCTCGAGTGTGAGGGCAGCGCTTGCTGTGGCGGCCTTCGTCCCGGTCGGGGCAGCCGTGGCGCTCGTCACGCGATGGTGGGCCAATCATCCGGCCGCGATCGATTCGCCGGATCGCCGCTTGACGAAGGCCTTCTTCGTGTACGTGGCAATCGCGATGGTTGTCGGAAACGTCGCCGTCAGCGCGATACGCGACATGCCGCGCGTCAGAATCCACGCCGCCTGGCGCGGAGTGGAAGCACTGAACGCGCTCCCGTTTCGGAGCTATATGATGCACCCGGGCCGCGCCGGGGGGTCGGCGGCGGCGCTCGTGCAGTATTTCATGCCCGGCAAGACCGCGACCGTGCTGGCCCTTCCACTGAACGAGCTGCCGTTCGATTCGATCTCGCGCGACACTCCGCTGTTCCTCAACCAGTTCGACTGCGCGGGCGTTGGACACAACGATACGGTGTCCGTTCGCGCCATCGGCTGCCTGCTGCTCGCGCCACCGAGCGTCGTTGTCGGGACATCGTACCCGTTCAACCGAACGTATCTGCCCGTCACGTTTCAAGGCCTGTCGCCGCGGGCGATGGAAGGGCGCCACAACATTCGGGAGACGGTCCTGTTTACCGTGTTGAGCGACCCTCAACGCACGCCTGTCGATCGCGAGCTCTACGTGAACCTGTTAGTGTTCCTGCAGCTGCCGAAGGACGCCCCGGCGCGGCCGCTGAGGCTGGCGTGGGGTGACAAGCGCCGCGCGGAAACGAATATCGGCGAAGAAGAATGGATCAGCCTGCCGGTTCACGACCGCGACTGGACGGGCACTCGCGTGCGGAGGCTGCAGCTTGAGGCCGAGCTTCCGGCAGACTCGAGAATGCTGTTCCGCGACCTGTCACTGTCCGTAGATCGGCGCGGCCGTGTGATGGCGGGCGCTGAAAGCGCCACCGCTAGATGATGACGTCGGGCTGCAGCGTACGAACGAGCTGCGCTCGCGTCTCCGAAGGAAAGAGCGTCACGTAGTCGACGACACGCAGCGCACCGACGAGCTCGGCGCGCTGTGGCCCGCCTTTCGACCCATCCTCGACCCCCACGACAAGCAGGTCTCCCTGGGCGCGGGCACGCTGCAGCGTCCGAAGGTCGTCGACGTCCAGCACGTCAAATCGCCCGCTCGTGAACACGACGGCGCGTCCATGGGCGCGCGCATCGGCGACCCGCGCCGCGAGCGCGGGCAGCGAGAGTACTTTCGATCGGGCGAGCGAGGCCTCGCCGTAGAAAATCGTGGCGAGCGCCCCGGCTTCCGCCACAGACGTGCCCACGACGCCGACGACCATGCCCGCGGCTGCGTTGGCAAGCCGGGCAGCATCGGCGAGAGGCCAGCCGGCGGCAGCGCCCATCGCCAGAACGGCCGCCACCGTGTCTCCCGCGCCTGTCACGTCGAACACCTCGTGGCGCTGCGCGGCCGCGATGTGGGTGCGGCGAACGGTGCGCCCGGCTGCCTCGAACAGATCCATGCCGTTTGCCCCGCGTGTCACCAGAAGCGCCTTCAGCCGCAATCGCGACATCAGCGACCGCGCCCTGCGCTCGATGATGTCGGTACCGCTCACGGCAGGGTCGTCATCGGGCACCGCCTCGGCAAGTTCGCGCTCGTTGGGCGTCAGCAGATCCGCGCCCTTGTACCTGGCGTAATCGCGGCCTTTGGGATCGACGAGCGCAAACGGCTTCCCCTTCCCGCCGAGAAGGGCGCGCAGCACCCGTGTGCTCAAGACGCCTTTGTTGTAGTCGGAGCACACCACACCGGAGAGCCGCCCGGTCAGTCGCTGAATGACCGAGACGAGGCGCTGTTCGTCGCGGCTGTCGACGGCGACCCGCGTCTCGCGATCGATACGCAGCAAATGCTGGCCGCGGGCGATCACGCGCGTCTTCAGTGTCGTCGCGCGCCGGGAGGATCGAATGACGCCGCGTGTGTCGACGCCGCTCGCGCGAAGCGTCTGCAGCAGCCAGCGTCCTGGCTCATCGTTGCCCACAAGACCCGCAAGGTAAACGCGGCATCCAAGGGCGGCCAGGTTGACCGCGGCGTTGGCGGCGCCTCCCGGCCTGTCAGCCTCGCGTTCCCATCGCATCACGGGGACGGGGGCCTCGGGAGAAATGCGTTCGACATCGCCCCACACGTAGTGATCGCACATGATGTCGCCGGCCACGAGAATGGGATGCGCAGGAAGCCGGAGCTGGCGTGTCCGTGCCGGTCGCTTATCCATGAGGTTTGGAGATTATGACCCACTCCCGGACGTCGATGCGCCGCTGGATCGGCAGCGTGTCCTCGCCGGTTGGCAGCGTGTCCGGCTCAACGGTTCGAAGGTCGATGCGATGACCATCGCGTCTGGTGTGTTGTGACAACGGAATGGTTCTCGTCTGCCAGTCAGGTGCGTCGAGCCGCAGCCGTTCCACCACTTCATCGTCCACCGCGATCGTGACATCGAGCGGCGTGTCGGCGGCCGCGGTTCGCCCGCGCAGAGAGAGCGAGACCCGCGTCTCCTCGCCCGGCACGAAGAATCTGGCGCGGCCCGCAGCCCGCCAGTTGACCGCGCCTGTCGGCTCTTCGAAGCGACCCGAAAATCCGTAGCGGATGTGACGAATGTCGAGGAAGGTGAGCTTGCGATCGAAGCGCCAGGGAATCGACACGAACACCACGAGGCTTGCAATCGCGGCTGCGCGGACAATGTGTGCGGGGACGGGTCGATCGTCGCTGCGATGTGCCGCCACGACGGCCAGCGCGATCCAAAAGGGAAACGCGACTTCCGGCACGAGGAGGGGATGACCGGTCATCCAACTGATGACGAATGCCGCTACGGCCGCCATCGCGGCCGAGGCGAGCGGAGTCGCAGTGGCATCGCGCCGCCGGGGCCAGACGCACACCGTGAGAAGCGCGACGAAAGCCGCGAGCCCAAGCACGCCAAGCTCGCCGGCGACCTGGGCGAAGTTGTTGTGCGCGTTCTCGCGCGGATAGAGGTTGAGCAGCTCTGGCGGCGCGAAGCGCGACGACCATAGGGGAAACTGTCCGATGCCAAATCCAAAGAGCGGTTCTGCTCGCAGCATGTTCCCTGTCGTGCGAAGGAACAGCCGCCGGACGCCCAGCGATTCGCTCGCAGCCAGCGTGCCGGTCCGCTCGAGCA
>Ga0163144_10021120_pt1 | contig 12956 bp, 12 predicted proteins | sample OliLak19BULKMAT1_FD_123175 | JGI IMG/M metagenome (GOLD analysis project Ga0163144, IMG submission 123175) | Freshwater microbial mat bacterial communities from Lake Vanda, McMurdo Dry Valleys, Antarctica - Oligotrophic Lake LV.19.BULKMAT1 | ecosystem: Environmental > Aquatic > Freshwater >...
AGAATACTTGGAGAAACTAGTAGAGAAATACGCACACTGGTAAAAGGACTAGCGAGCCTTGGACCTAAAAAAATAGTTATGACTGATGGTTTTGCTGGTGCATACTCGTACGACCCAGTCACAGATGAACTATATTTTATGCCAGTATATCCACACACCCCTTTTGAAAGTACGGGTGCTGGAGACGCTTTTGCATCTACAGTGGTCTCAGCTCTTATTCACGGTAAAACTTTAGACGAGGCTCTATCATGGGCACCAATAAACTCGATGTCAGTTGTTCAACAAGTTGGCGCACAAAAAGGACTTTTGACTTTAGAGAAATTGGAAGAGTATTTGAAGAATGCTCCTGCTGAGTATAAATTAAAGAAAATTTAAACCTTGCGTCCAATAACTTTTTTACAAGCAGACAATATGGATTTCTCATCCATTTCGTAATGCTCTATTAGTTCGTCTTGTTTTCCTGACTGCCCGAATAAATCTTTAACTCCGATAAATTCTTGTGGGGTTGGATAGTTTTGTGAAAGACATTCTGCAACCGCGCTCCCTAGTCCCCCTGTTATTTGATGCTCCTCAACAGATACAATAGCTCCGCATGTTTTTGCGATGTTTATCACAGCATCATTATCTAATGGTTTGATTGTTGAAATATTTAAAACTTTGGCATTTATTCCCTCGCCTTTTAATTGTTCTGCAGTTTTTAATGCTCGGTAAACCAATGCTCCTGTTGCAACAATCCCAACGTCTGCCCTACTATATTCTTCTCCATATAACAATTGTCCCTTTCCTACCTCAAACGGGCTATCTACTGTGGTAATGACTGGAGTTTTTTCACGAGCCAGACGAATATATGCGGGCTTACCTAGTTCTGCAGATGCTAGGGTTATTTTCTTGGCTTCTATGTGGTCACACGGAGAAAATACAACCATATTTGGTATAACACGAGTTATAGCAATGTCCTCTATAGCTTGATGTGTTCCTCCGTCAGGACCCACAGAAACACCGGCATGACTTCCTGCTATTATTACAGGTCTATCGTTATAACAAATAGTCGTTCTGATTTGTTCCCAGTTTCTTCCCGGAGAAAACATTGCATAGCTAGATATAAAAGGAATTTTTCCCATCGCAGACATACCAGAGGCGACAGAAGCTAAGTTTTGTTCCGCAACTCCAACTTGAACAAATCTCTCTGGAAATTTTTTTGCAAACAAATTCATCTTTGTAGACTCTGTTAAGTCAGCGCAAAGTCCAACCACCTGTGGGTTTTTCTCCCCGGCTTCAAGTAGTCCTTCGCCAAAGCCGTTTCGAATCGGTACCTGCTCGACTTTTTTATCAAAAAGATTTGGATTTAATTTTTGTGAGCTATTTATCATAAAAATATTATATCATTTTGAAAATATAAAACTTTCAAATTTGAACAAGGTCGCGTATAAAATTTAAAAATGTGAGAAGCCATACAAATGTAAGGTAACGAGAATTTTTTAATTTTAGACGATGAGATTGTTCATTAATTTGGAAGTTTTATTCGTGTTCGTTAGTTATTTGTCCTCCTAAAGTTCTCAAATCATGCAAGGCTATTTTTGCCTGCTCATCCTTTGGTGGCTCACCTGCAATTTCTGTTCCGGGAGGATTGCCATGCCATTTGAAATCTCGCTCCATAAATGAAACTCCTTTTCCCGGAATTGTTCTTGCGACAATCACGCTGGGTCCGTCAAAAACTGCTTGGGCTCTTCCCACAGCTTCAACAATAGATGTAAAATTGTGCCCATCTATTTCTTCTGCATGCCATCCAAAACTTTCGAATTTGTGAACTACAGAGTCTAATGGCATTACATCTTCCGTATAGCCATCTATTTGAATATTATTTCTATCTACTATGGCTATTAGATTCCCCAATCTCTCTTTTCCTGCAAGCATTATTGCTTCCCAGTTTTGACCTTCGTTCAATTCTCCATCTCCGAGCATACAATAAAAAAATCTGTCTGATGTTTTTCCCTTGTCCATTCTGTCAGCAATGGCCATTCCCACAGCCTGTGAAAGCCCTGCGCCTAGTGGACCGGAACTTGTTTCTAGTATTGGTAAAAACTCTCTGTGTGGATGGCCTTGTAACCTACTGCCAAACTTTCTAAGTGTTAAAAGTTCTTTAACTGGGAAATAACCGACATGTGCAAGTGTGGAATACAAAACAGGGTTTATATGGCCATTAGATAATATTAGTCTATCTCTATCTTCCCAAAAAGGATCTTTCGGATTGTGCCTAAGTATATAAAAGTAAAGTGCGGTGAAAATATCTGCCATTCCCAGAGGTCCCGCCGAGTGCCCTGAACCAGCAGAAACAAGCATTTCTATAATAGAAATTCTAATCTCTTTTGCCTTTTCTGTAAGAAGAGCTATTTTTTCGTCAGTTAAGTTATTCAACATATATTTTTTAGAGCACGCATAAATTTTTAGTAAAATTTTGCTCTCGCTCGATAATCAAGTAAACAATATCCTTGATACGTAGCCTTCTCGCAAACTCGCCTTGATTACAAGTGCTCAAACAGTGCTTCAGGCTTACTCTATCTTCGTCTTTGTTTTCTAATTATCTCCGCAGTCTCTAAAAATTATATGTTTCATCAAACGATAATTCAAAGAGACTCAAGAAAATTAAAAACTCCCATTGGGTCATCAGAATTTAAAATCGCACCACCGGAAATTAGTTTGTTCGCGCCTGCATTTATAAGAGTTTCAGCATTTTCTTCTGTGACACCAATATCAATAGCAATTATACTATCAGGATATTTACTTCGCAATGTTTTTATCATTTCAATTGCGCTTTCTTCTAACTCTACTCCGTGATTACCGAGCAAGTCACTTCCCATAACTTGTATAAAATCCACTTGCGAAACAAAATCTTTTATCGAATCAATATTTGTTGAGGGTTTTATAGCTACACCAACACCGACTTGCTTTTCCTTACAAATGTCTATAAATTTTTGAAAATTTGTTGTTGCTTCAATATGTGCAACAACAGACGTTACTCCAGTTTTTATCCAATCCTCTACTAACCTTTCTGGATGAACTACCATAAGGTGAAGCTCAATATCTACATCTTCCCATTTAGGCCAACCTGCCTCTTCGTTTTTAAGCTGTTCAAAGTATTCAACATCGCGACCGTAATATGGCCATGTTTTCACTCCCGTAAAAATACCGTCAGAAACATCTAGCTGAACTAGTTCCGCAAAATGCGAGACTTTTAAAAACTCTTCTTCCATTTGCTGTTTACTACTTGGAATTATTGCGGGAAGTACTTGTGTCATATCGTTATATCATTAGAATGAACCGAAACCTTTTTAGAGCACCCGCAATGCCTCCAGCTCGGTTCCGGGAAGCGGATCCATCTTGACGGATGGAGGCCGAGGACTAGAATAAAATTTTCGCTGGAAAATTTTATGTCTCTAAAAAGGTTTTGGTGAATGGCACATTCAATCATATTGTTCTATTTTTTTAATTCGCCTAATGTGGCGTTCATCTCCGGAAAATTCTGTATGAAGCCATAGCTCGACAGCTTGTTTTGCCTCCTGAGTTGTCAAAAAATGAGCTCCTAGAGAAAGCATATTTGCATCATTGTGTTCGCGAGACAAAGTAAGTATATGTTTTGTTCCTCCATAAAAAACTCCACAACGAACATTTGGAAATCTGTTTGCTACCATAGCCTCACCTTGTCCTGAAAATCCTAAAATAATTCCTTTTGCATCTGGATCATTTGAAACTTCTTTTGCAACAAGAGAAATATAGTCAGGGTAGTCATCTTCGTGATTGTATTCATATGGACCACAATCAAAACATTCATAAGGCAAAGTTTTCAGATACTCAATGAGTTCTGCCTTAACCCCAAACCCCGCATGATCTGATCCAATGTATATTTTCATTTAATTTTATACTCCACCAAACCCACTGAATTTTATTAAATAATACGGAATAAAAATTGTCAATGATGCAAAAACTCCCGTAATAATAAGTGCAAGTAATGCTTTATAAAACGTTGAAGTCCCTTCTTTGATCGTTATTTTTTCATAAAGATCCGTCCCCAAAGTAATCATTAGAACTGCTAGTAGTACCAATGGAATAATCCCAGCTATGGGAACAAATAAAAGCGGTGAAGTAACTAATACGGCTATTGTTAACCAAAGATATTTTTTTTTCTTAGTCATATTTTAATTATACCACCAACTGAAATTTTGTAACTAGCTCTGAGGATTTTTCGCGAAGATTGCGTATAAATTTTCAAAATATGAAGAGCCTTACAAGTAGTAAGGTGATGATTATTTTGAAAATTTATACGATAAGATTCGTGAAAAAGACCAGAGCGTTATTTTATGGTACTACCTGTCTTCACGACGTGGTCGATTAATGTGTGCGTATACCCCGCCTCATTATCATACCAAGCCATAACTTTCACCAAATTCCCCCCCACAACACGAGTCATTTTTAAATCTGCTATAGAACCAAACGGACTTCCCAAGATATCAGATGAGACAAGTTCTTCGTCAGTAGCAGAGAAAATATTTTTCCATCTGTCAGTTTTTGCTTGTTCTCTTAAACACTGGTTAACTTCTTCTGCGGTTGTATTTTTCTTTGAAATAAAAGTAACGTCGACAATTGATCCGGCTGGAACAGGAACTCGAATTGAAATGCCGTCGAAAAGTCCAACGAGCTTGGTAAATGCTTTTGTAACTGCGATAGCTGCTCCGGTAGATGATGGCACAATGTTTTGCGCGGCTGCTCTACCTTCTCGCAAATCTTTTTTTGATGGGCCATCAACGAGAGACTGCGAAGCAGTGTAGCCGTGTACTGTGTTTAGAATAGCTTTTTCAATACCAAAATTTTCATCAAGTATTGCAATAAGTGGAGACGCTGCATTTGTAGTACAAGACGCGTTTGAAGTAACATCGCATGTGCCAAACTTTTCTTCGTTTACTCCCATAAGTATTGTTTCTCCCTTTATTTTACTATTGCCTTCACCACCTTTTGCAGGAGCTGAGATAACAACTTTTTTGGCCCCTGCTTCTATATGAACCGCTGCCTTTTCAAAGTCTGTAAATAGTCCGGTGGATTCCACAACCACATCGACGTTTAAATCTTTCCAAGGAAGTTTCAAAGGTTCTTTTTCAGAAACAAACCGAACCTCCCTTCCATCAATTACTAAATTTCCTCCTTCTACTTTTACATCATGTTTCCAAGTTTTGTAGACAGTGTCATATTTTAGTAAGTAGGCCATATTTTCGACGTTACCCAAATCATTTACAGCAACAACTTCTAGTTCACCACTGTCCCAACTCTCTTTCAGAAATGCTCGCCCAATCCTACCGAAACCATTTATAGCAACTTTTATTTTAGCCATTTTAAAATATACAAAGAATAATGCAATTATTATAACAAACTTTCAGTGTAAGAGAAAACCGCTAACAAACGTCAGCGGTTCTTCTAAAACGGTATTTCACGGACGAAACGTGGGTAAAGTTTCCCATCTCTTTTTCATGTTTCTTTTGTCCAAATATGAATCCAAAACTATGCAAGCAATTGCAAACAACACGAGCGAGACCACCACAAAAGGACTGTAATCCATAAATAACCTCCTTTTTTAAATTAACACAATATTCCTATTTTTTCCAATAATTTATTCAACTGCGACCGGCACTTCTTTCTTTACATTTGTATTTGCGTGACCATCTACCTCGTAACTTGTATTTTGTTGTTCAAAGAAGTTTACTAGTTCAAAAACGTCGGTAGCTGTACTCATCCATTTTGCTGGGTTTGTAACATTGTAGTATTTTGGCATTCCAAGTTCCTGAAGTCTTCTGTCTGCTACGTATTGCACGTATTGGTTTACATAATCTGCATTTAATCCAAGAATTCCATTTGGGAAAAGGTCTTTGTTGTATGCAGTTTCTAAGTCCACTCCTTCGATAATAATATTTCGAATTTCTACCGCGAACTCTTCTGTAAGAAGTTCTGCATTTTCTTCTAAAATATTGTGAATAAGGTTTATTCCAAATTTTAAGTGAAGACTCTCATCTCTTAGAACCCAGTTAATCATTGATCCGAAGTTTCGGAGTTGATTTCTTTGTCTGAAAGATAGGGCCACCATAAATCCTGAATAAAACCAAACGCCCTCCATCACGATGTTTGTTGCTACTAAGTTCCTAATAAAATCTTTTTTACCATCTACAGTATCTATATCTAGTTTGGTATCTGTCATTCTAGTCATATATTTATTTATGTAAGCCTCCTTTGCGAGCATCGAGGGAACTTCTAGGTGAGTGTTGAAAATTGTTTCTTTATCAAACGGGAAAGTCTCTAGAACGTACTCGAAAGCAACACAGTGATTTGCTTCTTCCCACATAACTTTTGCCATATACAGATGACACTCAGGTGCTTTTATATATGGATACATTCCAAGTGCGATAGAACGATTTACAATCAGCTCGGCTGGGTTGAAAAATGCCATCAAAAACTTTACTGCGTGTTTTTCATCTTCAGTCATTTTGTCAAAATCCTCTACATCTTCTTTCAGTGCGATTTCGTGAGGGAACCAAGTGTTTCTTACGGCTTGGTTATATAGATCGTATGCCCACTTGTATTTTATGGGGTGGAGGTTCATATCTGTTGGTGATGGTTTTCCTATCAAGGTCATAGTGTTATTGGTTAGTGCTTGTAAATTTGGCAAACTCCTCGTTCCAAGTTTTAAAATATTCGTTACCTTAATACTTATAAGGCTCCTATTTTAAAACTCTCACGTCGGATTTTACTCAAATTTATAAGCATGTGATTGTTTAATAATTTTAATTAATAAATTACTGGCACGAAATACACGCATTATCTCCATCTGCTGGATCTTCTGGATAAATAATGTTTGGATTATTTTTATAATTCATACTTTGTAGAGGTTTATAATCATTTCTCTCTACCACCTGCTCAAATTTTGGTACTTCTACTACTTTGACTTCTTCTTTTATTTCCACCCTCTCCATAGTTGCGATAGAAGATTGAGTAGGCTCTACTATCGAACTATAAGTTGTTGTTGAAACTAATATTTCTTCTTCCGCAACTTTATTTATTATAGGAACAACTGAAGCCATTGTGGGCACTACTTGAGGAGTTGTGTGAGCCGTACTTGTCACATCAAAAGATTTCTGTAGTGGTGCAGAGAAAGCTGGTGAAGCACTGAAGTTTATTGCCCCGAAACCAACCTTTCCAATTTTTGCAGCCTTGTTTACATTTGTAGTACTTTGCTCTGCTGTGTGTCGGGGCTTCATATGTAGATAGTAAGTAGATTTTACGCCCTTCTCCCATGCTGTACTGTAGATTTTCATTGTCTCTTCAACATCTCGAGTCTCTAGATACATATTTCGTGACAGTGCTTGGTCTACCCATTTTTGGGCCCTAGCTGCTACTTCTATGTATGCGTATGGAGAAGTTGTAAATGAAGTCTTGTAAACATCTTTTATATGCTCTGGGATTCCAGCGATTTCACTAATATCTCCTTGGTTTTCGATTATCGCTTCTTTGACATCATCCCAGATTCCCATATTTTTCAAATCCTTAACAAGGTTGTGGTTTATATCTAAATATTTTCCTGAGATTTTATTTCTTGAAAATACTTGAGCGAATCTTGCATCAATTCCAGGAGTTGTTGCCGCAAGAAGACCAATGTTTGCGTTTGGAGCAATAGCCATAAGAGTTGCATTTCGAATTCCTTTAGAAACTTTTGCCCTCAAAATATCCCAGTTTAGACCTTTATGTTTACTTGTTTTTGAAACTGTTAGTTCTCTTCCTCTGTCATCTTCTAGAGTTTTTATAGAGTCTATTGGAACTTTACCTTTTGACCACTCTGAACCTGCATAGTTTGTATAGCTTCCTCTTTCTTGTGCTAGGTTTGCTGACTCGTCTATTGCCATATATGAAATAAATTCAAAAATTCTATCTGCAAAATCCCAAGCGTGTGGAGAATCATACGACATACCTAGTTGCTCTATAGTATCTGAAAACCCCATCACTCCTAGTCCGATAGCTCTATTCTCTTTGTCTGATTTTACAGCCTCTGGAATAGGAAGAACGTTTATATCAATAAGGTTATCTAGTTGTCTTATAGCGAGTCTGATTGATTCTTCTAATCGCGACCAGTTAACTTCTTTGTTTTTAATATGTGCTGCCAAGTTTAGTGATGCCAAGTTACAAACTGCAACATTTTCTCTATCTTGTGGAAGACAAATCTCTGTACATAAGTTGGACATATGAATAGTGCCAGTGTTGTTGTTTAGAGCACGAAGGTTTATGGTATCTTTCCAAGTAAGCCAAGGATGTGAAGTTGTTTGTAGCGCTACTATTATTTGTCGGAATTGTTCACGTGCTCTAACTTTTTTAAACGCTCGAAGTTTGCCTGCGTTTGCCATTTCAATATATTCTGCATATCTATGAGAAAATGCTTTTCCGTAAAGTTCGTTCAAGTCTGCTGTTTCTGCTGGGTCAAACATATACCAATCATTCCCTTGATTTACACGCATCATAAATTCATCTGAAAGCCATACAGCTGTGTTTGCTGTTCGCATTCTCATATAGTCATCTCCTGCATTGTGTTTCCATTCTAGAAATTCTGGAAAATCAATATGCCAGTTTTCCATATAGAAACAAAGAGCACCCTTTTTCTTGCCACCTCTTTGAATAGCCCGAATAGCAGTATCGATAATTTTTGCAAAAGGAGTTGGGCCTGTTGATGTTCCACCTCCAGAAGTTTTAAGTGGCGAACCCGATGAACGAAGTTTTGTAACAGATGCACCTATTCCTCCAGAACCTTTTGAAAGAAGCATCACGTCCGCCACAGACTTTGCGATATGTCCCATATCGTCATGAATTTCTAACAAGTAACAGTTTGAAAGTGCTGGATTTATTTTTCCAGATGCTAAATTTGTTGACCCACCAGCGATATACATAAGTTTAGACATCTTCTCATAAAACTTTTTTGCCATCTCTGTTGGGTTCGCTTCGTTATACGAAAGACCCATCGCAATTCTCATAAAGAAAATTTGCGGTGTCTCAATACTGTTCTGCTTCATATCTTTCAACATATATCTGTTTATAAGTCCGTCTAGTCCTGCATATTGAAAAAGCTCATCTCTTTCCAAAACAAGAGAGTGTGCAAGTGCGTTTAAATCAAACTTACTTTTCATATTTGGGTGAAGTTTTCCCTCTGCAACATTTTTTTCTATGTACGAAAGAAAACTTTCTCGATGTTTTTGCGCAAAAACGTCTGGCGCGTCGTTTGGACTAAAATCTTTTACAACAAGTCTGTATACAGTTTTAAGTAGCAATCTTTTTGCAATAGTATCGTATTCAATATCTTCCTTAATATTTTGAACAGCAGCGTTTATTGTTGCTTGATCAAGTTCGTCAATTGTTATTCCATCATATAGAGTAAGTTGTGTTTCTGTAGCAATCTGTGTAACTTTTGAAACTGGATCAAAAAGTCCTTGGCAAGCCCTCTCAATAGAACGATTTATTTTGTCCGCATTGAACGGCTCTTTTGTTCCATCGTGAAGTGTTACGTTTAGACTCATATTTTTTTAATTTAACTAAATTGATAAATATTTATTATTTTTTTGATTTTTTCGAAAAAAATATGCGATTTCTAAGTTTTTTTTACTTAAAATCGCAGATTTTTTTATTTAGTTCATTAATTGTACTCTAAACGAAACCATTGAAAAAGTGGATAAACGGGTAAAAGTATACTTGAGAATACAAAGCTTTTTATGTCAAAAAATACACCTTAAAATGCTCAAAAATAAGCTCTACTCAGATTTTTATTAGCAAACTGTGCTTTGTCCCCTATTTTCAGCTTCAACTTGTCTGACTCACCCGCATTAACCTCTAATACATACAAAGAAGGAGTATCGGGATAAAAAGTTTTTGGGTAACTTAGAGGAGAAACGGACTTTTCTATATGATTTACTACCAAATTTTCATCCATCCATATGATATCTATCGGAAAAAACACATTTTTCATCCAAAAACCATGTTTATCAGATTTATCAAAAATAAATACCATGCCCTCATTAGAACCTAACGATTCCCTACCACCTAAACCTCTAGACATAGTAAAAGGTGTATCAGAAACATCAACTATAAAAGTTTTTCCACCGATAGTTAACTTGCTTTTATAGTTAACTGTAGAAAGAAATCCTATAATAGTTACTGCGACTATCAAAAAAATAATGAAATACAAACGAGCCTTAGTTAATTTCATACAAATATGATACCACAATACTTTAGACAACAAAAAACACCCTTGCGGGTGTTTTTTGTTTAGAATTGATATTCTAAATTTTTTGTGTATTTTTGTTCTAGTTCGATGCTTGATGTTTTATTTTTGACCAAAGTGTACATTTAGTACTCTGCGGGATAAAATAAAACGATAAGCGAAGAAATCGGACAAAAAGACTACAAATTTACCATGTTCGGCCTCCTCGGTCGTTTCCACGATCGAATCCTCCTGTTCTTGGCGCTCTAGGTTCCATTGGTCGAGCTTCATTTACTGTAAGCTTTCGTCCATCTAGTTCCTGACCGTTCCACTTTGCAATTGCTGCATCAGCATCTGCATCGTTAGCCATTTCGACGAAACCGAATCCTTTTGATCGGCCTGTCATTTTATCCATGATAATTGTTGCTGAAGTAACTTCTCCAACTTGTGCGAACGCATCTTTCAATCCGTCGTTACTAGTAGAGTATGAAATTCCTCCAACATATAGCTTCTTTGCCATAATTTATTTTTAAAAACTTAACAATCTGGATGAAATCCGAGGCGAACAATGAAAATAATTTGAGCCTTACTATTGTAAGGTGAAAATTATTTTTTGAAGTCCGACAAAGGAGTTTACCAGATTTTTGGGTTTTTTTACTTAGTCTTTATTTTAATGCTGTAAGGCGACTAATCTATCTCTCCTTTTTCTAACTTTCAAAAATGAAAATGCGAAAACCTATGAGAAACTTACATTGGTACTATTATACTCCTATCAATCGCAAAAGTCAATGGATTATTTAGTAGTAACAGTTTTCATGATAACAGGGCTATTTGGCTTGTCATTTTGGCCAACTTGGACGTTTGCTATCTGGTCTACTACGTCTTGACCAGAAACCACCTTTCCAAAAATAGTGTATGCGTTTGGTAGTGGATAATCTGCATGCATTATGAAAAACTGACTACCGTTTGTGTCGGGTCCTGAGTTTGCCATAGCAACAACACCTTTTTTATATCCAGCTTTGTAGGAAGCTGTAGCTGGATTTAGCTCATCTTCGAATTTATACCCCGGACCTCCTGTTCCGTTTCCACTTGGATCACCTCCTTGAATCATAAATCCTTTTATAACTCGATGAAATGTAACTCCGTTGTAAAAACCTTTATCAGCTAAAGTTACGAAATTTTTCACAGTGTTCGGTGCGTCAGAATCATATGTTTCAATAACTATTTTCCCGAAATTTGTATCTAGTGTAATCATATGTGTTTTTTTTACTGTATTGTTGTTTGAATTATTAATATTATTTGAAACAGCTTGCGTGCTTGTGGCAGGGTTTTCTGTTGGTAAAGTACCATCTTCAAAAACTGGTGTTGTTGTAGAATACCCTTCAAGATTAGTGCCGTCTAAACCTACATCTTTTACAGTTACATTATCATTAAATAAGTAATAACCACCTATAATTATTAAACCGACAAATAAAATGCTAAGTAATATGTTTTTCATCTGGTCTATTATCTATTAAAAATAAAAAAATGTCTACTTTTTCGAACAGGAAAAAACAAAAGCTGGCGGGATATTGAGAGGAGTAAAATCTACATTCACCCTATCGAACACCTTTTCCAAATCTTTTTTTGATTCAAGTGAGTATTGAAATTGAATAAACCTACCATTTGGTTTTAATGCTTTATAAGACGAAATGAGTAAATTCTTTTTGTCAGAAACAGATAGATTTGCGAGCGGGATTCCAGAAACAATATAATCTACAGACTCAGGACTAAAATATTTTTCTAAACTCAGAGCAGATTGGTTGTGAACCTCTACCCTGTCGTCATTTATTTTTTTTAAATCTCGATAAAAATCTGAGTTTGTTTCAAATGCTATTAGTCTAGCGTCTTTATTAATTTTTTTGAGCAACTGTGTTGTGATTATCCCTGAACCAGAACCGAGCTCTATGACAAGTTTGGCTTTACTAAAATCAACAGTCTCTAACATTTTATTTGTTAAAAACTTGGAACTCGGAGTTATAGACCCGACACTGCGCCAGTTTTTTAAAAACTCTTTAAAAAAATTAAGTTCTTCCATAAATTACATATAAATTATTTAATACCACAAAGAAGTTTCAGCTCTGCTATATCTGCAGTTGTAGCTTTTTCGTTTATCCCGTTATTTAGTCTATACATTATAGCCTTTGAATCTCCTTCGATATGTTCCAGACCGAGAGCGTGTCCCAACTCATGAGCCAAAACCCTAACTAGTTTTGCCCTGTTGTCGAACTGATATATATCTATTCTCTGTCCACTTATATCGCTAGTGTAACTGCCCTCCTCAAACTCTTCGCCCAAGCTTCCACCAATTGTATTAAACTTTTTAACGTTAAGATTTAAAGTAACTGCCATATCATTTAATGTTCTACTTAAAGCATTTATATCTTTAGCTTGTGAATTAATTCCTGCTTGAAGTTGATTTATGACTATTATTTCTTGACTCAAATAATTTTTTTCTGCATTCAACCTATTGTAGGTTTCTTTATTTGCTCCGCCTTTTTTGTTTACAGCGGAAACTTCAGCATCGTAGGCAGACTTACGATTTTCAAAAGAACTGAGCCTAGATTCAAATGTGGTATTATTTTTTTCGTATGTCTGTATCAGACTATCGTATTCTGATTTGAGAGCATCATAAGAAGACCTG
>Ga0163144_10021123_pt1 | contig 12954 bp, 11 predicted proteins | sample OliLak19BULKMAT1_FD_123175 | JGI IMG/M metagenome (GOLD analysis project Ga0163144, IMG submission 123175) | Freshwater microbial mat bacterial communities from Lake Vanda, McMurdo Dry Valleys, Antarctica - Oligotrophic Lake LV.19.BULKMAT1 | ecosystem: Environmental > Aquatic > Freshwater >...
ACGAATAATGAAGAGTATTACAAAAAAGCTCGCATCATCCGTTGGCAAGGAGAAGACCCCAAGAAAAAGTATTATCATCCGCTCGTCGGATTTAACTACCGCATGACGGATTTGCATGCCGCAATTGGTTTGGCGCAAACGTCCGCCAAACGTATTGCCGCGGTTTTGGAATCCCGTCGCACCGGGGCAGAATATTATTTAAAGCGTTTGGCCGGGGTACCGGGGATTACTTTGCCGTATGTTTCGCCGGATTGTGGTCATCCCTGGTTTTTGTTCCCGACTTTAGTCAACAATCGTGACCAGATCCAGCAATTTTTGCTTGAAAAGGGAGTCAAAGCCAACGTATCGTGGCCACTTCCGGTTTACAAGCAGGAAGCTTACGAAAAATATCAGCATTATGATTGCCCGGTCACGGAAAAAGTCACGTCGTCGGTTTTATGTTTGCCGCTTTACTTTAAGATCACCAAAGAAGACCAGGATTATGTGATCGAAACACTTTTAGCAGCTTTAGAAAAATTTAGCCCGAACAATTTGAAAACCGCAAAAATTTAATCATTCCCATGGCTTTTAGAAAGTCAGTCCGTGTCGGCGCTTTTACGATCGGGGCTAAACAACCCGTTTTTATCATCGCGGAAGCCGGCGTCAATCATAACGGCGATATCGAAATGGCCAAACGCCTGATCGACGAAGCTAAAGCTGCCGGTGCCGACTGCGTCAAATTCCAGACTTTCAAAGCGGAAAATCTCAACACCCGCACCGCGCCCAAATCCACTTATCACGTCGAGACGACCGGGGACAAAGGCTCCTGGTTCGATTTGCTCAAAACGCAGGAACTCGACCGCAACGCCCACAAAATTTTGCTCGATCATTGCCGTAAAAAAGGCATTCTGTTTTTGTCCACGCCGTATGATCACGAAAGTGTCGATCTTTTGGACCAACTTGGTGTTGCCGCTTTTAAGGTGGCTTCCACTGACGCAAACAATATTCCTTTGTTAGTTCATATGGCCAAGACTAAGAAGCCGATTCTACTTTCGACGGCGATGTGCACGCTCGTGGAAGTTAAAGAAAGTGTCCAGGCGCTCGCCAAGGCCGGATGCAAAGAGCTCGTACTCTTTCATTGCACCGCGAATTATCCGACGAAGCTTGAGGATTGCAATTTGCGGGCGATGATGACGCTTGCGAAAGAATTCGGAGTGCCCGTTGGGTATTCCGATCATATCCCGGACGTTTATGTCCCGGTCGCCGCGGTCGCGATGGGTGCTGTTTCATATGAAAAACATTTTACGTTGGATAAAAATTTGCCCGGACCGGATCACCGCGCCTCGCTCGAGCCCAAGGAATTGGAAGAAATGGTGCGCTTGATCCGTCAGACCGAAAAACTTTTAGGCAGTGCAGAAAAGCGCCCATTGGCTTGCGAAGTCGAGAACCGGGTGAAATTACGCAAAAGTGTGGTCGTGGCTACTGATTTGAAAAAAGGGGAACGATTGACGACGAAAAATTTGACCGTGAAGCGTCCGGCCAAAGGTTTAGCGCCGAAATATTTTGCGGAGTTGCTCGGCCGTCGGGTCAAACGCGATGTGACGGCTGATGAATTTATTTTATTGAAAGATCTAGAAAGTAAATAATGGCCAAATTAAAGACAGTTATTTTCGGTGCCGGCGGTTTTGCGCGCGAAGTCCTGCCGTTTGTGAAATTAAATAAAAAGTTGACTGTCGTGCGTTTTGTCGACTTGAATCCTAAGATCGAAAAGATCGAGGGTATCGCGGTTATCGCCGAGAAAGAATTTTGGACCAAGTTTAAGAAATTGGGAGTGAAAGCGGTCGTGGTCGCTGTCGGCGAGCCGTCCATTCGCGAAACCATTTTTGTGGCGGTGAAAAAAGCCAAATTGCAACTTCCGGCCATCATTCATCCCAGCGCCGTTCTGGCCGACGATTTTGCCTGCGGCGACGGGACGATCATTTATCCGTTGGTCACCGCGCAGGTCCACTGCCGCGTCGGGGAAGGTGTACTGCTCAACGCGGGATGTACAATAGGGCACGACACGCTCATCGAAGATTTTGTCAACATCAATCCGGGCGTCAACATCGCTGGAAACGTTCGTATCCGTAAATTTGCCTATCTCGGGATCGGCAGTTCTGTCGTGGAAAAGATCACGATCGGTGAGAATACCACTATCGGCGCCGGCGCGGTCGTTATCGACGACATGCCGGGCCATGTGATTTCCGTCGGGGTACCAGCTAAAATCATCCGTAATCTTAAAAGTCAGGGGTAATATGCCAGCATACGTTTCCACATCCGTTTTTCCCAACGGCACCACCGTTGAAAATGCTATCGAATCGCTTTTGGATCTTGCGATCAACAATATCGAATTAAGTTCGGTGCATCAGCACGAAGACAACATTGCCGCCGCCGTCGCTCACTACGACGCCAAATTTTTGACCCACAATTTCTTTCCGCCTGTTCCGGGCCGTTTGGTCCTGAATATTGCCTCGTCGGATGAAAAGATCCGCACGGCCAGCTTGAGTTTTATCAAGGAAGCGATTGATTTTGCGGAAAAGATGGATATTCCGATCTACACAATCCATCCCGGCTTCGTCGCTGATCCCGTCGGAGAGAGCGACACCAAAGATAATCATGATTTCCGTTTCGCGCATGATGCGGCCGGCGATCCGAAAGCTGCGTTCGAGCATTTCTTAAACAGCATGCATGAAATCGAAAAATACTTGGAAGACAAAGACGTAAAGATAGCCGTCGAGACCCAAGGCGCGGTGGACAAGAAAGATCTCATCTTGCTCGCTCGTCCGGAAGAGCTCGAAAAGTTTTGCGCGGCGATCAAAAGCAAGAAAATCGGATTAAATCTTAATATTGGCCATTTGAATTTAGCCGCCAATGCCTGGGGTTTTGACCGCAAAGATTTTGTCGCCAAGATCAAGTCGAGGATTTTTGCCGTCGAAGTCACGCATAACGAAGGCGTCAACGATGAACACAAGCCTTTGAAAGCCGGCAGTTGGTATTTGGATCTTTTGAAAGACGAATATTTCAAAGCCATCCCAGTTATTTTTGAAGGACGCTTTACCACCGAGAACGACATCATGGATTCTTATAATTTGCTTTCTGCGATCGTCGGAGAGTAAGAATGCCGGCCAAAGTCACAGAACGTTTTTCTAAAACGATGGATATGCGCAAGTTAAACCGCTCCGTGACTTGGCGGTTGAGCGCGGCGTCCCGTCGTAAACAGGATGCTCTGCGTTTCAGCCGGGAAACACACCACACCGGTTGCCCGATCTGCGGCAAAGACAAGCCGGAGCCTTTAGCGGTCATCTATGGTTTTCGTTATGTGACCTGCTCAGGCTGTACGCATGTGTATGTGCAGAACGTCCCTTCTTTAGAAAAGCTGAAGTCTTTTTATGAAAATACTTTGGCGCAGGTGGCGATGCGCCCGTCTGAAGATTTGACGCACAAGCAAGTCTATTTGACTCGCGTCAAAGATATTTCTCTTCCCAAAGTCGATTACGTCACACAATGTCTTGGCAAAAAAGGCCTATGGGTCGATATCGGCTGTGGGTCAGGGGAACTGATTTACGCCGCGAAGAAAAGAGGCTGGAAAATCATCGGCTATGAGATCGATCCGCAGGAAATTCATTTTGCCAAAGAAACATTCGGGCTCGATGTTCGCCGTGGTTATCTTGATGAAGAACATGCCGCCGAAATGCTCAAAGATGCCGATGTCATTTCTTTTTTTAGCGTTTTGGAACATGTTCCGGCACCGACCAAACTTTTAGATTTAGTTCAGAAATACGCAAAGAAAGACGTCGCCGTTGTTCTTGAGCTGCCGCATCATCCGTCGGTGAGTGCGTATGTGAACATGGCTTTTCCGCAGACGGTCGCGCGCCACATGCTTCCGCCGAACCATTTGAGTTTATTCACCGACAAGTCGGTTAAAACATTTTTAAATCAAAGCGGTTTTGCGCCGACTGACATTTGGTATTACGGCCAGGATTTTTATGAATTGATCGGCACGGTTTCGGCTCTCGCGGGTTTTAAAGATGAAAAGATCACCAGCCAGTTGCTTAATAAGACCGGTGAATTTCAGGCCATTCTTGATAAGAATAAATTGTGCGATGAGATCATTGTCGTCGCGAAAAGAAAAGGGAAGTAAGCGTGTTGCCGAAGAATCCACGTATCGTTGCGGTTATCCAGGCGCGCATGGGATCGACCAGACTCCCGCAGAAGTCGATGATGTTGTTGGGCGGCAAACCGCTGGTTGATCATGTTTTTGAACGGGCTTTATTATCGAAACTGATCACCAAAGTTGTTGTTGCTGTGCCGGGAACGACGGAGAATGAACCGATTTTGCGCCGAGCGGAACGGTTGGGTGTGGCGACGTTTCGCGGTAGCGAAAATGATCTGGTTCGACGCTACTATGATGCCGCGTTGAGTTTTAAGGCCGATGTCGTGGTGCGGATGTGCGCGGACAATCCGCTTATTCATGCCAGCGAAATCGACCGCATTATCAAAACTTTTCTCGACCGTAAATTTGATTTTGCGTCTAACGTGGGCCCGGTCATGGGTAACGATTACCCCGACGGTTTGGGTGCGGAAGTCTTCACTTTTGAAGCGTTGCGCTGGATCCACGAGAACATGCACGACAAGCATGGCCGCGAGCATGTGCACGAGAATTTTTATCAGAACAAAAACCGTTTTAATTTAGGGACGGTGATGTGCCCGAAAGAATTCTCTTATCCCGACATAGTTCTGGATATCAATACTAAAGAAGAGTATGATTTTATTTCTAAACTTTTTAACGATTTGCAGAAGCCGGGCGAGCTGATTAATATTATGGAAATCATCCCATGGTACCGGCAAAACAGACATTTAATACCGGAAACTTATAAGAAAAATGATTCGTCATTGCGAACGAAGTGAAGCAATCTATTGGAGATTGCCGCGTCGCCCTTTGGGCTCCTCGCAATGACAGCTAAAGGGTAAAATTATGAAAAACGGTAAATTGCAAAACTACATCGCGTATGTCGACGGAAAATTTGTGCCGCAAACCGAAGCCAAGGTCTCGATTTACGATTCAGCGTTGATGTTCGGAGACATGGTTTTTGAAATGATGCGCACCTTTAACAAAGAACATTTTCTTTTGGACGAACATTTAGAACGCCTTTACGCGGGCATGAAATATCTTAAAATTCCGGAACCGATGACGATGGCCGAAATGAAGAAAGTTTATTATGAAACGATGGAGAAGAACAAGGATTTCTTCGATGACAAAGAAGAAATGCGCCCGCTAATCAACGTGTCGCGCGGGATTCTGCCGATCTATCAGGACGTTTACGGCCATGCTTTAAAGCCGAATTTGATTATCTCCGTATTTCCGCTGCGTTGGACCATTGGCGCGACCTATCCGAATTATCTCAATGGGATCAGTATGTATGTTCCCAGCCAGCGCGCGATTCCTGCCGACCTTTTGGAACCCAAAGTCAAAAACCGTTCTCGTATGCATTATCAGTTGGCCAACTTGGAAATGCGCGAAATCGGTCCGCATGCATGGGCCTTGATGCTCGATACCGACGGGTTTATCGCCGAAGGGACCGGCTCCAATGTTTTTCTTGTGAAGAACGGCAAGATTACCACACCGGAAGGACGCAATATTTTGCGCGGGGTCACTCGTCGCTATGTGATGAGCTTGGCCGAAGAACTCGGCATTCCGTGTGCAGAAAAGAATTTGAGCGTTTATGATATGTATCAGGCCGACGAAGCGTTTGTCACGAGCACGCCGTACTGCATTGTTCCTGTTACAAAAATTAATGGTGTGGCGATTGGAAACGGCAAACCCGGACCGATGGTCACCAAGCTTTTGGACCACTGGAACAAAAAAGTCAATGTCGACATCGTCGGGCAGGTGAAATATTATTCGGAAACTGGTACGCAATCATCATCTAATCCGTTTGTTGAATTGAAACGATAGCTATTAATTTTATCTGGTACAGACTGGGTCACATAAAGCGTTGATTTTAAAAAATGGATTCCCGCTTGTGCGGGAATGACAAAATTAATAATGTCATCCCCGCATGCTTTTAGCGGGGATCCATAGAATTAAGGAAATCTTCGATAAGAACATTTGGCCGATCAGGTACCCTTTGGGTAGGATGACAATTTAAGATGAAACTATTCGATCTCACAGGTAAAACGATACTTATCACCGGCGCCAACGGCTGGCTCGCCAGCGGTTTCATCGAACCATGTTTGTCTTTCGGTGCTAACGTGATTATGGTCGATAGCAGTCCGACGGTGAAACAAACTGCCGACAAGCTTTCTAAGAAATTTCCAAAGCAAGTTGAAACTCTCATCGTTGATATGTTTGACCGCAGCGCCTACCGCGCCGCATTGGCCGACGTCGCGGAAACCCGAAAAATCACCGGCATTATCAATAACGCTTTTTGTTTCGGTAAATCCAACGTCGAAACCGGCGGGGAAGGCGACTTCATGAGTTTAAACGACGAGCAATGGATGACCGCGTTTGAATCCGGCGTTCTTTGGGCCGTCGATACTGTCAAACCGTTTCTCCCGGCGATGCGTAAAAACAAAAGCGGCTCGATCATCAATATGTGTTCGATGTACGCGCTGATTGCCCCGAACCCCAAGCTTTACAGCGGCGAATTCAAGAAATATTTAAGCCAGCCGACCTACACAGCGGCCAAGCACGGCCTTTTAGGCTGGACGAAATACATGGCGTCCTTCTTGGCGGAAGATCAAGTCCGTTGCAACGCGATTGCGCCGGGTGCCTTTTCCAAGCCGGCCACCGACCCGAAATTCATGAAACGCCTAAAAGAAATTATCCCGCTGCAAACCATCGGCAAGCCCGCGGATCTCGCCGGGGCCGTGGTTTATCTTCTTTCCGAAAGTTCCTCTTACATGACCGGCCAATGCCTGACCATCGACGGCGGCTGGACTGTGAGGTAACATGCCCCAAGATGAACTCGGTGAAATAACCAAAGCTCACGAATCCGTCGATTTTCGTTTCATCACCACTAAAAAAGATTTGCAGCAGGCCTTTAAGTCGCTAGGTGTCCGCGCCGGTATGTCCGTTATGCTGCATTCCGCGCTTAAAGATTTAGGATATTTGGTTAACGGGCCGCATGATCTTATCGACGCGCTTTTAGAAACATTGACTGCCAAAGGGACGATGCTTGTTTCCGCTAACACGAGCCAGTTGACCGATCCGTCAGAATGGAAAGCTCCGGCGGTTCCCAAGGACTGGGTGCCTATTATTCGTAAGAATATGCGACCTTTTGATGCGAAAACCACGTTGATCCGTGGCCGCGGCATTTTGCCGTTAGCCTTTTTGCTTTATCCACATGTTTCGCGCAGCAACCATCCCGTTAAATCTATCGCCGCTAAAGGCCGTTTAGCAAAAAAAATGACCAGCCGTCATCCTTTTGATGCTAGTGAGGGTGAGGGAAGCCCGATTCACCGACTTTATTTGCAAAAAGGATATGCCCTGTTGGTCGGCGTGGACTTAGTCAGTTGCACCGCTTTGCATTTGGCTGAACATTTAGCAAACGTGCCGTATCTGGCGTCACCCAAATTTAAATCTTTAGTCAGTAAGAATAAATTCCGAGCTATGAAAAAGTATCCGATCACGTCCAAATATTTCAATAAATTGCAAGCGCCTCTTAAGGCGAAAGGTTTTTTAAAAGAAGCGCATTATCAAAAATGTCCGCTTATTCTGCTCGATGTTAAACGGTCGGTCGATTTTGTCGTTGATCTTTTGAAAAAAGACCCGGAATTCCTGCTCTCGCCGTAACATTTGCCCATGACTGCTTCGAAAAATAAACCGCTATTTTTTGTCCATACCATAGATCCCATCCTGTGGATCTACTTGATGGTGTTTATCCGTCCGTTTTTTCGTGTTGTGTGTTTCCAGTACCGCGGCGTCAAAGAAGTCGGCTTTAAACGGCTGGAAATTTCTGCATTGTCCGCGCAAGAATTCGAAGACTGTAATGTGGCCGGCCTGGCATTTGCCAAAAAGAACAACTTCGCCAAAATGTGCGCGATCCACGGCAAAGTCACCACCCACGAATTAGATTTTACTAATTATTTCGCCAAAGAAATCCTCCGTTCCTACACCGATCTGCTCCTATCCGCTCAGATGATCCGTAAATTGCCCGATCCGCACGGCGTTTTTATCCTGACCCGTCAGTTTTTCGGCCGAGAATTGCGCGAGAAGGTCGAGATTTCGATCGTGCAGGCAAGCGGCCTGAAATACATCCGGACCTTGTGGATGATTTTTCGCTGGCTGCAAATCCCGTTGCGGGTTTTTCTTGCCTTCTTTACTTTCTGGGCGGCCGTGGTGGCGATCCTTCTCAAAAAGAAAAAGACCCCGCGTGTCGAGCTCAACGGTAAAATTATTGTTGTGGCCAATAATGTTTCTGAACTACAAACGGATTTTGTGCGGCAATTGTCCGCCGGTTTTATTATCGACGGTGAGAAAATCAAAAAAGACGATGTTCTTTTTTTGGCCCGCCGTGGTCCGGAAGCGGGGGAGTGGCGCAAAGAAGGCTTCTGCGTTTATAACTTGATCGATTTGGCCGACCGCTTCATCCATGCCGAAACTATTTTACGGCTTATCGTTCTTTTTGTGACCCATCCGCGCTTGTCGGTCGGGCTGATTGTGTTCTTTCCGCAGTGGGTCATGTACTATTTGGTTTTGAGCGATATTTTAGTTTCAAAACATCATTTTCGCGGCCTGATTTATACCAATTCGGATGTGTCGATTGAACCTATTTTTTCCGCCCCGTTTTTGGCGCGCGAAGTTCCTGCCGTTTTGTTTTATTATTCCGCGAGTACTTTTCCGAATGCTATGTGGGCCTACTTACAGGCCGATCATATTTTTGTCTGGAACAAAGACATGATTAAATTTCTTAAGGCCCATCCGCAAACCCAGGAAATACACAAGAAATTCCATGTTTCTGGACCCTTAATGCAGGTTGAAGACCGTTTCTCGGCGGCAGAATTGCAAGAATTCCGCGGCGAATTCAATATTCCTTATGATTCAAAAACAAAGATCAACGTCGGAGTTTTTGATATTGCGCCGGTCAAGGCGGACCATCTTGAACAGGCGCGGTTCGTCCAGAATCCCAAGTTGACCCGGGAATTGCACTGCGACTTTTTGTTCGATATTTTTTCGCTTAGTAAGTCGTCTGATGACGTGCGGATGATGCTTAAGCCTAAACGCTGGACGCCCAAACATGATTTGGCGCCGGAGATCATTGAATATTTGGATAAGAACAAGGAGAAGACGATTTTATTGGCCCCGACGCTAAATCCACAGATCGCGATTCAAAGCTGTCAGGTCGTCATTTGTTTTCCGTTTACGTCGATCTTTTTCGCGGCCTTGCAAAAAGGCATCCCGGCGATCTTTTATTATCCCTTCCCGGATGAAGGTTTGAAAAAAGTCACAGAATTGCAGGAGTTCACCATCTATGGGAAAGAGAACCTAGCAAAATGGTTTACAGATTTTCGTTTGCGGTTGAAGAATGGCCAGTCGACTTTGCCGCCGCCGGAAAGAATCAAGGAACTCTGCGGGCTTGAGATGGGAACACCGGTCAGAGAGAAGTTTATCTCAAATTTGGCGGACATTTTATGAGCACAAAGCCACAACAGTTCAGGGCAGGCGCGTACTATCTTGGAGCCACTTTTATTGAGAGTATGGTTCCGTTGATCACATTACCGATTTTCATGCGTGTTTTACTTCCGGAAGACTTCGGGGCATTAGCGTTAGCACAGATTTATGGGGTAATCGTGGGCAGTTTAGCAAGTTTTGGTATGGCGTCTGGCTATAATCGCTATTATTTCGAATATTGTGAAGACCTCAGGAAAACTGGCCAACTTTTCTTTACAACGATTGGTTTTGTTTTCGTTTTGAGTATTGTGATCTTGCTGTTGACTCTTATTTTTCAATCTTCTCTTGGAAAGATCATTTTGCAGTCTGACAATCGCAGCGAGTTGCTTATTTGGGCTTTAGCAGGGACCCTTTTGATTAACTTGCGGTTATTCTTTTTAACCTATTTGCGCAATGTCGAGCGCCCTAAACAATATGTGATGAATACGGTTGTTTTTGGGTTCATGAACTTATTCTTTTCGATATATTTTGTTATCGTTGGTAAAGCAGGGGTCATCGGGGTCTTGTATGGGCAGGTTCTTGCCTCGAGTTTGATTTTGCTGGCATTGCTTGTGCAATTCTTTCGGGAATTGCCAGTTGCATGGAGCACACCGATGCTCAAGGCGGCATTGCGGATTGGAGGTCCAACCGTTCCTGCTACTCTTTTTGGTTTTCTGAGCAATCATATTGATAAATATTTGATCGTGTTGATGTCTGGTGTCGGTGATGTTGGGATATACAGCATTGGGCAAAAGATTGCGGGCCTAATACTGACATTTATGACGTCATTGCAAAACGTTTTTACTCCGGGGATTTATCAAAGGATGTTCGCTAATAAAGGTGGATCTTCGGCTGAGATAAGTAAATATCTTTTGCCGTATATTTATGTGCTTGTATTATTTGCATTAATGCTGGCGCTTTTTTCGGAAGAAATTGTTACGTTCTTCGTCCCGGCGCAGTTTTATGGTACGATCGATATTATTATCGTTTTTTCGTTATTTTATGCGATATTGATTTTTGCGAAGGTGAGTGGTGAACAGCTTGTTTTCGTTAAACAAACGTATTTGTTGACTGTGGTTGTTATCGGGACCGGGCTTTTTAATACTTTACTTAATATTCCTTTTATTTTGAAGTGGGGTGCCGTCGGGGCAGCGACCGCGACGCTTTTTTCTCGAATTATTGCCGTTGCGGTGATCGTTATCCTTGCCCAAAAGTATTATAAGATATTATGGCAAACTCGAACGATCGCTAGCATTTACAGTTTGCTTTTCTTCTCCGCCGGAGGACTCTGCTTATTACGCTTATTTGACATCGATTATCCGCTGCGTTTGATATTTAAATTATTGATGGTTGTTGTTTATATTCAATTGGCATTTCGGATTGGCTTAATAAACAACCAAGATTGGCAGGGTGTATTCAAGAAGCTCAGTGGTTTACTTAAGAAAAGAAAGTTGTAAAATAATCTTTTATTATTCAGCTCAACTTAAAGTGGGAAACTTATAACCGCGAAATTTATAGGAATAATTATTTTTTTGAGGAGGTTTGGGATGGGAAATGAAAATATGCAAGTAAGGGAGAATCCTTTTTTGTTGGATCTCATGATGAAAGATTTCGTCTGTGCACCAGAAATATATAAAACCTCTAATTATTGGTCTTTTTATGAGAAGAAATTTCTTCGCGAGTTAAAGGCTATGGGACTTCATGATTTTAGGAGGCGAAAGAATTCGGTTCTTTCCAGTTTTAGGGCAACTGATCTTACGCCTGCAATGAGTCATATTGATTTGCTCAAAAACAGGATATTTAACAACCGAATTGTGAGAAAGATCCCTTTTTGGTTAAAGATGACCTTATTGCTCCAGACTTTTTTGAATAAAACGTTTCCGGTCGTCAATCCTTACGGAATTAGTGGTGTGGGTTTAAAAAGATTAGCTTATGATTTCGCCCGTTTGAAGGGACAGAATGCCACGGCTAAATCGCTTGATGATTTTCAGGCTTCCTTAATCGGTAACCCAGAGGATATCATCGAGGCAGATGGAAAAGTATATACAATGTCGATGTTGTTTTTTTATCTTAAGTATGTTTATTGTGCCGCATACATGAATTTTGATCATGTTAAAGTGATGGTGGAGTTAGGTTGTGGTTCTGGGAAACAAATCGAAATTATTAAGAAATTACATCCAGATATTTGTTTTTTATTATTTGATATCCCCCCGCAATTATATGTTTGTGAACAGTACTTGAGTTCTGTTTTCCCTGGGTCTGTTGTATCTTATAAAGATACTAGAGATATGGTGACATTCCCTGAAATTCAAAAAGGGAAAATTTTCATGATGGGGAATTGGAAATTTCCCATCATTGAAGATGGGCAAATTGATTTATTCTGGAATGCCGCTAGTTTTCAAGAAATGGAACCGTCCATAGTCGCAAACTATTTGACGTATGTTAATAAACGAGCAAATTTTGTTTTCCTCGAGCAGGCTATGAATGGCAAGGAAAAGGCAGGGAAAGAAGGAAAGTTGGGGGTATTAAAACAAACCACACTTAAAGATTATAAAACCGGACTTACGGATTTTGATCTTGTGAATTTGTCGCCTGCCATCTCTCCCTTAGGGAACTCTCTGGTTTATAGTGATTCTTTTTGGAAAAGAAAAGCTTAGTGTCATTAGTTCTGTCTGTATTTTCTTTTGGGTTTTCGTATCAATCTGCTTTCGCAAAAAATTTACAAATGTTGTTTAGCACGCTTATTTTAAAGAATGGAAGGACCCCATAATGTCACGTAGTGATAATAAAAAATCTCTTTTGCTCTTTCCCAATGACGGTCAGCCGCGATGGGAATTGTCACCCCAGCAGGAGATTGTAAAAGAACACATACAGAACAAACTGCTTAATGGTGAATATAAGACAGTGCCGGCTACTTGTCTTTGTGGAGCGGCTCAAGATGAATACGAAATCTTGGCACTTAAAGATCGATATGGTCTATTTCATAAAGTGGTTCTCTGCACTAAATGTTCACTCATATTTAATGCTTCACCGCTGGATCGTGATTCGGCAGCGAAGTTTTATGATGCCGATTATCGCGATCTTTATAATTTAGGCCCTATTGATGAATCCTCCGCTTTTCAAAAACAATACGTTCGTGGTTCCGTAATTTATGATCTGGCATCAAGGTTCATTGGAACAAGGAAAATAAATGTCCTCGATATCGGTTGTGGCGGGGGAGGTTATTTAGACGTTTTTCATAAAAAAGGACATGATGTTGTTGGTATAGACTTGGATTCACGTCA
>Ga0163144_10021124_pt1 | contig 12954 bp, 11 predicted proteins | sample OliLak19BULKMAT1_FD_123175 | JGI IMG/M metagenome (GOLD analysis project Ga0163144, IMG submission 123175) | Freshwater microbial mat bacterial communities from Lake Vanda, McMurdo Dry Valleys, Antarctica - Oligotrophic Lake LV.19.BULKMAT1 | ecosystem: Environmental > Aquatic > Freshwater >...
ATGCTGCCCTCGACATCCTCGGCCTTGGTGGAGGGATCGAAGCCGAACTCCTGCTTGAACGTGCCTTCCAGGCCGCCGAATCGACCGAAGCCGCCGCCGCCGAAACCGCCCTTGCCCATGAAGCGCCCGCCGCCATTGAGACTTCCCAGCGAACCGGTGAGCACGTTCCAGAAATCGTCGGCGCTCAGGCGCGTGGCCTTGGCGCCGGCGAAGAGAAGGTGGCCTTCGCTGCTTTCGCCGGGACGCGTTTGGCGCTGATAGGTTTCGCTGTTCATGATGTCGCGAAGCAGCACTTTGATGTCGTAGTCCGTGCCGCGGAAGGAGCCGGCGACGCGGGCCAGAACATCCGGCAACACGGCCTCTTTCATAGGCCCCAAGTCGTCAATGGGCGAGTAAAACGCCTGGCCCATAAGCAGGCCCCAAACTCGGTTGACCATGGCGCCCGCGAACCAGGGGTTTTCCTTGGAGACGATGGAATCCGCTAGCGAGGCGCGACGGTCGCCATCCGTGGATCTGAACGAACTTCCCCGAGCGGGTTTCTTGCCGTCTAGGAAACGCGGCGACATGGTTGTGCCTTTCCTCGGATTCTCCGGATCGGGCATGCGATGCTCGCCGAAGGGCAGGGAGACGAGTTCCGAGCCGATAAACTTCATGCCGTCGCGCAAGGGGCGTTCGCGAAAGCGGGCGAAGTACGCGGTGAACTCGTGGAAATTCTCGCGTTTCCAGACGTCGCTGGGGTGATCGTGGCACTGGGCGCATTGAATCTGGATGCCCAGGAAGATGCGCGACGCCTCGGCCGCGATCTCCGTCTTGGCGTCGGCGCCCTTGCGGGAAATCATGAAGAAGAGCTGGCCGTTCTTGTCGGGTTCGTCGTTCTTGAGCGAGCCGCTGGCGGTGAGAATGTCGCGGGTAATTTCGCTCCATTTGCGGTTGGCCTTGAATTGCTCGACCAGCCAGCGTTCGAAATGATTCTGAAATTGGCGTGCCCGGAAGTCGGTCAGCCGTGTGCCGCCGAAAACTTCACGCCAGTATTTCGCGAAGTGACGGGAATAGGCGTCGCTTTCCAGCAGCGTGTCGATGAGCTTGGCCCGCTTGTCCGAGTTCTTGTTTTCGACGAACTGAGTGATGTCCGCGGGAGTGGGCAGTTTGCCCGTCAGATCCAAGTAAACGCGGCGAACGAATTGCTCGTCGGTGGTTCGCGCGGAGGGTTCGACCTTCGCATCGACCAGGGCGCGCGAAACCATGCGGTCGATTTCACCCGGCTCAAGTCGAGCCGCCGATGCCTTTAGCCATTCCTTTGTGTCGAGGTTGCCGACCGGCAAATCGACGGGGGCATTCTTCGCTTCCTTCTTGGGCGCGTCCGCGCTTGCTGGGACCACGCCTCCCAAAAATACGGACATTCCGAGGAATCCCAAGCACAACCTGCGCTGAAAACTCCGCATGGGCCTGCCCTCTTTGAAGAAGTGCTGACGGACGACGAGCGATCCGTTTTCGCGCCCACGCACAATGAATTGGGAGCGCGAGTGACGCGTAAGTTGAAATATAGGAGAACGATAACACCCCTGTAATGAAAAAACCGTGAGAACTCACGATCCTTGCGCCCATGCCCACGCAAAGCCGTGGGCATGGCACCCAAAACCATTGCGCATCCCAACTTGGCTTTGTCCAAAGTCGTGTGGCATGCCCACCGCTTTGGGCAACGCCTCTGCTGCGAACTGACCGATGTCGATCGCGGCAAGAAACCTTTTTTTGTGAATTTATGAGAATTAGCTTGCACTCTCATGAAGTTTCTATCAAACTCAGAACTCAACGGACTCGCAATCCGGTTTGCAATTTCTCGTTTATTTAGGAAGCCGTATTCCGGCTTCATGCCACATTTCTTTTCCTCGCTTCAGGGTCTCATTCGCGACCAGGGAGGACGACTCGGATGGCGCTGACTTACGCCCGCCGGAAGGGGTTTTCCTTCGTGGAATTGCTTTTGATCATCGCGATGATGACCGTGGTGATTGCGCTCTTGGTTCCCGCCCTGCAAAAAGTGCGTTCCGCCTCGACCCGGACGGAATGCGAAAACAATCTACGTGAAATCGGCGTCGCATTTACCCGTTTCCACGACGCCCATAAACATCTCCCGCCAGGCGGCCGAAACGCGCCGGGCTTGGATCCCGCGACGGGAAAATGTTACACGCGTGCCTTGGCGCGCGAAGACTTCAGCTGGTGCTATCAAATTCTGCCCCATCTGCAGAAGAACGCGAAGGCGATGGCAACGGAGGATGCGACCCTGCTGACCACACCCATCGCGGCTTTTCATTGTCCAAGCCGAAGGCGCGTCCAGTTGTATCACGGCGATTCGATCTGCGATTATGCCGGCAATGGAGGCACCAACAACATGGACGGCACCATTCTGGAAACGGGTCGCAGCAAACCGTTGCGTCTCCGCGCCATCACGGACGGCGCCGCCAACACGCTGCTCTTGGGGGAACGCCGGGTGAACATCGCGCTCTTGGATGGAGCCCGCGACGCGCAAGACGGCGAATCGTGCTTCAACCCGGGCTACGACGGAAACGTCATTCGCTGGGCAACTCGCGACAGGGAGTGCATGGGCATCAAACGCGACCTGGCCGACGAAACCGCCGACCCGACCGCGCCGCACAATTATTTTGGCTCCTCGCACGAAGGCAGCATGAACGCTCTCTTGGCGGACGGTTCGGTGCGCAGCATGTCTTACGGAATCGCTCCCGATATCTTCCGACGAATATGCGTTCGGGAAGATGTGCGGAGCCGACATGCGGATTGAAACCACTTCTTCTATTTCAGCGGCGCAATGTATATTCCGTAGCCGCCCCCGCGATTCGAGATAAACGCCAGTCGCCGCGAATCCGGCGCCCACGTCGCGAAATTATCCACGCCTGGATGTCGGCTGACATTCGCCGCGCCGGTTCCGTCCGCGTTCATCACGTAGATCTCGTAATTCCCCTCGCGGTTGCTCGTGAACGCGATCTTTTTCCCATCCGGCGACCATGTGGGCCAATAATCCATTTTGGGATCGCTCGTAAGCCGTTTCTGCTCCGATCCGTCCGCGTTCATTGCCCAGATGTCCATGTTCCCCGACCGGCCGCTCGTGAACGCGATTCGTTTGCCGTCGGGCGACCATGTCGGCGCGTTGTCCGGCCCCGTGTCGCTCGTGAGGCGCTTCAGATCTTTTCCCTCCGCGTTCATCACCCAGATGTCCTGATTCTTATCGCGCGTGCTGACAAAGACGATTGACTTGCCATCGGGCGACCAGCGCGGCGCCTCGTCAAACGCTTTGTGCGGCAGCAAATTCCTCTGCCCCGATCCGTCCGCGTTCACCACATCGATCTGCAACTTCCCATCCGTGCCTTGCAAGATGTCGAAGATGAAAACCACCCGTCGGCTATCCGGCGACCACGACCCGTCAAAATGCGGCGTCGTCCATTTCGGCAACAACGGCTTGACGTCCGACCCGTCCGCGTCCATCGTCCACAGCCCCATCTGCCCCTTGTGGATGCGCGTGAAACAGAATTTCTTGCCGTCCGGCGACCAGGATAGGTGTTGGATGAAGTCGCGGAATTGGGCGACGGGAGGTACCTTTTCCCCACTCAATCCCGTTGTGGATAGGAAAAGGACCGAGATGAAGGAGATCGACACAAAACTAAGGCGCCTAGCCCTTTCGCCGGCCGCGACGCGCCAGGATCGCTTCAAGGTCCTGACTGCCATGCAACAAGCGCACGATCTGAATTGCACCTTCTCGGATGCGGAAAAACAGGACATACTTGTCAAACCCCGTGACGATCATGAACCAAGGATACCCGCCACAGGGCAATCAAAATAACTCTCCGATAACCTCTCCGCCGGTCCCCACGCCCCAGGTCGCCAGTTGCTCGCTGCTGATCCCCATCGCGTGGTACACCGTCGCCGCCAGGTCCGCCGGCGTCAACGGTCTGGAGCGCGGCCTTTCCGCGCGGGCGTCGCTCTCGCCGACGACCCGGCCGCCGCGCACGCTGCCGCCGGCCAAGAGGGCGCTGTAGCAATGCTCCCAGTGATCGCGGCCCGCCTTGTCGTTCACGCGCGGCGTGCGTCCGAACTCCCCGACCGCGACCACCAGCGTCCGCTCCAATAGGCCGCGCTCGCGCAGGTCCGTAATGAGCGCCGCGTAACCCTGATCAAGCCAGGGCGCGTGTCGATCCTGCATGAGTTGGAAATTGCGATAATGATGGTCCCAGCCGCCGTCGCCCGCATCCTCCTCCGCCTCGACGTGATCGCTCCAATTCACCTGCACGAAAGGAACGCCGTGCTCCACCAATCTTCGCGCCAAGAGGCAGGATTGGCCGAAACGCGTGTGTCCATAGCGGTCGACCGTCGCCGGCGCTTCGCGCGTGACATCGAACATGCGCGTCGCCTCGCTGCTGGTCAGGAGAGCCAGCGCCTGCGTGCGGTAATCGTCGATATTGCGTCCCGGCGTGTCCAGGCGGCGCCGCGCCGCCTGGAGCGCATCGAGCAGACCAGCGCGGTCCGTTAGCCGTTCCGGCGTCAGGTGCGGCGGCAGTTGCAACGCCGGGATTTGCGTGCTGCCCGTTTCCATGTCGTATTGCAGGCGCAACGGATCGTAGATCGCTCCCAGCGGTCCGCCCCCTTCGCCGACGATCGCGCGTTTGCCTTGATGGAGCCTGCCGCCGACCACCATGAAAGAAGGCAAGCCGCTGCGCGAACTTGACCCACGTGCCACGACCGATCCGACGGCCGGCCGCACCGACCCCGACGAGGCTGCGCCGCCCAGATTGACCGCGCCGGCGGAACTGCCCGTCAAACCAATCGTACCGGCCACGCCGTGATCGTTCGAGGTCGTGTGCAGCGAGCGCAAGACCGCCACCTTGTCCGAAAGGTCGGCGATGCGTGGAAACAATTCCGTGAAACGCACGCCGGGGATGCGCGTCGGAATGGTCGAGAAGGGCCCGCGGAACTCCAGCGCCGCCGCCGGCTTGGGATCCCAGGTGTCCAGTTGCGCCGGCCCGCCCCAGAGCCAAAGAAAAATGACATGGCGGGCCTGCCCCTCCAGATAACTTGGCTGCGCTCGCGCGCGCAGCCAGTCCGCCATCGTCAGCCCCAAGAGCGAACAACCGCCGATGCGGACGAATTCCCGCCGGGTCACGCCGCGACAGGTCCGTTGTTTGCCTTGGCCAAGCAGCAACATGAAATCGCCTCCCTATGAATACCTGGACCAAGTATAACCACATCTGGGGACGTTTGACAGTCAATCGGCCGCTTGCGGCTTGCCGTCAAGGTCACGATTGCTTCCCGCTTGTCAGGCTGGTAGGATCATGAGGAAGGAATAAAGGCAGGGTGCCGTCATGCGTGATCCGTTTATGTGGTCTTTCCCGATTGGCCGGCTTTTCGGGATTGTCGTCCGGATCCACTGGGTGTTTCCCATCGTGGCCCTGGCCTTGATCTTTCGCGCCACGAGCATGAAGGACGCCGCGCCCGGAGTTTGGGCCGACGCCACCACGTTGGTCGTTTTGCTTTTTTTCGTCGTCCTCCTGCATGAGTTCGGCCACTGCCTCGCGGCCCACTGGATGAACGGCGAAGCCCGCGAGATTCTTCTTTGGCCGTTGGGCGGCCTTGCCTCCGTGGACGTGCCGCACACCGCCCGCGCCCATTTCTGGACCGCGTTTGGCGGCCCGGCCGTCAACTTCGTCATTTGCTGCATTGCCGCGCTCGTTCTCGCATTCGCTTTTGAAACTTCCTACCAACCGCCTTGGAACCCGCTTTGGCTCTCTTTGCGCGGCATCGGCGTTTGGCCCTCTCTGACTAGCTGGGGCGGCGTCGCCGAGCCCTTCGGCGTCGACAACCAGGTCGTGCTTCTCTTCGCCCGACTTTTCTTTGTCAGTTGGGTGCTCTTGCTGCTCAATGTTCTTCTGGTGGGCTTCCCCCTGGACGGCGGGCGCATGCTGCAAGCGGCTCTCTGGCCCTATGCCGGCTACCGGCAGTCGATGACCTACGCGATCTACGCCGGATTCGGCGTCGTCGCCATCCTTTGCTTCGTCTGCTTGGTGTTCAACGAAGTGCTGCTGCTCTTCCTCGCCTTCTACATCTTCACCGCCTGCAAGATCGAGATGTTCAACCTTGAGTCCGGCGGCGAGGATTCCCTGTTCGGCTACGACTTTTCCCAAGGCTACACCAGTCTCGAACGCGATATGCCCCAGGATCAGCCGGTCGCTCCCAGAGTCCGCCGGCAAAACTTCCTCCAGCGTTGGCTGCAAAAACGCGCCACGAAGAAACTCCTGCGCGAAGTCGAACAACGCGAGGCCGACGAGAAACGCATGGACGAGCTTCTGGAAAAAATCCAACGCGCCGGCAAGGACAGCCTCACCGACGAGGAACAACGCTTCCTCAAGAAAGTCGCCGACCGCTATCGCAACCGCAGCTGAACCGCTACTCGCGGCTTGGCGCGTCGTCGTCTTTCGCGCGAACAATTCCGTCGCCTCGCCGTCTCCATAGAATGACGCGGTGTTCCAGTTTCCGCGCGCTAAGCCGCAAGCGGGGGTTTTGCGAGATTCGTTTATTATGGCCGACTTGATCCAACCGCGCACGCTCAAGGGCTTCCGCGATTATCTTCCCGAGTTGATGATCCCGCGCGAGCACCTTCTCGATCGCGCCCGCCGGGTCTATCGCTCCTACGGCTTCGCTCCCATCGACACGCCCGCCCTCGAATACACGGAAATCCTTTTAGGCAAAGGCGGCGAGGAAACCGACAAACAGCTTTATCGTTTCAAGGACCACGGCGACCGCGACATCGCCCTCCGCTTCGATCTCACTATCCCGTTCGCTCGCTTTGCCGCCGAGAACATCGGCAAGTTAGGCACGCCCTTCAAGCGCTATCACATGGGACCGGTCTGGCGCGGCGAGAATACGCAAAAAGGCCGATTTCGCGAGTTTTGGCAATGCGACTTCGACACCATCGGCACCACCTCCAACGCCTCGGACATCGAAGTCGCCCTCGTCATCCACGACTTGTTCAAGGCCTTGGGACTGGACCGCTTTCACATCCATGTCAATAACCGCCTTGTTTTGAACGGCCTGCTCGAGGAATTGGGCCTCGCCGGGCAAACGGCCTCGCTTCTGCGCGCCCTCGATAAGCTGCCCAAGATCGGTCGCGACGGCGTGATGGCTGAGATGAATGAGAAGGCCTCCGTCGCGCCCGCCCAGGCCGAGCGCCTGCTCGCGCTGGTCGAAACCGAAGGGACGAACCAGGAAATTCTGAGTCGTCTCGAAGCCGACTTCGGCGGCAACGCCAAGGCGGCCGAGGGCGTGCGCCGTCTCAAAGAACTCGTCGCCGCCGTTGTGGAAGCCGGCATTGACGAGGAAAAAATTCGTCTCGATCTCTCCATCGCCCGCGGCCTTGATTATTACACCGGCACGGTCTACGAAACCTTTCTCACCGACTTGCCCAAGATCGGCAGCGTCTGCTCCGGCGGCCGTTACGATAATCTCGCCGGGCTTTACACAAAAACCCCCCTGCCCGGCGTCGGCGCCTCGCTTGGCCTGGACCGCCTGCTCGCCGCATTGGAAGATTTGAAGCTGCTGGAAACCGTCTCGACGCCGGCGCCCGTTCTCATGGTGCAGTTCGACGCCAAGTTTCTGGGCCGTTATCAACGGATGGCGAGGGAATTGCGCGCCGAGGGGATCGGCGTCGAAGTGTATCCGGAAGCGAAGAAGGTGGGGCAGCAGTTGCAATTCGCGGAGAAACGGGGATTTCGCATCGCGCTCATCGCCGGCGAGGAGGAGTTCGCCAAGGGGGTGTGGAAGGTGAAGAATTTGGCGAAACGCGAAGAGAATGCGGTTTCCGCCGGAGAGGTTGCGGCGCTAGTGAGGCAGTGGGTAGAGTTAGGGTAACGACTGCCCGTGCTTGCGCACGGGGTCTGGTTTCGCGCTTGAAGAGGCGCTATCACATGGACCGATCCAACCCCTACGAAGCCGCGTTCGAAGCGTACCTGAAAACGCAGGGCCTTTGCTATGTCGGCGTCGATGAAAGCCGGCGCTCCTTTCTTGGCGACGTCTCCGTCAAGAATCTCGACTTCATCGTCCTGGGCGCCGCCGGCGCGCGGCTCTTGGTCGACGTCAAGGGCCGGCAATTCCCCGGCGGGCCACTGGGCAAGGAACGCTATGTCTGGGAAAATTGGTCGACGCAGGAAGACATCTCTGGCCTGGATAGTTGGCTGCGTCTCTTCGGCTCGGGCTACATCGCCCTCTTCGCTTTCCTTTATCGACTGCAACCCAGCGTCGAGATACCCGCCGACACGCCCGACCTGTTCGTTCATCGCGACAGCCGTTATCTGATCCGCGCGGTCGCACTCGAAGAATACCGCCGCCACATGAAGGTGCGCAGCCCCAAGTGGGGAACCGTCTGCCTGCCCAACGCGAAGTTTCGCGAGCTGGCCCGGCCCTTTACTTTTTTCAGTCACGCTTTGCCCATGGAGTTAGGCGCCAACCATGCCCAGGATCAAGATTGGGACCTCGTCGAGAGCCTACGGTTTGCCGTTTCGGCAAGTCCTGACCCAGGCGCACAAACTGAAGACTTCAGCGCTGGAGATTGAAGCCGTCGGCGACATTTCCCCGGCCCAACTCACCGCGAGCGGCCGACGGGAATTGCGCCATCTCCTCAAATCGCATGACGTCGACGCCGTCGCGCTGCTGGCCCCTTTGCGCCGCGGCCTCGATGTCGCCGACGGCCTGGATCGCCGCGTCGATTATCTGAAGCAAACCCTCACGCTCAGCTTCGACCTCGGCCCGCGCCTCGTCGTCGTCTCCATCGGCAAGGCGCCCGAGGACGACAAGGATCCTCGCTATCCCCTCTTGCGCGGCGCCCTCGAAGATCTTTCCCGCCACGGGGACCGCGTCGGCGCCCGCCTCGCTCTGGAAACCGGCTTGGAATCGGCCGACACGCTCAAGGCGTTCCTCTCCGGTTTCGACACCGGCAGCCTCGCGGTTTGCTACAACCCCGGCGCGCTCTTGGCGGGAGGATTCAACGTCTACGAAGGTCTGCGCACGCTGCACGATCGCGTGATTCACGCCCATGCCCGCGACGCCCGCCTGGTCAGCGTCATGGGACGAGCCCAGGAAGTTCCCGTGGGCCACGGCGACATCGATTGGCTCCAACTTGCCGGCGCGTTCGAGGAGATCGACTATCGTGGCTGCCTCATCGTCGACGGCGACAAACTGGGAACCGCCGAAGTTTCCGCCTCCGTCGCGTTTCTGCGCCGCATCTTCGGATAAGACTCTTAGCCCGGCGGCGCGCCGTCTTCGGGAATATCGGCGCCCAATAGCGCCCGCATGAAGTTGCCGGTTTCCTGTTGATGGAATTGCCCGAAGCGATTGGTCGACGACCAGGCGTTGACGCCGGGAAGCACTTTGCTCGCCGGCCTGCCCTCGGCGGTCTCGCGAATCGCGACGGTCCATTCCACGCGGAACATGCTCGGATTCGCCGGGGCGGGAACGAATTTGTAGCGGACGTCGATCATGGCCGGTATGTCGGGCTCGGTGATCTCGACCACTTCCACAAGGGTCGCTCCTACGCTTTTGGTGAGCGTGGTCGCGAGCCGTTTGCCGATCTGTCCTTGCCGTTCCGCGGCGCGTTCGGCGCCGAACTCGATGCCGTCGATGCGCACGCCGGGTTCTTCACGCACGCGGACGGAGATCAGCGGTTGCTTGGCCTTGCTGAGTGCGGTCAGCAGCGGGAGCATGTTTTGGCGCAAGTCGGCGTCCGTGGCGGAATCGCGCAGGAAAGCCAGGGCCGGCGCGTAATAGTTCGCCAGCATCACCTCGGCCTTGTCGCGATGACGGGTATTGCGCGGATCGAGCAGATAAGCGCGCAGGGCCAGCGGTCTTTCGGCTGGCGGAACATCGGTCACAATGCCGAATTGCGCGTTGTCGCGCAGGACGCGGTTGAATCCGTTCAAAACAAAGATGCCCAAGAAAGCGACGCCGAAGGCGATGCCGATCGGCAGCAACCCCAAAGGGGCATTCCCCTCGGCGCGCAGCACCGGCGGCTCGACGACCGGTTCATTGCGGTCGGCCAACTCGCGATACGCGGACTCGATGTCGCTTTTGTCGATGGCGGCCCGCCGCGCAATACCGCCCTGCACTCCCAACGAAGGCAATTTCGTCATGCGTTCGCGCACTTCCAGCAAGGCATCGAGATAATGCGCGAAGCGTGTCGCGCCTTTGGCGTCGTTGATCTGTACGGTTTCGCGATCCCCGGCGACCTTGAGCGTGAACGTCGTGCCGGTGTAGTTGCCCTCGTTGAAATTGTCATCGCCCTTCACCGAACGCAATTTGGCGAGGGGCGTCACGGTGACCATGTAGCCGGCGCATTGATAAAGGTACGCCGCGTCGACGAAGATGAACCTGATACGGCCCCTGCGTTTCGAAAACAACCTGTCCGCCGCGGACGATCTGCATGTTCGCCCCCTCGCGGCCCAGGATCGGCTTGCGGATATAGTCGCCGAGCAACGGATCGAAGGATGCGGGCAGCAACAGCGGGCTATCCGGAAACTTCTCGTAGAGCAACGGCAATAATGCCTTGGAACTGAGCAACATCTTCCAGGCCGGCTCGATCCAGGTCATGCGCACGCTGGGGATGTGGGCGCCGAAATCCTCGCGGATAAGCCATTCCCAGGGATACAGCTTGAACAAAGCGTGAATCGGCCTGCCGCTGAGATCCACATAGGTGTGATGCAGGGAATCCCAGCCGATCTGCTCGATGTCGAGGTATTCGGTTTCCAGCCCAGCCTGGATGGCCGTGTCGCGCAGATACTCCACGGTGATGAAGTCTTCCGGCTGGTCGGCCATGGCGGCGAAATGGACGCCGCCCAGACGCTTGTGGCCGATTTTCCTCCAGGCGCTTTTGCCAGTTGCGGCGCGGCTCGTGCGAGATGCGGTGCATGGGCGAATAAGGGGGATTTGAGATAAATCGTCGCGGACGCGCCACGCCCGCCGTGAGTCACGGGAAGCGATTAGCTGAGGCCCGAGATGCGGGCGCCGGTGCCGCCGAAGCCGCCGCGGTTAAAGGAGACGCGCGCGGGGCTGGACGTCGCGCCGCCGGCGCCGCCCATGCCGTGCAGGAAGATAATGGGGCGATAGTAGGATCGGCCCGAGGTGGACGTGGAAGTCGCGACCTGGCGGTCGGCTTCTTTTTTGGCGATGTTTTCCAAATCCTCCTCGGGCCAGAGGAAGGATCCCGCGGTCAACACGCCCGCGCCCAACAGAACCAAAGAAAACTCGCGAGTCATGCGCGCCATGGACGCACCCTCTGAAAGTAAGGAGTTTTTGGATTACCACATTGTTCTTAACAAGTTGCGATGATATTTGCAAGAAAATTGCTTCGCGTGATAAAATCTGAGTGTGCCTTTACGATTCGTGGGTAAAAAGGGCTCGACCGGCAACGAGAAAAACGCCACATGGATCCGAATCAGCAAGAAAAAGGTCGACTCGACGAACGGCTTGCGTTGGCGAATCGGCTCTTTCGAGAGTACCACGCCAGCTGCTTTTGGCATTCTCCACGCGATCTTGTCATCACGGAAGAATTGATTCCGTTCGTCGTGAAGGGGTTGCGCAGGTACGGCGGTCATCAAGGTTTTTTCGCGGCCGCTCCCTTGCGAGATCGAGCGAAAGTTAGTCGGGGCGGGGACCAGCTTCAACTCGATTGGGCAACCGATTCGGCTTTCCGCTTTTTCCCTGCCCAGCCAGACCCGGATTTCGGCTATTGCCTTCACCCCGCCGACTTGGCGACCAACAAGGTTCTCGCTTTGGCGGGCCGCACGGAGATACGCGATTTTATTGACATTCTGTTTATCTACAAGAATTACTTGAGCCTTGGCGCCGTAATATGGGCCGCTTGTGGCAAGGATCAGGGCTTCACTCCGTCCTTGCTATTGGATCAAGCGAATTGCCACTCTCGCTTTCAAGAAAACGATTTGCGAAGCGAGCAATTGTCCCAACCTGTCGATCTCAAGGATTTGAAGCGGCAATGGATCGCCGCTCGGACCGAAGCCGAGAAACTCTTCGAGCGCCTTCCCGAAACGGAATTGGGCTGCCTTTACCTGCGTGACAGCGATCGACCGGTGTCGCCTATTCCGGAATCGGTTGAGTTTCCGACCCTCCAGCGGCATTTCGGCAGCATCCAGGGCGCCGCGCCGAAGTTCGCCTGAAATCGCCAATCCCCTTTGTCCGCCTCGTGCCGCTCCGTAAAGTAAATCCGGCACACCGACTGAATCCGACCGCAATCCCCCAATCTGAAAAGGAAGATCGCAATGCGTTGGTACACCCCCCTTATCCTGGTCGCCGCCGCCGGCTTCGCGCAGGCCGGCGACCCGCTCGTCGGCAACTGGAAGGTCACGTTCTACTCCGGCGACGAACAAGCGACGCTCTGGATTCTGCAAATCGAAGGCAAGGAAGGCAAATACGCGGGCAAGGCGATTTCTCTCAAGGGTGTGCCGCCCACCAGCGTCGAAAAGGTCGCGGTGAGCGGCGACCTGTTCCTATTCAGCATGGAAATTCGCAAAGGCCCGCAAGTGAACTTCGAGGCCAAATTGCCTCGCGCCGGCGCGAAGAAAATCTTCGGCACGCTGAAGCTGGGCGACAAGATTTTGCCCGCGACAATGGAAGCGACCGCCGCGGCCAGCGTTTATGAACTCAACAAGGAAATCGTCCTGCGCACGCCTACCGATCCGCGCGTGTTCCAGGCGGTCGTCGACTTGGTCAAGGAAGCCAAGAAGGAAAAGGCGCCCGCGAACGACGTAAAGGAATGGGTGGAGACGGCAATCAAATCGGCGGAATTGTACGGCCCCCGCCTATTCGAGGATTTCGCGTTCAGCATGATCGCGGCGCTGGAAAAAGACTATCCCGCGCAGGCTCTCGCACTGGCGAAGAAGGCCGAGGCGG
>Ga0163144_10021125_pt1 | contig 12954 bp, 9 predicted proteins | sample OliLak19BULKMAT1_FD_123175 | JGI IMG/M metagenome (GOLD analysis project Ga0163144, IMG submission 123175) | Freshwater microbial mat bacterial communities from Lake Vanda, McMurdo Dry Valleys, Antarctica - Oligotrophic Lake LV.19.BULKMAT1 | ecosystem: Environmental > Aquatic > Freshwater > Lake...
AACTGTGATCATCGAGTCAGGATGCGGTTTCCGGGGTCTGCAAATCGCTTAAGTGAATGGCATTCGTGATGTCCCCTTTTGCCCGCCGTGACGCTGACCGAACGGGCTGATCATGGCGGTATGAAAGCCGAGTTTTTGAAGCTGCCTGGCCAGTCCTTGCTCGTCGAACGAGTCGCGAAATCCTCGGAACTTGCCTTCGACCTTCGGCTGCGACGCGGTACCGCCGTGCCCAACGACGCCGGTCTGAATCCCGAACCGACCCGAGTATAACGCGGTCCGGCTCGGCAAACATGGGGCATCAGGCGTGTAGCACTCGCGAAAAACTATTCCGTCGCGAGCGATGCCGTCAATGTTCGGGCTGGTTTTACGATGATACCCATAACAACCCAGGTGGTCGGGACGGCAGGAATCAATATCAATGTAGAGAATTCTCATTGGACGATCTCTTTCCGAGGCACGTACTGGAGACGCAGCCGCGTGTTCAATTGAGCTACGAGTGCAGGGCAAGCCGCGTTTGCGCGAGGCGGAGTTTACGCGGTTTGGACTATCGTGCAAAATGATTACCCAGCCTTATGTTGTACTGAAGCAGAAGTGAGCCCTCGATGCCAAAGTTGCTACGTCGTTTCCATGTCGGTTCGCTGAGGTTCGGAACGGCGTAGTTCTTCGCAGCGGATGACGTTAGCGCAAAGGAGAGGTCGGAACCCTTTTGTTCGCCAGCCGGACGGTCGTGAAAGCAGAGTGGATGACCAAAGCCAATCGACACCGCTGGTGCAGAATGGTGCAGAAGGGGGCACTTTCCCTGCGGTTCGCTGGCCCTTCCCGCCGTGCCCACCGCGGCAGGGGTGGGGGTTGAATGCGGTCGGTCCGCCGGGCGATCGTCCCTTGTGTTCTGCGAGGGGGGAGGGCTACGATGGGCCCATGCGCTACTGCGAGTGGCGCGTGACAGGTTAGTCCTTTCAAGGTGAGGTTCTCATGAGCAAGGCATTTGCGTTGATGGCCGTGTTATCGGTTTGCGTGTTGGGTGGCTGCAAGAGCGACAACGGTCAGACCACTGACAGCAGTCGCGGGGAAATGAAATCCCAGCGTGTCCCCACCGCGGTGAAGGCCGACGCCTGCACCCATTGCGACGGCATGCAGGTCGCCAAGGCAGACGGGACCTGTCCAATCTGCGGGCGGCAAGCCACCAAGCCGCGCTAAACGCCGGACGCGACGTCGTCGATGACACCTGGGGGAAGCGATATCGTTCGGATGTCGCTTCCCCCTGCGTCGTTCTAAACCTCTTGGGTTTGAACGGTGCACACGGTCCGTGCACAGCGGGTGGAACGGGTCGATCCGTTAGCCGGTTGGTTCCGTTGTCCCGTTCGTTTCCCCCGCCCCTTGCCGGGATGGCCGCCCGATCACGATTGTCTGCGTCGACGCACACACGCCACGACCCATGACATGCCGAGCGTCGTTAGGCCGGCCCAGACGGTTGCGGGCAAGGGGACCAGCGTCGGGGCAACGCGGTGCAGGGTCGCTTGTTCGTAGTCGTACGCGAAGCCGAGCAGGTCGGCCTCGTCGAACAGGCGGCCGGTGAACATGATGCTGAACGGGGTGCCGTCCTCGTAGTAACTTGCCGGCACGTTCACACCGGGCGTGCCCAGGATATTGATCTCAGAAACCGTCGAGCCGTCGATCGATTCTTCCGAGAAGACGGGCGGGGTCTTGTTGAACGACTGCGGCAGCACGACCGCGTCGAGGCCGAGCGAATCCATGACGGCGTTGAACGCGTCGAGGTACTGCTCGCGCAACGCAGCGAAGCTGGACAGGTCGGGTGGGACGTCCGGGTTTTCCAACGACTTCACAACCTGTGGGAAATACTTCAGATAACCCAGCGGTTGGTCGTCGGCGAACGGGTCGACCCCGGTCAGCGCGTTGAGCTCTGCGATGCGGTTTTCACCGGTGCCAAAGTTCATGCGTTCGAGGAACTTTTCGAAGTCGAAGACGACCGACTCCGTGCCCCGCTCGTCGTAGCCGCTGTCAGACGTGCCGATGGACGCGAACGTCGAGCCGGCGAAGGGGTCGGTGACGACGATGGCGCCCTGAGCCGTCAGGTCCGCGACGGCCTGGTCGAAGAGGGACTGCGTTTCGGCGCTCAGCGTCACGTTCTCGCGCCAACCGGGCCCGAACAGGCCGATGCGTTTGCCCTGCAGCGCCGTCGTGCTCAAATTGCTCGTGTACCCACCGGTCGGCAGGTTGCCGATGGCGGCGACGGTCTTGGGGTCCTCGGGCGTGTAACCGGCGAGGATGTCGAGCGTGATGGCGGCGTCGTAGACGGTTTTGGCGTGCGGGCCCGCGACGTCACGCGTGCTGCCGGCCAAGGGGGCAATGCCCACGTTGGGCACCAAACCGAACGTCGGTTTAATGCCGACCAGCGCTTGCGCCCCTGCGGGGTTCTGGATCGATCCACCCGTTTCCTCAGCCGTGCCCAACACCCCAAAGCTCGCCGCGACCGCCGTCGCCGTGCCACTGCTGCTGGCGCCGGGCGCGAGGTCACGGTCAACCGCGTTGAACGTCGCGCCGGCCCAGCTGGGGGCGAACGAACCGTTGGTCCGTGTGCCGTCGTTGCTGAACGCCGGGATGTTCGTCTTACCAAGGATAATCGCCCCCGCAGCCCGCAGGCGCGCGACGACGGGCGCGTCGGTCTCCGGGATGATGTCCACACCACCCGCCTGGCTCGAATAGGGCGCGAACCCGATCGTCGACGGCAACCCCGCGACGTCCATCGCTTCCTTGATGACGATCGGCACGCCATGCAACGGCGACCGTGGGCCGGTCAGTTGATACTCCGCGTCCAGCGCCGCAGCGTCTGCTAACGCGTTGGGGTTGAACGAGACGAACGCGTTGTAATACGGTTCGAACTTCGTGATGCGCGTCTGAAACGAGTTCACAAGATCCACGCTCGTGAACGTCCCGGCAGATAAACCCGCAGCGACGTTTGCTGCCGTCAGTTCGACGACGTCCACCTCGGCCGCCGAGGAGATGTCGGGCAAGCTGACGATCAAACCCCCAGCGATTGAAACGAGCGCCATCGGCGCGAGAGAAGCCTTCATGCGAACATCCTTCCCTGAAACGAAAGCCTGCTGCGCGAAACACCGGCGCGACCCTCATCGGGTCCAACCCACCGATCGACGCGCAACGACCATGCGAAATGAATCCGCGCAACCTTTAACAAAGGCCGGGCCAATAATGTCGACGCGAAATGCAGACGAAAACCCGCGAATTCGCACAGATTCGCCAGCGTCGGCTGCTCATGGGCTGCGCAGCATCGCCGTCGAACGCCTACATCCAGCGCAAGGGAACGCACTGCCAGATTCTGCATTTGGATGATCGAGGCCGTTGAACGAATGCATTCAGTAATAATCTCTATTGCTTCTTTTTTTTGATCGACGATCGAGAGAACCGCGGCGCGCTGCTCGACATCCCCATTCGGACGCACTTCAGAGCAGCTTAAAAAAGTTTGTAGTCTCGTGCATTCCTCAACATTCTTGGCTGCTGATATTTACGTCTTTTCGGGCCTCGGCGAACCGACATACAAACGACCTGAAACCGACATACAAGCGACGACAAACGACACACACTAATATTTGCTCATGCGACCACTGTTTCGTAACGGCCGACGCCAGGTCGGCGCGCGAGGTCCATCGCACAGGCGTTGAATCACCCCGGTCTATTCAGTTGCCAAACAACATCGCAGACGGCTCACGCAGTCCACTTTAAACAACACTTCCTAACCCTACCGATCCCGATGCGCGCCACATCGCTATTTCGCGAATCTGCCGTAAACGGATTTAAGAGTTTTCCAAGAAAATTGAGGAAGGATTTTTCCGAATGCAAAATTGACGAGTGCGCGCCCCATTGCCGGCTGGCGCACATTGCGCCCCACCCGAATGGTATCTTCCTCGTTTCCCCCTCCCGAGTCGGATTCAGGAAGGTTCGCGGCCACCACGGCCGTCGTGCCGGCGGCCGCTCCGCCCACACCCGCCGCCGCTTCCCGTCACGCGGTCGCCGCCTCGACAGTGGTGGACGCAGAAAACAGGACAGAGACATATCCCCGACAATTGTAACTGCCCCGTGGCGCTGTCGTGATCCTGTCTTGTCCCGTTATTCTGTCTCGCGAGGACGAGATCTTCCTCTACGCGACCGTTCACACCCGCCGGCGTATGCGGCGGTAGACGGCGAGGTACGTGCCGCTGAGCAACAGGCCCACCAGTCCCCCGAGAATCGCCCCCACTTCCCACCACGCGCCGAGCATGAAGACGCGCGCGTACGCGCACCCGATCGCGCCACCGCCGACGATGAAAGCGATCTGCATCAGGTTGTCGACGAGTCGCACGTTGACGCCAACGACGCGATCGCTGAACTCGCCCCCGGCCTTCGGCTCCCGATCCGGCGTCGCGTACGCCAACGCCGCCAGCGGCTTTTTCGGCTCGCTCAAGCATTCCTCCCGTGGAATGTGCCCATCCTATCGGAAAGGCGGATAAAGTTAGTAGGGTCTGCAGGTAATCCTGCGGACCGATGTAGCTAGGGAAGGTGGTCCGCAGGCGTACCTCAGGATTGCGCATCACCCGGTCCTTTTTGTCACGAATTGTCGCGCCTGGCGTCGGGCGTGATAGAGGGGGGAGGATAAAGGGACACCACTCGAAATCATCGAGTGATGTCTGTTTATACTCCTCCGTTCTTGATGACAATTAGACGTCCCGCGCAGGAAGCTTCCAGTATGCCTTACCGTTTACGGCATGGCTTCCGCAGCCAAGACGCCAGCGCCGTATAATCTGCTCAACTTTGGGTTCTGCGGCAAGATAAGCAAATGGGATTGTGTCGGACGGAAGACCAGATAAGCACCGAAGGTGCTGAATCGCGCATTCGATGAAATGTTGACAGCGTTCGGTGAGGGTGTCGGATAAACGACACTTGGCCTCGGCCTGAAGTTCAGAAATGTCGTTCTCAATCTCCGGCAGCCCTGTCGCAATTCCGTGTCCTGCGAACTGTACCCGGATCAATTTCCGGACGAAGTCTCGAACTTCCGGTGGTTCCGGCAGCGTGTCGCATAACGTGGACTGAAGGGAGAATAGATTCTGCCAAGTCAAATGACGATATCCGCGCTCGTGCCAATCTGCGGGAACTGGCGCGTCGCCCAGCAGAAAATATCGTCGCGCCCCTGCGAAGCGAAAGACGTCGCGGCGTAATACGTCGCGGGGATCAAGGTCTTTGTCGGCGAACTTCTTCCTTCCAGCCTTGGCCTCTCCGAGAATGATCTCGTCGCGGTCGGGAAAGCGTATATGTATCACGATGTCCAGTTGCCGATCCTGGGGTGCCAGATTGAACTCGCAACTCCAGCACAAATCCACCGCCGGACCTGGCGCGTCGAATTGGAACTCTCTGTAAAGGGCGGCGACTGTGTCCCTCGGACTAAAAAGTGTGAGGTTTTCCCAAAGAGTAATAACAAGGTGCTTTTCCTTCTCGGAACAATGGTACGGCGGTGTTCCTTTGTCCGTAGGATCGCCCCATACGCGATAAAGACGATCATGCCTTGGGCTGCGAGCGTCCTCTGTTGCCCACCAATCGCGCGCCGTTTTGCTGGGTGGTACAGCGCACAATGCCAGCCACCAGCTTGGAAATACCTGAGAGGTTGCCATAGATCACCGCAGTCGCGAATCGCTATGAAGTCGGACGACGAAGCTTCGGCAATAGCGACATCAATCCGTCCCAGTCGTTCGATACCTTTGGACGCAAACGGGGATCGTCCAGACCGAGTTGTTCCAGTGTATAGCCGGCCTTCCCGAAATTGCACGAATAACACGCGGTCACGAGATTATCGAGCGTGTGGCGGCCCCCGCAATTCAGAGGGTCCACGTGGTCGTACGTTGTACGAAAAACAAGTGCCGCGCCGTGACTCGCATTTTTTGCGGTTGCCGCGAAGGAATCGGTGCCGGCAACATTCTCAAATGCGCGCAGCAATTCGCTTGGAAACAATTTCAGCCCGCAATAGCGACACGCAAAGTGATCGCGTCGGTAGATAGCTAGCAACATGCTCGCGGGCGGCGCACCGCGCAGACCGCAATCGAGGATCTTCGCGGGAATGCGATAGTGTCGATTTCGGAAGCAGCCCGAATTCTGTCCATGAACGACGTACCAGGTGCGAAGATCATCGCTTCGGACTTGGCTCAGAAGTTGCAGGCTCTCTTTCAAGTTACCAGCTGCTGCGAGATTAACAGCATCCCTGAACTTCTCGAATGCCTCTTAGAACCAAGCCGGTGGGGGTAGTGGTGAAGATCGCGACCAACGGCTAACCTCATGTCCCAGTTCCGAGCATCTGGCGGTGGCTTTACACATGTCTTCTCCTCAATCAACACGGAAGGCAAGAACGCCCAAGCGGACATCCAGAATATTCCCTTACGGCGCATCCCCCGGCAAGTCGTCTGTCTCGTCGAAGCGATTCGGCCCGGCGGGTAGGGTGAGGGGAATCGGCTGGGGGTCCCCCTTCCGCCGATCGGCGACGCGCGGTGCAGGCTGCCATCGGGCAGGCGGGCTTGCGTCCACGGGGCGGCGTTGTTCTCGCAGGTCTGTAGCGCGGGTGGTGCACCTGCGCTCGCTGCTACCGGGACGGGACGAAATCGAAGCGGCCGACGCCGTGGATGAGGAGGAACTGGCAAGGCGATTGGCCGGGGTTGCTCAGGCGGTGATCCCGCCCGGCAGCGAACCGCATCTTCTGTCCCGGCCGCAGCACCGCGGACGGCTCGCCCTCCACCTCGCACGTCAGTTCGCCCGACAGGCAGTAGCAGACCTCCTCGACCGCGGTGTGCTCGTGAGGCGGGGTGTCGGTGCCGGCGGTGTTTTGATAGAGCCGGGGCAGGTCCCCATGGCTACAAATGTATCCGAAACGGGCACGGCGGCCAATCGGGTGGGGCGGTGAACGGGGGACGGGGGGCATCTTTCCAGCACCGGGACAGGCGGGCGAACGGGGCTAGGGGTGGGGTACGGGTAATCGAAGCGGGGATCGCTTAGAATGGGGCTTCAACCCCGGAGGCAGACTTGCCCGTTTCGCTCCCTCAATTGAACGACGTCAACGATTTGCACGACGAGTACGAGAAGAAGGAAAAGTGCGGTGTTTTCGGGATCTGGGGGACGGCGGAGGCGTCGGCGGTCGCGTATCAGGGGCTCTTTGCGCAGCAGCATCGCGGGCAGGAGTCGGCGGGGATTGTGACGAGCGACGGTACGGAGCTGCACGGGCACGCGGGGATGGGGCTGGTCAGTCAGGTCTTTACGCCTCGCATGTTGAAAGAAGAGTTGGTCGGCCACGGGGCGATCGGGCACGTGCGGTACAGCACGACGGGGTCGAGCAAGCTGTGCAATGCCCAGCCGTTGCTAAGGCAGTTTCGCATGGGACCGGTCGCCGTCGCGCACAACGGCAACCTGGTGAACGCGGGGTTGCTGCGGCAGCAGTACGAAGAGCATGGGCACATCTTCCAGAGCACGACCGACACGGAGGTGATCGTCCACCTGCTGGCCAAGCCGACGCACATCAACAAGGCCGACCCGTTGCCGCACGTGCTCAAGCATCTGCAAGGCGCGTTCAGCTTGCTGTTCCTGTTCCCCGATCGCATTGAAGCGGTGCGCGACCCATGGGGCATTCGCCCGCTGGCGCTGGGCCGGACGGAGGAAGGGCATTGGGTGGTTGCCAGTGAGACGTGCGCGTTTGACACGATCAATGCGACGTACGAGCGCGACGTGGAGCCGGGCGAGATCGTGACGATCAGCGATGCGGGCATCGCGTCGCGCACGTATGACGTGCCGGCGGCCGAGCAGGCGCATTGTGTGTTCGAGCACGTGTATTTTTCGAACCCGGCCAGCAGGATCTTCGGGCAGAACGTGCACATGGTGCGCGAGCAGATGGGCCGTGTGCTGGCGCGGGAGACGCCGGTGGACGCCGACTTCGTCATGCCAATGCCCGACAGCGGCCGCAGCGCGGCGCTGGGGTTCAGCAAGGAGTCGCAGATACAGTTTGAAGAGGGGATCGTGCCGAACCGGTTTGTCGGCCGCACGTTCATCATGCCCGGGCAGGCGGCACGCGATAAAGCGGTGGCGATGAAGCTGAACATCATCCCCGATGTCATCAATGGCAAGCGCGTGGTGATCGTGGAAGACTCGGTCGTCCGCGGGACAACGACGCGCTCGAAGATGCGGGCAATTCGCAAGGCCGGCGCCAAGGAGATCCACCTGCGCGTCAGCTGCCCACCGATCCGCCATCCGTGCTTTTACGGGATCGACTTCCCGACGAGCACGGAACTGGTCGCCCACAACCGCACGGTCGCGGAGGTGGCGGCGTTCCTGGAGGTGGATACGCTGGGCTATCTGTCGCTGGACGGGATGCTGTCGGTAATGAAGCACCCGAAGAAGGACTACTGCACCGCGTGCTGGAGCGGGCACTACAAGATCCCGATCGACCAACCGACGAGCAAATTCAACTTCGAGCGAGATCAGTTGAAGATGTTCTAATGGCGCTCGCTCAGGCGTTCAACGCAGAGGCGCAGAGTGAGGAACGCGGAGGGGCGCAGAGCAGCCACAGCAGCGCAAATCCATCCGCCCGTCCGGCGCGAAAGAGGCGAACCAGCGACCCAAGATTCTCTGGGTCTCTCTGCGTTCCCCCCTCTGCGCCTCTGCGTTAAATCGAATTATGGAACGATCGCGTCGGCTTCGATCTCGATCTTCGCGTCGGCGTCGATCAGGCGAGGTACTTCGAGGATGCTCGTGGCAGGGCGGATGTCACCGAAGATCTCACCGTGGACCCTGGCGACGGCTTCCCATTGGGTGATGTCGGTCACGTACATGCGAGTGCGGATGACGTGTTCGATCTTGCCACCGAGCGCCTCGATGGCCGCTGCGATGATCGCGAGCGATCGGCGGGCCTGGTCGCCGACGTTGGGCGCGTATTTACCGTCGGTGTTGACACCCACCGTGCCGGTGACGGCGATCGTGTTCCCGCTGCGTACCGCTCGGCTGTAGCCCATGAGGGGTTCCCACTTCGAGCCACTGCTGGCGGTCTTGCGTCCGGCGCGGTCGGTGACGGTGATCTGGATGTCGTTGCTGGCCAATGTCGCCTCCTGAGTTGTTAGGGGGCGGCATGATAAGCGGAGCAGGGCGGGCATGAAACAGTCAGGGCCCCGCCGGCGCTCGGTGCCGGCGGGCGCTGACGCAGGCTACTCGGCGGTCATCGACGCGGTGGCGTCTTCCGCAGGATATGCCGGCGTGGTGACGGCACTGGCGACATTCGCGTCACCAAGATTCGGGATGACATAAGCATCGACCCCGGCGATGGCGGCGACGATTCCACCGAGGATGGTCAGCGACGAGATGCTCATCGCGGTGATCATCGAAGAGAAAAAGGCCTTCTTGCTGAACGAAGCCGTTGGCGCGATCGGCAGCACGTCGTGACGTTCGATGCGTTCGATCTGCACGGCAGAATCACCCCCGAACAACCCGGGCAGCTTGCGGCGGGTGACGGGGCGCGGTCGACTGCTCGGGCGCGTTGGCAAAGACACGTCCGCGACGGGCGTGCGGACCGCGGCGGCCTTTAGCATTTCGGACCCCATGCGCAGGCAGGCCGTCTGGTTGGCGACCAAGCCATACCGCTCGCGGCGACGATCGATGCGGGCGACCGCTTCGCCGTCAGGCATCAACGTGTCCAGCTCACCCACGATCTTCGACAGGCGTTCGTAATCTATGTGACTCATGTTTGACTCCGTTCGTTACATCTGTGATTCAGTGGGCATCGCGACGACCGATTGCCCATTTTTCCGGCACAAATCCGACTCGCCGGGGTACTTCCGCGGCTTCGAACTGTGCTGAGCGAACCTTATACCACTGTCGGACAAAGTGCAGTCAGGCCGCCGTAAAGGTTGTGTGAAGAGTTCGTTGGTGAAACCAAATCGAACGACATGCATGGATGGGGTGGACGCCTACAATTCGTCCGTCTCGACCTTTTAAGGAGTCCCCCCCCGTCATGAAATACCTCGCTATCGCTTTGATCGTCCTCGGCTTGGTCGTCGCAGCGACGATGTTCCTCACCCGCAAGTCTGACATGGGCACGACCGGTGCGGCCACCGGGCCGACCACGCTCTCGACCGCGGGGGTGTTTGACCCGGTCGCTGCCCAGCACGTGCTGGTCGACCAGCCGGCCCCCAACTTCACCGCCGACCTGCTGACGGGCGAGACGGTGACGCTCGCGAGCCACAAGGGCAAGGACGTCGTCATCCTCGACTTCTGGGCAACATGGTGTGCACCGTGCATTGTCTCCCTCCCGTTGATGGCGGACCTGGCCAGCAAGTACGCCGATAAGGGCGTGGTCCTCTACGCAGTCAACGACTCCGAAGACGCCACCGACATCAAAGACTTCCTCTCCAAGCGCAATCTGACGATGCCGGTCGTGCTCGACCCCCAAGGCAAGATCGTCGACTCGTTCAAGGCCGACGTCCTTCCCGTCTCCATCCTCATCGATAAGGAAGGCATCGTCCGCCAAGTCCACTATGGAACGTTCGTGGCCGGCGAGACGGACAAGAAAATCGAGGCGGAACTTCAGAAGCTCTTAGGCAAGTGAATCTTGCTGAGATGTGGACGACACGAAAAAACGCTACGGATTATCGCCCCCCGTTTTCGCGAACACACCGATTCCGTCGATCGGTCTTGAAGGAACGGCAGGCCCGTTAAGGCCTGCCGTTCGGTTGGTCATAAGCGGCTCGGGCGCTTATTTCTTCTTGGCCTTGCCACTCTTACCGGTCTTGGTGGCCGGTTGGGCCTTGAGCGCCGCATGCGCCGCAGCCAGGCGGGCGATGGGGACGCGGAAGGGGCTGCACGACACGTAGTCGAGGCCCACGTTGTGGCAGAACTCGACGGAGCGCGGGTCCCCGCCGTGTTCACCACAGATGCCGCACTTGAGGGTCGGGTTCACACCGCGACCGAGTTTGACGGCCATGTCGACCAGCTTGCCGACGCCACCGATATCCAGTGACTGGAACGGGTCGCGCTCGAGGATTTCCTTCTCGATGTAGTCCGGCAGGAAGACGCCGGCGTCGTCACGGCTGTAGCCGAACGTCATCTGCGTCAGGTCGTTGGTGCCGAAGCTGAAGAACTCAGCGGTCTGTGCCAACTCGTCGGCCGTGATCGCGGCGCGGGGGACTTCGATCATGGTGCCGTACATATACGGAACCTTGGTCTTGGTCTCCTTGAAGACCGCGTTGGCGGTTTCGACGGTGATCTTCTTCAGGTAGTCCAGCTCGGCCTTCGTGCCGGCCAGTGGGATCATGATCTCCGGCAGCACCTTGATGCCCGCCTTCTTCACTTCGACGGCCGCTTCGATGATCGCGCGAACCTGCATTTCGAGGATTTCAGGGTACGTGATCGCCAACCGATCCCCGCGGTGACCGAGCATCGGGTTGCTCTCGTGAAGCTGGTTCACACGGGCCTTCACCTGCTCGAACGACATGCCCAGCGACTGGCCCAGCGCCTGCTGGTCCTTCTCGTTGTGGGGCAGGAATTCGTGCAGAGGTGGGTCCAGTAGGCGCACGGTCACTGGCAGGCCGTTCATGGCCTTGAAGATGCCGACGAAGTCCGAACGCTGGTACGGCAACAGCTTGGCCAGCGCCTTCTTGCGACCGGCCACGTCGGCTTTGCTCGCCAGGATCATCTCGCGCATGTTATGGATGCGCTCCGGGTCGAAGAACATGTGCTCCGTCCGCGTCAGGCCAATGCCTTCAGCGCCGAAGTTCCGCGCGACGGCGGCATCTTCGGGCGTGTCGGCGTTCGTGCGGACCTTCAGTGTGCGGTACTTGTCTGCCCACTTCATGATCTGCAGAAACGGCCCGGTCAGCTCGGCCTTGACGGTCGGCATCTGACCGGCCATCACCTCACCCGTGCTGCCGTCGAGGCTAATGAAATCGTTTGGGCCGTACGTCTTGCCACCTACGGTCATCGTCCTGGCCTTGGCGTCGATCTCGAGCGCGCCAGCGCCAGCGACGCACGGTGTGCCCATGCCACGCGCGACGACGGCGGCGTGCGAGGTCATGCCGCCCGTGCTCGTCAGGATCCCTTCGGACACGTGCATGCCACCGATGTCCGCAGGTTCCGTCTCACGGCGAACGAGGATGACCTTCTCACCGTTGTGGACGCGCTCCTCGGCTTCCTCGGCCGTGAACGCAAGCTTGCCGACCGCAGCGCCAGGACCGGCGGGCAGGCCCTTGGCGATCACCGTGCGGTTCGCCTTGGGGTCAAAGCCCGGGTGCAGCAACTGGTCAAGGCTGGCCGGTTCGACACGCAGAATCGCGGTCTTCTCGTCGATCAAACGCTCGCGCACCATGTCGGCGGCAATCTTCACAGCGGCCTGCGCGGTGCGCTTGCCGTTGCGGGTCTGCAGCATATACAGCTTGCCCTTTTCGATCGTGAACTCGAAGTCCTGCACGTCCTTGTAACGCGCTTCCAGGACCTTCTTCACCGCAAGCAGTTCCTTCCAGCTCTTCTGGCTCCACTTGCCCATCTCGCTCTTGCACTCAAGAGGTGTGCGGATGCCGGCGACGACGTCTTCACCTTGGGCGTTGACGAGGAACTCACCGTAGAACTCGTTCTCACCGGTCGCCGGGTCACGCGTGAACGCCACACCGGTCGCGCAGTCGTCACCCATGTTGCCGAACACCATCGCCTGCACGTTCACCGCAGTGCCACGCAGACCACGGATGTCGTTTATCGAGCGATACTTGATGGCCCGGTCGCCCATCCAGCTTTTGAAGACGGCTTCGATCGAGGCCTCGACCTGCTCGTAGGGGTCAGACGGGAAGTCCTTCCCAACGTGCTTCTTGTAGACGGCCTTGTACCGCGCCACGACTTCCTTGAGTCCGTCGGCGTCCAGGTCCGTGTCGTTCTGCA
>Ga0163144_10021127_pt1 | contig 12953 bp, 11 predicted proteins | sample OliLak19BULKMAT1_FD_123175 | JGI IMG/M metagenome (GOLD analysis project Ga0163144, IMG submission 123175) | Freshwater microbial mat bacterial communities from Lake Vanda, McMurdo Dry Valleys, Antarctica - Oligotrophic Lake LV.19.BULKMAT1 | ecosystem: Environmental > Aquatic > Freshwater >...
CAGTTGTTTTTAAAGTGGCCCGCATAGAGGGCATGGGTATGCCTGTATTTAACAACCGCGAGCTTTACCACACTTGCACCCCAGTTGTACTAATGGCTAGCCAGTGGCAGAATGAAAAACTAGTGCAAACGGCCTTAGCCCCTACAGATGCCGCCTATGCAACAGCCGTAGTGGCAAACCTGTTGCGCAAATACAAAGCCCTTACCGGCAGGCAGTTGCCAGCAGATGCCGTCCGTTTTCAGTGCCTATCTAAGCCTTTAAGCAGCGCAGAGAGCAAAGAGGCATATAGCTACAACTTTAGCTTACAGGCCCCTGCAGATGTGCACCGGCTGCTGTGGCTGGCAGGCTTGGGCGAAAAAAACATGCTTGGCTACGGGGCCATAAAGCAACTTACTACCAGTTACGGGCAAATGCAACAGGCTCTGCAAGCCATGCAAACACCTTTGGCTCCCCTGCCTGTAGCCCCTGCCCTGCCTCTAGCCCCTGCCCTGCATATAGCCCCTGCCCTGCCTCTAGCCCCTGCCCTGCCCCGGCATTATTCTATAGCCGGCACCCGCATGGCCGCCTAGCTAAAAGTTATAGGCATTAAAAAATGCGTAGCATTTAAAGACAGTATTGTTTTGATTTTGGTTGTTTCTTTTGCAAAGCAGGCCTCCTGTAGGGGGTCTGCTTTCTTGTTTTTAGCAGTGCTATTAGGCCTGTAAAAAGCCTGCTTCTTAGTATACCTTTACAGAGTATGGCAACTCAGAAAAGCAAAAAACGGCTTGTAGAATACGACAACAGCGGTTTTAGCACCCAGACATCCTCCCAGGGTGGGCGGCTTGTGCGGGCAGATGGCACCTTTAATGTAAAACGCCACGGCCTTAAACTCTCAGAGAGATTTAGTTTTTATCACGCATTAATTACGATGCCTTGGTACAAACTTGCCTTGGGAATTTTAGCAGGTTTTTTTATTGCCAATGTGCTCTTTGCCCAGATATACATTTGGCTAGGCATAGATGGCCTCACGGGTATACACGGCACCACACCTGCAAGGGTTTTTGCAGAGGTATTCTTTTTTTCTGCCCAAACCTTAACAACTGTAGGCTACGGGCAAGTTAGCCCCACCGGTGTCTCAGTAGGTCTAGTGGCCTCTTTAGAAAGCATGCTGGGCCTGATGGGCTTTGCACTAGCAACGGGCATACTATATGGCCGCTTTTCTGCGCCAGTGGCTAGGTTGCGCTTTAGCAAAGGCATGGTGGTTGCTCCTTACAAGAGTCAATTGGCGCTCATGTTTAGGCTTGCCAATGTAAAGTCAAATACCTTGTCTGATGTCTCTTGCCTATTTATGGTAAGCTGGATACAGATAGAAGATGGTGGTGAGCAGATACGTAAATACTTTACCTTAGATATGGAACGCGCCACCATTAATACCTTGCCCTTAAGCTGGACTGTAGTGCACCCCATTACAGCTGATAGCCCCCTTTATGGCCTTACAAAAAATGATTTGCTAAAGCGAGAAACCGAGTTCATCATCACTATTAAAGGCTGGGATGAAACCAGCCGCCAAACCTATACAGCCCGCACAAGTTATTTGCCTGATACTATAGAGTGGGGGGCAAAATTTCCGCCTATGTTTACCCGCACCCCAGATAACGCACATACTGTTTTAAGCCTAGAGATGATATCCAACACAGTACCCACCTCTTTACCTGCACCCTTGTTGATAGCCCTAGCAGAGGATGTAAAATCTGAACCTTCACCTCAAGAGAAATAATACTACCCCCTAAAACACCAGTAGCTAACACCACTAACTAACACCACTAGCTAACACCCGCCAGCTAACACCACTAGCTAACACCCGGTAACAGACAACCGCCTTGCTATGCAAGAAAAACACACCACCTTTTTTAGCATACCCCCCGCAGAGCAACTTATTTGCAGAGGGCATGCTTTGCACTGGGCTGCCGGTTTTGAGTACGCATCGGTTTTAGGGCATCATGGCCAGCTATATCCATACGGCACTTTTCCAGATATTATAGCAGCTGGCGCAGAAGATCTATATACAGCTAGCGGCGCACCTTTTGCCCCACCACTAGGCAAGTTTTGGATTGGGGCCTTAAGCTATGATTTGGGTACAAGAAACCTTGGGTTAAAAGGAAGCGGCAAAGAAGATTTTTGCTTTTTTTCACCCCTGCACCTGCTGCAATGGAGTGCCCAAGGCGTAAGCATAAGTTCACCTACACCAGAAATTGTATGGCAGGCTATTTGTAAAGCAACCCAAACAAATGCCCCCCACTCATACCCTGTAAAAGGTGCTACAACAACCCCCATGGCCGCATACACGAGCGGCTTTAACACGATACTAAAAGAGCTGCAAGCCGGCAATGTGTATGAGGCAAACCTGTGCCGCACAGAAACAGCCTCTCGGCCAGCAGGGTTTGGCTGGGCAGATGCCTACCAACAATTAGCTAGGGCTAGCCCAATGCCGTTTCAGTTTGGGTATTTAAGCCCAAAAGTATGCATGGCTGGGGCCTCTCCTGAGCGGTTTTTACGCAAAGAAGGGCCCCGTATCATAAGCCAGCCCATTAAGGGCACCTCCCAGCGGGGTGGCACCGCAGCAGAAGATTTGGCCTTTGCCACGGCCCTTATGCAGTCTGAAAAAGCAAGGGCAGAAAATATGATGATAACAGACCTTGTGCGCAATGATTTAATACAAATCTGCCTGCCAGCGTCTGTGCAGGTGCCAGAGTTTTTAGGGCTTTACAGCTTTAGCCAAGTGCACCAGCTTATCACCACAGTTACCGGCAGCTTGGCCCCAGATATTGGGTGGGCAGAAATTCTTAGAGCTACGTTTCCTATGGGGTCTATGGCTGGCGCCCCAAAATTGCGTGCGTTAGAAATTATAGCCGAGGCAGAAGACCAGCCGCGTGGGTATTTTTCTGGTGCTATAGGATACATTTTACCCTCTGGTGATTTTGACTTTGCGGTAGTAATCCGCACGCTTTTTTTAACAGAACAGCAAGTGTATTACCGTGCCGGAGGGGCCATAGTATGGGACTCTGAGCTGCAAGAAGAATATCAGGAGGCCAGTTTAAAAATGGCCGGCATACGCCACGCTTTGGCAGCATACAAAACAGATGCCTTAGTAAACTCAGAAATAGAGAGCTAAAGGGTTAGCCCCCCATATTGCACGCAAATTATACCAATATTGTATGCGGCAAATAGTAGTAGTAGGCGGAAGCGGGTTAGTTGGTTCTGCGGTGCTGGGCAAGGCGGCAGCTTTAGGGCACCCTGTCCCTGTAAAGGCATTAGTTAGGCGCTTAATGCCCACCCTGCCTGCAACTGTAGAACAAGTAGTTGTGGCTGAGCTTACTGATGCTGCTACTCTGGCCCAACACATACCGCAGGGGAGTTGGGTTTTTTGTTGCGTGGGCACAACCATGCGCAAGGCTGGCACCCAGCAGGGTTTCCGCGCTGTAGACCTTGATATTCCTGTAGCCTTGGCAGAGGCCGCACACATGGCTGGCGCAGCTGGTTTAAGTGTAGTAAGCTCTGCTGGAGCCAGCACACAGGCATTTTTCTTTTATACACGCACAAAAGGCGAGATGGAAATGAATCTGCAGGCCCAAAATCTGCCAGCCCTGCATATTTTTAGGCCTGGTTTTTTAGTGGGTAACCGTGCAGATCGGCGCCTAGGCGAAACCTTAGCTATCTGGATATCGCTCATGTTCAAGCCTGTTTTTATTGGGCCATTAGCGGCTTATGCCCCCATTACAGCAGATAAACTTGCCGCTAAAATGCTGGACAAGGCGCTAAAGGGCTTGCCCGGGTTACATATTTATGAGGGAGGCCTACTCACAAAATAGGCTAATTTCAAAGAAAAAAGTGAATTTTTTAGATCTCTAACTCTAATTAGCACCTTTTTAGGATTAGAGACTTCTTACCTGTAAATTTGCACCGCCAAACGTATAACTTTTTGCAAAAAGGGTACGTGGCAAATCTTCTAAACCAGCCCATTTTTATTTACTTATTGCTTATGCGCAAGCCTCTGGCTTTGTTATTGGCCATTTTGCCCGCCGCCACCGTCTTTGCCCAAAGCGGCAAACCTGCCGCTCCCGTACCTATTAAAGACAACACGCCCATCCTCACTATAGGCAGTGTAAAGGTGCCCTACTCAGAATTTGAGTACGTTTACAAAAAAAACAACGCTTCTGCAGAAGATGCCTACACAGAAAAAAGCGTACGGGAGTATCTAGACCTATACGCCAAGTTTAAGCTAAAAGTAATGGACGCCGAGCGCCTTATGCTTGATACCGGTGCCAACTTTAAAGCAGAACTAGAGGGTTACCGCCGGCAGCTGGCACAGCCATACCTTACAGAAAAAGCGGTTACAGATAAGCTTGTACGCCAAGCCTATGACCGTATGCAAGAAGAAGTGCGGGCCAGCCATATTCTTATAACTGCAGAGGCAAATGCAGACCCCAAAGACACCTTAAAAGCGCTGCAAAAGGCAACAGATTTACGCAAGCGCGTAGAGGCGGGTGAAGATTTTGACCAACTGGCCAAAGAATACTCTGAGGACCCATCTGCCAAACAAAACGGTGGAGACCTAGGCTATTTTACGGCTATGCAAATGGTGTACCCGTTTGAGAATGCCGCCTTTACAACACCAAAAGGTAATGTAAGCCAGCCAATCCGCACCCGGTTTGGGTACCATATTATTAAGGTGATAGACCGCCGCAAAAGCCAAGGGCAGGTGCAAGTGGCCCACATAATGGTAAAAGCAAACCCAGGCATGCCTGCCGATGACTCTGTGGCCGCCGTTAAAAAGATTAACGAGATATATCAAAAAATTACCACTGGCAAAGAAAACTGGAGCCTGGCCGCTGCCACGTTTTCAGAAGACCCCGGCTCTAAACAACAGGGCGGTACGCTGCCCATGTTTGGCTCTGGCCAGATGATACCCGAGTTTGAAGAAGTGGCCTTTGCCATGAATGATACCGGCACCATAAGCAAGCCCTTTCAGACGGCTTACGGCTGGCATATTGTAAAACTATTGCAGAAAAAGCCACTAGAAAAATACGAAGAAGTAGAGCCCTCGCTTAAAACACGCGTAAGCAGAGACTCACGTGCAGATCTAAACCGCACCGTATTGCTGGCCCGTTTGCGCAAAGAAAATAACCTTGTAGAACAGCCTAAAGCACTTAAACAAGCTATGTTAAAAGGGGATACAAGCCTACTAAGTGGCCGCTGGCGCTACAAACGTGCAGATAAAATCAATAAAGAAGTGCTCTTTACCATAAATGCCGAGCCCCGCACCATAGAAGACTTTTTCTTGTATGTAGAAAAAAGCCAGTCTGCAGCCCCTAAAAGCACGCCAGATTTCTTATTGAAAGCGGCCTATAAATCGTTTGTAGAAGACCAGCTAATGAAATACGAAGAAGCGCACCTGGCCGACAAGTATGAAGATTACAAAATGCTCATGAAAGAATACCGCGATGGTATTCTGCTCTTTACCCTCATGGACCAAAAGGTCTGGAGCAAAGCCCTAGAAGACAGCAGTGGCCTAAAAGCATTTTACGATAAAACCAAAGAGAACTACCGCTGGGGCCGCCGGGTGGCAGCTAATGTTTTTAACGTAGCCGATAAAAAGACACTAGAAGACCTTAAAACCAAGCTGGCTGTGCGCAAATACCCAGTATCTGAGCCTGCAAAGTCTACCACAACCTTTAAGGCAGGCGAGTTTAGCATAACAGCTAAACAGATTATAGAGGCCCGATCTATTGCCTTTAACCTAAAGAACGATGATGCACTTCTAGCTGATATTACTGGCTATGCCGTAGCTGGAGAAAAAGCTGGGGTAAGCCGCAAACGCGGCAAAGCTTTGCAAGACTCTGTTTTAAAGTTTGGCGGCACAACAGAACGCATCAGTATAAAAGACGGTGGGTATTTGCCCAAATCATCTACAGACTCTGCCAACCGCAAAACAGAGACGCACTATTTTAGCACCAGTTTAAAAGCGCTAGAGCGCAATATGAACTTTACCGCCCCGCTTGCCGTGCAAATCTCTGAAGGTAAGTTTCAGAAAGGTGAAAACACAGTGCTAGACAAGCTTGATTGGAAAGTAGGTGATTTTACAATCTTAGATGACCCCACCGGCAAAGGCCGCATAACTTACGTTACCATCAGCGCTGTAGAAGAGCCCCGGGTTAAGGCCTTAGATGAAGCCCGTGGCCTAGTAATCTCTGACTATCAAAACGAGCTAGAGAAAAACTGGATCGAAACCCTGAAAAAAGAAAGCCCTGTGACCGTAAACGAGGCATCTGTTAAAAAACTCATCAAAAAATAACCCTAAGGGTTGCCTTTCTGCTAGTGGGGTGCATATATTTGCACCCCATTTGGCAGTACTAGCCCAGTAAAAAGATCATGAAAAGGACCTACCAACCCTCACGCCGCAAACGTGCAAACAAACACGGTTTCCGCACCCGTATGGCCACTGTAGCAGGGCGTAAAGTACTTGCCCGCCGCCGCGCACGCGGCCGCAAGCGCCTTACTGTCTCAGATACTAAAAGCACAAAATAAGCCCTAACACCTACTAGGGTTACGGCCTATTTATAGAAAACAACCCCTGCCACGCAAATGCCCGGGGCAAACCGTTTTCCAAAATCATTTCGCCTGTCTGGCCATACTGCGCCAGACAGGCTTTTTGATTCTGGGCAAATACTAAAAGTCTGGCCCCTGCGCATTGTTTACAAACAAATGCCCATGCAAGGCACCACGCCGCTTGCAAAGGTGCTTATCTCTGTGCCCAAGCGGCAGGTAAAGCTGGCCACAAACCGCAACAGAGTGCGCCGCAGACTACGAGATGCCTACAGGCTTAGCCTACGCGCCAGGTTATTACCAGCCGTACTAGCCTCTGGGCAAGATGTGCATATTGCACTGGTATACATAGCCGGGGCCACTAAAATTGATGCGGGGGAGCTTCAAAAGAAATTAAATCAAGCACTAGAGCGTTTATCTAAAGAACTGGGGCGTGCCGCGCCTGCCAGTCTCCCACCTTCGGGTGTACTTTCGTAGGTTATCTGCCTTGCTTTAAAGCCCCATTCTTCTATGCCAAAGCGCGTATTATATCTTGTCCTCTCTGCTAGCTTGGTGGTAATTGCCCTTTCTGCAGCCCGCCCAGCAGAAAGGTATTTTGACATTGCCAAAAATTTAGACATTTTTGCCACCCTGTATAAAGAGGTAAACACTTTTTATGTAGACGAAGTAAACCCAAATTCGCTTATTAAAGAAGGCATAGATAGGATGCTGGAGAGCCTAGATCCGTACACAAACTATATTCCTGAAGATGAGATAGAAGATTTCCGCACCATGACAACCGGCCAGTATGCTGGTATTGGCGCTGTGATAGGCCGCCGCAATAACATCCACACCATAATGATGAACTATGAGGGCTACCCCGCACAAAAAGCTGGGCTACTAATTGGTGATGAAGTGCTAGACGTGGCTGGTATAGAGATAAAAAAATATATAGACGAGGGTGAGGTAACCAAGCTGCTAAAAGGCCAAGCCGGTACCAAGGTTAAAATAAAAATACGCCGTTTTGGTAAGGCAGAGCCCTTTATTGTAGAGCTCATGCGCGAGCGTATCAAAATCAACAATGTGCCCTATTCTGGCCTTATAGGGGCAGATGTGGGGTACATCCAGCTAAAAGATTTTAACCAAGATGCTGGCCGCGATGTAAAGAAGGCACTTTTAGATCTAAAAGAGAAAGGGGCAACGTCTGTAATATTAGACCTGAGAGACAACCCAGGAGGGCTCCTAAACGAGGCCGTAAACATCTGCAATCTGTTCTTGCCCAAAGATCTGGATATGGTAGCTACCAAGGGCAAGGTAACGGAGTGGAACAAGCAGTACCGCTCGCTCTCATCACCCGTAGATACTGCCATTAAAATAGCTGTTCTGGTTAACAACTACTCTGCCTCTGCCTCAGAAATTGTATCTGGTGTAATGCAAGATTATGACCGCGGGGTGCTAGTGGGCATGCGCACATATGGCAAAGGCCTTGTGCAAACAACCCGGCCCCTTAGCTACAACGGTACCTTAAAAGTAACCACAGCCAAATACTACATACCTAGTGGGCGCTGCATACAGGCTATAGACTACAGCCGCCGCTCTGCAGAAGGCAAGGCCTTGGTAATTGCAGATTCATCACGCTCGGCGTTTAAAACCCGCCACGGCCGCCTAGTATACGATGGTGGCGGCGTATCGCCCGATGTAGAGGTGCGCAATCCCTCTTACACGCCCATTGCCCAGAGCTTGTTGTTAAAAGGGCATATTTTTGACTATGCCACCCTGTATAGGAGCCAGCATACCACCATACTCACTAGCGATAAGTTTTCTGTAGACGAGGCAGAGTATGCAAAGTTTACAAAATGGCTCACTACAAAAGAGTATGACTATACCACCAAAGTAGAAACCAGCTTAACAGAGCTAGAAGACTATGCCAAAAAAGAAAACTATTTGGCAGACATTAAAGACCAGATAGATGGCCTGCGCAAAAAGATGAGCCACAACAAAGAACAAGACCTTGCCAAAAACAAAAAGGAAATTACCGAGCTGCTAGAGCAAGAAATACTCTCACGCTACTACCTAGAGAAGGGCATAAAAGAATCCAGTTTTGACTCTGACCCGCAGGTACTAGAGGCGCTTGCCCTACTGCGCAATGCAGACCGGTATAAGGCCTTGTTAAAGTAGGTGTCTTAATTAGTTGTAGGTTGTAAGTTGCCAGTTGTAAGTTGCCAGTTGCCAGTTGTATGTTGCCAGTTGCCAGTTGTATGTTGCCAGTTGCCAACTGTTATTATCCTAGTTAATTACTAAGTGGCTGGGGTTTAACCTTTATCAAGTATTAACGGTAGGAATCTGCACTTACAAAACCGCTTTTAACCCGCGCTCTGTGCGCACCACCCCGCAGGTAGCCCGCTGGTGATCATGCTCTAAAAGCAGGGTAATGTTTTCATCTGCACAGCGGCCAAGTATGCTGGCCTTTTCTTCTAGGGTTTGCATAGGGCGCATATCATAGGCCATTACATAAGGTAAGGGTACATGGCCGGCGCTGGGTACAAGGTCTGCACAGTATAAGTAGCGCACGCCGCCAGCCGTAAACAAGGGCAGCATCATCTGCTCTGTGTGGCCATCTACACGCACAAGCTCTAGTTCTGGCCCAAAGGGCAGCCACGCATGGTCTTCTACAAAAGCCAGCTGCTCACTTGCTTGTATGGGTAAGATGTTTTCTGGCAAGAAGCTGGCACGCTCGCGGGCGTTTGGTTTGGTGGCCCATGCCCAGTGGGCGCGGTTGCTCCAGTAGGTGGCGTTTTTAAATGTGGGCAAAAGCTTATCTCCAACCCGCTGCACGGCCCCGCCCACATGATCAAAATGCAGGTGCGTGAGCAGCACATCTGTTACATCATTTACAGAAAAACCTGCTTTCTCTATAGACCCCTGCAAGCTGGCATCGCCATGCAGGTAATAGTGGCCAAAAAACTTGGCATCTTGCTTGGTACCAATGCCCGTATCTACCAAAATAAGGCGGCTGCCATGCTCTAGCAGCAGGCAGCGCATAGCCCAGGTGCACATATTGCTGGCGTCGGCTGGGTTTAGCTGGTGCCACATGGTTTTGGGCACTACCCCAAACATGGCACCCCCATCTAGTTTAAAAAGGCCCGTATCTAGTGTGTGCAGATTCATGGTTGCAAATAACGCCTAAGCAGCCTACACCCCACAAGTTGTTTGCAAAAGGGTGTGGGCAATGGCTCACTGTCTGCACCAAGGCTACACCTTACTTATTTTTAAACTACACTACTTTTATATGCTGATAAAGCCCTCCCGGTTTATGCGTTTTATAAATAAAATTGTCCCTTTTCTTATAGTGTTTATGGTGTGGGGTGGCATAGCCTGGGCCCAAGAAAAGAAAGATGTGCTTATAAAGCGCAACGGAGAAAAGCTGGATGTGCAGGTGCGCCAGCTTACACAATCAGAAATATATTATGGCGAGCCAGGCATGCCTCAAAATGTCTTTAAAACTATCTCCATTGCAGATGTAGCCGCCATTTTATATGCTGATGGCAGGGTGCAGACATTTGAAACTGCTGTAAATCTGCCCCCAGCTGTACAGCCAGCGGCTACGGAATATCTAAATGCCCCGCCACCAGTTGCTCCTTCTCAAAACTTGGCGCCGCTTGCAAGTGGCCAAGCATTGGGTTTACAATCTAGCGCCCCTGCGGCAACTGATCCTATACTATCCCCCATGCAGATGTATGAGATGGGCTACAGTGATTCACGTCTCTATTACAGAAAATTTAAGCCAGCGGCTACGGGTACGCTTGTGGCGGCAATTTTAGTAGGGCCGCTCTTTGGGCTTATACCTGCAATAGCCTGCGCCAGCACGCCACCATCTACAATGAACCTAGGTTACTCTCCCAGCCCATATGCCAATGACATGTCTTACAGAGCAGGGTATAAAGAGGGTGCAGCCAAGAAAAAGCGTACTAAAGTATGGGCTAATTTCGGTATCGGGACAGGGGTTTTATTTGGTCTTATTCTGCTATCATCTGTCAGGTAGCTTACGTATTAACCCATCCTGTGTGTAGTTGGTAGAGTACCTTCGCAGCCACAATCTTACTAGAGGCTATCTCTATACCTATGAAAGGCATAATCTTGGCTGGCGGCTCTGGCACGCGCCTGCATCCGCTCACTTTGGCCGTAAGCAAACAGCTTATGCCCGTGTATGATAAGCCCATGATCTACTACCCGCTCAGCATTTTGCTGCTGTCTGGTATACGTGAGGTGCTTATTATCTCTACCCCGCACGATCTGCCCCATTTTAAAAAGCTACTGGGCGATGGCAGCCAGCTGGGTTGTGCCTTTAGTTACGCAGAGCAGCCACGGCCAGAGGGCCTGGCACAAGCCTTTGTAATAGGTAAAGATTTTATTGGCAATGATGGCGTTTGTCTTGTGCTGGGCGATAATATTTTTTACGGCAGCGGCATGGCCAAACAGCTGCAAGCCAGCACAAACCCAGATGGTGGCATTATATATGCTTACCACGTAACAGACCCAGAGCGCTACGGTGTTGTTGAGTTTAACGCCAGCGGCAAAGCCATTAGCATAGAAGAAAAACCGGCCAAGCCCAAAAGCAACTACGCCGTGCCCGGGCTGTATTATTATGATAATAGCGTGGTGGATCTTGCCATGAACTTAAAGCCCAGCCCGCGCGGAGAGCTAGAGATCACAGACATCAACAAAATTTACTTGGCAGAAGGTAAACTGCACGTGCAGGTGCTAAACCGGGGCACGGCCTGGCTAGATACGGGCACGTTTGCCAGCCTTATGCAGGCCGGCCAGTTTGTGCACGTTATAGAAGAGCGCCAAGGCCTTAAAATAGGCTGTATAGAAGAAGTGGCCTACCGCATGGGCTTTATAAATGCCGCCCAGCTAGAAGCACTTTCTGTAAGCCTCATGAAAAGTGGCTACGGGGCGTATTTGCGCAGTTTAATTGCGTAGTTACATGCGCATTCGTGTTACCCCCATTGTACGGATAGCTATTACGCACTTAGTATCTAAGCGGCGGCAAACGCTGGTGGCCATGCTTGGGGTAATGTTTGGTATTATGATTTTCATCTTTCAGGCGGGGCTTATTACGGGCTTGCAGACCTACATGATAGATAAAATCATTAACAACTCGCCGCATATACACATATACCGCGAGCCAGACAAAAACGCACCCCCCTTGCTTACCCGGGCTCTGCCCAAAACCGGACAATGGGTTTTACTACGCAATGCAAAACTGCCCGATGAAGACCGCAAGATTAGAGGGGCCAGCCACCTAGCCCAACAATTACGTGACATGCCTGAGGTAGCCGGTGTGGCACCCTTGGTTGTGGCACAAGCCATAGCAAAAAACGGAGTTAAAGAGGTGCCCATTACCTTAAATGGAGTAGATATTGAGGCTGAAAACCGCCTTTTTAACCTAGAAAAAGACCAAGTATCTGGTAATTTTAAAGAAATGCTAGAGCTATCTACCGGCATGGTTCTGGGCAGAGGTGTTGCCGATAAATTAGGTGCCCAAGCGGGTGATATTATTACCGTATCTACTGTTTATGGGCTTACAGATATGAAAGTGGTGGCCATTACCCAAACAGGCATTACCCAAATAGATGATAACCGCGCCTATGTAAATATCTCTCAGGCACAAAAGCTGCTAAACAGAGATATGCTATATCTCACAGACCTAAACATTAAGCTGCGCGATATAGACCAAGCAGATGCGCTTGCCCTGCAATTTAGGCAAGAGTTTGGCCTACAGGCCCAAAGCTGGAAAGAAGCAAATGCAGGCATTTTTGGGGTGTTTAAAATACAAAATATGGCCACCTATTTAGTAATCGGTTCTATACTTATTGTGGCGGGCTTTGGCATATTCAATATTTTAATGATGATGATTTATGAGAAAATGACAGATATAGCTATTCTTAAAAGCATGGGCTACAGAAACAGAGATATACGCAGGCTCTTTATGATAGAAGCGCTTTTTATAGGCGTGGTGGGTGGTCTGCTGGGCCTAGTTGCTGGGTACGGGTTGTCATCTGCGGCTACCAATATCAAAATACAGCTTAAGGGCTTAGTAACGCTAGACCACCTTATTGTAAATTTTGACCCACTTTTTTATGTATCTGGCTTTGCTTATGCCTTGCTTTCTACAGGGCTGGCAGGGTTTTTTCCGGCGCGGCGTGCCAGTCTTATAGACCCTGTAGATATTATCAGGGGCAAGTAGCGGGCTAGTAGCAGGTCAGTAACGGGCTAGTAACGGGCTAGTAGCAGGTCAGTAGCAGGCTAGTAGCAGGTCAGTAGCAAGTCAGTAGCAGGCTAGTAGCAGGTCAGTAGCAAGTCAGTAGCAGGCTAGTAGCAGGTCAGTA
>Ga0163144_10021128_pt1 | contig 12953 bp, 12 predicted proteins | sample OliLak19BULKMAT1_FD_123175 | JGI IMG/M metagenome (GOLD analysis project Ga0163144, IMG submission 123175) | Freshwater microbial mat bacterial communities from Lake Vanda, McMurdo Dry Valleys, Antarctica - Oligotrophic Lake LV.19.BULKMAT1 | ecosystem: Environmental > Aquatic > Freshwater >...
CACGTTGGGGGGAATGGCGCAGGTGGCGTAGGCGTTATTGGCGTACGGCCACGAGGAATAACGATTCTTCCGCGGCACGCACTCGCCGACCAGGAACGTCTTGCTCAGCCCGTCGATCACTTGGCGAATCCGCCGCGGCGAATTGAGGTCTGAGCGATACATGATGCCATCGCCACGGTCGAGTCCGTCGAAGCTGCCGTTTTTTCCCTTGTTGCGCCAATCTGTGCCGATGTCGTCACTCTTTTGCGAGGCATCGGCTCCCCAATTTGCGCCGCTCACGGCCTGATAATTGGTCTGCCCGACGGGAACGTTGTCGAGATCGCCCGCGTTGAGTTTCGGTTCGCGCGTGTCGTCATCGCTGGGGCAAAGATAGAGGCTGAGCTGCCGATCGAGGATGCCACTCTCGGCCAGCGTCACCTTGCCGACACGGCCTTGCTTATGAAGCGGCGATTCTTCGACGAACGGCAACGCATGTGCAATCCAGCTCCACGTTTTGCTGTTGGGGCCGATGTCGTCTTTCTTCAAAAACGTCCCCGGCGGAAAGCGTTTGTTGGCGTCGTAGTAGTGAGTAAGACCGAGCGCGACCTGGCGGAGATTGTTGCGGCAACTCGACCGTCGCGCCGCTTCGCGCGCGGCTTGAATCGCCGGCAGCAGCAAGGAAACGAGCAGCCCAATGATCGCGATGACAGTGAGGAGTTCGACTAGGGTGAAGGCGTCACGCCCGGAGGATTGTCTGAGTTTCATTTGGAATTCTCCCCGCAATCGACAAGCACGCATTTGAAGTGATGGAGCTTAACATCAATAAGAATCATACCGTGCCGTTAATTACTCCACGAAGGGCAATTTGATGCATCATGCTAGCAATGTTGAAATCTACGCCAGGTAATCTGATTCGTGCGAAGCATCAAAAAAAGCCATTTCCCCCCGCAAAGCAGACTGTGTAGAGGCAGTGTAGCGCGCCGAAAAGGACACCCAACATGATGTTGAGATAACGAGGCCGTCCGCTGAGTAATTTTCCCACCACGATATAGGCCGGAAAGGCGACCGCGGCGAAACGTCCGTGGCTGGCTAAGCACATTTCCGAAGCGCGCGTGACGTAAGGGATGAATAACACGCAGCAAGAAAAAGCGACTTCGTAGCGATTCAACCAACCGCGATAAGCGCCCACCGCCACCAATGCCGCGATGGAAAGATAGAGAATGGGATTGACGAATTGGAGATTCCAGAGAAAAACCGGCGGTCCCAGTTTTTCCCAGTATCCTGGATAATTGGGATCGTAAACCCGCCAGATCGGCTCGAAGGCCAACAAGCTCATCAGCTTGTCGTCCTTAACATAACCTGGACCGATAAGCCAATGCGATTGCGTCTTGGCAAACGCAAGCGGATCGCCAAATTCCAGCCACAAATAGGCGATGTAAGCGAGCAAGCCCCACAGCGACAATGGAACGATCCAGACGCCGCGCACCAAAAACCGCTGCCATGACGGAGCTTGCTGCCACAGATAAAGCAAAACCGGCAAAAGCAACGCGATGCCGACGGGACGCGTGGCCGTGGTAAAGCCGGCGCAGAGCGCGACGAGGACGACGCATCGTTTCTGAGCGATAGCCAAGAGCGTGGCGATGCTCCCTAACAGGAAGATCGACTCGGAATAGGCCATCCGGTAAAAGAACGATGTGGGAAACAGCCCAAATGCGAATACCGCGATGATCTGGGCCGCGGTAATTCCAACGACTTCTGGACTTTTACTTGTATCTTCGCCGCAACTACTCAACGCGCTCTCGCGCGCCTGGAGATACTTGACCAGCAAAACGAAACTCGCCAATAGAGACAGATTCGCAATGGCCAGCAACAGACCGATTGCGTTCCAGGACGTCGCCAAATAAGTCAAGTGTCCGACCAGCGGATATGCGGGAAAAAACGCGACATTTGACGGCTTAACGGAATCGTAAGTATAAGAGTTAACGGCGATATCACGGTAGTGCTGCCCATCGTAACTTGAGCAAGCATCCGGAAAGTTTTTATCAGAAGTCCAAACGGCAGACAAAATACCGAGTAAAACTGGGACGCTCGTCACCAGATATGCGAGAACTCCCAAAAACAAGGCATTATGTCGCATGTCAAGAAACAATCTTAGCGAATATTGACCATCTACAGCGGTCGAAGTGACGCGAGACGAATCTTGCCTAAACAGCTTATTCGCCAAGCGATCTACCGTGCTAACGACCTTGAACGCCACGCGCTTTGCTACGACGATAAATTACGAACGCGCAGATTGCAACAAGTATCGCCACATTCGCAGCGATGATCCAGTAGCGTGTTTGTGAATTTCCCTTTCCCATCACTTCTGCCATTTTATCGTCATTCAATGCTTGGTCTCCTGTAACAATCCGAAAGTTTTCCTTAATTCTACTATCAATAATATCACTACCGTTCTTAAACACGATGGGGTAATTTGCTACTACATTATCATGTGCGTTCAATACCCCTTTATGAACTTGGATTGTATGTCGCGCAGACTCTATGCCTTTATTTTGATAGGTAATGATGCATTTTTTGGGGTGCCAAATCTCACCAATTCTTACAAAATTCTGCATATTCCACTCAATGCCAACTTCACCATGATGCTGGACTTGATATTTTATTGGAGCAAGATCATATTTCTTGGCAAGGCGAATGACGTGTTGATGGTTATTTTTATTACTCCAACTAAGAATAACATCATTAAGTTCGTTGTCTAATTGCACATCAAATTTGGATAAAGCATTAGTGTCAATTAATAATGGCTCATCAATGATACGGAGGCCTAAGGCGACATCAATCAGCGCCTTGGGGTATTGCGTTTTGGTCGACACCATTCCTTGTGGATTGCCTGTGCGGCTGCTAATTTTATCATATAATACTTCCTCGCGGTCATTATAGACCGAAACTATTCGTATATGACCTGGCAACTTCCGCAATGTTTCATCGGTTGGATTGCTCTCAAAACGGACATTTTCACCTAGAATTGTCCATCGACATGTATAATTGAACTCACCAACCAAGGGTACAAGAACCTTTTGTCCTTCAGCGCGCAGTTTCATCAACATTTCCAACTCATGCTTGGGAATAGGCGGTGTGCTTACTTGCGTGTAGTCAAACTCGACCTGCATATTCCGCATGAGGTTCAGGCGTTCACCAATTCGATTTATCAACTCCACATTCATTGCACCCGCAAACACCCTACTGTGAGTGGCTGCGATAACACAGGTCAGGAAAAATACCGCCACAAAAAGGGAAATGCGATTGTTCATAAGTTGTTCCAGACAAGTGTCGGTGTTGAAGGCTAGAGGAAAAGTGTGTTACTTCACTTTTCAACGTTGCGATGAACTACTCCCCTTTGCACTGCGTTTGAACCTGAAATCTTGCTAGCTCCACATCAACCCTTTTGAAAATCGCTATCACGCACAAACAAAAAACGAGTGCATTAGGTGCGCAATGGGTAGTAAGGTTGGAAGAATCGGTACCCAGAACATCTCCCAGAGTTTGCGTTAAGCCCTGGCAGTTTTGCCTAGCCGTAGCTCACAATTGAATTGAGCAGGCTGTGGAATTATCACAAACACCGGTTGCCCATCTTACCGAATCAAAACCTGCATCAATCCCCTCACAAAGCTGGGTCGGATCGGTGTTGTGATGAGCTCTTGCGATGCAACATAAGTACAAACCGTCTACGCCACACTTTCCGGCAGCATAAAAATGGGTTGCACGGCAATGGGGTACGGGAAACTTAACATTACCGCATTTGTAGTCGTATAATGGTTGCAATGCATCAGATGTGCAAAGGAGATCGCAAGGCCCGTATACTGCGCAATGCTTATCGAGCATGCCAGCATCAGGGCAATTCGCGGACTGTACAAACGACAGTGAACTCAGAATGATGATGATGAAAGCCAGTGTGCTGATTATTGAATTCGTGAAGCGCGCCATTTGTGATTCTCCGAGAATTTGAAGGATGACGAAAAAAATGAGACACAAACACAGGTATACTGCCAAAGATTGATTCTCTGCTGTTGACTTGGTTACCAAACATTGAGTACGCACATATAAAAAGCGAAAACTTTACGCACCACCGCCGAATTCATCGCGTTCCACGCTTACCACCACACCATCAACCAACACGACATAGACCGGCGCAAAGATCGGACGCGGTTTTTCGGCCATGACGCGACCGCGGCGCACTCCATCCGGCAACACCGATGTCGTATCGTTGCCGGCACCGGTCAACAAAATCGCCGCGTACCGTAACGGCTTTCCCGATGCGAGTTGCGGGAATCGCCGCGCCAGCGCACTCGGATCGCAATTGCAATACTGTCGATACAAAACGACTCCCCAATGTCCTTCCGCCAGTTCGCTGCCGATGTCGATTTCATCCAGGATCGGCAGCTTGTTTCCCTTCCACGCCGCCGGATCGATCGGAGTGGTGAATGCCTGTGTTGACGCGCTAAGCTGGAGTGAAGGCGCGATCTGCCAACTGACAGCGCCGGCCGCAACGACCAATCCAGCCGCGATCACTCTTGACCATCGCCGCCGAGCCCGACTATTCGACGTTTCAACGCCGCTTGACGTTATCAAGCCGCCAATCACAAACAGGTCAAAGGCAATGACCGCCCAAGGCGAAACAGGTGCTTTGCCAAAGCAGCCGCAAGAAGCCGACTTCACCATGGCAATTTCAAAACCAAGGTAGATCACAAACGCCGCATAAACAGCGACTGCCAACCAACGCGAAGCTGTACCGGCAAGCCCTAGAGCGAGAACCAATCCTAGGGCGATTTTCACTTCAGCGGCAAGCAGATCCGGATTTGTAAAATCGACGGCGGACCCAGTCAGGCCGAAGATTGTCAACAAACCCGAAACGATCAACGCTCCGCCGGCGACGACCCTGAAGAATGTTGGCATTAACATGCGAGAATTCCCTGCTGACCCTCAAGGATATCTGTTGCAATGCGAGAGGAAGCGAATGTTCCAAAAACGCATTCATTTTCAATGATTTTCTTAAAATATCGCCGCTATTACTACTTGTCAACCAAATTATGGCCAAACTCAAATGTTATTCTTTTGTGAGGAGAGTCGATGAATCCGTTCCCAATATTCGTCAAAAAATTAGGCGAAAACCGCTGAATCCGCAAACGCCAATCGAAATCTGAAACGGAAAGAAAATACGCTTTCAACTTTTGAACGTAATGCAATCAACTTTTGTCGGATGGCTCCTCGAGTGCAATACTGGCAATCACGCATTGGAGACGCTACAATCCGCGGTGATAAAGCTGGACATTCATTGATTTCGCTATAGCTCTCGTCATTTTTCGTCGTCGCATCATGAATATCTCCTCAGACCGGCAAAAACGACATACGCTCGACGCCAATCGACCGCTGATTTCAGTCGTTGTCCCCTGCTACAACGAGGAGCAGGTGCTGCGCGCTTTTCACCAACGACTCGTCGCCGCGGTTCGGACTCTTGCTGCCGATCTGGAAATCGTTTACGTCGATGACGGCAGCGAGGACCGCACCGCCGAGATTCTCCACGAATTGCGCGCTGCCGACGAACGTGTGCGCATCGTGACCTTGTCGCGAAATTTCGGCCATCAGATTGCGGTCACCGCGGGCATCGACCGCGCGGCGGGCGATGCGGTGGTGATCATCGACGCCGATCTTCAAGACCCTCCGGAATTGATCGGCGAGATGTATCGCTGCTGGCAGGAGGGCCTGCACGTCGTGTATGGGAAACGTCGTGAACGCGCGGGCGAATCCGCGTTCAAACTCGGCACGGCCCATTTGTATTACCGCCTGGTCAATTGGGTTTCCGAAATTCCGATTCCCCAGGACGTGGGGGATTTTCGTCTGCTGGACCGCCGCGTGGTCGAAGTCCTTAAGCGCATGCCGGAGCAAGAGCGGTTGCTGCGCGGGATGGTCAGTTGGGCCGGGTTTCGCCAACAGGCGATCGAGTACGACCGCGATCCGCGGTATGCCGGCGAGACGAAATATTCGCTGCTGAAGATGATCGGGTTGGCCTTCAACGGCGTCGTTTCGTTCTCGCTCAAACCGATTCATTTCGTCTTGTTGCTCGGTGTGGTGTTGATTTGCGCGGGAGCGGCGATGGCCGCGTATCGTTGGTTTACATGGCTGGTTTGGCCGGACGCGGCAGAAGCGATTCCCTTGCTGATTCCTGCGATGGCGTTTTTTAGCGGCTTGCAACTGCTGGGCCTGGGCATTGTCGGACAATACGTCGGCCGTATCTACCGTGAAACGCAGCGGCGGCCGCTGTATGTGGTCAATGAGGAGTGCGTGGACGAGGGCGTCTTGACGAATGACATTCCGATTTCCGAATCGACGATCGAAGCACTCTGAATAGGTTGGGGCAATCATGACGTTGACACCGAATGAACCAGAGACACCGCCGCAATCGCGATCTTGGACCATTGGAATTCTCACGTTGATTATCGCCGTATGCATGGCCTATCGATCTTATCACCTTGATCAACGCAGTATCTGGTTTGACGAAGCCACCTCGTGGCGCAAGGCCGAGGCCGCGATTCCGGATCTATTTCGGATGGTCGCCAACGATGTGCATGTGCCGTTCTATTTTTTGGCGCTCAAGGGATGGATCGCTTGCTGCGGGGACTCCCTCTACTCCCTGCGGATGTTCAGCGTCGTTTTCTCCGCTCTGACGCTGGTCGGCATCTGTCTCCTGGCCTGCGAATTGTACGGGCGGGAAAAAGGTTGTGGATCGGGCTCTTTGGGGCCGCGCTCGCCGCCGCCAGTTGGCATCAGACCGAACTGGCTTGGCAGGCGCGGATGTATCCGCTGATGGCCGCGCTGACCGTCTTTTCGAGTTGGGCGTTGCTGAAAACCATTCACGATCCCGCCAAGAGATGGTGGATTATGTACGGGCTGACGGCGCTGATGCTCGTTTATACGCAGCATTTCGGATTGTTCACCGTCGAGGCGCATTTTGTGTTTGCGGCCGGCTATCTGCTGATCCGTCACGATATGCCCGCGGGCGAAATCCGGCGAGATCGGCTGACATGGCGATTGGCCGGTGGGTTTGTGATTGTTGCAGCGGGCTGGCTGCCGTGGCTGCCCGTGATTCTGCGGCAGCACAAGCAGGTTCAAGACGATTACTGGAGCGGCGCCTTCTCCTGGAGCGATTTTTTTGGCGCATGGCTCAGAACGCTGTTCGACAGCGGACTGCCGGGAGTGGACGATCTTTGGGTTTGGATAGTCGGCGTCGGATCGGCGCTGGTTTTGCTCGGATTGTTGTGGAAGGGGAGTTCCGGGGATTGCTTCTTGGTATCCGCTGTGGTCATACCCTTGCTGCTCGCCGTGACCATTTCCTTGTCCGGACGAAACGCGATCACGGCCCGATTTCTGACGTCTGTCAGTGTCATCTTCATGGTCTGCGTGGCGGCGCTTGTCGGGAGGATCTCTTCGCCTGTATTAAAAAACGCGCTGGCGCTGTGGATCGTGTTGAATATGGCGGCGACGACGGTCGCCTCGTTTGCAAAACTGAACGTCGCCGATTGTCCGGGCGCGCGGGCAGCGGCGGAGTACCTTGTCGCACATCGCCATGCGGGAGAGCCGGTGGTTGTGGCATCCCCTCTGTTGTATCTTCCCGTGCTATTTTACATGGACGACGCCGAGGGCGTCTCGGTGTATCAGGGCGGCGACGCGTTCGTGCATTACGCCGGGGGACCGCTCATCGAGAATCGCGAAATCGTCCGCGCGGCGGACTTAAAGAAGATGACTTCGCCGGTAGCTTGGGTCGTTTCGTCAACGAGCAGTTGGGAGGGTGGGGAATTGAAATTCCACCGACTTGGAAGGTTATTGATCGCAATGAGTTTCGGGAAGTGTATGGATTTCATGGAGATTATACGGTTATCAAATATGAAATAGAATCAGAAGCTCAAGAAGCAAGTCATGTCAATAAGAAAGAATGATTAGCAAGTAATTGATATAAAAAAACCTCGAACACGATTCCGGTGATGTGATGCCCGCTAAAACCCGGGCGATTTTGTGATGAGCGCGGTGGTAAGCCGCAATTTGATGACGACGCGCTTCCAACTCCGTCGCGCTGCCTTTAGTTCCCCCGATTTCTACGGCCCTTGTTCCACATTGGGTGAACACTGCATATTCAGGATATAGATTTTATTTTTCATATCGCAAAAGTGTCCATCATTAAACACCTAATAATTGTTGTCTTGAATTGACCAGCACTGACTCACCAAGTCCTCTATCGACTTTAATAAAAAATAAGCATCGTCATCATTCTTGAATTGCGCGTAGAATTTTCTCGTGATCTACAACGGTGGAGGCTCGGCGACATCCGCGGCAACTGCTCATTTGTGAACGGACTAGCGATGATTTGGTTCTACTTTGTCTGCTCATATTGCAATGCGAAGTGGTTCCATAAAACCGCTCGAAGTCCATGTCCTCGCTGCGGAAATCCTCACTCCTCAAGGGAAAACATTACCCCACCCTGGCTCAGGATGAACAGGACGCACGAGATTGTTGATTCCGGAACAGCGGTGACAAAACAATGTCGCTCTTCTGACGGGAAAACACTCAGCAATCCTCCTTTGAGTAGTGACCGAGATTCGTGATACCCTGGGTCGAACTTACTTATTCCCCCGACTTTTCGGCAGGCTAACCATGACCAAACAGCGAAATACGAAGCAACCAATTCAACACATCAACGACGAATTGCGGACCGCCTCTTTGCCCGTCCGTAACCGGTTGCCCGATACGCGTCAGTCGATCACTCACAAATTCAAGATTAACGGCCACCAGGGGTACATCACCGTGGGCTTGTTTGAAGACGGTAAGCCGGGCGAACTCTTCATCAAGATGGCCAAACAAGGGAGCACGCTTTCGGGCCTGATGGATACAGTCGGTATTCTGACCAGTTTAGCGTTGCAATTCGGCGTCCCCATCGAGTCCTTGGCCCGAAAATTTGAGTATCTACGGTTCGATCCTGCCGGCTATACGCCGCACCCGGATATTCGCTATGCCAATTCGGTGGTGGACTATGTGTTTCGCTGGCTGGGAATCACTTTTTCACCCGAGTATCGAGAGGAACACGCGGCCCGTTACGTTCCTACTCCTGAGTTTGACCATCACACTGGCAAATTGGAATAACATCCGGTAGTTCAGGAAGCGTTTTCATGACAAGTATGACAGGACTTGGTCGCGAGTCTTTACGCGGATTTACGACTTGTCGGCAACTTTGAGCTTTGGCAGTGGGATTTATTTCGTTCAGCTTCGAGTAAAGCTTGATAGAGCATAAAAGTGGCGGTCACGTCGCCCAGGGCTTCATGGGCATGCGCCGCATGGAAGGGGACACGAAAGTATTCGCAGAGCGTGGCCAGTTTGTAGTTGGCTGGAGGCGCGAGTTCGGGATGCTCGACAAAAAACCACTGGGCGCGCTGTAACGTGCAAAGGACTTGGAATCGAGCGGGGAGGAACATCCGCAATCGTTCGTACCACGATTGGAGGAAGGGACCGTCGAAGGCCGCATTGTGGGCTACAAGTTGCGCAACAGAGTAGGGAGTGCCATTTCCGGAAATTGTCATATGGCCAGGGCAACGCGTGAGAAACTTTGCAAAACCCTTCGCCGCTTGTTCCGGGGCAATTCCCTCCTTCGCCCACCTCCCGTGGCTGTAATGGTTTTTCCGCAGGCTTTGCTTGGTCGCCTGCGATTCGCGAAAGAGAATCTTCGTTTCGATGGCTTCGACCGGCTCCAGCTTCGCGTTTACGGCGATGGCAGCGAGTTGAATAATCGGGTGCCGTGCCGGATTGAGTCCCCCTGTTTCCAGGTCGAAGAAAACCAAGTAATTGTTTTCAGTCGCCATTTGTGTATTGGTCATATTTCCATAAACACCTCAACCAACTTTATGCAACCAATGTGTCACGGCGTCGCATATCACTCAATAGAACACGCGAGCGGCTCTCGGTGAGCGGTCCCCCTGGCCGGACCCTTCACCGAGAGGTGGTCGTGCGTGATAGGTTTCCATTTACCCCAATGAAATGAGGTGCTTTATGGCAGAGAGACCTGTTCACGAGATTCGATTGGGTCGCGTCAAAGCCGCAATTTGGCGAAATGACGGTGAGTACGGCACACGTCACAACGTGACGTTGTCGCGGATCTACAAGACCGAGGAAGGCTGGGAAACGAGTGCTTCCTTTGGTCGTGATGATCTTCCCTTGGTCGAAAAAGTGTCCGCGTTGGCCCATCTCTGGATCTACGAACACGCTGAGCGCGATTCGTCGGAGCCAGAAGAGGTCGAGCAGACGCAAACCGCGAAGAATGGCAAACGGGCAGTTGCACGTTAGCCAAGCAAAGTGGGCAACGAGAGAGGTTCTTTACATGGTTCACGCACGCACCCCCTCTCCGTTATCTTCGTTCGATGCAGCCCGCCAATTTGTCTTAAATGCGACTAGCGATCCAGCGAGTTAAAACCGTCGCGTGATGTGAGAATGCGATCCACACCCAGGATTTCCCGGAATCGCCGCACGACAGCCCAAAACTTTTCAAGTGAATTCCATTCGTCATAACCCGCCGCGCGCAGCATCTCGGGAAAACTCGTTTTACGGGTCCGCATTCCTCCCGGAGAGCCGTCTCCCAGCAGATAATGGTCGAGAATCACCTCCTCGCTTGCCGCGCCAAGGTCCGCGGCAAACTGGTCGAGGTCGCGAATCGGTAAGAGGGGACTGACTGTCACCCTGGTACGAACTCCCGCATCTCGAAAACGCCGCAACGCCGCGATTCGCACCCCAGGGAGGTACGCATGGGGTGGAAATCCCTCAATCTTATCCAGATCCGTTTCCACGGTGATCGAGACCCAGATCTTCGTGAGCCGCGCAAGTTGGACGAGCAAGTCTAAATCGCGGAGGACCAACGTCGAATGGGTTTGGACCACCAGTGCATCGGGAACTCTGGTCACCATTTCCTTCAGGAGTGCCTGGGTGACCCCCAGCATTTTTTCCTGTGGTAGATACGGATCCGTGCTGGAACTCATGAAAATACGCAAGGGCTTCGGCACTCCTCGTTGCGGCCGTTTCAGGCGGTCAAATTCTCGGCGATAGGCTTCGACAATGTCGTTTTTGACGCCATAGAGTTTCCAGGGCCTTCCTGCCGTGATCCAGTGATTGTGCTGGGCGTAACAAAAAGTTCCACACATTGTGCCGGCAAAGGCACAACCCGAATAACTATTGATGGTGTGGGTAAATCCATCCCCCAAGAAGCCACTGGTTGCGGTGAGAATTCCCTTATTGTCAATTCGCGGTACGGTAAACGCCATGATTAATCACTTGGTGAGAATTTTGTTATGCGATTGGCCAACGGAGCAGAGTGTTGTCTAACCGTTGAATTGGCTTTTCGGGCGAGAATGACCGAGTTCAATAATCTCCAACGTGCTGGAAAAATACCGCTCAGACAACGCCTCCGCGCTCACCGACCGATGGCATCGCGCGAATTCTTCGCAAGCGCACAGAAGACAGCATTGCTGTCCAGGGTCGCACACTAAGTTCGCGAGCATTCGCAAGCCACGGTTGACGGGCCAATGCTCTGAGTTGGCATCAATGTGAGTCCGCAACACGGCCATCCCCGGATCGCGCTTCTGCGGATTGCCAAGTTCCACAATCCAACGATATTCAATGCCGATCTCTTTCAAAGCGGGCACAATCCCACCGGTAACTTGGAGGTTCCACGGCTTCGCGACGTAGTTGCCGACGGTGCCCGGATCGGCTGCACAGGGGGAGTGGCGAATATCTACCAACGTCGTCACGCGGGCCGCGTTGAGGGCGTCGAGAAGGCGCGGCATTCGCTGCTTGGTCTCCTTCCAACGTCCGTATCCGACTGTCAACAACGTGTGGATCATTAGAATTCCCCCAACTGTTTTTGATCTAAGAGGCTGCTGGTGTGACGGGGACTTGGCAAGGCATTCCAATTTTGGCCTAAGAGTTCACGGCCGAACCGTTTTTTGTTCCACCCGCCCCACTGCTTAAAGAAGAATGCTACGTCGGCGGCATCACATTGTTGCTTGATCTCCAGGACCCATTCTTCTTCCATTGACCGGGCGTCGTGACCCGACTCGCCACCGACGATGACCCAATCGATACCGTCCAGCGGAAGTCGGCTGATCGGTCCCAGGAGAGGTTCCACCGATAGAAATAACACCGGCACAAATTCGCGCCAGGCGCGCAGGCGGGGAACTGAGATGCCTGCCGTCTTCTGTGTTCCTACCGAAGTGCCGAGCCAGACATTTTCCCGTACATTTGTCTCTAAATCCGATGATTCCACGCGAGTTGGCCACATCCGGCCGATGTTTTCCGGGCGTTTGGTGAGCAGGAGCCAATTTAAGTGCTGTGTTTTATCAACGAGTTTGAACATGTCGCCTCGCCACGGTGCGAGGTCTGGCCGATCTTCAAAAACATCCGCCAGGGAGGCACAGAAGACGCGACGCCGTTGTTCGTCTCGTTGCGCAGCTTGATTCCAACGAACCGGTTGCCGCCAGTATTGGGGAGTCGTCCGGACGCGTGTCCCTTCGAGTCCCCATTTCACACGCCCATACCGTAGATCCATCATCGTTTCGGCATAGCAGTGTTCGCAAAGCGGGCTCACTTTCGTACAGCCGATCCAGGGATTGAACGTATGGTCGGTCCATTCGATGGTGCTGTTTTGCATAGTCAGTTCCTAAGCGAGGTTGTTTATTGATGGCCAGCCGTGGCTCAAAGATGCCTGCTGACAACATTATCCGTGGCCTGTCAATCATGTTAAACATCCCGGGCCGCAGTCACCTCAGAATCTGTTATTCATTGTTTGCTCCAAATTGCCGCGTGAGGGACAAGAATGGCCAATACGAGTCACGACGGGACAACCGTCGCCTTCGCAGGCCGGCCGGATGACGTGGAAGTGATCGATG
>Ga0163144_10021130_pt1 | contig 12952 bp, 13 predicted proteins | sample OliLak19BULKMAT1_FD_123175 | JGI IMG/M metagenome (GOLD analysis project Ga0163144, IMG submission 123175) | Freshwater microbial mat bacterial communities from Lake Vanda, McMurdo Dry Valleys, Antarctica - Oligotrophic Lake LV.19.BULKMAT1 | ecosystem: Environmental > Aquatic > Freshwater >...
GCGTGAGCTGGCCGCTCATGATCTGCTTCATCAGCGGATCGTTCGTGACCATCGTGCCGGCCGATTCCGCGGAGGCCGTCGAAGCGGCGAGCATCATCATCGCCGCGAGCGCCGCCGTCTTGACCTGGTGTCTCATCCTTGCCTAAAGGATAGCCGGCAAGGGCTTCGCCCGTCAGTGTCCTAGGACCCGGGAGGGCCTAGGACTATGGACCTAGCGGTCCGGCGCGCCGGAGTTTGCCGAGGCCTGGGGGCCGGCCTTATGCTTGCTGACGTCCATCGTGTCGTCGACGTTCGTGGTTTGAGTTCTAGCTCCGTCTGCGAACGCCGCGCTGGCGCTCGCGGCGACCCCGGGAATGACATCGTTTTTGACCGCGAGGTTGACATTGAAAGTGATGTCTTTGTCGAGGTCATCCTGGAAGTCTTTGCCAGTGCGGGCGATGACCTTGTTCTCCTCCGTGCTCGCAACGGACGAGCCGTCGCCTCTCGAGCTTGAGCCGGAGCCCGAGCTTGCGCCGCCTCCCTTGGGCGCGCTCTGGGAGGCGACCTCGCGGCCCATATTGTAAGGGGTGTTATCGCTGGGCGACGGAATCTGGGAATCGGGGCCGCTCCCCGCGGCCGGGTTGCCCCTGGCGCCGGTAGGCGGGTTCGACTGCGCCCGCATGCCGCCGCCGGGCGGCGCCGAGGTCACGCCAAAGCCCGAGTCGCCCGCGTAGTTCCTGTTGGCTTCGGCGTTCGTCACCCATTCCTGGATCTTAGGATGCTTGACGGTTTCCGCGGGAACGGGCTTCTCGCATGAGCCCCGGCCGCACATCTCCGCGGTGCCGTCGTCGCGCATTTTCGCGATATGGCCTCCCCCGAGGGCCACGACGTCCTTAACGCCCTTCTCCTTGCGGGCCTCAGCGACGGCCTTCTCGTCCTGCTGAATCATGTCGTCCGGCAGGAGCGGGCCCTGCCAGCCGGGAGTGCCGGGCGCTGAGGCGGCGGCGGGCGTTTTTCCGGCGAGGGCGGCCTGCTTCGCGTTCTCCTTCGCGGCCGCTTCGCCGTCCACCTGCCCTTGCAGCTGGACGGGATCTGGAGCGATGCGCCGGAAGTAATTCGCGCACGCCATGCTGCTGCCGCACGGACCAATATAGGAGAGGCGCAGAGCCGCCTGCTGGCTCGTGCACGAGGCGTACGGAATGTGCAGATTGTACTCGGTGCTGCAGTCGAAGGCGGCGTCGTCGGGCTTGGTCGTCATCTGGAACGTGCCGAGGGTTCCCACGCCCAGGAGAGGCGGGGAATACGTCGAAGACGGGTAGATGCCTAAGCCCGGGGCCGGCGTGGGGGTCGGCGCCCACTGAGCAAAAGCGGAGGCGGCCGTCATCAGGAGCGCCGCGGCGAGGGGGATTTTGAGGTTCATGAGCATTCTCCGGTCTTTCTTGCGACCTCCACAGCATAGCCCCGGAGGCCCCTAAGCGCCATAGGCCCTAGGACCTAGGTGTCAATAGGCCCTAGGGCCTATTCGGTGGGCGGCGAACAGGATGGTTGACCTTTGGCCGCGCTTATCCTAATATGGCGCCCACGATTCAATAGCCTCAAGGGGATCAATGATCAGATTCGGCACTTCCGGTTGGCGCGGCATCGTCTCGGACGACTTCACGTTCCTGAACGTTCGCAAGGTCGCGCACAGCGTCGCGGGCTGCGTGAAGGAGAGCCCCGAGGTCGGCTACATCAGCGACGAGTACCGCCAGTTCCTGGCGGGGGCCGCTCCGTCGCGCGTCCCGACCGTGATTGTGGGCTACGACACGCGCTTCCAGTCCGAGGACTTCGCGCACGAGGTCGCCGCCGTGTTCGCCAACGACGGCATCCGCACCTTGCTGTCCACCGCCGACCTTCCGACGCCCGCCGTGGCCTGGGCCGTGCTGGCCAACAAGGCCGTGGGCGGCGTCATGATCACCGCCTCGCACAACCCGGCGCAGTACAACGGGTTTAAGTGGATGCCCTACTGGGGCGGCTCGGCTTCCCCCGCCGTGACGAACGACCTCGAGCGGCGCATCGAGCTCCTGGGCGAGCACGCCATCAAGACGATGTCCGACGAGCGCTCCACCAAGGAAGCCTGGATCGACAAGATGGATTTCCGCAAGTCGTACTTCGACCAGCTCGAGAGCCTGCTGGACGTCAAGGCGATCAAGAAGGCCAAGCTCAAGGTCGGCATCGACGCGATGCACGGCTCGGCGCGCCTGTACCTTCGCTCGTTCCTCGAGGAGCGCCTGGGCGTCGAGGTCTTCGCGCGCAACGAGGAGCGCGACGTGCTGCTGGGCGGCATCTCGCCCGAGCCCACGCCGGAGTCTCTCGCGGGCCTCTCGGAGCAGGTCAAGAAGCAGAAGCTGCACCTGGGCCTGGCCTGCGACGGCGACGGCGACCGCTTCGGCATCCTCGACGCGGGCGGCGAGTGGATTCAGCCTAACGAGGTCATCGCACTTGCGTATGAGCACCTCGTCGTCAATCGCGGGCTGAAGGGCAAGGCCGCGCGCTCGGTCATGACGTCGCACTTCGTCGACGCCGTCGCGAAGTCGCACGGCTCGGAGACGCGCGAGACGCCCGTCGGCTTCAAGTACCTGGGAGAGCTGCTGCGCTCCGGGCCGTTCCTGATCGCCGGCGAGGAATCCGGCGGCCTGTCGATCCGCGGGCATGTTCCTGAAAAAGACGGCATCCTGGCCTGCGTGCTGATGCTCGAGCTCGTCGCCTTCGAGAAGAAGCCGCTCTCCGTCGTGCGCGACCGCCTGTTCAAGAAGCTGGGCTCCTTCCACGGCGCGCGTATAAACTTCAAGATGGAGCGCCTGCGCGACATCATCGAGCTCGAAGCCCGGCTCAAGCTGAAGCCGCCGCTCGAGCTGGCCGGCGCCTCCGTCTGGCGCATCGACCAGTCCGACGGGTTCAAGTTCATCCTGCGCGACGGCGCCTGGCTCGGCCTGCGCAGCTCCGGCACCGAGCCGGTGTTCCGCGTGTACGCCGAGGCGCACACGCCCAAGCGCCTGGCCGAGATGGTCGAGGCCGGCAAGAAGCTGCTCCAGGGGAAATTCTAATCATGGCCAAGATCGAAGCCGTTCGCGCTCAAGAGATTCTCGACAGCCGCGGCTTCCCGACCGTCGGCGTGGAAGTCACGCTAGCGGACGGCTCCGTCGGCTGGGCGGGCGTGCCTTCCGGCGCGTCGACCGGCGAGCACGAGGCCGTCGAGCTGCGCGACGGCGACAAGGCTCGCTATTTCGGCAAGGGCGTGCTCAAGGCCGTGGCGAACGCCAACGGCGAGCTCGCGCAGGCCGTCAAGGGACATGAAGCCTCCGATCTCGCGGGCCTCGACGCCAAGATGATCGCGCTCGACGGCTCGGCCAACAAGGGCCGGCTCGGCGCGAATGCCATCCTGGCGATCTCGATGGCGACGGCGCGCGCCGCGGCGGCGTCGGCCAAGCTGCCGCTGTACGCGTTCCTGCGCCAGGCCTACGGCATCAAATCCGATCAGTGGCTGCTGCCCGCGCCGATGCTCAACGTCGTCAACGGCGGCAAGCACGCGGACTCCGGGCTCGACGTGCAGGAGTTCATGATCGTCCCGACCGAGGCCCCGACCTTCGCCGACGCGCTGCGCGCGGGCGCCGAGATCTATCAGATCCTCAAGAAGAAGCTCACGGCCCTCAAGATGACCACGGCCGTCGGCGACGAGGGCGGCTTCGCGCCGCGGCTCAAGACCCACCTCGAGGTGCTCGAGATCCTCGCGGCCTCGATAAAAGAGGCCGGCTACGAGGGCAAGGTCCGCTTGGCGCTCGACTGCGCCGCCAGCGAGTATTACAAGGACGGGAAGTACGTCCTCGAGGGCAAGCCCTTGACGTCCGCGGAGATCTCGGAGGTCTACGGGACCTGGGCCGCGAAATACGGGATCGTTTCCATTGAAGATCCCCTCGACCAGGATGACTGGTCCGGCTGGCAGGCGATGACGGCCAAGCTCGGCGACCGCTTCCGCCTCATCGGCGACGACCTGTTCGTGACGAACCCCGAGCGCCTGGCGCGCGGGATCAAGGACAAGTCGGCCAACGCGATCTTAATCAAGCTCAACCAGATCGGCACTTTGACCGAGACCGTGAAGGCCGTCACCGACGCGCAGAAGGCCGGCTTCTCGACGGTGATTTCTCATCGCTCCGGCGAGACCGAGGACGCGTTCATCGCGGACCTCGCCGTCGCGCTTAACGCGGGCGCGATCAAGACGGGCGCGCCGTGCCGCTCCGAGCGTCTCGCGAAGTATAACCGGCTCCTGCAGATCGAGGCCGCGCTGGGAACCAAGGCGTCGTACGCGGGCGGCTCCGCGTTCAAGGCGGCGGCAGCCGCGAGATGAAGGACCGGGCCCGGCGCGCGACGGACTTCGTCCGCGCGCATTGGGGCCGCCTGCTGACGGGCTCCGCGCTGCTGCTGGTGTTCTTCGGCAACGGCGGGTTCCGCTCGCTGACGCGCAACTGGCTCGAGCTGCGCCGCCTGAACCGGGAGATCGTCGAGCTCCAGGTCGAGGAGAAGGAGCTGGACGCTCGGCTCAAGGCGCTGCGCTCCGGGGACGGCCCCGTCGAGCGCCTCGCGCGGCGCGAGCTCGGCTACATCAAGAAGGGCGAGATCGAGTACCGCTTCCCGCCGCCCGAAAAGAAGCGCTGAGCTGATAACAGCTACAATACGTCCATGTACCCCGTCCTCCTCGCGTTCGGCCCCTTCAAGCTCTACGGCTACGGCGCGGCGATCACCCTCGGCGGCGTCATCAGCGCGGGGCTGCTTTTCTTCCACCGCAAGCAGATGGGCCTGCCGCGCGAGGAGGACTTCTTCGCGATCATCAACCTCGCGGTGCTCTCGGGGTTCGTCGGCGGGAAGCTCTTGTACCTGATCCAGTATGGGTGGACCGATTTCTCCATCATGAGCGGCTACTCCGCGTTCGGCGGCTTCGCGAGCGTGCCGTTGTGCGTGGCGCTGTTCGCGCGCTGGAAGAAAATCCCGTTCTTGAAGCTCGCGGACTACATGTTCCTCGGCGCGTGCATGGGGCACATTTTCGGCCGGATCGGCTGCTTTCTCGCGGGCTGCTGCTACGGAAAGCCGACCGAGCTGCCGTGGGGGGTCGTGTACCGCGACGTCCATTCGATGGTCCCGCCGGAGCTGCTCGGCGTGCGCATGCATCCGGTGCAGCTCTACGAGGCGGCGGGCGACCTGGTGATCGCGCTGGGCCTCTGGTGGCTGCTGCTGGGGACGGAGAAGGGGCGCTTCAAGCCCGGCCTCGTCGCGGCCGTGTACTTCACCGCGTACGCGGTCCTGCGATCCTCGCTCGAGTTCCTGCGCGACGATACCTTGCCCTTCCTGGGGCCCGTGACCCAGGGGCAGGCCTTGGGCATTGCGCTGGTCGCCGGCTCGGTCGCGATCATGTACTGGAGGGATCGATGTACCCCGTCCTGCTGAAGCTCGGCTCCTTCGAGCTCTCCACCTACGGCGTGCTCGTGGCGCTCGGCTGGCTCGCGGGCGTGCGCTGGCTGGTCGCGCGGCGCGCGGACCTGGGGCTTTCTGAGGACCGGATCTGGGACCTCGTCTATTGGATCTTCGGCGGCGCGTTTGTGGGCGGCAAGATCATGTACTTCATCGTGACGCCCGGTTCCTTCGCGTTCACCTTCGAGGCGCTGCGCTACGGCTTCGTCTTTTACGGCGGGCTGATCGGCGGCCTCGCGGCGGGGTTCTGGCACGCGCGGAAGCTCAAGCTTCCGTTCCTCATGCTCTCCGACTGGTTCATGACGGCGCTGGCCCTTGGCCACGGCGTCGGGCGCTTCGGCTGCCTCGGGGCCGGCTGCTGCTACGGCCGCCATACGGAGCTGCCGTGGGGGATCGCGATGGCGGGCGACCCCTCGCGCCACCCGACCCAGGTCTACGAAGCCGTCTTGAATCTCGTCCTGTTCGGCTTTCTCGCGCGCTTCGTCCTGCCGCGGGTCAAGGACGCCCGCTGGCGCCAGGGAAGCGGCCTCGCCGTCTACATCCTGGGCTACGCCGCCCTGCGCTTCGCCGTCGAGTTCCTGCGCGGCGACGACCGCGGCGTCTTCACCGCCGGCCTTTCGCCGTCCCAATGGGTCGCGCTCGCGGCCGTCGCCGCGACGACGGCCGCCGTCCTCGCTTTCCGGAGAAAACCTCAATGAAGAAGCGCCTCATCGTCGAGAACGATCTGCCCCGCCTGGACGCGTTCCTCTCCAAGAACCTGACCGGCTACAGCCGCGCCTTTCTCAAGGACATGATCAAGCGCGGCATGGTCACGCTCGACGGGGTCGTCGTCGACGCCGACGAGCCCATCCTCGAGGGGCAGAAGGTCGACATCGAGCTCCCGGAGACCGAGGCCGCGTCCGCCGACGACTTCGAGTCCTGGATCCTGTTCGAGGACAAGCGCATGCTCGTCCTCAACAAGCCCTCGGGCCTGCTGATGCACCCGCTCGGAGATTCCTGGCTCAAGAGCCCGGAGGCCGCGCGCGCGGGCCGCGAGACGAACCTCGCCGCGGAGCTTCAGGTCCACCGCCCGGCCATCCTGAAGGCCGGCACGCCGAGGTGCGGCATCGTGCACCGCCTCGACCGCCCGACGAGCGGCGTCCTGCTCGTCGCCAAGGATCCCGAGACCTACTCCGCGCTCACCGATATGTTCAAGGAGCGCTTCATGGACAAGACCTACCGCGCGATCGCGCGCGGCGTCCCGCCGCCCACCTCGCGCGTCAACGCCCCCATCGGCCGCGAGCCCGGGCAGCGACAGATCGTCGTGACGCCGCTCGGCAAGACCGCCGAGACCTCATTCCGCGTCGTCACCAAGAAAAAGCTCGCGGCGCTGATCGAGGCGAAGCCGTTGACGGGCCGCACGCACCAGATCCGCGCCCACCTCGCGCACATCGGCCACCCGGTGATGGGCGACCCCGAGTTCGACCGCAAGGGCGTGCCCTCGGCGCCGCGGCTGATGCTCCACGCCTACCGCATCGCGTTTGAGCACCCGTTCACGGGGCGCCCCGCGCGCTTCGAGGCCCAGCCTCCCGCGGACTTCCTGAAGTTCTGGAAATCTTTACGCTAGAAATGGGCACCCGCGATGTGTCAGAATCCGAATTATGATAATGACTACCTGGCTGGTCGCTACGGTCCTCGCCTCGCCCGCGTTCGCCGCGCCTTCCTCCGACGCCTCCTTCTTCTCCGCCGTTGCCGGCGCCCGCGCCGAGATCGGCGCCGCCTTCCGCGCCGCCTCCTGGAACGAGGAGGAAACCTTGCTCGACCTGCTGCGCGACCAGAACGCCGAGGTGCGCCGCCAGGCCGTGCGCTCGCTCAAGCCTTGGGTCTCCCAGCGCTCGAGCACGCGCGACCGCGTCCTCGACGTCTTCAAGAGCGTTAGCGAGGACCTCTCGGTCCGCCGCGAGGCCGCCAAGACCCTCTCCGTCGTCTCGACCTACAACGACGTGCGCGACGCGCTGCTCGACCAGGCCCGCCGCGGATTCGACGCCGGCCTGCGCGCGATCTCGTACAAGGCGCTGTACTGGCAGGCCTCGCAGCGCTCCGACGTGCGCGACGACCTCATGGACGCCGCGCGCCGCGAGAGCGACCCGGCCGTCCGCCGCGCCGCGATCTGGGGCCTGTTCCTCGCGTCGCAGGACAACCGCGTCCAGGACGTCCTGAAGGATATCGCGAAGCGCGACTTCGACCAGAACGCCCGCGCCGAGGCCCTCAAGAGCCTGTACGGCGGGATGGGCCATCCCGACGTGCGCGACCTCGCCTACGACCTGGCCCGCGACACGAACGAGAACGCCTCGGTGCGCCGCACGGCCATCCTGCTCCACTCCAACCGCGTGATGTCCCGGCAGAAGGACCTTCTCGAGGAGATCGCGACGCGCGACCAGAGCCCCGTCATGCGCTCGGCCGCGATCCTGGCGCTCGGCAACCCTCGCTCCGATGAGCTGTTCGCGCACTTCCACCTTATTCGCCGCGATCACAACGGTGCGCTCGTCTCCGACCCGCTCGACGCCGAGTAGCCGATGACCGCCGTCACGATGACCCGCCTCGGCGCGGGCCTGATGTTCCTGGCCGTGGCGCTCGGCGCGTTCGGCGCGCACGCGCTCAAGGCGCGGCTGTCGCCGGACATGCTCGCGATCTTCGAGACGGGCGTGCGCTATCAGGTCTATCACGCACTGGCGTTGCTCCTCCTGGCGGCCCTCCACGGTCCTTCCAAGGCCGCCTGGTGCTTCACGGCGGGGATCGCCCTCTTCTCGGGCAGCCTCTACCTCCTGGCCCTCACGGGCGTCCGGAAGTGGGGGGCCGTGACGCCCATCGGGGGCATCCTGTTCCTGGCCGGCTGGCTCATCATCCTGTTCAGCCGTTCCTCGGGCACAGTGCTCGACCGCCTCCACATCTAGTAGAATCGGCGCATGAGAGCGCTCACTTTCCTCGCGCACCGCTTCGTTGCGGGTGACGCCATCGACGAGGCCATCGCGTCCGTGCGCGAGCTGAACGCCGAGGGCCTCAAGGTCACGCTCGACAACCTCGGCGAGGACAGCCATGACAAGGCGCACGCGCTCGCGGCCGCCGACGAGAACCTGCTGATGCTGCGCCGCATCGCTGAGTCGGGCGTGGACGCGAACATCTCGCTCAAGCTCTCCCAGCTCGGCATGGGCTTTGACGACGCGCTCGCCAAGGAGAGCCTGCTGCGCATCGTCGCCGAGGCCGAGAAGCTCAAGAACTTCGTGCGCATCGACATGGAGGGCTCCAAGTTCACGCAGAAGACCTTGGATATCTTCTATGCCCTGCACGACGCGCATCCGGGCGTGGGGATCGTGCTCCAGGCGATGCTGCGCCGCACCGAGCAGGACTGCCGCGACGCCGTCGCGCGCAAGGTCCGCGTGCGCCTGTGCAAGGGCGCGTACAAGGAGGACGCCTCCGTCGCGTTCCCCGACAAGAAGGACGTGGACGCGAGCTACGACCGCTGCTCCGCGATCCTCGCGAAGGCTCCGATCCCGGCCATGGCCACGCACGACGACGCGCGCATCGACGCGGCGCTCGCGTCCTTCGACGCGGCGGGCCTCGTGAAGTCGGACTACGAGCTGCAGATGCTGTTCGGCATCCGCGGAAAACGCGCGCGAGAGCTGCGTTCGATGGGCCACACGGTGCGTATCTACGTGCCCTACGGCACCCATTGGTTCCCGTACTTCTACCGCCGCCTGCGCGAGCGCAAGGAGAACCTGCTGTTCATCGTGAGGAATTTGTTCGAATGAAAGCCCTGATCAAGAAAACGCCGGCGCCGGGCGCCGCTTATGAATCGATGGGCGACCTCAAGATTCGCGCCGACGAGGTGCTCATCAAGGTTCATCGGGCCTCCATCTGCGGCTCCGACCTTCCGATCTACGGCTGGAACTCCTGGGCGCCCGAGCGCTTCAAGACGCCGAGCACCTTTGGCCACGAGTTCTGCGGCACCATCGCGGAGGTCGGCGCGGGCGCACGGGACTTCAAGCTCGGAGACTTCGTCTCCGTCGAGAGCCACATCTTCTGCGGCCTCTGCTACCAGTGCCAGAACGGACAGCGCCACGTCTGCCGCGAGATGAAGATCATCGGCGTAGACGGGCCGGGCGGCTTCGGCGAGTACGCGGCCGTGCCCGCGCGCTGCGCATGGAAGCACAGCGACGACTCGCTTCGCGATCTCGGCTCCCTGTTCGAGCCCTTCGGCAACGCCGTGTACTCCGTGCTCGTCGAGCCGGTGGCCGCCAAGACGGTGCTGGTGATGGGGTGCGGGCCGCAGGGCTTATTCTCGATCGCGGTGGCCAAGGCGTCGGGCGCGGACCGCGTCGTGGCGGTCGAGAGCTCGAAATACCGTGCGGACCTCGCCATCCGTATGGGCGCCTCCGCGGTGTTCTCGCCCGAGGAAGACCCGCGTAAGCTCGTGAAGGACGGCTTCGATGTCGTGTGCGAGATGTCCGGAGCGCAGGCGGCGATCACGAACGCCTTTAAGTATGTGCGCAGCGGCGGCCGCATCACGGCCTTCGGCATCCCCTCGAAGAAGATCGAGCTCGATTGGGCCAACGACCTGATCTTCAAGGGCGTGCGCGTGCACGGCATCGTCGGGCGCGAGATCTTCGAGACGTGGTATAAGGCCGACCGGCTGCTTCGCTCCGGGGCGATCGATTTGAAGGCCGTCGTGACCCACACGTTCCCGCTGAAGGACTACGCCGCGGGCTTCGCCGCGATGAACGCGCCGGCGCGCGACTGCGGCAAAGTCGTTTTCGTGCCCTAGACCGCGCTAAACGCGGAGTCCCAAGGGCATTCCACCGGTGGAATGTTGGGGATAACTTCTTTCAAGGTCTTTTTCGTCTCCGAGTTTCAGCTTCCCGCGGTCAAATCCCTTTGCCTCTCTAAAATATATGTCTATAATTATAGACATAGAATTACGAGACCCCATGACGCCCCGGAGCGCCCCATGATCTACCTGACAGGCCATCTCGCCCGCCCTTTGGACGCCGTCTTGTCGGCCCCGAGCCGCCTCGCGGTGCTGCGCGCGCTGTTCCGCGCGAAGGTGCCGCTCTCGGGCCGCGCGATCGCGCGCCTGGCGAGCATCAATCATCAGGGCGCCGCCGTATCTCTCGCGGCGCTCGCGAAGCTGGGGCTCGTCCAGAGGCGTCCCGCGGGCCGCTCGGACCAGTGGCGGCTCGACCGCAGGCGATGGCTCATGTCGGAGCTCGTGCTGCCGATGCTCGAGAAAGAGAGCCGGCACGCGGATTGCATCGCCGATGAGATCAAGATGGCCTTGCGCGGGAAGGCGGCGGCGGTCCTGATCGCGTCAGGAACACCCCTCGAGCTTGTCATCGTGGAAGGGCGGCGGGCCGGCGAGGCCATCCGCGTCCTGACGGCGCTGCTCCGGGATCGCTGGTCGATCGATTTGACGGTCAAAGCGGTCTCGCGCGCCGAAGGCTTGAGGGCGGTCGCGCTCGAGCGTCTCTGGGAGCTGCTCCCCGTCGAGGGGCCGCCGTCCTACTTCGCCAAGGGAACGACGGCCCAGCGGTAGTAGGGCGCGCCCGCGCACTCCGGGCACTGGTCCGCGTCGAAGGCGAGCGCGCGGTCGCAGCCGGCGTCGGGCTTCGCGGACGCGTGGAAGAACAGCGGCAGGGCCGTGAAGCTGCGCTCGGGATGCGCGACGGCGCAGGCGCCCGCGTCGTCGAAGGCCGTGAACAGCCCTTCCTTGCGCGAGAAATCCTTCGAGTTTTCCTTGCGCCAGCCGATGCGGAAGTCGAGCGGCCGCCGGTCGCCCGGCGACGCGAGCTCGCGCAGCAGGAACGCCTGCGTGACGAAGGCGGCCGCGGCCGCGCAGCGGAACACCTTGGCCTTGTCCGCTCGCGCCAGCCGCGGCAGCGCGGCGGCGAGCGCGAGGAGGCCCAGCAGGCCGGGCAGCGAGTAGTAGCGCAGGGAGCTCGTGTGGCGAATCAGGATGAACACCGCGGCGAAGGCCGCGGGCCACAGCAGCAAGGTGCGCTCGTGAAAGCCCAGGGTCTCGTCGTGCCAAGCCCGCGCGCAGCTCCAGATCAAGAGGCCCGTGAGAAAAACTCCCCAAGCGAGAAGGGGGAGCGCGAAGGGCATATCGTAGGCGAAGAGCCTCTTGAACACCACCGGCCCCGCTAAGATCTGGATCATGGGAACAAGGTGCCACACGAAGAAAGCGGTGATGGTGAGGGCGAAGAAATAGGCCAGCTCGCGTCCAAAGAGGCGTGCGACGGGCAGGCGCCGCGCCGCAACGGCGGCGGCCGCCGGGATAAGCAGAAGCGCAAGCAGGATCGCCGCGCGGTGCGCCGCCCAAAGCTGATCGGAGACCTGAAATTTCAGGACCGCCAAGGTCGCGCCGGCCGTGAGCGCCGAGACGGCGTCGCGCAGGCGTCCCTCGGCCTCCTTCTCGCCGCGCCAGGCCGCGCGCGCGCCGAACAGCACGACCAAGGACGCCGGGATCGTCAGATAGATGAAATGGTTCTGGACGCCGAGCATCGTCAGCGCGATGAGCGCGACGCCTCCGCCGGGCCGCGCGAGCGCCGCGAGCGTGCCCAGGATCAGGACGGGATGCAGCGCGTAGACCTCCCACGCGAGGCGCGACTTGAGCAGGAGGAAGGCCGAGCCCGCGCAGAGGAGCGCCCAGGAGGCGGCCGCCTCGGGCGAGACGCGCCGGCGCAGGTGCAGCCAAAGGCCGATGAGCGCGGCCGCGTTGAGCGAGGCGCCCGGCAGGCGCATGCTCTCCAGGCTCGTCCCGCGAAGCTGGAAGGAAAGCTCGACGAGCCACGCGAACACGGGGCCCGTGTAGCGGTTCATCTGGTGGGGCGTGTACGCGCCCAGGCGCTCCAGCCGCCCCGCCATCATGCCGATCCAGGCCTCGTCGAGGGACATGGCCGGCACCGTGCCCAGGCACGCCAGCACGCCGGCGAGGCACAGGGCCAGCAGCAGGAGCGAGGCCGCGTCGGTGCGCTTCATGGGGTACATTCTATATAATCGCCGCATGACGACTAAGACCGACGGCCTGATGGATTTCCTCGACGCGGAGATCGCCCAGCTCAAGGCGGAGGGCCGCTTCGTGAAGCTGCGCGTGCTCACCGGCCATCAGGCGCCCGTCTCGATCGTCGACGGCAAGAAGGTCGTCAACCTCACGTCCAACAACTACCTCGACCTGACGGAGCACCCCAAGCTCAAGGCCGCCGCGAAGGCCGCGATCGACACCCACGGCGTCGGCACCGCGGCCGTGCGCCCGATCATCGGCACGCAGGACCTGCACCTCGCCTTCGAGCAAAAGCTCGCGAAGTTCAAGGGCACCGAGGCCGCGCTCGTCTTTCAGTCCGGCTTCACGGTGAACGTCGCGTGCTGCCAGAGCCTCATGAGCGATCCGAAGGATCTGCTGATCTCCGACGAGCTCAACCACGCCTCCATCATCGAC
>Ga0163144_10021131_pt1 | contig 12952 bp, 15 predicted proteins | sample OliLak19BULKMAT1_FD_123175 | JGI IMG/M metagenome (GOLD analysis project Ga0163144, IMG submission 123175) | Freshwater microbial mat bacterial communities from Lake Vanda, McMurdo Dry Valleys, Antarctica - Oligotrophic Lake LV.19.BULKMAT1 | ecosystem: Environmental > Aquatic > Freshwater >...
GGAAAAAATTGCAAAAATAAACGTAAGTGGTCAAAATTATACTAGGAGCGATTTCGATACTGGCGAAGTCATAAAAACTCCTACGCCGGAGCGAACACAATATACACTTATCGATATCAAAACCTATGATATGATAGATCATATGTTTTTCAGTTCAGAAGAAGAAGCACGAAAATACGCGCAGCGGAAAAATATAAAACTTGTAACCAATAAATATAATTTAGACTGGGATTATAATAAATCCCGAGTTGAAAAATATTTAGAGGAATCGCTTGTTCAAAAAGTTAGAAATCAAATCAGAGAAGAAGTAAAAAGGTTAAAGCGTAAATGAACACTTCAATCCGCAACCTTATTGAAAGGTTAGACAACGAATATCCATTAGAAGAAGATAATACAACGGCGGCAATCCCCCCAGTTGATACTCCTAATGCGTTTAGAAAAAAAGAAAAGGATTGGGAAGATGAAACACATCCATCTGAACATTACTTCAAAAAAATTGAATCTACAATTAATGAACTTTCATACGGTGATTTCAAAGGAGATGACACCAAGAATGAAAAGCAAAAGATTAATTCCAATTTAATTGAAATGAACCGAAAGTTAAGAGAAGTAGAACAAATGATAAATCATGCGTCCAAACTTAAAACTGAATCTGGAAGTGATTCCAGTGTTTTTTGGAAAGGAACCTTGGGTTCATTCGTAAAAATAAAAGAAAGACTAAATAGATTATCACAAAAAATAGTGGAGATGAATTCTTAATATGAAAAACCAATCAATCATTCAAAAAGTTAGAAATCAAATCAGAGAAGAAGTTCGGAAAATTCAAGAAGCCAAGGTCAATAGTTCAGATAAACAGCATATTTATAATGCGATTGCTCGCCAAGCCGGACTTAGACCCCAAGCAGTTAAAAGTTTTATTGAAGATAACAACCTCGATGCTACCGCTTTAATGATGGACGTTGGTCAGCGAAAGGCTCCGGCTAATGAATTAGTAACAGCAATCGTTGGAACTCCCAACAATACATACTTCAAGCAAATCGTAAAGAAATATGCAAACTAAACTAAATCAATAACCAGAGAAAACTATATGAAAAACCAATCAATCATTCAAAAAGTTAGAAATCAAATCAGAGAAGAAGTTCGGAAATCAAAATTGTCCGAATCGTCAGTCAGTTCAAGTTCAATATTGCGTCAATACTTGGAAACCGCATTATGGTCATCAAGTGATGACTCTGACGAACCATTTGATCAGAACTATGGTATAAACGATATAGCACAAAAATCAATTGCACAAGCAAAAAAAGATTTGGCCGATTTCCTTATGAAAGCAAAGAAGTCGTTGCCGAAAGATGTTGATCTTTCAAGTGTTGGTCACGATTTTTGGTTGAGTAGATCTGGACACGGATCGGGATTTTTCGACGCTGACTATTTGGAAGATGATCAACAAAAAACACTTCAAGCCTTGGCAGGAAAATTTAGAGAAATTACTCCGGTGATTGGGGATGATGGTAAAATACATTTCGAATAAGGAACTTTGGATGAAAAAACTATTAATAGAAACATTTCCAGTCAGGTTGGAACCAAGTAAACTTACTGAGAGTATCAGCAAGAACAATGGTCGCATAATTGTGAAGAACATGAAGATTCAACAATGCGAAGAACCTAACCGGAATCATCGAATTTATGGTCGAAAGATACTGGAACGAGAAGCCCAGCGATTATTTGAAAATTGTCGCAAAATTGAATCCAGAGGAATCATTGGAGAATTAGACCATTTCGACAATTCCATCATCAATTTAAAAAATGCGTGTTTAGGCGTATTGGATTATCGTTGGAAAGGAAATGATATGTTGGGCGACGTTGAAATTTTAAACACTCCGAATGGAAACATTTTGCGTGAAATTTTAACTGCTGGTTACGTTCCGGGAATTTCATCCAGAGGCATGGGTTCGATAAAAGAACTAAACGAAGAAGAAGGTTTAGTTGAAGTGGAAGATGATTTTGAATTAGTGACGTGGGACGCGGTTTCAGACCCGAGTTCTCAAAACGCATATTTCAAGACCATTTCGGGCGGCAGCAAGGGGATGAACGAATCGGTTCAAAAAAGAGATAGTTATAGGTCAAGACACCAAACCGCCGACAAACTTATGCAATCAATTATTTGTGAATTGTCCGGCAAGTGCTGTATTTAATAAAAAGGTTCAACACAATGAAACTAAGTGAAATAAAACATGGAAAATATAAACCAAAACGAACGGGTTTATTAGAATCAGATATGAAATACACCAAGGAAGAACGAGGTGCATTTTTAGAATCGCTGAGAGAGTTAGAAACTTTCAAAAAAGAAATCTTCCGCGAAAGCGGAGTCATGAATGAAAAGACTGGACAACCAATTCCGTTTTCAAAAAGGTTAAAAGAAATCAGTGAAAAGATTGGACAAATTGTTCAAGCAACCGAAGCATTCACATTGCAGGAAACTGAGAACAATTTTGATAAAATCGCAGTCAACAGAGATTTGAAAGAATTGAAAACTGATTATGGAATATTTGAAAAAACTTGCAACGAAATGTCAGGATTGCAACATAGAATGGAATCCGTATATGAAAATATGCAATATAAAATGAGTAAATATTATTAAAACTAAAATTAAATTATGCACCCAAAAAAATTAAAAAGTGTCGTTCCCGGCCGAATGAACTCCGTTCAAGTAGTTGACCAAGATTTATCAACTGCGTTGAAAGTTTGGAAAAGAATGTTAAAAGAAAACAATACAATTGAAGACTGTTACGACCGAAAGTTTTACAAAAAACCCAGTCAGATTCGGCGGCTTGAATTAAATACTGCACGATTTTTACAATCAAAACAAGGTTAAATAGATAATGGCAACTAAGAGACAAAAACAAATCGTAGAACATTTTATCAAAAGTGAATCACGGAAGGCTTTGAGAGAAGCCAATGAGATAAATGTTCAAGAATTGGTAGACCTAACCGATGGAAATGATCATTCCGGCGCAGTTCTCGCATTGGCTAAAATGTTAAAACATACCCAATATGTTAAAATCGCAAGTGCCATAGTCCAAATCCACAACGCAGAAGGTTCAATGCCGGACTCAATTTCAACATATAGATCCCAAATATTGAAAAAACTTTTAGCAGTTGTGGAACAGAAGTACGGTAACGAAGTTAGAAATCAAGTTCACGGAGCATTTTAATGGCACTTCCACCAGAAAAACCAAAACAAATTACCCCATCCAAACAGAGTCCTGCGCCCGCAGGGGCAAAGGGTTCATCTCCTGATCCTAAGCAACCTCCCATGCCCAAACAGGAAAAGAAACCACAACCAACGGTTCAGAAAGATGAATCTTTAAAATATACAATGACTTATGCCAACGGTGGTTTTAACAATGGGGTTGAGTTAAAACCGGGAAAGGATGGAAAGATTGAATTGTCAATTACAATTTATGGTGGTGGAGAATCAAAAAGCCTAGGCATATCAAGGTTCAGCCCACAAATAGAAAAGTTAGTAAAAGCATATCAAGTTGGCGCAGAAACCCAACAAGGAACTGAAGATATTACGAAAGGATTAAAAGATTATTTCAGTAGAGTAAATCAGGTTCTTTCAATGAAAATAATTCAAATATTGCAAGAAACCGATACAAAAATTCAAGCATCCATAAAAGAAACATTTAAAGAGGTTAAATAACTTTTAGGTTTACAAAAATTAAGATATATTTATATGAGATTCAATTAAATTGAATTAATTATTTTTCAAGTTTCTAAATAAACTTGCCCTACCACACAAAAACAATTTATATCAAGTTTCTAAATAAACTTGCGCCAAATATAAAATCACAGGAGTAATTTTAATGGCAAAGCAGAACATTTTAAGTCAGGCAATCGCTGACGCGAAAGAACTCAAAGCAACCGCAGTAGCGAACGCAAAGATCGCACTGGAAGAAACATTTACACCAACGCTTCAACGCATGGTTTCATCTAAAATTCAGGAAGAAGAAGGTGAAGACGAAGAAGTCGACATTGACCTAAATTTTGGTGGCGAAGAAGGCGGGGACGAAGGTGGAATGGGATTTGATTCGGGCGAAGAAGAAGAAGCACCAACCACAGAAGGTGAAGAGGGCGACGATTTGGAACTTGAATCATTGATGCGCGAACTTGACGGCGATGACGAATTCGCAATGGAAGAAGGCGACGAAATGGAAGGTTTTGAAGATGAAGAAATGATGGAAGGCGAAGAAGATGAATTCCAAAGTTTCAATCCTTCGGCGGAAGAAGGCGAAGTCAATGAGAACGACGAAATGTATGGCGAAGATGAACTTGAAGAAGCCTTGAACGCAGTCCTTGAAATGGACGGTTTGGGCGATGATTTGGATATGGGACAAGAAAAAGAAGATGGTTCTACGTTCACAGATCATTCAATTCCATCTGGCCCGCAATTCTTGGAAAGACGCAAGTTGAGAAATGAAAATAAGCAATTGAAACTTAAACTTCAAAAAATTCAAAAATCTTTGAATGAAAGTTTGAGAGCAAACGTAACGTACAAAAAGGTTCTTAACGAAGTTAATCTTCTTAATGCAAAACTGATGTACAACACGAAAGCATTGCGTCAATTCGATCTAACCGAAGGACAACAAGAAAGAATCCTTAACTCATTTGACCGTGCAAATACGGTTAGAGAAGTAAAATTGATTTATACCACTGTATGCGAAGCGTTGAATAAAAAGACAACCAAAAAGTTGACCGAAGGTTCAGCCTCAAGAACAGTTCAGCAAATCAATCCAAAGCGCAATTTGAACGAAAGCAATGATGGTATTGTAAAGTGGACTCCAAACCGCTTGCAAGAACTTGCCAACATCAAAAAATCAGATTTGTCTTATTAAAAACAAATTTAAAAACACGAAGGAAATGAATAAATGAATATAGCAGATTTGCTACCAAAGGATCAGTACATGAACCAAAGAAAGCAAGCAGCAATGCTTAGTCGTAAATGGGAAAAAACTGGACTTCTTGAAGGACTTACTGGTCCGTCAAAAGGAAACATGGCGCAGCTTTTGGAAAACCAAGCGCGTCAATTAGTAACAGAAGCAAACAACACCGGAATCGTTGCTGGTTCTGAAGAATGGTCAGGTATTGCGCTGCCTCTGATTCGTAGAATTTTCGCCGAGATTTCCGCAAAGGATTTCGTTTCGGTTCAGCCGATGAATATGCCTTCTGGCCTTGTATTCTGGCTTGATATCAAATATGGAACTGGTCAGCCGGGATTCAATACCAACTCGGGCAAAGAATCGCAAGATGACAGCGTTTTTGGCGTTTCAGACCCATCAAAGGGAACAGCCGCTGCGTATGGTTGGGGAACTCCAACCGAAGGTCTTTACGGACCGGGTCGTTTCGGTTACACCATTAATGATTATTCCTCAAGTGCATTGACAGTCTCCGCTTCGGCCGGAGCAGCAAACTTTGTGACAGGTTCAATCTCAGCAACCGATTACAACTTTAACTCAGAATTTTCGCAATCACTTCTCGTAGGTGGTTCGCGGGTTCACAAAGTTACAATTGCAGCCGCGTCAATTCCGAATTTTGATACAGTCGGCACTCGTGCATTCACATTGTCAAACCGTACCAATTCATTGGTTTTTGACGTGTATCAAGAATTCACTAAATATAACAAAACCGCCGCAACGGTAACTTTCCTTATCTCAGGTTCAGCACTTGGTGCAACTGATGGTATCGTGGTTAATTATCACAAACAACCAACTTCAATAACTCGTGGCGATTTCGAAGCCGGAGCGACACAAGCAGGTTCAAATATTGATACCAATCTCGATATTCCTGAATTGAACATTGAATTGCGCCAAGATCCAATTGTTGCTAAGACTAGAAAGTTGAAAGCAAAATGGACTCCAGAATTTGCGCAAGACTTGAACGCATATCAGAACATCGACGCAGAAGCAGAATTGACAGGTATTCTTGGCGAATATATTTCTCAGGAAATTGACCTTGAAATTTTGGATATGATTATTTCCGCTGCTCCGTCTGCTCATACCGATTACTGGTCAAATCGTATCGGACAAGAGTATAACGGTTCAACCTTCCAACCAATTACGGCCAACTTGACCGCTTATACTCAAGGAACTTGGTTCCAAACATTGGGTACAAAGATTCAAAAAATGTCTAACCGAATTCACCAAGCCACGGTCCGTGGCGGCGCGAATTTCTTGGTCTGTTCACCACTTGTCGCAACTATTCTGGAATCAATTCCCGGATACGCAGCCGATACAGATGGCAATCAAGCCAAATTCGGAATGGGCGTTCAGAAAATCGGACAAATCGCAAACAGATTCCAAGTTTATAAGAACCCTTATATGAAGGAGAATCTGATGCTGATGGGGTATCGTGGTAGCCAATGGCTCGAGTCAGGAGCCGTATTTTCTCCATACATTCCCCTTATCATGACTTCGACTATTATGGATCCAGATAACTTCACTCCTCGTAAAGGGGTAATGACGAGGTACGCAAAACTTGTAACTCGGCCTGAATTTTTCGGGAAGATCTACGTTGAAGGATTAAACACTCTTTAATTAGTTGATTTTGAATAAGATATAGAGGTTAATTCGCAAGTTTTAACCTCTATTTTTATGATTTTAAAAAATATCTGAAATTTTATTAAAATTAGTGTAACAAAAATTTGGAAATTTGGAAACTTTTACTTATCTTTGTAGAAATAAAAATACTTAAATATGAAATGTAAAACCTGTGAAGGCGAATTAACTAAAAAACAAACAGCATTCTGTTCGATCGAATGTAAGGGACGGTTTCAAACAAGTCGCCCAAAGGAAGTCTTTGATGAAACAAAACAATATAAATGTAAAATAGATTCAAAGATATTTTCAAGTGGTGCAGCACGTTCGGGAACATTGAAAAAATATTCGACGGATGTCTTACAGAAAGAATTTGATTGGAATGATTGGGAAATCATCGACAAACCAAGTAATGCCGCCGAATATTGGAATTGTCCTCACTGCGACTGGAAAGGCAAAGCAAAAAATGGTTTAGATGGAGGAGGATGGATTGGAAATCATTTGTTGAATATTCATAACATTAATAAAGATGTCCACGTTCAACAATTTCCAAGCGATAATATATTGTGGCCACATTCGTTAAAGAAAATTGAAAGAGTTAATAAAATAAACGAATCCGAGGATAATCGCATTCAGTGTTTAGAATGTAATGAATGGTTCAAAAAAATTAGTAATACGCACCTCAAACTCCATAAGTTAACTGAATTTGAATACAAGGCAAAGCATGGACACGCTTCTTTATCGTCAGTATCATTTTGTAAACGGATGTCAGACTTATATTATCAAAATGATAAAATGCAATCAAAACTATCAAGATCAAAGTACGAGGATGAATTATGTGACTTGTTTACAAGTTTAAAGGTCAATGTACTCCCAAACCACAAAAAATTTGGATTTGACATTGATGTTTTGTTGCCTGATAATAATCTCGCGATTGAATTTAATGGATTATATTGGCATTCGGAATATGCCGGAGGTAAAACCGACCACTATCATTTGAACAAAACTAAAAGTTGTGAAAAGTTGGGAATTCATTTGATTCATATATTCGAAGATGAATGGGTTCATAAACGAGAAATTGTTATAAGTCGACTGAAAAACCTTTTAGGAAAGACAGAAAATGTAGTATATGCCAGAAAATGTGAAATCAGAGAAGTTCCATATCAAGATGCTGCTAATTTTTTGAATGAAAATCACATTCAGGGTTCAATCACTACCATCAAAGCGAGGGTCGGTTTGTTTTATGAAACTGAATTGGTTTCACTGATGACATTTGGATTGCCAAGAAATTCAACGGGCAATAAAATCAAAAAGGTTGGTCAATGGGAATTGCAGCGTTATTGTAATAAATTAAACTATTCGGTCGTAGGTGGCGCAAGCCGTCTTTTAAAATATTTTCAAGAAACTTACAAACCAGAAAATCTATATTCATTTGCAGATCGGCGTTGGACTTCAACGTTAAAAGATTCATTATATGATGAACTTGGATTTGTATTAGTTTCAAAAGGCGAACCAAACTACTGGTATCTCGTTGAAAATATGAAACGTCATCACCGATTTAATTTTACTAAACAATCCATACTTAAAAAATTTGCAAAGTCTAACCCTGATATTTCGGAGTGGGAGAATATGATTGAATTGGGATTTGATAGAATATGGGATTGTGGTTCATTGAAATATGAAAAACTATTTACAAATGATTCGGTCGAAATAGATTTGAATGAACCTGTTGAACGCATCGGTAAAAAACCAGTTCAACGAAAGAGAAAACGAAAAGAAACTGACAGAAATATTGCAGATGTTGTTTGTAAAATTTGTGAAAATAGTTATTCAATTGTTGGAATAGCCTCTCATTTTAAACTTAATCATGGATTAACCGTCGATGAATATGTCATATCTCACGAAGAATATCGACCACAGAAATTGAAAGAACTTGCATTGTTAGAACTTGCAAACGGAGAATATGATTGTGAAATTTGTAATTTTGGGTGTAGAAATGAAAAACACTTGTCATCGCATATTTCAAAAATTCATAAAATCTCGAAACAACAATATGTAATTGAAAATGTTTTACAAGGTGACATTCCAAAATGCAAATGTGGTTGTGGTCAGAACGTTGTAATTTTAACTGCGAAGCCATATTTTAGAGAATTTGTTTCAGGACATAATTCGTCTGGCGAATTGAACGGGATGTTCGGAAAGAAACACAAAAAAGAATCAAAAGAAAAAATGTCTGGGCCGAGAACATGGATAAAAAAATAACCATCTAAGGTTAAACCTAATATTGAACGTGCTTAGTGTTAATCAAAAGTTAATGGTGTTTAAATATTTGGTAGGAATTGAACCCGCCCGTGCCTTTCGGTATTATTTTAACTAAACATAACAGAACATGATCACAACAATCCAAGTTCCAATCAAAATTCAGCAACAAATTATTGACAGATATTGTCAAATCGAAATTTCCTGTCAAGCGTATACCAAAAGAATACATAAGTTGCCACATGGATCAACTGACAATGATGTATTAGAATTTTTGGAAAATAGCGAACATGGCGATGTTATATTTTTCATGTACAAGGGATTCAATTATGAGTCAAAGATTTGGCAAATAATTTCAGAGGAAATGGGTCATTAAAATTTAAAAAAACATTTTCACTTGATACCATGAATTTTTTGTTAGATAAACTACTTGAAAGTGCTGACAAAAATATAAAAGATGTTGACGGTTGAATTATTGGGATGAACGGTTAGAAATTTAACATAGTATGTTATCATTCATTATCTGGATATTTATATAAAATGAGGAATATAAATGATATTGGAAGCGGTGACGGTATGTGTCAATTACGGAGATTTTTTGGCTTGGACACTTCCGGCCAATAAGCACGTTTTTGGTTACAACAAATGGGGACAATCAAATTGGGTCATCGTGACTGATACCAATGACACGCATACTAAACGCGTGTGTGACTATCACAATGTCAGGTGCATTCAAACTGATGTCTTTTATGAAGCGGGACAAACCTTTAACAAGGCCAACGGCATAAATGCCGGATTGGATGTCTTAGGTAAGCGTGGCTGGGTCTTACATCTGGACGCGGATATTTACCTTCCGCCCGAAGTTCAATGGATTTTTCCGAAATTGGAATTAGATCCCGAAGCGATTTATGGGTTTGACAGGTTCAATTGTCAGAGTTTTGATGAATTTGCGCATTTTTTAACCTTGCCTCGCCTTAGTCATGAGAATTGGATTTTTACACATACCACTCTTTTCGAACTTGGAACGCGAGTAGTTGCCTATAAAGGTGACGGTTACATTCCAATCGGGTTCGGTCAACTTTGGAATCCATCAAAAAGTAAAATTAAAAAATATCCCAATCAACATGATACTGCTGCGAGGACAGATATGCAATTTGCAAAACAATGGTCAAGAGAAAAAAGAAGATTTATTCCTGATTTTATCGGGATACATTTAGAAAGCGAAATTCCTGCTAAAATGGGCGCAAACTGGAATGGGCGAACAACCATTCCTTTCGGTCCAGAAAAGTTTGTTGAAGAAGAAATTGAGCGAAGAATGCAAGCCCAAGTGCTTGACGATAAAGTTAATCAACGAATTAAATGGCATTTGAAGAATGGAAAAATAATTGACGACTCATATTAACCTGAGTATTGGTTTTTTGGACATCATCATATACATAGGGATTCGGTGATCAATGGAACTCGGTTCATTTGTCTTGGGGAACTTGAAACATTTGAACTAGAAGTTTAGTTAACGTATATGTTTTGGATATTTATAATATAAATTTAAAACATAAAGGAACATCTCACATGAAAAATCTGTTAATTTCACTCATAATCCTATTTTCTTTCCAAATTCATGGTCAAACTTTTTATCCGATTCGGTTGTTCGATGACGGGAAAATCGTTAAAAGTATCATTCCAACGTTAACCAAAGACAATTCTGGAAATATCTATGTTGATATTCCAGAACGCGGTTATGGTTTAACCTTGCAAGAGGTTAATATTTTCTCGGACGCATTTCAAGTAACGGATCAGGACGGCAAGGTTCAGAAAGTTGATCTTGGAAAACATTACGTCGGCAAAATTGACGGCGAATCAAACACGGTAGCCGCCCTTTCGATTTACAACGATGAATTAATTTGTTCATTTTCAGATCAAGAAGGAAATTGGGAAATCACGTCTAACCTTGAGACGTACCAGTTGCGCCAAATTCCACTTGTAAGCGACGATCTTGGTGAATGCTATACATCTGATGAAGTCAAGCATGAAAGTCCCGTAGGCGTTGAATCTGGGGTCTGTCGGACGGTTCAGATTTACTTCGAAGCTGATTATAAATTGTATCAGGACAAAGGTTCAAACGTTCAAAATGTTACAACCTATGTGACGGCATTATTCACCCAAATTGCGGCATTATATTTGAACGAAAGTATAAATGTTCAGATTTCGCAATTAAAGGTTTGGGCTGCGCCCGATCCGTACATTCCATTTTCGTCAATTTCCTCGGTTTTGAATAAATTCAGGAATGATTTAGGAACAAGTTTCTCCGGCAATTTGGCTCACTTACTTTCGACTAGAAGTTTAGGTGGAGGTATTGCGTATGTTGATGTTCTTTGCACAAAACAATTTGCGTTCGGAGTAAGTGCGATTACAACCTCTTTCCAAAATGTGCCGACATATTCGTGGTCAGTCGAAGTTGTGACTCACGAATTGGGACACAACCTTGGGTCTTGGCACACTCATTCGTGCAACTGGCCCAATGGCGCACTCGACAATTGTAGATCGCCGGAAGGCAGTTGTCAACCCGGCCCAACCCCAGTTAACGGCGGCACTATCATGAGTTACTGCCATTTGACAAGTCATGGAATAAATTTTGCGAACGGATTTGGGCCAGTTCCCGGAAATCATATTCGCGGAAAATATAATGCAGCAGGATGTTTAACTGGTTCGGGGTCATCTCCAACTGGATTGACTGTTACGAATTTAACATCTACATCTGTAAAATTGAATTGGAATGCGGTTCCGGGAGTCGCGAGTTACGAAATACAATATAAAAAGAATTCAAGTTCGATTTGGAACGTTTCAGCGAATTTAGTTGGGCTTTCGTTGACTTTGGGCGGATTGACACCATCCACATTATATGATTGGAAAATTAAGACCAATTGTTCTGGATTTTCGGCGGTACAAAATTTCACAACATTGTCAACTGGCAATGGTTGTCAAATTATAACTGGACTAACTGTTACAAATATAACAGCAAGTTTAGCAACAATTAACTGGCAACCAATATCAGGAGCAACCAGTTATATTTTACAATTTAAAGAACTAAATCAATCTATTTGGCAAACAGTAAATGGGATTATTGGTACAAGTTATCAAATTTCTCAATTATCTGCGAATACAAATTATTTGGTTAAAGTTAGGGCGAACTGCAATAATACATTCTCAGCAGAAGTTCAATTTAAAAGTTTAATAGATAATCCGACCTGTCCGACACCATACGACTTGAAAACTGAAATCATAACATCAGCTTGGGTAAAAATCAGTTGGAAAGGGTCAATAGTTGGTGATAAATATTTCTTAGGAATAAAATTAGCATCGCAGATACAATGGTTTGATTTAGGGCCAGTTGCTATTACTAGTGTAATCATTTCAGGGTTACAACCAAATACAACATATAACTGGAGAGTCAGAAGTCAATGCTCGGCATGGTCACAGACAATGACTTTTACAACTTTGAATTTTGGCCCAACAAATACTCCTACGGGTTCAATTCCGTTCGGGTTAAACATTTATCCAAATCCAACAAGCGATGAATTGAATGTCTCAGGTTCAACTTTTAAAATATTCAATTCACTTGGTCAAATGCAGGAAGAAGGTTCGATCCAAAACTCAAAAATTAATGTTTCATTTCTTTGTGCCGGAATTTATTTTTTACAAGTAGATGGAACTTGGGTAAAATTTATAAAACAATAACTCGTTGTTAATATTTTGTTAATGATAGATAAAGGCTTGGTCGTAACAGATTAAGCCTTTATCTTTGTTCAACAAATTACTCACAAATTAATTTTACAATTTAATTTTAAAAAAAATGAACGATATTAAAACGCTGGGAATAATCTGGCTAATAACCATGACCATCTATGTACCAACCATGTTGGTTTGGTTTTCTTTTGCCAAAGAATGGATAAACAATCCAACCGCCTCGATGGGTCAATTGACCTTGGTTTGGCTATCTTGGTTAGGATTAACCTTACTGGTCGTTTGGCCAACACTTACCATTTATAATAAATTTTTCAAATGTTAAAAAAATTAATAACAACAAAAACAGAATTATTCCA